>Ga0163163_10000080_pt1 | contig 106006 bp, 109 predicted proteins | sample S65metaG_FD_119766 | JGI IMG/M metagenome (GOLD analysis project Ga0163163, IMG submission 119766) | Switchgrass rhizosphere microbial communities from Kellogg Biological Station, Michigan, USA - S6-5 metaG | ecosystem: Host-associated > Plants > Roots > Rhizosphere > Soil | place: USA...
AGCTTCAAATATATTTCGGCGCTCCAGGCGGACGATCCCAACGGCGCGCCGCACCTCATTCGGATCGAAACCCGGGCCGGTCACGGATCGGGCAAACCGACCAGCAAGATCATCGCGGAAGCCGCCGACGTTTACGCCTTCCTCGGCCACTTCACTGGGCTTGATCTCGGCCAGTAACCCCCTGGCCCGCAACGGCTTTCGTTAATCATTCTGAACGAAAGGCAATGATTGGGTTCACCCATCGTGCAGCCCCAGATCGATAGGAAACTGACTGGATCGCGGCGCATATTGCCGGCGAGTCGTTTTGTAATGAGGAGTGGGGCCATGAAGGCTTTGACGAAAATTTTGGCGGGCGGCGCTCTTGTGGCCGCATTGGTCAGCGCGGCTCCCGCCAGCGCGCAATACTACCCCGGTTACGGCTACGGCAACGGCGGTAATGTCATCGGGCAGGTGCTCAGCCAGGTGCTTGGCGGTGGCGTCGGTTATGGCGGTTACGGCTACGGCGCCGGCAACCAGCAGGCCGCGGTCAGTCAGTGCGCGGCAGCCGTTCAGCAGCGCCTGGGTGGCGGTTACGGCGGCGGCTATGCGCAGTACGGCGGCTATGGCTACAACGGCTATAATGGCGGTGGCGGCCGGGTTCTCGGCATCAGCCGGGTCGAGCCGCGCTCCGGTGGCGGTGTCACCGTTCGCGGGGTCGCTTCGAGCGGCGCTTATGCCGGTTACGGTTACGGCTACAACGGCGGTGGCTACAATGGGCAGGGCCAGGCCGACCTGACGTTCAAGTGCAAGGCCGATTATCGCGGCTTCGTGACCAGCGTCAGCTTCGACCGGGTCAATGGATCGTCGGGCTATGGCTATTCGCCCTACGGCCAGGACTATTCGCAGTACGGCTACCGCCGCTACTAGACCAAGTAATCGTGTCTAAGCTCACGAGATTGATGCGTCGGGACCCACGTGGTTCCGGCGCATTTTTTTCGCCTTTGCCAAGGTAATTCGTCGCGCATGTGAAACGATTCCCGGGAATCATGCGTATTCACCCGTGGCAAGGCTTGTTGGAAGGAGTGGGATTATGAGGACCAGATTTCTGATCGGCGCGATGGGTGTCGCAGTTTTGGGAGCGGCGGCGCCCGCAATGGCGCAATATTACCCGCCCAACCGTGGTGGCGTCGTCGGCGCCATCATCGACAGCTACCGCTACGGCCAATATCCGTACGGCAATTACGGCTATAACCGATATGGCAATTCGCAGTACGGGATCGACCGTTGCGCGCGGGCCGTGGAACAGCGTCTCGGCGGCTACGGCAATTGGGGTTACAACGGCCGCGGTTACAACCGGATTCGCAACTCCGGCCGGGTTGAGGGCATCACCCGGGTCGAGCGCAAGAGCTACGGATTCAAGGTCAGCGGCGTCGCCAGTTCCGGCTGGGGCGGTTACCAAGGGTATAATCAGCGCGGTTACGGGACCTATGGCTATCAGGCCGGGGCGGACCTTAGCTGGACATGCAAGGTCTACCGGTCCGGCCAGATTCGCGACATCGACGTCAGACGCCGCGCGTACAACTGGCGCGGCTATTAAGCCGCGTTAGAGGACCGGGCGGCCGTCGATATTGCCCGGCGGCGTGTAGCGGCAGATCAGCCAGTCGTAATTCAGATCCGCATGCACCGCGCAGCCGACGCGGGTCGTCGCGCGCCAGATGATCTGGGTGTAATGGGCGACGTCGGACCAGCGGCCGGTGCGGCTGACGTTGGGGAAGGTGCCGGGGACATAATTGTGCCTCTCGCTGACCCAGTAAGCGACCATCTGTTCTGGCGTACGACCGCCGCGGCTGCTCTGCAGCAGGTTCTCGTGCGGACAGTTGCGGCCGAGGCGCTCGGCGTGAATCGGCCGCCCGAGATGGGTCAGTGTCGGTCCGTAGGCCGCCGCCGCGGCGGCCAGTTCGCGATCCCAAACCAGCGGCGGAACACCGGCCTCAGCACGCGCCTGGTTGTGCGCCGCCAGCAATCGCGTCGCGAGTTCATCGGGCGGGGTGAAACGCGGACCGTGCCCCGAGCTTGCATCGACAGCTGGGCAATCTTGATAAGCGTGGGCCGGTGCCCGTTTGCACGGCGGTTGCGGTGCGCGGGCCTGTCCCGGGCAGTTGAGCGGCGCCTGCGCCAGGGCTTGTTGCCACAGAGCTTCGATCGTCGCGGCATATTGCGCAGGCTCGTCGGCCGACGCGGTGCCCCGTACCGCGTTTGCGCGCTGCTTCGCGACGCGCGTCACAATTGCGAGCTTGGCGCGCTCGGCCCGCATGCCCGCCAGGTCGCAGTTCATCGCGCGCTCGTAATGCGTCCGGAAGGCGGCTTCCGCGTCGGGCCACAGCTGCTCGAAGCCGGGCGGCAAAGGTGCCGATAGGGCAGGCGGTACCGCCGGAGTTTGCGTCTGCGCCGCTAATGGAAATGCGAGAACCGCCAGCGCCGCCCAGAGCCCGATCGCCGTCTGCCGCTTGCTTGGCCGCCCCATGCCGCCATCATAGGCGGACGCCGGCAATATGGACAGCGGCGGCACGCGTCCCTATCGGCCCGCCATGACGGTCCAGCCAATTGAATCCATCCTCATCGTCGACTTCGGCAGCCAGGTCACTCAGCTGATCGCGCGGCGCGTCCGCGAAGCCGGCGTCTATTGCGAGATCGCGCCGTTCAACTCGGCCGAGGACGCGTTCAATCGCCTCCAGCCGAAAGGCGTGATCTTCTCCGGCGGGCCGGCCTCGGTCACGGATCACGGCAGCCCGGCGGCCCCGCAGGTGCTGTTCGACAGTGGGCTTCCGTTGCTCGCCATTTGCTACGGCCAGCAGACGCTGCATCAGCAGCTTGGCGGCACGGTCGTCACCTCCGACCAGAAGGAATTCGGCCGCGCATTCATCGACATCGTCGCCCCGTCGAGCCTGTTCGATGGCCTGTGGAACGTGGGCGACAAGCATCAGGTATGGATGAGCCACGGCGATCGGGTCGAGGCGCTCGCGCCGGGGTTCGAGGTCGTCGCCCGCTCGGAAGGTGCGCCGTTCGCCATCGCCACCAACGAGGCGGCCAAGCGCTACAGCCTGATGTTCCATCCCGAGGTGGTGCACACGCCCGACGGCGGCAAATTGCTCGCCAATTTCGTGCACCATGTCTGCGGTTGCGCCGCCGACTGGAGCATGGCCGGCTTCCGCGACGCGAAGATCGCCGACATCCGCGCTCAGGTCGGCAAGGGCCGCGTGATCTGCGGGCTGTCGGGCGGCGTCGACAGCGCGGTTGCCGCGGTGCTGATCCACGAAGCGATCGGCGAGCAGCTCACCTGCGTGTTCGTCGATCATGGCCTGATGCGTCAGGGCGAAGCCGAGCAGGTCGTGTCGCTGTTCCGCAATTCGTACAACATCCCATTGGTCCACGTGGACGCAAGCGAGGACTTCCTCGGCGGGCTCGCCGGGGTCACCGACCCCGAAGCCAAGCGCAAGTTTATCGGCGCGGAGTTCATCAGTGTGTTCGAGGCCGAAGCGAAGAAGATCGGCGGCGCCGACTTCCTCGCCCAAGGCACGCTCTACCCCGACGTGATCGAAAGCGTCAGCTTCACCGGCGGCCCGTCGGTGACGATCAAGAGCCACCACAATGTCGGCGGCCTGCCCGAGCGGATGAACATGCAATTGGTCGAACCGCTGCGCGAATTGTTCAAGGACGAGGTGCGTGTCCTCGGCCGCGAGCTCGGCCTGCCCGAAGCGTTCGTCGCGCGTCACCCGTTCCCCGGACCCGGTCTCGCCATCCGCATCCCGGGCGAAGTCACCGCCGAGAAATGTGACATCCTGAGGAAGGCCGACGCGGTCTATCTCGAGGAGATCCGCAATGCCGGCCTGTACGATGCGATCTGGCAGGCGTTTGCGGTGCTGCTCCCCGTCCGCACGGTCGGGGTCATGGGCGATTTTCGTACCTATGATTACGTTTGCGGGCTGCGCGCGGTGACCAGCGTCGACGGCATGACCGCCGATATCTACCCGTTCGACGCCGAGTTCCTGGGCCGGGTCGCAACCCGCATCGTCAACGAAGTCGCGGGCATCAACCGCGTCGTCTACGACTATACGTCGAAGCCGCCCGGGACGATCGAATGGGAGTAACCCGCAGAGTTAACGGGTAACTTCGCGTTTACCTTCGGATTGACTCAATCGGTCCGGTTGCGCTTGCACGTCCTCACGGTCATCCGCTCGGGAACAAACAAGTGCACAAAACCAGGAATCTTATTGTTGCGACGATCGGCGCTGCGCTTCTCGCCAGCTGCCAGACCGCGCCGCGGGCGGTGTACGCACCGCCGCCGCCCCCTCCGGCCGGGGTCGAGCTGCCGTACAAATGGACCCAGGGCAATGCCCCGCAGGCGCACAAGGACGCGGTCGCGGCGTTCGGGCCGTTGTTCCTCCGGCCCGGCCAGTTTTTGTGGGCCGCGGACATCCCCCAGGCCGGCGACACCAAGGTCGTGATCGATACGCTGACCCAATTGTTCTACGTCTATCGCGCCGACAAGCTGATCGGCGTCGCGACCGTCTCCACCGGCAAGAAGGGTCGCGAAACCCCGCTCGGTTTCTGGGCGGTGATGAACAAGCAGAAGCTCGGTCACAGCCGCAAATATGAGAATGCGCCGATGCCGTTCATGCAGATGTACGACCCCAAAGGCATCGCGTTCCACGCCGGCCCGAACCCGGGCTACCCGGCGAGCCACGGCTGCGTTCGCCTGCCGCTCAAATTCGCCGAGCGGCTCTACGGCCTGACCCAAATGGGCACCAAGGTCGTGATCGAAGGCTGATTATCCGAGCGGCTTCACGTGCACGCTCTTGATGTTGACGAATTCGCGGATTCCGAATGCCCCGCATTCGCGGCCGTAGCCCGAATGCTTGACTCCGCCGAACGGCATGCGCGAGTCGGAGCGGACGTTCTCGTTGACGAAACTCAGGCCCGCCTCGAGCTCCTCGGCGGCGATCCGCCGGCCGCGGTCGACGTCGCCGGTGAGGACGCCTGAGCCCAGACCGAATTCGCTGGCATTGGCGATACGGATGGCATCCGCCTCGTCCTCGGCGGCGATGATCGCGGCAACCGGGCCGAACACTTCGTCGTCGTGCGCCGGCTGGCCGGGCAGGACATTGGTCAGCACGGTTGTCGGATACCATGCGCCCGGCCGTTCAGGGATCCTGCCGCCGAGCAACAGCCGCGCGCCCTTGCGGATGCTTTCGCTGACCTGTCCGTGGATTTCGTCGCGTGCCTTGATGCTGGTCAGCGGGCCGAGCCTGGTGCCCTCTTTCGCCGGGTCGCCGAGCTCATAGGCACGCATCGCGTTGGTCAGCGCGCTTTCGAATTGTTCGAGCACCTGGCGGACGACAATGAAGCGCTTGCCGGCGATGCAGCTCTGGCCGCCATTGACCATGCGCGCGGTCGCCGCGACCTTGGCCGCGGCCTCGATGTCGGCATCTTCGAGCACGATGTAGGCATCCGACCCGCCAAGCTCGAGCACGCATTTCTTGAGTACTGAGCCGGCGGCGGTGGCGACGCTGCGGCCGGCACCGACGCTCCCGGTCAAAGTCACGGCGGCGACATTGTCGTCCTTGATCAAGGCTTCGATTTCGCTGCTCGGCAGCAACAGGGTGCGGAACAGGTCGCGCGGCACGCCGGCCCGGTGCAGCACCTCCTCGATCGCCAGCGCGCAGCCCGGCACGTTGCTGGCATGCTTGAGCAGCCCGGCATTGCCGGCCATCAGCGCCGGGGCGGCGAAGCGGAACACCTGCCAGAAGGGGAAATTCCACGGCATCACCGCCAGCACGACGCCGAGCGCGTTGAACGTTACGAACGCTTCCTGGCCGCCGATATCGACCGGTTCGCGCGCCAGATAGGTCTTGGCGTGGTCGGCGAACCACTCGCAATGGGCGGCGCATTTCTCGACCTCGGCGCGGCCTTCGTCGACGGTCTTGCCCATCTCCTGCGTCATCAGCCGGGCGAATTCGTCCCGGCGCTGGCGCAGGATCGCGCCGGCCCGGCGGAGAATCGCCGAACGCTCGGCGAACGATGTTCGGCGCCATTGCCCGAACGCCACGCGCGCCGCCGCGGCCGCCGCATGTGCCTCAGCGAGGGTCGTCGGTGTATAGTTCGGTCCGGGTTCGCCGGTCGCCGGATTCACGGTTCGGATCGGCGCATTTGTATCGGCGCTGGTTTCCGCCAAGAGTTCGTCGGTCATTGTCGGCACTCCTTCGCGCCCCGGCACCTATATGTGCATCGACAGAGTTAGGCGCCAGCCGATCGCCGCGAAATCGGCAAATCGAGGGTCGCCAGCAGGCCGGGCCGGTTATCGTCGAGCCGGAGCTTGCCGTCGTGGAGGTGGGCGATTGCCGTGGCCAAAGCGAGGCCGAGGCCGGCGCCTTCCTCCGACCGGCTGGAGTCGAGCCTTCCGAAGCGGCGCAGTGCCTCTTCCCGCCGCTCGGCCGGAATTCCGGGCCCGTGATCGGCGACGGCGATTTCCAGCTGCCCACTATGCCGACCGACGCGGACCAAGATCTCGCCACCCTGGCCCGCGTAACGGACCGCGTTCTCGATCAGGTTGCTGATCGCCTGGGCGATCAATTGGCGGTGCCCGAACAGTTCGGCCGGGGAGCCCGGGCGATCGAACTTGAGGATTGTCCCGGCTTCCTCGGCGACCGGCTCGTACATTTCGCTCAACTCGGCGCCGAGCTCGCCGACGTCGAACCAGGCGAACTGGCTGCGGCTGGTCAGCGCCTCGGACCGGCTGATTTCGAGCACCGTGGTGAGGATCCGCATCAACGAGTCAGCCTGCCGGACGACGCTGGTAAGTTGCTGGTCGCGCTCGGTCGCGTCGCTGGTCTCGGCGGCGGCATGCGCCGCCGATTGCAAGCGGCTGACCGGCGAGCGCAGGTCATGCGCGATCGAATCGGTGACCATGCGCAACTCCTCCATCAGCGCGCTGATGCGGTCGAGCATTTCGTTGATCTGCCGGCTAAGGCGGTCGAACGCGTCGCTGCTGCCCGACAAGGGAATGCGGCGGGTGAGATCGGTGGCGGAAATGCGGTCGGTCACCGCGACGATGCGGCCGACGCGGCGGCCGACATATTGGGCGATGATGACCCCGCCGGCGAGGCCGAGCAGGACCGCGCCGAGCAGAGCGATCAATAGCGAGCGCTCAAGCGTGTCGCGCAGCGCCAGGCCGTAGCCGACCGTCCGCCCGCTGATCAGCCATTCGCCGCGGGGCAGCCGCATCGCCACGATCGCCGCCTCGCGCGGGGCGGTTTGCTGCTGGAAGCGGATCAACGCGCTTTGATAGCCGGTACGGATTGGACCCTTGGTCCGTGGCATCGCGGCGAGATTACCGGTGATCTCGCGGCCGCTGGCGTTGAAGATGCCGACCGCGGTTTGCGGGTCGCCGTAGGCCAAAGTGTCTTCAACGCCGTCGCCCAAGGCGCGCATCCCGCCGGTGCGATAGATATCAGCCAGCACCGCACCTTGCTCGACTACCTGGCGGCGCTGCGCGGACACGGCTTCGTCGTGCGTGCGCCACTGGATGAAGCCGAGCACGACGAGGTTCGAGAGCAGTGCGAGCACGCCCGCGAGCAGCGCGATCCTTATCGTGGTCGGCAAAGTCCTAGGCGGCCAGCATGTAGCCGGCGCCGCGGACGGTGTGCAGCAGGGGCTTGTCGAATCCGTCCTCGAGCTTGCGCCGGAGCCGGCTGACGTGGACGTCGATGACGTTGGTGCCGGGATCGAAGTGATAGTCCCAGACTTGCTCGAGCAGCATGGTCCGGGTCACCACCCGGCCTTCGTTGCGGGCAAAATATTCGAGCAGCAGATACTCGCGCGGCTTGAGCTCAAGCTTCTTGCCCGAGCGCCGGACGATCCGCGACAGCGGGTCGATCTCCAGGTCGCCCACCGATATCCGGTGGTCGGCCGGGTCGAGACGCGCTTCGCGCCGCCGCAGCAGGGCATTCACCCGCGCCAGCAGTTCGGCAAACGAGAATGGTTTGACGAGATAATCGTCGGAGCCCGATTCGAGTCCTTCGATGCGGTCGCCGACCGAGGCCAGCGCCGACAGCACCAGTACCGGGGTCTCGACCTTCGCCGCGCGCAGCGCCTTCAGCACCGAAATGCCATCGAGCACCGGGAGCATGCGATCGAGGATGATGAGGTCGAATGTGCCGTCGGTCGCCTGGAACAGGCCATCCTGGCCGTTGGTCGCGCGCTCGACGCTATGCCCTTCCTGACCGAGGCCTTTGGCGAGGTACGCGGCCGTCTCGCGGTCGTCCTCTACTAGCAGGATCTTGCGGCCCATAGGGTCTCCGGATGGGGCTTCTACGGCGAAAGGCCGGCTGGCAGCAATGGTGGAACCGCGCGGCGCGGGCGATGGGAGTCTTGGGGGAACACCCCGCGCCGCGCGGTAACTCTCGATTGTATCTTAGCCCGAGGTCTTGGCGTCGGTCGCGGCGGGCTTGGACGCCTTCTTGGAGACCTTGTGGGTTTTCGCCTTGTGGGTCTTAGCCTTGGCGGCTTTCTGTTCCTTGGCCTCGGTTGCCACCGACTCACCCTCGGCCTTCGCGGCCTTGGCTGTCGCCGTCTTGGTGGCAGGGGCTTTCGTCGTCGTTTTGGTGGCGGCGAGTGCCGGAACGGCGATGAGGCCGAGCGCGGCAAACGAGGCAATCAGACGTTTCATGTTTCTTTGCTCCTTGTGAGCGGGATTGGTGCCCCGCAGACTGGGGTGCCTAGGCCCGCCGGGCTCACACGCCGGTTTCGCCCGGATTAAGAGAAGTTCATCCCGCTCGGTTCGGTGGCTTTTCGCGGCGGTCGGGTCCGGCTAGTGCTGCCAGGCTCATGATTGCACAAAAGACCCGCTACGCGCTGCGTTCGCTTCTGTTTCTGGCCGAGGAACAGGGCGGCGCGCCGGTCCAGCTGGCGCGGATCGCCGAAACCCAGAGAGTCCCGCCCAAATATCTCGAACTGATCATGCTCGACCTCAAGAAGGCCGGGCTGGTCAAAAGCGCGCGCGGTCCGAAGGGCGGATACCAATTGTCGCGCCAGGCCGACGAAATTTCGTTCGGCGAGATCGTCCGCACGATGGAAGGGCCGATCGCGCTCGTGTCCTGCGCGAGCTCCAATTTCTATGCGCCGTGCGGCGACTGCCAGGACGAGGCGACGTGCGCCATCCGCCGCGCCTTTGCGGTGCTGCGCGATCAAAGCACCGAAGTGCTCGATTCAATCTCGCTCGCGCAGGGCGCGGAATGGGAACAGCGGCTCGGCTGAAACTGAGCCCACACTGGGGGAGCATGTGATGGACGACCGCTTCGCACCGCAGCCGATTGCGCGCTGGTACAGCGCGGCGGCGATCGTCTCGCTGTGTTTCATGCTGGTCGGCTGCGTCGGCTATCTGCTTGAAGTGACCGCCGACCCGGCCAGCCTGCCGCTCGATCAGCGCACGGTCCATGAGGCACAGCCTTTATGGCTGATCTCGGCCAATGCCGTCGCAGTATGGGCCGGCGCCGCCGGCGCACTGCTGCTGGTGCTCCGTCGCAAACTCGCCGAGACGCTGCTGCTGGTGTCGATGATCGCGGTCGCGATTTGGCTCGCTGGGTTATTGCTGGCGCCGCACCTGCGTGATCTGATCAGCACCGGCGACATCGTGGTCGCCGTCGTCGTCACGGTGATCACCTGGACGATTTACTGGTTCGCCCGCCATTCGCGCCAGCGGGGTTGGTTGAAGTGAGTCGAGGCACCCGGTGGTGAGTTTTGCTGCAAAGCAGCATTGGCGCTAGAAGCGCCGATCATGTCGACCTTTACCATCGATACCGCGACCAGCCGCGCGACTCCGTCGCCGGTTCCGGGCAAGCGCATGACGGCCCCGTCGATCCGCGCCCGCAAGGCCGACGGCAAGACCGCCGAGCCGATTGTCATGCTCACCGCCTACACCATGCGCATGGCCCAGCTGCTCGATCCGCACTGCGAAATGCTGCTCGTCGGCGACAGCCTCGGCCAGGTGATCTACGGCCTGCCGTCGACGATTCCGGTGACGATGGATATGATGTGCGCGCATGGCGCCGCGGTCGTACGCGGCAGTTGGCACGCTTTGGTCGCCGTCGACATGCCGTTCGGCAGCTATGAAGGTTCGCCCGAACAGGCGTTCGACAGCGCGGCCACCATCATGAAGGAAACTGGCTGCGCGGCGGTCAAGCTCGAGGGCGGCGAGGCGATGGCCCCGACCATCCGCTTCCTCGTCGAGCGCGGCATTCCGGTGATCGGCCACGTCGGCCTGACGCCACAGGCGGTCAATGTCCTCGGCGGCTATGGCGCCCGCGGCAAAAGCGCCGACGAAGCGAAGAAGATTCTCGCCGATGCAAAGGCTGTGGCGGACGCCGGCGCCTTCTGCATCGTCGTCGAAGGGGTGATGGAGGAGATCGCGACCAAGGTCGCGCGTACCGTCGCCCCGCCGATCATCGGCATCGGCGCCTCGGCCGAATGCGATGGCCAGGTGCTGGTCACCGACGACATGCTCGGCATGTTCGAGCGCACCCCGCGCTTCGTGAAGCGCTACGACGATCTCGCCGCGCGCATCGGCGAAGCCGCGGCCACCTACGCCGCCGAAGTCCGCGACCGCCGCTTCCCCACTGCCGACCAGACCTACCGGCCGAAGGCCTAGCGCGCCTCTAAGCCGTAGCTTGCGAAATGCTCGATCCGGCGCGGGGCGATAATCAGGCCGTCCAGCCGGGGCGTATCGAGCACGAAGCGAAGCGCCGCAGCGGCCATGGTTTCGCCAGCGGCTTCGGCCGATTGCCTCAGCCGTTCGATTGCAGCGACGGACTCTTCGCTTAGATAGCCAGCGCAGGCCTCGGGTGCCTCGGCCAGGCGGCTGCCGGGCGGGGGCGCTTCGCCGGACCGGTATTTGCCGGTGAGCAAGCCGCCGGCGAGCGGACTGAACGCCGTGTAGCGCAAGCCATGTTCGGCGCAGTAGGGGATCAGCGCTTCGGCGTCGGCGGTGGCGAGCAAATTATACTCGTTCTGGACATAGTCGAATCGCGCCGCGAGCGCGCCGGGCGCACGCCGCCGCACCGCCTCGACGTCGGCTAGCGACGCGTTGGAAATGCCGAGGCGGTCGATTTTGCCGGCCTCGGCCGCCCGCATCATCGCCTCGAGCGTCTCGTCCACGGGCGTCACCCGATCGAATTCGTGGATGTAATAGAGGTCGATCCGCTCGATCCCCAGGCGATCCAGCGAGATGTCGAGGTGATGCGCGATCTGCGTCCGGCTGAGCGGCGTCTCTCCCGCCGGGCAGCCGTGCGGATTGCCGACCTTGGTCGCAATCTGCGCGCTTTGGCGGAAGGCCGCGCCCTGGCCCCGCAGCCATTGGCCGAGCATGAGTTCGCTCGCGCCGCCGCCGTAAGTATTGGCGGTGTCGAACCGCCGCAGCCCGATCCGCCGCGCGTGATCGAGCAGCTCCAGCGCCTGCGCTTCACTGTCGCCGGCGCCGCGCAGGCTCGGCGACGAGCCAATCCCGCCGAAATTGCCGCAGCCGAACACAATCCGGGAGATGTCACCATCGGTCAGCATCGCGCTACCTTCGTGTCGCAAGCGGAAGGTCTGTACGCGATTGCAGAGATTCTTCACCCCTTTGCCTTTCGACCGGTTGCCGCTAGACGATGCGCCGCCAGCTTCCATTCATCAGAGGTGGGGAAGGGAGCGACCGGCATGAGAGCCCCCAACGGAGCGGACTGAGACACGTCTTTGGCGCAACCCCCGGACATTACAGAAACCTTCGTCCGCGAGGTCGATGAGAATCTGCGGCGCGATCGCGCGCGCGATTTCGGCAAGAAATATGCCGGCTGGCTGATCGCCGCCGTCGTGCTGTTCCTCGCCGCCAGCGGTGGCTGGATCTATTGGCAGGACTACCGGACCAAGCAGGCTGAGCAATCGGTCGACCAAATCGCGCAAATCTATACCGCGGTCGGCAAGGGCCAAATCGGGACCGCGCCGGCACGGCTCGACGTGCTGGCCAAGGACCGCAACGACGGCATTCGCGCCTCGGCGCTGTTCGGCCGCGCGGCAATTGCCATCCAGCAGAACGACACCAAGCTGGCGATCGCCAAGTTCCAGGAGATTGCGGCCGACAACAGCCTGCCGCAGTCGTTCCGCGATCTCGCGCTGATCCGCCAGACCGCGCTCGAATTCGATGCGTTGAAGCCCGATCAGGTGATCACCCGCCTCGCGCCCCTCGCCAAACCGGACAGCGCGTGGTTTGGCAGCGCCGGCGAGATGACCGCAATGGCACTGATCAAGCAAGGCAAGACGGCCCAGGCCGCCCAGCTGTTCGCCGAGATCGCCAAGAATAATGAGGTTCCCGAGCAGGTTCGAAACCGCTCGATTCAAATGGCGAGCACGCTCGGCGTCGACGTTAACAACGCGATGCCGCAGCCGATCGCGCAATAGGATAAATGATGAGCAGAGCGAGCAATGTTCGGGTCGGGTTGATGATTGCCGCGGCGCTCGCCGCCGGCGGCTGCAGCCTGTTGAAAAAAGGCCGCCCCAAGACCCCGGTGCTGGGCCAGCGGATTCCGGTCCTGACCAGCGAGGGCGACGTCGCGGTCGATCCGGAGACCGCCAGGATTCCGATGGTTTTGCCGGATCCTGTGGCGAATACCGAATGGACCCAATCGGGCGGCAATGCCGCCAAGTCGGTCGGCCAGTTGGCGCTGGGCACCGCGCTCGGGCGGGCCTTCACCGTTCCCGCCGGCCGCGGCAGCAGCATGACCGCGCGCCTCGCGTCGGAGCCGGTGGTCGCCGGCGGTCGGGTCTACACCATCGATACGCTGGGCGCCGTCCGCGCGTTTGACGCGCAGACCGGCGCCGCAATCTGGGCAAGCCAGACGCCGTACGAGGAGCGCGCCAACACGCCGTCGCTCTACGGTGGCGGGATTGCCTACGACAACGGCCGGATCTTCGCGACCAACGGGCTTGGTTACGTCTCGGCGCTCGACGTCAGGACCGGCGGGATCGTGTGGAAGGTCCGTCCGGGTGGGCCGCTGCGCGGCGCGCCGACGGTGAGTGGCGACGCGGTTTATGTGATGAGCCAGGACAACCAGATCTACGCGCTCAAGGAATCCGACGGTTCGACGAACTGGTCGCAGGCGGCATCGCTCGAAATCGCCGGCGTGTTCGGTTCGGCGTCGCCGGCGGTCGGGCAGGGCACGGTCGTGGCCGGCTTCTCGTCGGGCGAACTCAACGCCTATCGCTACGAGAACGGGCGCATGGTGTGGCAGGACGCGCTGCAGCGGACCAGCATCCGGACCAGCGTGTCGTCACTGTCGGACATCGACGCCGACGCGGTAATTGACCGCGGCCAGGTGATCGCCGTCGGTCAGGGCGGACGCATGGTGTCGCTCGATATCACCACGGGTCAGCGCCAGTGGGAACTCAACCTCGCCGGGATTTCGACCCCGTGGGTCGCGGGCGACTGGATTTTTGTCGTCACCTCGGACGCGCAGCTGTTGTGCATCGCGCGGAACAACGGCCACATCCGCTGGATCAACAAGCTGCCGCCGTTCAACCATCTCAAGGCGAAGAAGGGGCAGATCGACTACAAGGGCCCGATCCTCGCCGGCGGGCGGCTGATTGTCGTCGGCACCAATGGCGTGATGATCAATATCGACCCCGCGACCGGATCGTTCCAGAGCCAGACCAGCGCCGGGGCCGGCATTAGCCAGGGGCCGATCGTCGCCAATTCGACGCTCTACATCTACGACGACGACGGTCGCCTGAGCGCCTTCCGGTAAGCCTTCGACCAGCAGGGCGCGCCCTGCTATCGGACCCGTCATGGCAGTCCCCACCGTCGCAATCGTCGGCCGGCCCAACGTCGGCAAGTCGACCCTGTTCAACCGCCTGGTCGGCAAGCGGCTGGCGCTGGTCGACGACCGCCCCGGCGTGACCCGCGATCGCCGGGAGGGCGAAGCGAATCTGCTCGGACTGGAGTTTCGAATCTTCGACACCGCCGGGTTCGAGGATGAAGATCCCGAGTCGCTCCCCGGCCGCATGCGTGTCCAGACCGAAGCCGCGGTGCGCGATGCAGACGCCGCCTTGTTCATGGTCGATGCGCGCGAGGGCCTGACCCCGCTCGACGAGGAGATCGGCCGCTGGCTGCGGGCCGAAGCGACGCCGGTGATCCTCGTCGCCAACAAGGCCGAGGGCCGCGCGGCCGAAAGCGGCATTCTCGAAGCCTATCGCCTCGGGCTCGGCGATCCGATCGCTCTCAGCGCCGAGCATGGCGAGGGCGTCGCCGACTTGTTCGAGGCGCTGCGTCCCCACATCGAGGCCCATCAGGGCGAAGCCGAAGAGGAGGATGACAGCGAGGGTGGTCCGCTCAAGCTGGCGATCGTCGGGCGGCCCAATGCCGGCAAATCGACCTTGGTCAACAAGATGCTCGGCGAAGAGCGGATGATCACCGGGCCGGAAGCCGGCATCACCCGCGATTCGATCAGCCTCGACTGGGAGCACAAGGGCCGCGCGGTGCGGCTGGTCGATACCGCGGGCCTGCGCAAACGCGCCAAGGTCGAGGACAAATTGGAGAAGCTATCGGTCGCCGACACCAAACGGACGATCGATTATTCCGAAGTGGTCGTGCTCCTGCTCGATGCGACCCGCGGGCTTGAGGTACAGGACCTGAAGATCGCCGATCAGGTGCTGACCGAGGGCCGTGCGTTGGTCATCGCGCTCAACAAATGGGACGTCGCCGAACATGCGTCGTCGCTGTTCAACGGGGTCAAGGGCGCGCTCGCCGAAGGCCTGTCGCAATTGAAGGACGTGCCGTTGCTGACCGTCTCGGCCAAGACCGGCAAGGGCATCGACACGATCATCGACGTCGCGTTCGACCTGCGCGAGGCGTGGAGCCGGCGAATCTCGACCGGCGAGCTCAACCGCTGGTTCGAAGGCGCGATCGAAACCAACCCGCCGCCGTCGCCCAAGGGACAGCGGATCAAGCTGCGCTACATCACCCAGGTCAAGTCGCGGCCGCCGAGCTTCGTGGTGTTCGGCAACCGCACCGACGAACTGCCCGAAAGCTATCGCCGCTACCTCGTCAACGCGCTACGCCGCGACCTCAAGCTCGGCCCGGTGCCGATGCGGCTTGAGTTTCGCGGCCGCAGCAATCCGTTCGACCGGGCGCGCCGCTAAACCTCAGGCATCCGCGGCGACACAATCGCCGCGCCGCCACGCCGCGACCAACAATGCCGAGCTGGCCACTAGCGACACGATCAGCGCGGCCCAGGACGCCTCGGGACCGAAACCACCGCCGCTGAGCGCATCTGGAACGCCCGTCGCCGGATGTAACATCAAGGGCCCCCCGGCGATTTCGGTCGTGCCCGAGACGACGGCACCGAAAATCCACCCTTGGGTGAAATTCCATGCCGCGTGCATGCCGATCGGCGCCCAAATCCGCCCGGTGAAGAGATAGAGGCCGATGCCGACGCCCTCGCCGGCGATCAGGCAGGCCGCGGCGAACCAACTCGAGTCGGGATTTCCGAGATGGAGCACGCCGAACAGCACAGCTGCGCCGGCAAGCGCGGGCCAGATGCCGAAGGCGCGCCACAGCAGCCGGAAAATCACCAGGCGCAGCACCAGCTCCTCGAGCACGCCCGAGCGTATGGAATCGCGCAGGGCCAAGGCGATTGCGTCGATGCTCCTCGGCGCGATGACCACCCAGCCGAAGCTCCACAGCGCGCCGACAATCGCCACCATCAGCGCGGTCCCGATCGCCAAACCGAGCAGCAGATCGAGCGGCGCGCGGCGCAGGTCCAGTTCCGGCACCTTCCGCTTTTCGCCCAACCGGACCGCCACCCAGTAGGTCGCAACCAAAGCGATCGAACCCGCGATTGCAGCCACAAGCCTATCGGGCGCAGGTGCGACGCTGGAGGATGCCATGAGCCACAGCGCGGCCTTGGCAACCGCATTGTAGGCGGCGACGATGGCGACACAGAGCGCGGCCAGCCAGCCCAGCGCGCGCAGCCACCGCCATTTTCCCGGCGCCAGCACGCCCGCCGATCCGATCGTCACCAAGGCAATGCCCCCTTGCTGGCGGTGGGGCTAATCGCGGTGTATTATACTGTCAACACACCAAGACTCGCGTGGCTCCTTCGGAGAATGTTTACCCTTTGCGGGCTAGCAAGAGGCAAGAATTGGACCATGCTCGAGGTCATCGGGAGCGGGGATAGAACATTGAGTGACGAGCAACCGGCAATCGTCGACTGGGCGCTGTTCGAGAAGAACCGCGCCGAGCTCGGCCCCGGATTCATTCGGATCATCAGCTATTTCCGCGAGGACGGAGCGAAGTCGGTTGCCCAGATCGAGCAGGCGATGCGCGACCAGAATACCACCGCGCTGGTGCTGCCCGCGCACACCATCAAGGGCGAGGCGCGCCAGCTTGGCGCGGAGCCGCTCGCGGTAATCGCCGAGTTGATCGAAACCACCGCCCGGCTGTGCACCGAGATCCATCGCTTTCCCGACGAACTGGTGCCACAGGTGGTCGACATGCGGCGGCTGTTCAATGAGACCGTCGAATTGTTCGACAAGGCGACCAACCCGTTGGTCTCGCGGTCGCCGAGCTCGGGTGGGTTCGGGCGCAAAGCCAACAATCAGGGCTTCGGTCGGATCTAGTCCTTGGCCGGCTCTGACTGGAGCTGGACGTAATTCTGCAACCCCATTCGCTTGATCATCTCGAACTGGGTTTCGAGCGTGTCGACATGCTCCTCTTCATTGTCGAGGATCTCGGAGAATAAATCGCGGCTGACAAAGTCACGAACCTTCTCGCAATGGGCGATCGCGCCCTTGAGTTGGCCCAGGGCTTCCAGTTCCAGCTCCATGTCGCCCTTTAGAATCTCCTCGACATTCTCGCCGATGTGCAGCCGGCCGAGCGCCTGGAAATTGGGCAGGCCGTCGAGGAACAGGATGCGGTCGGACAATTTGTCGGCATGCTTCATTTCGTCGATCGATTCGGAGCGCTCGAACTCGGCGAGCTTCTTGACCCCCCAATTGTCGAGCAGGCGGTAATGCAGCCAATATTGGTTGATGGCGGTGAGTTCGTTCTTCAGCGCTTCATTGAGCAGCTCGAGAACCTTGGGGTCGCCCTTCATGCCCGCCTCCTTGCAGCAGGCTAGTGGCATACTCCGCGTTCCGCGTTGTGGGAAGCGCTAATTTTGGCGGAAAACTGCGGAAAATATACGACTGATAGTCAGTCGCAATCAGGCGACAGCCCGCAGTTTGGGGCGCTTGCCCTGCTCGTCGTCGATGATCTCCTGCGCGTAATCGAGGCAGCAGCCGCATTGCGGTTCGCAGTCGTACGTCGCGTAGGCCGCTTCGGGCGTGCGCGAACCCTTGCTCGCGGCGGCGCGAACTTCTTTCTCGGTGATAGCGTTGCAGACACAGACGATCATGACCGCGATATAGCGCTATTGCGACGCGTTCGCAACTATCTCAGTTCGAATCGCCGAACAGGGGCAGGATGACGTTGGGGATGAAATCGACCAGGAAGTGTCCCAACATCGCCGCGATCAAATCCCGCTTCCACACGTAGAAGGCCGTCAGGACCGCGCCGATGATGAAGGCGAGGGCGACGCCCGGCAGCCCCTGACGATAGTGGAAACCGGCAAAGATGATCAGGGTGACCGCGGCGGCAATCCACTTGCTTCCGGTCCACGCTTGCAGCCGCTCGAGCGCGAAGCCGCGATAGAAGACTTCCTCCGATATGCCGGCGCGGATGACTGTCAGCAGGATCACCGGCAAAGACCGTGCGATCGACTGGCCTTCGCCGTAATGGATGCCGAGCTGGGCGAAGACGGCGAGGCAAGCGAACAGGGCCGCGAAGCATGCCACCGCCAGCCCGAGACCCCGGGCCAGCGATCGCCCGATCCGGTCCGTGCGAATCCCGATCGACGACAAGGGCAGGCCTTCGCCGGTGCGCACGATCCAGATCAGCAAGGCGGTGAGACCGAGGATCGCCAACTCGCGCACGATGATTGCGCGGGACGCCCCCGGATCGGGCGCCAACGCCCGGTTGAGCAGCGTCAATGCCGGAATCGCGAGAAGCGCGAGCAACAGGCCGGCAATCGTCCAGCCGCGCGAGGAAGACTGCGTCATGGGCAGACATGTTGCACATTCGAAACGATGTGGGAAATGCCGGGATCGTCAGGCGGTGGCGGGCGCGACCTCCGCAACGGCGACCTTCGCCAGCATCGCTTTGGCAATGAGCACGGTCGGCAGCGCGACCAGAACGAGATGCGCGAACAATTGCGTCGCGATCCCCAGCGGCTTGGGCGGGAAGGCCGCGGGCCAGCGCAGCGGCACAACGATCAAATTCATGATGACATAGGTGATCAGGCCGAACGCCAGCCCGGCGAGCAGCGGCCTGGTAAGCAAGGCCGGCCGCTGGCTGGCCAACACCAAGAACGATCCGACCATGATCGCCATCAAAGTGAAATGCGTGGCGAGACCAAGCGCCGCGCCGCCTGCGCCCCACTCGGTCGCCGGTGGGAACGGTCCGGAGGCGACGAAGCGCAACATGCCCGCCGGATCCTTGCCGCGTTGCAGCGTCAGGAACACCGCGAGCAGGATGTCGAGCGTGCCACAAATGAGCGTCGCGAGCAGAAAGGGTCGGAGGAGCGAGGACCTGATCATGGCGTAACCTCGGTTGCGAAACCTACGCTCGTCGACTCAAATGTCGCTGAACGTCACGATTCTGCCGCCGAACGACCAATTTGGTCGTCACTTGGCGGTGCGGTACGGGACGAAATTGCCGAGGGCGCAGCGGCGGCCGAAGGGGTTGAGCTCGACCCGGCTGCTGCCTTGGCGGACGAAATCGCCGTGGCAGTAATAAGCGGCGGGCTGGTCGGCGATAATCGTTTCACCGAGACCGAAGGCGCAGCTGGCGTCGAGGCGGTTGGCCCACACGGTCTTGCCGTCGTCGTAGATCAGTATGTGCGGGTCGGTGTCCGCCGTGGCGAACGAAGATCCCGGCGGCATGCCGAGGCAGCGCTGCGGCTTGCCCGGCGCGCGGCCCTGCAGCTCCGCGACTTTGGGCATGGCGAGCGGGGCCGCGGCGATGGCGACAAGCGCAGCGGCGGCGAGGGTGAAGCGCGGGGTCATGCGCGGCTGTTAGCGAGGACAGATGACAGCATCGAGTCTCCGCGCGACTGGTTACGTCAGCGCCGCGTCGGCGCCCATCAGCTTGGGGAAGAAGCCTTCGTGCGCCGTGCGGAGGTCGGCGAGGGGGATATCCGCTACATTTCCAGAGTAACCTGGATTGTCGCCAATTTGGATCCTTGGCTCGCTCATGACGCTGCCAAGATAAGAGAACTCGAGTCCTTCACCCTCGATGCGTTCGCATATCTTCTGGGCAATCTCGTTTGAAGGCACCGTGGCGATGTAACACGCTTGACCTTCTCCAAAGAGAAACTCCTCAAGGTTGCAATTGTCGGGCGGACCGCAGACGTCGATGTAAGCGCCTAGATCGCCCGACAACGCCATTTCGGTGACCGCGACAGCTAAGCCGCCATCCGCCACATCGTGAACTGAGGTAAGCACCCCTTCAGCAATCAATTGCCGAACGATTTCGCCGGCGCGACGCTCGGCATCCAAATCCACTGAGGGAGGTGCACCGTCCCTTCGTCCCCGCAATTCGCGAAGCCAGAGTGACTGTCCCAGCGAGACGGCGGAGTACTTGCCAATCAAGATAATTTGCTCGTCAGGAGCCTTGAACCCAATCGTCGCCGACTTTTCCCAATCATCGAGCAACCCGACGCCGCCGATGGCAGGGGTGGGGAGGATGGCGCTGCCGCCGGTCGCCTTGCTCTCGTTGTAGAGGCTGACGTTGCCGCTCACGATCGGGAAATCGAGCGCACGGCAGGCGTCGCCCATGCCGCGCAGCGCCTCGACAAACTGGGCCATGATCTCGGGCCGCTGCGGGTTGCCGAAGTTGAGGCAGTTGGTGACGGCAAGCGGCCTCGCCCCAACTGCGCAGAGGTTGCGATAGGCTTCGGCGATCGCCTGCTTCCCGCCCTCATAGGGGTCGGCATAGACGTAGCGCGGAGTGCAATCGGTGGTGATCGCCAGCGCTTTCCGCGACCCGTGGACACGCACCACCGCGGCGTCGCCGCCCGGCCGCTGCACAGTGTCGGCGCCGACCGACTGGTCATATTGCTCCCAGATCCAGCGCCTGCTTGCGAGATTGGGCGAGCCCATCAGCTTCAGCAGGTCGGCGGCGATGTCGGTGCTTTCGGGAATGTCTCCCAGCGGCTTGACCTGCGCCCAGGCTTTGTACTCTTCGAGGCCAAGGTGCGGCCGGTCATATTCGGGCGCGTCGTCGGCGAGTGGACCGAGCGGGATGTCGCACACGACCTCGCCATTGAACTCGAGCACCATGTGGCCGGTGTCGGTGACCTCGCCGATCACCGCGAAGTCGAGCTCCCATTTCTTGAAGATCGCCTCGGCCTCGCCCTCGCGGCCGGGCTTCAGCACCATCAGCATCCGCTCTTGGGATTCCGACAGCATCATCTCATAGGGCGTCATGCCGGTCTCGCGGCACGGCACCTGGTTCATGTCGAGGCGGATGCCGGCGCCGCCCTTCGACGCCATCTCGACCGACGATGAGGTGAGGCCGGCCGCGCCCATGTCCTGGATGGCGACGATCGCGTCGGTCGCCATCAGTTCGAGGCAGGCCTCGATCAGCAGTTTCTCGGTGAACGGATCGCCGACTTGCACCGTCGGGCGCTTGGCGTCGGCGTCCTCCTCGAAGTCGGCGGAGGCCATGGTCGCGCCGTGAATCCCGTCGCGGCCGGTCTTCGACCCGACGTAGACGATCGAATTACCGATGCCGGTCGCGGCCGAATAGAAAATCTTGTCGGTCCGGGCGACACCCACAGTCATCGCATTGACCAGGATGTTGCCGTCATAGGCCGCGTCGAAATTGACCTCGCCGCCGACCGTCGGGACGCCGACGCAATTGCCGTAGCCGCCGATCCCCGCGACCACGCCCGCCACCAGATGCCGCGTCTTGGGATGGTCGGGCCGCCCGAAGCGCAGCGCGTTCAGGTTGGCGATCGGCCGCGCGCCCATGGTGAAGACGTCGCGCAGGATCCCGCCGACGCCGGTTGCCGCGCCCTGATAGGGCTCGATGTACGACGGGTGGTTGTGGCTCTCCATCTTGAAGATCGCCGCGTCGCCGTCGCCGATGTCGATCACCCCGGCATTTTCGCCCGGGCCGCAGATCACCCACGGCGCTTCGGTCGGCAGCTTCTTCAAATGCAAGCGGCTCGATTTGTACGAGCAATGCTCCGACCACATCACCGAGAATATGCCGAGTTCGAGCAGATTGGGTTCACGCCCGAGCGCTTTTAGGATGCGCGCATATTCTTTCTCGGTAAGCCCATGCTCGGCGACGATTTGGGGCGTGATGGCGGGAGCTTCGAGGACATCCATGGGCGGCCCCTTAGCGGGCGGGCCGAGCGGGGGCTAGGGCGCGGCCAATGACCTTGGAGCGACTCCGGGAACGGCAGTAAAAGGGGCGCCGCCGGGGGGCTCGTTCAAGGAGCACGGCAATGACCAAACCAATTCCCGACGGCTATCGCAGCGTGAACGTTGTCCTGACGGTCGACGATGCCGCCAAGGCGATCGATTTCTACAAGGAAGCATTCGGCGCGACGGAGCTTTCGCGGCTGCCGATGGGCGACAAGATCGGCCACGCCGAATTGCAGATCGGCGATACGCGGATCATGCTCAACGACGAATTTCCCGAACGCAACAATCTCGGCCCCAAATCACTCGGCGGATCGCCTTTCGGGTTGATCGTCTACACGCCGGACGTCGACAGCGCGTTCCACAAAGCGATCGCCGCCGGCGGCACCGAAAAGATGCCGGTCGAGAACCAGTTCTGGGGCGACCGGATGGGCACGTTGACCGATCCGTTTGGCCACAGCTGGAGCATCGCGACGCACGTTGAGGATGTGTCGCCGGACCAGCTTCAGTCGCGGTTGGCGGAGCTCGGCCGGACGCCACAGAAGCAGGTCGAGCCGGCCTAAACTTCGTGTCTCAGGAATTTCTCGCCTGAGAAGATGAAGGTCTGTGGGCGCCCGTCGACGAAATCGGCGAAAGAGGCGCGTTCGGGCGTCCACTTTTCCGGGCCGACTCGCCAGAGATTGTCGCCGGCGCTGGCCAGGGGCGTCTCGGTTCCGAGCCACAGCGCGCCACCGCGTTCGACGATTGTCAGCGCACCCCACCAGGGGCTGTCATTGACGAAGCGCCCGGCCAGTCTGGCGAGTGCGGGATTGGGTTTAGCGGGCACGCCACTCGAGCCCTCGCGAACGTAGCTCGCCGGACCCCAGTTCGCGCCCGAGGCAGCCGCGCCCTTGCGCTCGAACATCAGGGTGAAGGCGCGGAAGTCGGGGTGGGTGGTCCGGAACAACTCGCCGCCCGCCGGTTTGAGAGCGGCTTCGCGGCCGTTGGCGACGAGCATCAGCGGTGATCCGGCGCGGATTTCGAACTTGCCGGCGGGGCCGACGTAGCGCCCGATATAGGCCATGGCGTTGGGCAGCGGCGTCTCCAGTGACGGTGCCGCAGGGACGGCGCGCTCGGCGAGCACTTCGGCCAGCGCATCGACCGCGAATTGAGTGAGCTGGCGCGGACGGTATTCGGCGAAGGCGCTGATGGTCGAGCTGGCGAACGCGCCGACGCCGCTGGCCGGATCGAGATGGAACGACGAGGAAAAACTGACCATCCCGCCGGTGTGGTGGAGGTAGGCGCGGCCGTTGCCGCCGACGTGCATCAGTCCGTTGCCGTAGCTCATGCCGGGCGTATCGCTGGGCACGAACTGGCCGATGAAGGCCCGCCCTTGCTCGGGGCTGAGGCCGAACCCGCCGCGGCCCTGGGCGGCGTCGGCGAGCGAGCGCATCCAGCGGATCATATCGTCCCCGGTCGAGGCAACGCAGCCCGAGCCGAAAGTCATGTCGACCCACGCCGCCGGCGCCATCGGTCCACCCCGAACCACCGGCACGGTGAGGTCGGCGGGCTCATAGCCTTGCGCGTAAAGTGGCCGGTCGGCGGCGACGATCGCGCCCCGACTGCGGCACATCCCGAGCGGCCGCAACAGGCGCTCGGTGAGTAGCTGGGCGAGCGGCTTGCCGCCGACATGGGCCGCGATATCGCCGAGCAAATGATAGCCGGTGTTGGAATAATGCCAGTGCTCGCCGGGCTGATAGCCGACCCACAGTCCACCATCGGGGAACAGCGGCGCGTCGTCGGGCAGGCCGGCGCTATGGTCGAGCAAATGCTGAACGGTAATGGTGTTACCGCGCGGCAGCGGCACCGCGGGGAGCAGGGTGCTGACGCGGTCGCCGAGGGTGAGCCGCTTCTCGGCCGCCAATTGATGGATCACCGCCGCGGTCATCGCTTTGCTGATCGATCCGACCTGGAATAGCGTGTCCGGGGTGATCGGGCGGCGTGAGTCGGCGTTGGCGAAGCCGAAGTTGAGCACAGTCGCCAGGCCACCGGGAACGGTCAGCGCCAACGTCATCCCGGGCAGGCCGAAGGTGCGGAGATGCTGGGCGCCATGCGCCTGGATCGCTGCGATCGCTGCGGTCAGCCCGGGCGAACCTTGCGCGAACGCGGGCGCGGCGAACCGGCTCGACAAAGCAACGCCCAGCGCACCCGACGCGAATGCGCGTCTGCTAATATCCATGGTCGAACTTTCCCTCCGCGGCTTTCCGCTGATCGGAAGCCGGGGAGAGAGAGTCAAGCGCGTGTGGGTCTAGGCTTTGCAGCTCTGGGCGCCGTGGCCCGGAACAGCGATACTCACCGAGCCCGCGGTCGCAGCGCCGCTCAGCGAATAGCCGGCGGCGCCGGTCATTGGCTTGCCTGGCTCGGCCGCGGTGACCAGGGTCGGCATGCCGCCCTGTTCGGTGCGGATGTTCGCCGACTTATTGTCCGACAGCCAGTCGACATAGACCAGCTTGTTGTCGGCGCAGCGATAGGCCTTGCTTGACGCGATCGACGGCGGCAGCTGGATGTTGCTGTTAGCCATCGCGTTGCTGGGCGTACCTTCGTCGGGTCCGCCGGAAACGATGTTATGGTTCTCATCATTGCAACCGGCTAGCGCTGCGGCCGCGACGAGCGTGAGGATGGTGAAAGTGCGAGTCATGATGGGCGTCCCCTTCGCGAGCGTAGCATGAACCGTCAAGCTCGTCGCCTTGCATATTGTCGAAGCCGGCCATAGCTTCGTCGATTGTGCCCTACCAAGCCGGCAGCAGCGCACAGCGAATTCGGATTGGCCTGACCGGGCTCGCCGCTGCGTTCATCATTGTCTTGTTTTTCTCGGCCATCACCCGTTCGACGCGCGAAGACGCCGCGAACAACGTCAGCGCGGCGAGCGCCAACGAGGCGACCGAGCCGCTGGCCGAGCTTGGAGTCGCGCCCGGCTCGGCCGAATCGGCCAATAACAGCAGCACCAACAAGTGACGCGGGCGCGGGTCCGCGCCTTGATTATCGCAATCGTCCTGGTGATCGGGGCGGCGGTGGCCATCGCCGTCGCGCGCCGGCAGCCACCGGCTCCGCCTCCGCCTCAGACACTTCTGCTGCTGACCAGCCTACCGCTGATATTCGGCGAGGACTTCTCGGTCGACGGCGGGTCGCCGACGCTGACCGCCCTCCAACAGCGATACCGGGTCGTCCCGATCAGCGTCACCGACGAAGCCGATCTCGCCAAGGGGCAGCTGCTGCTGATGGCCCATCCGCTCGCCCAGCCGGCCGAGGACCTGGTCGCGCTCGACGCCTGGGTGCGGCGCGGCGGTCGGGTCCTGCTGCTCGCCGATCCGGCGTTGGATTGGCCGAGCCAGCGTCCCTTGGGCGATCCGCTGCGCCCCCCGCCGATGTTCACGGATACCGGCTTGCTCGCGCACTGGGGCGTGAGGCTCGACGCTCCCGACCAGCGCGGACCGCAAAAGCGGACGCTGGGCGGACAATCGATCCAAACCGTCTCGCCCGGTCGCCTGGCGGGCCAATGCGAGACGAGCGCCGACGGGCTCGTCGCAGTTTGTCGCGTCGGGCGGGGCCGCGCGTCGATAATCGCCGACGCCGATTTTCTTAACGTCGACGCGCTTGGTGCACCGGCGCAGCACAATCTCGATGCCCTGCTGGCGGAGTTGGCCGAACTCGAGCGCCGCTAGTTTTCCGAGTCGCGAATCACAGACTTATCCACAGAGTTGCGACCAGCGATTTGGGGTTTAACGCCGATATTACGGGGCAGGGAAAACCCTTAGAAATCCACGGCTTTCCACTAATTCCCATCTAATCCCATCAAAACCCATTGTATCCCGCAAGCGCATGAGTTACCAACACGGGCTGTAGCGCGGGGGGCTTTCCCGTTGATTCGAGGCTGACGCGGCGCGCGTGATGACGCGCGTTTTCGCGATCGGAGCTTTGCGCGCTGCGGACGGGGAGTAGGACGTGGCGCTCGAGCATCTTTTTCAGGGCAGCGCTTTGAACGCGGTCGATGCCAAGGGCCGCGTCTCCGTTCCCGCATTCCTGCGCGGCGTAATCGAACGCCGCGGCGACGCCCGCACCATCGTTCTCGCCAAGCATGAGGCCTTCCCGTGCCTTAGCGCCTACGATCCCGCTTACGCCGCGCTCAAGCATGCCAAGCTCGAACGGCTGCTCGAGAAGGAAGAGACCGGGCCCGACGCCCAGCTCGAATATCAGCAGCGCAACCTGATGGCCTTCGCCGCAACCGAAGAGGTGCCCTACGACAGCTCCGGCCGCATCCTCTTGCCCCCGATGATGCGCCGCAAGGGCCAACTCGCCGATCTCGTGCTGTTTCTCGGCACCGGCGAGACTTTCCAGATCTGGAACCCGCAGCTGCTGCTCGATGATCCGCGCATCCCCGAGGATCTCAAAGACATCGCCCGCTTCCGGCTCGAAGAGCGCGGAGCCGGGTCATGACCGGCGCCCGCGCCCATGTGCCGGTGCTGATCGACGAGGTCATTGCCGCGCTTGCCGTCCACGATGGCGGGACCGCGGTCGACGGAACATTCGGCGCCGGTGGCTACACCCGCGCCATGCTCTCGGCGGGGGCGGGGCGAGTGATCGCTTTCGATCGCGACCCCGATGCGATCGATGAAGGTCGGTCGCTCGTCCCGGACTCGCGCCTTACCCTCATCAACGAACGCTTCAGCCAAATGGACCGAGTACTGGCTGAACGCGGCATTGGGCACGTTGACGCCATTGCCCTGGATATCGGCGTCAGCTCGATGCAACTCGATCGAGCGGACCGCGGCTTTTCCTTCTCGGCCGACGGTCCGCTCGACATGCGCATGAGCCGCTCGGGCTTGACCGCGGCAGAGTTCCTCAATTCCGCCGACGAGGCCGAGATCGTGCGTATTCTCAAGGATTATGGCGAGGAGCCGCGCGCGCGGTCGATCGCCCGCGCCATCGTCGCCGCGCGGCCGATCGAACGGACCGCCGAACTGGCCGCCATTGTCCGCCGCGCCGCGGGCTTCCGGCCCGGCCAGAAGGCTGATCCCGCGACCCGCACCTTCCAGGCGATCCGCATCCATCTCAACGCCGAGCTCGACGAGCTTGAGCAGGGACTTGAGGCCGCGGAGCGCGCGCTGAAGCCCGGCGGCCGGCTCGCGGTCGTCACCTTCCACAGTCTCGAGGATCGGATCGTCAAACGTTTCTTCCGCGAACGCAGCGGAGGAATGCCGGCCGGTTCGCGCCACCGTCCTGAGCAGAGTGACCCGCGAGAACCGACGTTCGAGCGGGTGGCGAAGCCGGTTTCCCCGACGGAGCGCGAACTGGCCGCTAATCCGCGCAGCCGCTCGGCGCGGTTGCGCAGCGCGGTCCGCACCGATCACTCTCCATGGAAGGCATTAGTACAATGAGTGCGCGTAGTTTCCGTTCGGTGTTCATGGTCGCCAGTTGCGCCGGAGCGGCGCTCGGCTGCTATCTCGTGTCGCTGCGCGTCGCGTCCGAGCGCTCGGCGCTGGAAGGCGTCGAGACGCAGATCGTGACAACCCAGCGCGACATTCGCTTGCTCCAGACCGAGATCGGCACCCGCGGCCGGCTCGCCCAGCTCGAACGCTGGAACGCCGGCGCCTTCTCGCTGTCGGCGCCGTCGGCCGATCAGTTCCTCAACGGCAGTTTCGAGCTGGCCAAGCTCACCCAGCCCGAGCGCCATGTCGATATTCAGGCGCCGGTCGTGCTGGCCACGGCGCCCGCGCCGGATCCGAACCAGGCACGGCTTGGCGAGGCTGAAACCGACGATAGTGGCGGGCCCGCGCCCGTCAGCCGCGACTCCCTGCTTCACCAGGCAAGTTTAAAGACCGGGTCGCGCGAGGCCCCGGCACCCATGGTCATGACTCCAATCCCGGAGCCGGCCGTGTCGAAATCCACCGAAAAGCCGGTTGCGGCGGCAAAGCCGGCGAATAAGAAATCGGTGGATAAGCCGGGCCTCGCGGCCGCCAAACCGGTGACAAAAGCGATCCGGATTGCGAAAGCTGATCCGCTTGCGCCGCTCCCGGGCAAGCCTGTCCGAACCACAGCCAGGGAATCCGGCTCCGACCGATGAACGCACCGACTCCCGCTCTCGTCGCACCCCGGCCCGAGCGGCTCCGACTGGTCGGGCAACGGCGTCAAATTCTCGCAATCATGCACCAGCGGCTGATGTTTGGCATGCTGGTGTTCGCCGGTATCGTCGCGATCATCGTGCTGCGCATCTTGTGGCTCGCCGCGTTCGGCGATCACGCCGGGCGCAAGGAAGGCGCGACGTCGTTCGTCCCCGAACGCGGAGATATCGTCGACCGGCAAGGTCAGCCGCTGGCGCGGACGATCGATGCCTGGACCATCGCCATCCACCCGACCAAGGTCATCGGCGACAAGCTTGCGCTGGCGCGTCAACTGGCAGTACTGATGCCCGAACATAGCGCCGAGCAATATTTCGCGCTGCTGCGTTCGGGCCGGCCGTTCTTCTATCTGCGTCGCCGCGCCGCGCCCGGTCTGGTTGAGGCGGTCAACGCGATCGGCGAGCCGGGCCTGGCGATCGAGCGCGAGCCGGACCGGCTCTATCCGCAGACCGCGCTTGCCGCCCACGTCATCGGCTACACCGATATCGACGGCCACGGCGTCGCCGGCATGGAGCGCGCGTTCGATGCACAATTGGCGGATCTGCGCACGCGCGGCGAGCCGCTGGTGCTGTCGATCGACAGCCGGCTGCAGCAGGCGCTCGAACATCAATTGCTCGATGCGATGACCCATTTTTCGGCGGTCGGCGCCGCCGGGGTCATCATGGATATCCACACCGGTGAAGTGCTGGCGATGACCTCATTGCCGCAGCTCAACCCGAATGCGGCGGGGCAGGGATCGGACGAAGCGCGCTTCAACCGCGCGACGCTCGGCGTTTATGAAATGGGCTCGACGTTCAAGCCGTTCACGGTCGCGATGGCGATGGACTCGGGCATCATCAAATCGTTCGGTCAGATGTATCCGTGCCCAAAGGAACTGCACGCCTACGGTCAGGTGGTCCACGACACCCACCCCTATGGCCGCATGTGTTCGGTCGCCGAGATCATGAAGGAAAGCTCGAACATCGGCACCGCCCAGATCGCCGACCAATTGGGTCGCGACCGGCAGAAGGCGTTCCTGAAGAAGATGGGGTTCCTCGATCCCGTCGCGATCGAATTGAAGGAACGTGGGCGGCCGCTGACCCCGGGGTCACGCTGGGGCCCGTTCGAAACCATGACCGTCGGTTTCGGTCACGCGATTGCAGTGACGCCGCTGCACCTCGCGACCGGCTATGCGACCTTGTTCAACGGCGGTGTCTATCATCCCGCGACCCTGCTCAAGGTCGGCCGCAACCATCCGGTCCCGCCGGGTCGCCGGGTGTTCTCCGAAGACACGAGCTACAAGATGCGCGCGCTGCTCCGGCTGGTCGTCACCCAGGGCACCGGCCGCAAGGCCGACGCGCCCGGCTATCGAGTCGGCGGCAAGACCGGCACCGCCGAAAAGCTGCTCAACGGGCGCTACACGTCGAGCGCGGTGGTCACGAGCTTCGCCGGTGTGTTCCCGATGGATGAGCCGCGCTATGTGATGGTGATGATGCTCGACGACCCCAAGGCGACCGCCGAAACCTATGGTTTCCATACCGCTGCGTGGAACATTGGCCCGGCGTTCGGCGTGACCGTCAGCCGGATTGCGCCAATGCTCGGCGTGCGTCCCGACCGCAACCGCGAGCCCGACATGACCGGGGTCCTCCCGTTCGTTCACGAAACGAAGCCGGAGGAATAAGCCGAAGTGCGCTTGCGCGACATCGCCGACGTCGACAGCGATTCCACCGTCACCGGCTTTGCGATCGATCATCGCAAGGTCGCGACGGGCAGTGTGTTCGGGGCGTTCATGGGCGCGGTCGTCAACGGCGAGGAGTTCATTCCGCAAGCGATCGACCGCGGCGCGGTGGCGGTGGTCGCGCGGTCCCAGGCGGAGGTCGCCGGCGTGCCGCATCTCGCCGACGACAATCCCCGCCGCCGTTTCGCTGAACTCGCCGCCAAATTCTACGCGCCTTACCCGGAAACGATCGTCGCCGTGACCGGGACCAACGGCAAAACCTCGACGGTCGAAATGACGCGCCAGATCTGGCGCATGTCAGGCCACCGCTCGGCCTCGATCGGAACGCTTGGCGTGACCACGTCGGACGATCAGGTGAAGACCGGGCTGACCACCCCAGACATCGTCACCTTCCTTTCGAACATGGCGGGCCTCAAGCGCATGGGAACGACCCACGTCGCCTACGAAGCGTCGAGCCACGGGCTCGACCAGCACCGCGCCGAAGGTGTGCCGCTCGCCGCTGCGGCGTTCACCAACTTCAGCCGCGACCACCTCGATTATCACGAGACGATGGAGGAATATTTCGAAGCCAAGATGCGGCTGTTCGATGAGCTGCTTCCGCCCGGCAAACCGGCGGTCATCTGGACTGACGACCCGAAGTCCGACGACGTGATCGAGCGCGCGACCGCTCGTGGACATGATGTGCTGACTGTCGGCCGCAAGGGCGAAACCATCCGCCTGGTCGACCAATCGCCGTCGCCGCTCGGCCAGACCCTGAACCTCGAACATGCCGGCAAGTCGTACCGCCTCGCGCTGCCGTTGATCGGCGGCTACCAGGCCGCGAACGTGCTCACCGCGGCCGGGCTAGTACTCGCGACCGGCGGCGAATGGGCCCAGACCTTTTCGGCGATGCAGCGCGTCGCCCCGGTTCGCGGGCGGCTGGAGCGCGCAGTGATCAGCGGCGCCGGCGTCCCGATCTACATCGACTATGCCCACACCCCGGACGCGCTCGAAGCCGCGATCGCTGCGCTGCGCCCGCATGTCGAAGGGCGGCTGATCATCGTGTTCGGCGCCGGCGGCGACCGCGACCGCGGCAAGCGGCCGGAGATGGGGGAGGTCGCCTCGCGTTTGGCGGACGTCGTCATCGTGACGGATGACAATCCTCGCCGCGAAGAGGCCAAGCTGATCCGCGCCGACATTCTCGCCGGTGCGACCGGCGCGATCGAAGTCGCCGGGCGGCGCGAGGCCATTGCCGAAGCGATTCGGCTCGCCGCAGCCGGCGACATCATCCTGATCGCCGGCAAGGGCCACGAAACCGGCCAGATCGTCGGCGACCGCGAGCTGCCGTTCGACGACGCTTTGGTCGCCCGCGAGTGCGCCTCATGACGGCACTCTGGACCTCCGACGAAATCGCGGCCGCGACCGGTGGCACGGCGAGCGCGCGCTTCGAGGTTACCGGCGTCACCTTCGACAGCCGCGAAGTCGGGCCCGGCGATCTGTTTGTCGCCATGCCCGGTACGGTTCACGACGGCCACAAATTCGTCGACGGCGCATTCGCCGCCGGGGCCACCGCCGCGCTCGTCTCGCAGGTCGTCGAGCACCCGCACGTGCTGGTCGAGGACGTGTTCACCGCGCTCCAGGCGCTCGGCCACGCCGCGCGCGAACGCGCCAACGCCACCGTCATCGGCGTCACTGGCTCGGTCGGCAAGACCAGTACCAAGGAAGCGCTCTACGCCGCGCTCGACCGCTGCGCGCCGGGCCGGGCGCACCGCTCGGTCAAGAGTTACAACAACCACACCGGCGTGCCGCTGAGCCTCGCCCGGATGCCGCGCAACACCGTCTACGCGGTGTTCGAAATGGGCATGAACAATGCCGGCGAAATCACCGCGCTGACCCGGCAGGTCCGCCCCCACGTCGCGATCATCACCGCGATCGCCCCGGCGCACATTGAAAACCTTGGCTCGGAAGAAGCGATCGCCGACGCCAAGGGCGAGATTTTCCTCGGGCTCGAGCCCGACGGGATCGCGATCGTCCCCAACGACACCCCCCACCGCGACCGGCTGGTCAAGGCCGCCCGCCGTCATGCCGACCGGACCATCACCTTCGGCCACGGCGATGCCGACGTCCACGCCGTCCACGCCGTCAGCGCGGGGCCGGCGGGCAGCCTGATCGCGGCCGCCTTGCTCGAACGCGAACTGACCTTCACCATCTCGCAGCGCGGCGACCATTGGGTGACCAACGCGCTGGCCGTACTTGCCGCGGTCGAAGCGATCGGTGCCGATGTCGCGGTCGCCGGTCTTGCGCTCGCCGATCTCGGCGGATTGAAGGGTCGCGGGGAACGCCATGTGGTCGAAGTCGACGGCGGCGAGGTGCTGCTGATCGACGAAAGCTACAACGCCAACCCCGCGTCCATGGCGGCGACGCTGAAGAGCCTGGGTGCTGAATCGGAGGCGGCGCGCCGCATCGCCGTGCTTGGCCCGATGCGCGAGCTGGGCGAACATAGCGCCGCGCTCCACGCCGCGCTCGCGCCGGCCGTGCTCGACGCCCATGTCGACGAGCTGATCCTGATCGGCGAGGAAATGCGCCCGCTCGCGGAACAGGTCGTCGGCAAGGTCTCGCTCGACCTCGTCGACAGCGTCGACGAAGCGATCGACGGGCTGCTCGCCAAACTCCATCCCGGCGACGCGGTGCTGGTCAAGGCGTCGAACTCGGTCGGGCTGGCGAAATTGGTCGACCGCGTGGCAAGGGGCGTCGCATGCTCTACGTAGTCGCCGAACAGCTCGGTTTTCCGGGCGTCCTCAACCTCATCCGCTACATCAGCTTCCGCGCCGGCGCGGCGAGCGCGACGGCGCTGCTGATCGGCCTGCTGCTCGGCCCGTGGTTCATCTCCTACCTCCGCGTGCGCCAGGGCAAGGGCCAGCCGATCCGCGCCGACGGTCCGCAAAGCCACCTCGCCAAGCGCGGCACCCCGACCATGGGTGGCCTCCTCATCCTGATCGCGGTCAGCATCTCGACCTTGCTGTGGATGGAGCTCGCCAACCCTTACGTCTGGGCGTGCCTGCTGGTGACCGCGGGCTTTGGTTTGATTGGGTTCCTCGACGATTACGACAAGATCAAGAAAGAGAGCCATGCCGGCCTGTCGGGCAAAGTGCGCCTCGCCCTCGAATTCCTGATCGCCGGTTTTGCCACCTGGATCATCGTCCACTCCGGGACGACCAAGCTCTATCTACCGTTCGTCCAGGGCCCGGTCGCCGATCTCGGCTATTTCTACATTCTCTTCGGCGCGTTCGTGATTGTTGCGTTCGGCAATGCGGTGAATTTGACCGACGGGCTCGACGGCCTTGCGACCATGCCGGTGATCATTGCGTCGATCGCCTTCCTGCTGATCTCCTACCTCGTCGGCAACGCCAAGTTCGCGACTTACCTTGGCATCCCGCATGTGCTCGGGGTCGGTGACCTCACCGTCCTCTGCCTGGCAATCGTCGGGGCGGGACTAGCCTTCCTGTGGTTCAACGCCCCGCCGGCAGCGGTCTTCATGGGTGATACCGGCAGCCTCGCATTGGGCGGCGCGCTTGGCACGATCGCGGTCGCGACCCACCACGAATTCGTGCTCGCGATCGTCGGCGGCCTGTTCGTGATCGAGGCCTTGTCGGTCGTCATCCAGGTCGCGGTCTACAAGCGCACCGGCAAGCGCGTCTTCCTGATGGCCCCGATCCACCACCATTTCGAGCACCTCGGCTGGTCCGAGCCGACCGTCGTCATCCGCTTCTGGATCGTCAGCTTCGTGCTCGCGCTCGCGGGCCTCTCAACGCTGAAGCTGCGGTGATCACCGCCAGGGCGTTCGCCGGCAAGCATTACGCAGTCTACGGCCTCGCGCGGTCGGGGCTGGCGACGGTGAAAGCGCTCATTGCGAGCGGCGCAAAAGTGACCGCCTGGGATGGCAAGTCTGAGGCTCGCGAGACGGCTGTCGACGAGGTCATGAGTCTGTCGCACGATCTCGAGAGTGCCGAGCTGAGCATCGCCGACCTCGACACCGCCGACCTCGCGCAACTCGACAGCCTCGTCGTCACCCCCGGCCTCCCCCTCAACCGCCACCCCATCGCCCAGCGCGCGCGGGACGCCGGGGTCGAGATCATCGGCGACATCGAGCTGTTCGCCCGCGCCCGGCCCGAGCTGCCGCCGCACAAGGTCGTCGGGATCACCGGCACCAACGGCAAGTCGACCACCACCGCGCTGATCCACCACATCCTCCAGACCGCGGGCGTGCCGACGACCATGGGAGGCAACATCGGCCTGCCGATCCTCGCCCAGGACCCGCTCCCCGAAGGCGGGGTCTACGTACTCGAGTTATCGAGCTACCAGGTCGACCTGACTCAGAGCCTCGATTGCGACGTCGCGGTGCTGCTCAACATCACGCCGGACCACCTCGACCGATACGAGAGCTTCGAGGCGTACGCCGCCTCCAAAGTTCGCCTTTTCAAGATGCAAACCGCCGGCCATTTTTGGATTGAAGGCGAGTCTCCGGAACTGATCTCGGAATGGCGCACGGCGGCGGAGCAGGCGCAATGGCCCTCGCTTCAAGGCCCGCACAACCTGCAGAACAGCGAAGCAGCTTGGGACGCCTGCGATTTTCTCGGCATATCTGACGAAACAATACGACAAGCGCTGAAATCCTACCCCGGCCTGCCGCACCGCATGGAGCGCATCCGCGAGCGCGACGGAGTCGTCTTCGTCAACGACAGCAAGGCGACCAACCCGACCGCGACCGCGCCGGCGCTCGCTGCGTTTGAAAAAATCCGCTGGATCTGCGGCGGGCAGGCGAAGACCGACAACCTCGACGAATGCGCGCCCCACTTCGGCCACGTCCGCAAAGCCTATACCATTGGCGAAGCGGGCGAATTGTTCGCTTCGCTCTTGTCGCCGCACATGGCCGTGGCACAGTGCGAAACGCTCGAGCGCGCAGTGGGCGAAGCGGCGGCGGAGGCGGAGCGCGGGGACACCATCCTGCTCTCGCCGGCCTGCGCCAGCTTCGATCAGTTCCGCGATTTCGAGGACCGGGGCGACCAGTATCGGGCGTTGGTGGAGGGGTTATGATCGGTAGCATTTCCGGCACCATCAAGGCCAAGGCGGCGCTGATGGACCCGGGCCATTACGGCCGTTCCGACACCTCGGCGATCGGCCGCTGGTTCTGGGAAATCGACAAGGTCCTGCTGCTCCTGATCACCGTGCTGATCGCAATCGGCCTGATTGCGGTCGCCGCTGCGTCGCCGGCTGCCGCTGAGCGCTATTCGGGCGGCAACGTCCACGTGTCCGAGCTCTATTATTTCTACCGCCAGCTGGCGTGGATCGCGCTTGGCGTTCCGGTGATGATTGGCATTTCGATGATGCCGCGCGAGCGCTTGCGCCGCTGGTCGATCGCCGGGGCCTTGCTGTTCATGGTGCTGCTCGCGGTGGTCCCCATCCTCGGTGAGGAGAAAAACGGCGCGGTGCGCTGGCTCAATATCGGCGTCGGCCAGCTGCAGCCGTCTGAGTTTCTAAAGCCGTTCTTCGTCGTCGCCATGGCCTGGCTGCTGAGCTTGCGCGAGGGCGACAAGTCGCTCCCGGTCTATTGGCTGTCGGCGGGGATTACCGGGGTCATCGCCTTCCTGCTGATGAAACAGCCCGATTTCGGTTCGACAATCATCTTCGGCTCGGTGTGGATCGCGATGCTCGCGCTCGCCGGGGTCAAATTGCGCACGCTCGGCATCCTCGCCGCCTGCGCCGTCGTCGGGGTCATCCTCGCTTATTTCTTCTACGACGTCGCGACCCAGCGCATCGACGAATTCCTTTTCGGGACCGGCGACAATTTCCAGACCGAGAATGCGATGCGCACGCTGACCGCCGGCGGCCTGTTCGGCATGGGTCCGGGCGGCGGCACCCGCAAATTCGGCCTGCCCGAACCGCACACCGACTACATCTTCTCGGTCATCGGCGAGGAGTTCGGGCTGATCGCCTGCCTCGCTATCGCTCTGCTCTATCTCGGCATCATCGCCCGGGTGCTGATCAAGCTCCTCGACGAGGATAACAGCTTCGCGATTCTCGCCGGAGCCGGGCTCGTCATCCAGTTCGGCCTCCAGGCGCTGATCAACATGATGGTCAACGTCCAGCTCGCCCCGTCCAAGGGCATGACCCTGCCGTTCATCAGCTACGGCGGTTCGTCGATGCTCGCGCTGTCGATGGCGATGGGCTTGCTGCTCGCCTTCACGCGCCGGAACCCGTATTTGACCCGCTCACCATATGTGGTGAAGTGGAGCGGGGAGAGCCTGACCGCATGAATTTCGTCCTCGCTGCCGGAGGGACCGGCGGCCACATGGTCCCGGCCCACGCGCTCGCCGCGGAGCTGAAGAGCCGTGGCCATGGCGTGCTGCTGATTACCGATGACCGCGGCGCCCGCTTCCCCGGGCTGTTCGACGGCGTGCCTGTGCATATCCTCCCCGCCGGCCGGCTCGGCGGCGGGCCGATCGGCTGGCTCAAGGCCGCGCGGGCGGTGGTCGCCGGGCGCGGTCAGGCGAAACGGCTGTACCGCGAGCACAAGCCCGACGCGGTGATTGGCTTCGGCGGCTATCCCGCGTTTCCGGCGTTGCTCGCCGCTTCGGCGCTGCGCATTCCGACCTTGCTGCACGAACAGAATGCGGTGATCGGCCGGGTCAACCGGCTGCTCGCCGGCGACGCCGCCGCGATCGGCACCGCCTATGACAAGGTCGAGCGGCTAAAACCGCGATACGAGCATAAAGCGGTGCTGGTCGGTAATCCGGTGCGCGACAGCGTTGCCAAGCTCGGCGAATTGCCGTTCCCGGCGTTCGACGAATTCGCGCCGCTGAAAATCCTGATCACCGGCGGCAGCCAGGGCGCGACCGTGCTCGGCGAGGTCGTGCCCGAGGGCCTCGGCCTGTTGACCCCATCGCTCCGCCGCCGCCTGCAGGTCGTCCAGCAATGCCGCCCCGACGATATCGAGCGGGTGCGGGGCCGCTACGCCGAGCTGGGCATTCCGGCCGAGCTGATGACTTACATCGAGGACATGCCCGAAAAGCTCGCCGACGCGCATCTGGTGGTCGGCCGTGCCGGTGCCTCGACCATCGCCGAGTTGACCGCCGCGGGCCGCCCGGCGATCCTCATTCCGTTCCCCGCCGCGACCGACGATCACCAGACCGCCAATGCCCGCGAAATGACCGAGGCCGGCGGTGCGCGGACCATCCAACAGACCAATTTCACGCCCAGCGTACTGGCCCGGCAGATCGAGGCGATGGCCGCCGATCCGGTCGCGCTCAACAATGCCGCGGCGCGGGCCTTGTCGGTCGGCCGCCCGCACGCCGCGCGCGATCTCGCCGACCTCGCCGAGCGGATCGGCGATGGCGTCGCGCCAGTCGAGGTTGGCCCGACGCTCAGCCCCCGTTTCAGCGCGGTTCCGGCGGGGGCAGGGGTGCCGGCATGAAGCAAGCGCTCGGCACCGACATCGGCATCATCCACTTCGTCGGCATCGGCGGCATCGGCATGTCGGGCATCGCCGAAGTCATGCACCAGCTTGGCTACTCGGTGCAGGGCTCGGACGTCGCCGACTCCTACGTCGTCGAGAAACTGCGTAAGGCCGGGATCCCGGTGACCATCGGTCATTCCGCCGACAACCTCGGCGATGCGGCGGTGGTCGTCTGCTCGACCGCGATCAAGGATTCCAATCCCGAGATCGAAGCCGCCGCCGAACGCCGCCTGCCGCGCGTCCGCCGCGCCGAAATGCTCGCCGAGTTGATGCGCATGCAAAAGACGGTCGCGGTCGCCGGCACCCATGGCAAGACCACGACGACCTCGATGATCGCGGCCCTGCTCGACGGCGGCGGGGTCGACCCCACCGTCATCAACGGCGGCATCATCAACCGCTATGGCTCCAACGCCCGGCTCGGCAAAAGCGACTGGTGGGTGATCGAGGCCGACGAAAGCGACGGCAGCTTCCTCCGGCTTGACGGGACGCTCGCGGTGGTCACCAACATCGACCCCGAGCACCTCGAACATTACGGCACCTTCGACCGGGTCAAGGACGCGTTCGTCGAGTTCATCGAAAACGTGCCGTTTTACGGGCTGGCGATCCTCTGCGTCGATCATCCCGAGGTGCAGAACATCATCGGCCGCATCCGCGACCGCCGCATCGTCACCTTCGGTTTCTCTGCTTTGGCCGACGTTCGCGCCGACAATGTGACGCCGGTCGCCGGCGGCAGCGAATTCGACGCAGTGGTGCTCGAGAAAGACGGCGAACGGCGGACGATCGAGGGCGTGCATGTCTCGATGCCGGGCCGCCACAATGTCCAGAACGCGCTCGCCGCGATCGCCGTCGCGCTCGAGCTCGGGCTTAGCGACGAGGACGTCCTCCGCGGGTTCGAGAAATTCGACGGGGTCAAGCGCCGCTTCACCAAGGTCGGTGAGGCCGACGGCGCGGTGATCATCGACGATTACGCCCACCACCCGACCGAAATCCGCGCGGTGCTGGCCGCCGCGCGCGAGGGGGCGGTGGGGCGCGTCATCGCGGTCGTCCAGCCGCATCGCTACACCCGGTTGCAGGCGCTGATGGAGGACTTCCAGAACGCCTTCAATGACGCCGACGTAGTGCTCGTGACGCCCGTCTATCCGGCCGGCGAGGAGCCGATCGAGGGCGTTGACGCTGCTGCATTGGTCGAGGGGCTGCGCGCCCATGGGCATCGCATGGTTCGCGCCGTCACCGATGTCGACGATCTGTGCCACGCTCTGCGCGACCTCGCGGCCGAGGACGACATGATCATCTGCATGGGTGCCGGTGACATCACCAAGTGGGCGGCGAGCCTGGCCGACGGTATCTGCACCGCGCGGGCGAGCAAGAAATGACCGCCGTCACCATGCCCGACGTACGCGGCAAGCTCACACCTGACGCCCCGCTCGCCCCGCTCGTCTGGTTCAAGAGCGGTGGCGCCGCCGAATGGCTGTTCGAGCCCAAGGACGAGCACGACCTCACCGGTTTCCTCCGCGAGCTCGACCCCGGAACCTCCGTGATGGCGCTCGGCCTCGGCTCCAACATGATCGTCCGCGACGGCGGCGTTCCCGGTGTAGTCGTCCGCCTCGGTAAGGCGTTCGCGAAGATCGAGCCGGTCGACAGCGTCACCTTGCGCTGCGGCGGCGGGGCGAGCGGCATCCTCGTTTCCTCGACCGCGCGCGATGCCGGGATCGCCGGCCTCGAATTCCTCCGCGGTATCCCCGGCACGGTCGGCGGGTTCGTGCGGATGAACGGGGGCGCCTACGGCCGCGAGGTCAAGGACATCCTGCTGTCCGCGCGCGTTGCGTTGCGCTCTGGCGAGATCGTCGATTGGCCGCTGGAGCAGCTCGGCTACACCTATCGCCACAGCGCACTGCCCGAAGGCGCAGTGGTGATCGACGCGACCCTGCGCGGTACGCCGGGCCAGCCCGACGCGATCGGCGCGGAGATGGACGCGATCGCCCGCGCCCGCGAGGAGTCGCAGCCGCTCCGCAGCCGCACCGGGGGCTCGACCTTCAAGAACCCCGACGGCCACAAGGCGTGGGCCCTGATCGACGCCGCCGGTTGCCGCGGCCTTACGCACGGCGGCGCCCAAGTCTCGGAAAAGCATTGCAATTTCCTGCTCAATCTCGGTAGCGCAACCAGCGCCGACATCGAGGAGTTGGGCGAGGAGGTCCGGCGCCGCGTACGGGCGAAAACAAACATCATGCTTGAGTGGGAAATCCAGCGGGTCGGGACCGAGTGAACAAGAAACTGCACGTCGTAATATTGATGGGCGGCTGGTCCTCCGAACGCGAGGTTTCGCTGACCAGCGGCCGCGGGGTCGCGGCCGCTCTGCGCGAGCGCGGCTGGTCCAACGTCACCGAACTCGACATGGCGAAAGATGTCGCCGCGCGACTTGCCGAACTGAAGCCTGACGTCGTGTTCAACGCGCTCCACGGGACCCCCGGCGAGGACGGCACGGTCCAAGGCATGATGGACCTGATGGGTCTCAAATATACCCACAGCGGGCTCGAAACCTCGGTCATCGCGATCGACAAGGAATTGACCAAGATGGTCCTCGTGCCGGCCGGAATCCGCATGCCGGCGGGGAAGATCGTCGGGAGTGAAAGCCTGTACCGCGCGGACCCGATCGCCCGGCCTTACGTGGTCAAGCCGGTCAACGAAGGCTCCTCGGTCGGGGTCGCGATCGTCACTGCCGAAGGTAATTACGGCAATCCCATCGGCCGCGACGTCGAAGGGCCGTGGCACCATTTCGATCGCCTGCTCGCCGAGCCGTTCATCAAGGGCCGCGAGCTGACCGTCGCGGTGCTGGGCGATGAGCCGCTCGCGGTAACCGAGCTCAAGCCGGTCGCCGGCTTCTACGATTATGACGCGAAATATACCGATGGCCTGACCGAGCACGTCTGCCCCGCCGACGTGCCCGAGGACATTGCCGCGTCGATGATGGACATGGCCGCGCGGTCGCACCGGCTGCTCGGCTGCAAGGGCGCGTCGCGTTCCGATTTTCGCTGGGATGACGAGTTGGGCGAAGCCGGCATCTATCTGCTCGAGGTTAATACCCAGCCGGGCATGACTCCGCTCAGCCTTGTCCCTGAGCAAGCGAAGCTCAAGGGCGTCGCTTATGGCGAGCTGGTCGAGCGGCTGATCGCCGAGGCGCTGCAATGAGCGCCGCCCACGTCCGCCGCGGCGGTGGCGCGCGGGTCAATACGCGCAAGCCGGCGCCCAAGGTCACCGTCCCGAAAAAGATCGCCAAGCGACTCCCGGTCGACCAGGCGCGGGCTAACAAAGTGGCGGGTTTGGCCGTGGGCGGCTTATTTCTCGCTACAGCGGCCGCGGTGATCGTCGCGCTCGATATCCCGGCCAAGGCCGAGCGCTCGGCCGGGGCGCTGATGGGCCGCGCCGGCTTCACCGTCAGCGGCTATCAGATCGTCGGCCTCACCCACATGCAGCGCAGCCAGATCGACGACATCGTCGACGACGAATTGCGCCGCGCCAGCGAGGAGGCGGGCGGAGCCAAGGCGCCGCAACCCCTGGTCGACGTCGCCCGCATCCGCGAGCGGCTGCTGGCGTTCGGTTGGGTCAAGGACGCGCGGGTTTCGCGCCGCCTCCCCGACACGTTGGTGGTCGACATCGTCGAACGGACGCCCGTCGCATTGTGGCAGGACAGCGGTCGCCTCGCGCTGATCGACGCCGATGGTGTGGTGCTCGACCGCGTGCCGATCGACAAGATGCCTGATCTGCCCTTGCTCATCGGCCCGGGCGCCAATGGCCAGGCGCGTCAGCTCGACCGGTTGCTCGACGGCCTGCCGACGCTCAAGCCGCAGCTGGCGTCGGCGACCTGGGTCGGCGGTCGCCGCTGGGATTTGAACTTCCAGTCGGGCGAGACTGTCGCGCTGCCGGAAGGTGAGACCACCGCCCACACCGCGCTCGACAAGTTCGCCAAGGCCGACCGCTCGAGCGGGCTGCTCGGGCGCGGCATCGTGTGGTTCGACCTGCGCAAGCCCGGTCAGATGACCGTACGCCTGCCCCACAAGCCGGGCGAGCCAGCGCCCGCCGACAAGCCCGCGGCGGGCTGACGCTCCGGTGGCGCAACCCTCCGAACAGCAAGTGATCGCCGCCCTCGACATTGGCTCGTCCAAGGTCAGCGCACTGATCGTCACCCCCGGCGACGACGGCCGGCTGACCGTGCTCGGCACCGGCCAGCGCGAGAGCCGCGGGGTCAAGCGCGGTTACATCACCGACATGGCGGCGAGCGAATTCGCGGTGCGCGAGGCGGTCGAACTGGCCGAGCGCATGTCGGGCGTGACCGTCGAGGATGTGTGGGCGAGCTACGGCGCCGGCGGCCTCGTCAGCGATGTCGCCAACGTCGAGGTCGAGCTCGGCGGCCACCCGGTCGAACAATCCGACATCGACGAGCTGTTGAGCGCCGGCAAGAACGCGATCGACGGCAACGGCCAGGTCGTGCTCCACGCCCATCCCGCGCTGTACACGATCGACCGCGCGCAGGGCGTCCAGCAGCCGATCGGGCTCTATGCCAACCGCCTGGGCGTCGACATCCACGTGATCGCCGCGGACTCGGCGCCGCTGCGCAACATCGACACCGTAATCCGCTCGGCCCATCTCGGGGTGAAGGCCATCGTCGCCTCGCCGATCGCTGCCGCGCTCGCCTGCCTCAGCGACGAGGAACGTGACCTCGGTGTGGCCCTGGTCGAGCTTGGCGCCGACGTCACCAACGTCTCGGTGCATTTCGGCGGGATGCTGGTCGGCCTGCGCTCGATCCCGCTCGGCGCGCACGACATCAGTAACGACATCGCCTGCGCCTTCGGGGTCCAGCGCCGCGACGCCGAGCGGCTCAAATGCTTTTACGGCTCGGCCATGACGTCCCCGCGCGACAATCACGAGATGATCGAAGCGAGCCAGATCGGCGCCGAGCAGGGCGCCGAGCCGCTCAAACTCACCCGCGCCCAATTGATGATGGTCATCCGCCAGCGGGTCGAGGAACTGACCAACGAGATCGAGGGCGCGTTGAAGGGCCTTGGCTTCACCGGCCCGGTCGGGCGCCAGGTCGTGCTCACCGGCGGCGGCGCCGAGCTCAAGAATATCGCGGACTATATGCAAGGCGTGCTCGGTCGCGCCGTCCGGGTCGGCCGGCCGAAGCAGATAACGGGGTTGCCCGACGCTCACAGCGGCCCGGCCTTCTCGACCCTGGTCGGGCTCGCGCTGCTGGCTGGGTCGGGCCGCGGCGACATTCGCGACATCGCGGCGCCGGTGACGCGCAAGGTGGCGAGTGGGGTGTTCGGCCGTCTGTTCTCGGCCATGAAGGGCGGGTTCTAGCGTCTCCGCGGTCACGCTGAACTTGTTTCACCATCCATTTTGGTGAAGCGTGGTGTGGGTGGAGAAATGGACCCTGAGCCAAGTTCAGGGTGACGGGTGGGGGACAAGCGATGGCGACGACTGCCGGAAGCCGCCGAAACTCCGGCGCCGCACTGATCTTCCTGCTCGGCGCGGCGGTTTTCCTCAATTACGTCGACCGCGGCGCGATCGCTGTCGCGGCGCCCTTGATGAAGGGCGAACTCAGCCTGTCCGCGACCACCTTCGGGATCGCGGTCTCTGCGTTTTTCTGGGTTTATGCGCCGGTTCAGTTGGCGATCGGGTGGCTGTGCGATCGCGTCTCGGTCTACAAATTGATGGCCGGCGGAATCGTTCTGTGGGCCGGCAGCACGGTGCTCATGGGGTTCGCCGGCGGCTTCACGTCCTTGCTCGTACTGCGCGTCATGCTCGGGGTCGGCGAGAGCATCGCCTTCCCCGGCACGTCCAAGATCATCGCCCGCCATGTCCCGGCCGAGCGGCGCGGGATCGCGAACGCGGCGGTGGCGGCGGGCATCGCGCTCGGACCCGCCGTCGGGACGCTCGCCGGCGGGCTGATCGTCGCCCAATATGGCTGGCGCGCGATGTTTTTCGCCTTTGGTCTTGCGACGCTGATCTGGCTGTTCCCGTGGCAGCAAGCGGTGCGCGCGCTGCCCACCACGGGTCACCACGACGAGGGGGCGACGGTCCCGCTCGGCGTGCTGATCGGCAAATGGCCCTTGTGGTCCATGTCCATCGTCCACTGCCTCGGCAATTACTGCTTCTATTTCCTGCTTGCCTGGCTGCCGCTGTTTCTCGTCCAGTCGCGCGGCTTCACCATTCGTGAAATGACCCTGCTGGCCGCGCTAGGTTATGCCGTCCAGGCGGTATGCGCGCTGAGCTACGGCCATTTCTCCGACTGGTGGACCCGATCGGGCCGCTCCGAGGCGCTGTGCCGCCGGTGGATGATGGTCGCCTCCCAACTACTCGCGGCATTCGCGATCCTCGGTCTCGCTTATGCCCATAGCGCGGTGACCATTGGCATCTTGCTGTGCCTGGCCGGCGCCGCGTCCGCCGCGCTGTCGCTCAACCTTTACGCGATCGCCCAGATGTTCGCCGGCCCGCGCGCTTCGGGGACCTGGGTCGGGTTCCAGAATGCAATCGGCAATCTGTCGGGCATCTTCGGGCCGATCGCCACCGGTATCATCGTCGATCGCGCGGGTTACGGCAGCGCGTTTGTCCTGACCGCGACGGTTGCCGCCTTCGGTGCCGTATGGTGGGCGATTGGGGTGCCGCGCATTGTGCCGGTCAAGCTCGACTGAAAAAAAGCGGCCCGGCCTTCACTTTGGGGCAATGGCCGGACCGCTGCACAGTCATCCGAGGGGGTCGGATGCGCCGCGAAAAACATCGCGGATCGACTTTCGGTTCCCAATGCTGATTCAGATTGGATAGGGTTGCGTTCGGGAGAGAGCACGATGGAAAACGATTCGGTACGATCCAGCGGCACCAGCACGCTCGTCGACCTGTGGATCGACGGCAAGCTCCGCGCCATCTCCGTATCGCGCGAGGCGATCGAGGGATTCCTCCACCTGACCCCCGAACGCGCGGCGGCGATGACCGAAGTCGAGCGCAGCGAATTCGTCCGGACCCATCTGACCCAGGTGATCACCGCCGCCACAGCCAAACTGCGCAACACCGAGGGTGATGCCGATGCGGTGGCGATCGAAGAGGGCGACCTCGGGGGCAGGGCGCCGCGACGTCCGCCGCCGCCCGACGGCGAGCGCCGTTCGACCGACCGGCGCAAGGGCGACCGCCGCAAGGTCAATCTCGGCCCACCGCCGGGCGGGGAACGTCGCGGCTAACCGTCAGATCGAAACTCGAGCAGGTCGCCGGGCTGGCACTCGAGCACGCCGCAAATCGCCTCGAGCGTCGAAAAGCGGATCGCACGCGCCTTTCCGGTCTTGAGGATCGACAGATTGGCGAGCGTGATGTCGATCCGTTCGGCGAGCTCGGTCAGGGTCATCCGCCGGGCGTGGAGTAATTCGTCGAGTTTGACCGCGATCGCCATCAGATCGTCCCGTCCAGATCTTCGCGCATCAACGTGCCCTCGGCAAACACGCGCGCGAGGACGAAGATGAGCAGGATCGCGACCCAGCTGTTGAGCGAAAAGCCGGCATCGAGGTGGAACGGATGCTCGGGCGTCGAAATCGCCTTGCCGATGCCGCCGATGGTGATGCTGATCAGCTGTAGCACGACGCTAAGCCAGGCAATGGCCTGCAGGCGATCGGCGTTGGCGGCGACGAATGGATCGCCGACGCGGACCGTGCGGATCATCGCCAGCAGCCGTTTGAGGATCAGGTATGTCGGCAGAGCGGCGGCGACGCCGAGGGCGGCGACACCGCGCATCGACCACATCACTTGCTGGGCGTCAGAGAAACCGGCGACTCCGAGCGCCTTCATCGTCCACGCCTCGTTGATGAAGGTATAAACCAGCAAAGCGAGGATGCAGGCGCAGAATACCCAGTTGAGGACGACCAGGATGCGCAAGGTCACCCAGGCGATGGGCAGGGCGACGGATGATGGTCGGGTCATGGACTGGCTCCAACAAATGAATATCGATAAACGATAATACGCTTATTGTTTTTCGACAAGTTTCGATTTGCTGAAGGCTGTTGGCTCCGCTTTGGCGCAATCCCGGATTGATACGACCCCTGTGGATAAGTGAGTCTTTCGGGCGACATCATCCCCAGTTTTTTGGTCCGTGTTAACATTTTCCCTTGGCAGGCGACTCGCGATGATTCAAAGATTCCCCGTGAAGGCTCAACGCGTTGGCGCGAGAGGGGATTTGACTCATGAGCATTGATTTCATCCGGCCGGAAGTCGACGAGCTCCGCCCGCGCATCGGCGTCATCGGGGTCGGTGGCGCTGGCGGCAACGCCATTGCCAACATGATGCAGGCCGACGTCCAGGGCGTCGACTTCATCGTCGCCAACACCGACGCCCAGGCGCTCAACAATTCGACCGCCGATCGCCGCATCCAGCTGGGTCTCAGGATCACCCAGGGCCTCGGCGCCGGTTCGCGGCCCGAGATTGGCCGTGCCGCGGCCGAGGAAACGCTCGACGAGATCATCGCCGCGCTCGATGGCGCGCACATGTGCTTCATCGCCGCCGGCATGGGCGGCGGCACCGGCACCGGCGCTGCGCCGGTCATCGCCAAAGCCGCCCGCGACAAGGGCATCCTGACCGTCGGCGTGGTGACCAAACCCTTCGCGTTCGAAGGCGCGCGCCGCGCTCGCTCGGCCGAAGCCGGCATCGCCGAGCTGCAGCAGCACGTCGACACGCTGATCGTCATTCCCAACCAGAACCTGTTCCGCCTCGCCAATTCGGAAACGACCTTCAAGGAAGCGTTCGAAATGGCCGACGAGGTACTCCAGCAGGGCGTCCGCGGGATCACTGACCTGATGGTCATGCCTGGCCTGATCAATCTCGACTTCGCCGACGTCCGCTCGGTGATGAGCGAGATGGGCAAGGCGATGATGGGCACCGGCGAGGCCGAGGGCGACAACCGCGCTATCGAAGCCGCCGAAAAAGCCATCTCCAACCCGTTGCTCGACGGGGTGAGCATGAAGGGCGCCAAGGGCGTCATCATCTCGATCACCGGCGGCGAAGATATGCGCCTGATGGAAGTCGACGAGGCCGCCAGCCACATCAAGGAACTGGTCGACCCCGACGCCAACATCATCTGGGGCTCGGCCTTCAACAACGACATCGGCGGCAAGATCCGCGTGTCGGTGGTCGCCACCGGCATCGAGGCCGACGCGGTCGCCGCGCCCGCGCCGGGCAAGGTGTTCACTTTCCCCGCGACGCGCACCGTGGCGCCGGCGCCCAAAGCGATCGAGGAGACCGACGTTGAAATCGTCGACGCGACCGATACGCCGCTCGACCTCACGTCCGTGACCGAAGAAACGGCGGAGGATGAGGGCGACGAATTGTTGCTCGACACCGACGACATCCTGACCACGCCGGTCGGCCGGCCGCCGATCGATCCGCCGGTCGACGAGGATGGCGCCACCGAGACGGCGCCGACAGTTGCCACCGGCACGCTGTTCGAGCGCATGTCGAACATCGCCCGCGGCGCGACCAAGGCGCAGCTCGACGACGAAGAAGCCGAGCCCGGCTTCAAGCGCGAGCCGATCGATATCCCACGCTTCCTCAACCGCCAGAACAACCAGTAAGGCGGATCACGAAATAGAAGGGCGGTTCGGTGACGGGCCGCCCTTTTTCTTTGCCTTTGTTGGGCGATTGGGCCCGCTCACCGCCCTCCCTGCACGGCTCACCGAAAAGGCCCTAGGCAGAAAGCTTCCGGCAAGATTCTCTCCCCATGGGGAGGATCATGCGGGGAATTTTGACTTTGCGTTGGGCATTTGCGTGCGCTGGAGCGCTGATTTTGGCCGTCCCGGCCACGGCGCAAACCAGCTATTCGGGCTACGCCGAGACGCCGTCCGCGGCGCTTGTCCGGCATATTCACACGCTCGCTTCCGACCCCAAGGACTTCGGCGCATTGATCGGCGCCGGCAAGGCCTCGCTCGACATCGGTGATCTGCAGGCTGCGGCGGGCTTTTTTGCCCGCGCTGACGAGATCAACCCGCGCAGTCCGTTACCCCAGGCCGGGATGGGCGCAGTTTCGGTCGCGAACGGTGAAGCCAGCGCGGCAATGCCCTATTTCGCCCGCGCGCTGCAGCTCGGCGCGCCGCAGTCGACCATCGGCTGCGACCGTGGCCTGGCTTACGATCTGCTTGGCCAACAACGTCAGGCGCAGGCCGATTATCGCGCGGCAATGAACGGTCCCGATGCAACCGAAGCCCGCCGCCGTCTCGCCCTCAGTCTGGCGATCAGCGGCGACAAGGCCGGGGCGCTCCAGACGCTGGCTCCGCTCTCGGCCAGTGGTGATTCGGCGGTCAACCGGGTGCGCGCGTTCGTCCTCGCGCTGACCGGCGATTCGCGCGGCGCAATGGTCGCCATCGACGCCGCGATGCCGGGCAGCTGGTCGCGCGTCTCACCGTTCCTCCAACAACTCCCGACTCTCGGCGCGGGCCAGAAGGCGGCCGCGGTCAATCTCGGCATTTTCCCCGATGCAAATGCGCCCGCCCTGGCGTCAGGCGCGGTGTCGTCGCCTTACGGCGCCTCGATCACCGCCGACCGGCTGGCCTCGATCGACGAAATGTTGCGCGTTCCCGCACCCCAACCCGCGCCGAGCTGGCAGCCCAGCGCCCGGCCGACCCAGGTCGCCTATGCCGCGCCGCCGGTGCCCAAGCCGGCACGGATAGTGACGACCACCAGCCAGCGCAGGATCTGGCTGCAGCTTGCCAGCGGCGCGAATTCCGCCGCGCTGCCGACCGAGTTCCGTCGCCTCAAATCGCGCAACCGCGACTTGTTCGACGGCATCAGCGGCTTTGTCGCGCAAAGCTCCGACCGCGCGCGGCTGGTGATCGGGCCGTTCCGCGGCGCGTCTGACGCCGAGACCTTCAAGGCCGATCTCGAGACCGTCGGCATCGACGCCTTCAACTGGACCAATTCCGAATCCGACAAGATTGTGCCACTCGGCACGGAATGAGCCTTCCCGGCGGCATTGCCGCGCAACCGTCGCAATCGCGCGGACGTCTTCATCCCGAGATCGACTCGGCCCCCCGCGGCCCGCGCGACATCTTCCAGCGCGACCGCGACCGCATCGTCCATTCGGTCGCCTTCCGCCGCCTCCGCCACAAGACCCAGGTGTTCGTCGCCCCCGACGGCGATCATTTCCGCGTCCGCCTGACCCACAGTATCGAGGTCGCGCAGATCGGCCGCACCATCGCCCGGGCGCTCGGCCTCAACGAGGATTTGACCGAAGCCCTGTGCCTCGCCCACGACCTCGGCCACCCGCCGTTTGGCCATGCCGGGGAGGAGGGGCTCAATGCGTCGCTCGCCGATGCCGGCGGGTTCGACCACAATGCCCATAGCATCCGCCTAGTTACGAGGTTGGAAGCGCCCTATCCCGATTTCGCTGGGCTCAACCTCAGCTGGGAAGCGCTCGAAGGCTTGGCCAAGCACAATGGTCCGATTGGGTACCCGACTTGGGCCATGGCCGAAGCGAATAGCGAATGGGACCTCGAGCTTGGCACCTGGTCGGGGCTGGAAGCGCAAGTCGCGGCGATCGCCGACGACATCGCCTACGACAATCACGACATCGACGATGGCCTCCGCGCCGAGATCCTCGAGCTCGAAGAACTGTGCGAGCTTCCGATCATCGCGCGTCACTGGGCGAACATCGGCGAACGCCATCCAGGGCTGAGCGCCGACAAGCGCCAGCGTGCGCTGGTCCGCGACATGATCGGTTCGATGGTCGGCGATGTCCTGGCAGAGACTTCACACCGGGTCGGCAATGCCGGCATCACGACGATCGAGGAGGCGCGCGCTGCGGGCCGATCGCTGGTTGGTTTTTCTCCCGGAGTCGCGGCCGAAGAACGCGAGCTCAAGCGCTTCCTTTATTCGCGGCTCTACGAGTCGCCGGAGCTCGAAAAGGTCCGCAAGGAAGCCGTCCGGATCGTTTCGAACCTCGCCGATGCCTATCGCGCCGATCCCACCCTTCTCCCAGACGGTTGGCGCGGCCAGGGCGACACGGTCGACCGGCTGCGGACCATCGGCGATTTCATCGCCGGCATGACCGACCGCTTCGCTATCCGCCGCCATCGGGAACTGGTCGGCCCGGTCGACCTCGCCGCCGACCGCTTCTGATCCCGCGAATTTGCTGGCTAGGGTGACGTGCCGCGCTCGGCACGATAGAGGCGCGGGCCATGTCCCTTTACGCCCAATATGCCGCGCTTCTTGACGGAGTGCTCGACGACCTAATTGCCGACGGCGCGCTGCCGGCGGGGATCGATCGCAAGAACGTGACGGTCGAGCCGCCGCGCGATCCGGCGCATGGCGATCTCGCGACCAATGCGGCGATGGTCCTGGCCAAGGCCGCGGGCACCAACCCGCGCGCGCTCGCCGAGGCGATCAAGCCGAAGCTCGAGGCGCTGCCCCCGGTAACGTCGGTCGAGATCGCTGGCCCCGGCTTCATCAACCTCCGGCTGACGCCCGAAGCCTGGCGCGACGAGCTCAAGACCATCCTTCGCGAAGGCGAGGAATATGGCCTGTCGACCATCGGCAATAACGAGCGGGTCAACGTCGAATATGTCTCGGCCAACCCGACCGGGCCGCTGCACATGGGCCATTGCCGCGGCGCGGTGGTCGGCGACAGCCTCGCCCGGTTGCTCGAAGCCGCGGGCTTTCGCGTCACCAAGGAGTATTATGTCAACGACGCCGGGGCGCAGGTCGATACGCTCGCTCGCTCCGTGCACCTGCGCTACCGCGAGGCGCTCGGCGAGGACATCGGCGAAATCCCCGAGGGCATGTATCCGGGCAACTATCTGAAGCCGGTCGGGGTGCTCCTCGCTGCCGAGCACGGCGCGAAGTTTGCCTCTGCGCCCGAGGCCGAATGGCTGCCAGCTTTCCGTGATGCGGCGATCGCGGCGATGCTCGACCTCATCCGCCACGATCTCGGGCTGCTCGGCATCCACCACGACCTGTTTTCGTCGGAAGCCGAGGTTCAGCGCAAAGGCGCGGTCGACGAGGCCATGGGCGTGCTGCGCGACAAGGGCCTGGTGTACGAAGGCGTGCTCGAACGGCCCAAGAGCCTCGACCCGCACGACGAATGGGAGCCGGTCGAGCTGACCCTGTTCCGCTCGAGCCAATTTGGCGACGACCAGGACCGGCCGATGAAGAAGTCGGACGGCAGCTGGACCTATTTCGGCTCCGACGCGGCCTACCACTGGCAGAAGACGCAGACCGCGGACCATCTGGTCAACATCTGGGGCGCCGACCATTCGGGCACCGTCAAGCGCGTCCAGTCGGCGGTCACGGCGTTGACCGGCGGCCGCGTCGATCTCGATGTGAAGATCATCAACATGGTCCGGCTGTTTCGCGGCGGCGAACCGGTCAAGATGAGCAAGCGCGCCGGCGACTTCGTGACGCTGGCCGACGTCCTCGAGGAGGTCGGCAAGGACGTCGTCCGCTTCATGATGCTGACCAAGCGGGCCGACACCCCGCTCGACTTCGACTTCGCCAAGGTGGTCGAGGCGTCGAAGGACAATCCAGTCTTCTACGTCCAGTACGCCCACGCCCGGATCCGCTCGCTCAAGCGCAAATCGGCCGAGGCCGGAGTCGACCTGAACGCGCCGGCCGACCTCGACTTGCTTGACGAGGAGGAACTCGCGCTGGTCAAGCGCGCCGCCCAATATTCGCGGGTGATCGAGAGCGCGGCGATGGCCCACGAGCCGCACCGGATCGCCTTCTTCCTCTACGATCTTGCGGCGGAGTTCCACGCCTTGTGGAACCGCGGCAACGACGATCCGGCGCGCCGCTTCCTCGTTGAAAATAATCCACAACTTTCGCGGGCGCGGCTGGAACTCGCGATCGGAATCGCGCAGATCATCAAGAGCGGTCTGGCACTGATGGGGGTCGCCGCGACCGAGGAGATGCGCTGAACATGAGCGACAGCCGAGTGGCGCTCGGCCTGGACCGGCTGCCATGGCTTCCCGACGAACCGGCGCGTGTGCGCAGGTCCTCCGGCAACCTGCTTGGCTGGGCCGCGTCCGCGGTCCTGCTTGTTGCCGGTTTGGCCTACTGGCTCGGGCGGCAGAGCGGCGAAGACGCGGTGTCGGCGCCCGAATCGTCGCTCACCCGGCCCGCAGCCACGGTCCCGCTGTCCGACGCTTCAACCAAGTCGGAAGTGCAACCCGTAACCTTGCCGAAGATCGAACGCATCGTCGCGCCGCCGATCCTGGTGCCGGAATCACAACCGGCTCCGCGCCGGGCGCCGCTCGAACGCGTCCGTCCCGAGGCCGAACCCACGGTCGAGGCGATACCGGCGACATCCGAGTCCGAGACGGCGCTCAATCAAACCATCGCGGCGCAGGAGGCACCCCGGCCGGTCAAGTCCGGCCCGTGGCCGGTCCGCGTCGTCGACGGCGCCTCCGGTCGACTGGTCCGCGTCGGCGCGTTCCGCACGGCGCGTCAGGCGAAGAAGGGGTGGTGGGCAATCGTCAAGGTGAACCCGGCGCTCAAGCGCCTGCCCGCCTTGGTTGTGCCGGTGCAGTCGCTGCGCGATGGCCGGACCTATTACCGGCTGCAGATGGGGACGACCTCACAAGCCCATTCGACCGTGCTGTGCCAGCGCATGCGGATGATCGCCCAAAGCTGCGTCGTGATCGATGAGCGTGAGGTGGGAATGTGACCGACGATCGCGCTCAAGATGATGGCCAGCTGCCGTGGCTGGCCGCGGTCGACGACGAGGACGAGCCGCGCGGCGTTTCGGCGCGCAAGATGCTTGCTGCCCTGATCGTCGTCCTGCTCGCCGGCCTGGTCGTCGCCGCGGGCTTCTTCTGGATCGGGCGGCGCGATGCCGACTCCAACCGCCCGCCGCAGCTGATCCGCGCCGAACCGGGCCCATACAAGATCAAGCCGCCCAACCCCGGCGGGCTCGACGTCGCCGGCGAAAGCCAGACCGCCTACGAAACCAGCGCCGGTGAAGACCGGGATTCGCAGCTCGATGTGACCAAGGCCCCCGGGGAACCGGTGGCACCGCCCAAGGAGGAACCCAAGCGTATTCCTCCGCACGAGACCAAGACACCGGTCGCGGCAACGCCGGCGCCCGCACCGACTCCGGCGCCGACCGGGGCGAAGGGTAGTGTTATTCAGCTCGGCGCCTTCGCCAACCAGGCGCAAGCCGAGCGGGCCTGGGCCGCGTTGTCGGCGCGGTTTGCGTCGGTCGCGGCGATGAACAAGCTGATCGTGCCGTACCCCGGCGGCATCCGGCTCCGGGCTTCGGCGGCTTCCCCGGCCGATGCGAAAGCGGCGTGTCAGGCGCTCAAGGCCGCGGGCGAGAACTGCTTCGTGGCGCAATAATGCGGGCCGCGATTTATGGCTTGGAAGCGTTCGCACCGACCGACGATGAGCGCGGCTTCTTTCGCGACGCCGAGCCTGCCGGATTCATCCTGTTCAAGCGCAATTGCGACACTCCCGAGCAACTGCTGCGATTGACCGATGCGCTGCGCGACCTGACCGGACGCCCCGATGTGCCGATCCTGATCGACCAGGAAGGCGGCCGCGTCGCGCGGATGAAGCCGCCCGCCTGGCCGGCGTTCCCCGCCGCCGAGCGCTTCGCCCAGCTTTACGCGCTGGCCCCCTCCTCGGCGCTCGAGGCGGCGCGTTCCAACGCGCGCGCCATTGCGCTGAGCTTGCGCGCGTGCGGGATCAACGTGAACGCATTGCCCCTGCTCGACGTCCGCCAAGAAGGGGCCAGCGACATCATCGGCGACCGCGCTCTGGGCTCGGAACCGATGCAGGTCGCGGCGCTCGGCCGCGTGGTGCTCGACGGCATGGCGTCAGCCGGCGTCGTCGGCATCGTCAAGCACATGCCTGGCCACGGCCGGGCGTTGGTCGACAGCCATAAGGAACTGCCCATAGTCACCGCGGACGCCGAGACGCTCGAGATCGACCTAGAGCCGTTCGAGCGGCTACGCTCGGCGCCGATGGGGATGACGGCCCACGTTGTCTACGACGCGTGGGACGCAGACCGCCCGGCGAGCCTGTCGCCAGTCGTGATTCACGACATCATTCGCGGCCGCATCGGCTTCGACGGTTTCCTGATGAGCGACGATATTGGCATGGAAGCGCTGCAGGGCGATTTCGGCAGCCGCGCCGCCGGTGTGGTCGCGGCGGGGTGCGACGTCGCGCTCCATTGTTCTGGCAAGATAGAGGAAATGATCGCGGTCGCCGGCGCGGCTCCGGCGCTATCCGCCGAAGGCGAGGAACGGCTGGCCCGGGCGATGGCGATTACTTTGGTCGACGGCGACGGTCCAGATTTTGCCGAGGCGACCGCGAAGCGCGACGCATTGCTGGCCTTGGTGTAATCTGGGGCAATGGAAACCGACGAAGATTTCGAAGAACGGCCGATCCGCCAGTCGGACGAGCTTAACCTCACCTTGGATGGGTGGGAGGGGCCGCTCGACCTGCTGCTCAGCCTTGCCCGCGTCCAGAAAGTCGACCTCGCGCAGATCTCGATCCTTCAGCTGGTCGAGCAATATCTCGCTTATTTGAACGAAGCGCGGGCGCTCAAGCTCGAGATCGCCGCCGATTATCTCGTGATGGCGGCATGGCTCGCCTACCTGAAATCGTGCCTGCTGCTGCCGTCCGACCCCGAGGCGGATCCAAGCCCCGAGGAAATTGCGCTCAGGCTGCAGATGCGGTTGCAGCGGCTCGATGCGATGCGTGAGGCTGGCGCCCGGTTGCTCGGTCGCGATCGCATTGGCCGCGACGTGTTCGTGCGTGGCGCGCCCGAGGGCCTGCGGCTGGTGCGCAAGTCCAACTGGCAGGTTCGCGATTTCGACCTGTTCGCGGCGTATGGCGCGGTCCGTGCGCGGTCGGCCCCAGCGATGCACGTGGTCCATCCGCGCGCGGTGATGACGCTTGAGGAAGCGCTCGACCGGGTCAGCCGGATGATCGGCGCGGCGCTCGACTGGACCATGCTCGAAAGCTTTCTGCCGTCGACCCAGGACCCGCAATTCCGCCGCTCGTCGCTGGCCTCGAGCTTCCTCGCCGCGCTCGAACTCGCCCGGCGCGGCAAGCTCGATATTGCGCAGGATGAACCGTTCGCGCCAATCAAATTGCGTGCTGCGTGATGGACGAGCTGACTCGCGCGATCGAAGCCACGCTTTTCGCGTCCGCGACCCCGCTGTCGGTCGAGGAAATCGGCCTGCATGTCGGCGAAGGGCCGATCGAAATCGCGCTCGGTGAACTGTCGGCCCAGTACGAGGGCCGCGGGATCGAGCTGGTTGAACGCGGCGGCCGCTGGCATTTCCAGACCTCGCCCGACCTCGCCCATTTGCTCCGCCGGACCCGCGAGGAGCCGCGCCGGTTGTCGCGCGCGGCGACCGAGACGCTGGCGATTATCGCATATCACGAGCCGGTTAGCCGGGCTGAGATCGAGGCGATTCGCGGCGTGCAAATCTCCAAGGGTACGCTCGACGTGCTGATGGACGCGGGTTGGGTTCGCCCCGCCGGACGGCGCGAAGGGCCGGGGCGCCCTTTGCTCTATGCAACGACCCACGAGTTCCTGACGCACTTCGGCCTCTCGTCGCGTCGCGACCTGCCCGGGATCGACGACCTCAAGGCCGCGGGACTTTTGGACCCGCTCGACGAGTCTGTGTTCCAGCTTCAACTGGAAAGCGACGGCGAGGAAGACTAGGAAGCCTCGCAAAGGAGTTTCTCATGGGCGGTTTCAGCATTTGGCATATCCTGATCTTCGCGATCATCCTGCTGCTCCTGTTCGGCGGGAACCGCTTCTCATCAATGATGGGCGACGTCGCCAAGGGCCTCAAAAGCTTCAAGCAGGGAATGTCCGACGACGAGGATGACGCGCGTAAGCGATACGAGGAAAAGCGAAACGATCCGCCGCGTTCGATCGGGCGGCAGGATCCGCCGATCGACGTGACCGCGCGCCCGGCCGATCCGACGGCCGCGCCGTCGCCGCCACGGGACGACGAAGCGCGCTAGAAAAGTAGAGAGCCGCCATGTTTGGCGTCGATTCCTCGGAGCTCGCGGTTGTCGCGATCCTGGCCTTGATCTTCATCGGGCCCAAGGACTTGCCCAAGGTCATGCGCACCGTCGGCTATTGGGTCGGCCGGATGCGCGGCATGGCGCGCCACTTTACCTCCGGCATCGAAAATATGATGCGCGAGGCGGAGCTCGAGGAAATGGAGAAAAAGTGGCGCGAGGAGAATGAGCGCATCATGAAGCTCCACCCCGCCAACGCCGAATATCCCGAGCCGGGCACGCCCGACGAAATGCCGCCGGTCGCCGAACCGGATGCGTCGGAAGACGAGCTTCCGCCCGAGAAGCGGCCGTTGCCGTGAAGGATATAGACGAAACCAAGCAGCCTTTGCTCGAGCATCTGATCGAGCTCAGGCGGCGCTTGCTGTGGTGCCTGGCATCGCTGGTCGTGACCTTCTTCGTCTGCTTCGCCTTCGCCAAGAATATCTTCGCGGTGCTGGTCCAGCCTTTGCTCCAGGCCGGGCAAGGCAAGCTCATCTACACCGACATTTTCGAAGCCTTCTTCGTCCAGGTGAAGGTGGCGCTGTTCGCCGCCCTCATGCTCAGCTTCCCGGTGCTGGCGATCCAGCTGTGGCGGTTCATCGCGCCGGGTCTCTACGCCAAGGAGAAGAATGCGTTTCTGCCGTTCCTGTTGATGACCCCGATCTTCTTCGGGGCTGGCGCGACCTTTGCCTATTTCGTCGCCATGCCATGGGCGCTGCATTTCCTGCTGAGCTTCCAGGGCGACGTCGGCGGGGTGAACCAGGAAGCGCTGCCGGGCGTCGGCAATTACCTGACTTTCGTCACCCGCTTCCTGTTCGGCTTCGGCGCGGCGTTCCTCTTGCCGATCCTGCTGATGATCCTCGAGCGCGCAGGCATCGTTACCCGCGAGCAGCTCGCCAAGTCGCGGCGCTACGCGATCGTCGGCGCGGCCGCGGTCGCGGCGGTGCTGACGCCGCCGGACGTGGTGTCGATGCTGATTTTGCTGGTGCCGCTTTACGGCCTGTACGAATTCGCGCTGCTCGCCATCCGCCTGACTCACTGGCGCGCGGCCCGCCGGGCGGCCCGCTCAAATCCAGAGTTTCCGGAGGCCCACACAGAAGGGGGCCCGGAAGCGCCACCGGGGGGGGGGAGGGTTAGCGGTTCCGGGCCCATTTAAGCCGGATAGCGAGAGCGGGGGGGCAAAAGGTCGCTATCCGAACAACACAACGCAGCGTCTTCGCGAAGAGTTCCGAACCCTCGAGATTATTTTTCGCCCCGGCTGCATCCGTCCACAGATCGCTTAAGGCGCCGGAAATACCGGCAAATCAACGCTGTAGCGCCCGAGCTTGCGTTCGAGCGTGGACCTTAGCTGTTTGGCGAGGCCGGCGATAATGCGTTCAAACTGCATTTTTTCGGGTTCGTCCGCTGCCTCGGGGACCAGGACGGGGCTGCTCAACGTCAGGCGCGCGGTCAGTTCGCTAGTCCGACGAAGAGAAATTTCGACCGGGTCCTCCGGCCGGTTGAGCATCGCGAATTCGACGATCTCGGTCACCAAGAAAGCGACCGCGACCGCGACATCCTGGGTCGTGTTGACCGATTCCAGCTCAAGATCGATGCGCAGTTTGCGCGCCGGATCCGGGGCTCCCGCGCGCAGCTCGGCGGCCAATTCGGCGAGCAGTGGCCGGACCGCGATTCCACGATTCTCCTCCATCTCGGCGAAATGGTTGCGATGAACCACCGACAGGGCGCCGACGCGCCGGCCGATCCCGGCGTAGGCGTTGCGGGCGTCGGTGGTCTCAGCGCTTCTGCCGTGGATGTTGAGCAGCGACGCGACGACCTGCAGGTTGTTTTTGACCCGATGATGGACTTCGCGGACCAGCCGGCGCTGCCCGTCGAGCGCGCCGGTCATTTCACGCTCGGACTCGTCGACCCGCGCCACGGCGCGCTCGAAGGCATCGCGCAATTCCTGGATTTCGGTTGATGGACCAAGTTTCCGCGGCAGCTGGAGTTCCTCGCCCGGGCTGTAGCCGCTGACGGCGCTCTGCAGCCGCTTGAGCGGCCGGATCAGCAGGCGCGTCACCAGCACCCAGGCGACCAGCGCCGCCAGCACCCACATCAGCACCGGAAGCAGGAGCACGAGTTTGTCCGCGGTCGTGATCCGAGTGACCGGAAAGCCGATCCGTGCCGTTAGCGCGCCGTTGATGATCGGCAGGGCGACGAATCTTTGCCGGCCGTCCGTTGCAGCCGGCCCGATCAAATCGAGCGTATTTTGTCCATCAACCAACTGCAGCGAGCGAATACCGCTGGTCGCGTCGAGGGCTGCGGTCTTGAGGTCGTCCCCGGACACGCTCGCCGTTGCCATTCCGCCGATCACGCCGACACGGATGTCGACCTGCTCTGCGTCAGGGTCGATCCACGAGCGGATGTCGCCGGGGGCGACAAGCGGCAGATTTTCGCGCGGGACGAAACCGTCAGTCGCGCACAGTACCTGCCCCTCGCCGTCGCGCAGGGCGAAGCTGCGGGTGATGGCCGGCGCGGTAGCCAGGGCTTTCAGTGCCGCGTCGCAAGCATTGCTGCCTTGAGCGGGGATTGCGCCGGCCGCGGCGATCCGCAGCGCCAGAGCATTACGGGCGATCAGGCCTTCCATCCCGCGCGCGGCGGCCCGCGCCTCGTTGGCGCTGCGATCGCGCAGCATGTCATTGGCATCGCGAATCCCCGAGGCGGCGATCAGACTCAACGCGACGCCGATGGGCAGAAGCAATGCGGTGAGAATCAGGAGGAGCTTGGCGGCGGTGGGAAGACCGGCGAAACGGCGGATCGCTGCGCTCAGCATCTCGCAGCCCCTAGCAGCATCGGTTCAGCTGAGTTTCCCAAGCAAGTCGGTAAATTCGTCGGGTACGCTTTCGCGCAGCGTGTCGTCATAGACGGAGCGCAACGCCCGGCCGAGATCGGCCGTACGCTTCTTCCGTGGGGGATTCTGCGGCTTGCCGGAACCGTCAGGTCCCTCATGCTTGCCGCGTTTTGTACCACTCAACCTCTCGTCCCCCCTCGCGCGGGCCTACGCGCCTCATACAAACCTCGACTTTGTGCGCAACGGGTTCGGCTCCGGGCTGTCCCCATCTGACACTCCACGCACACGGACAGGCTGGCTGACTTGTATGCTGCCTCCGCACAGGTGGAAACCAAATCGGCTGTGCTTGGTTCCACCCGTGCTTCACTTCTTCGGGGAGGGGCGTAACTCTGCTGGGATACCGACCCATCCAGGGTTGCAACAATCAGGTGGGGCGGCCAAAGACGCCGCAAGTCTTATTCGAGGGAGTTTCTCACTTATGTCGCTGGGCCAGGAACTTGCTCCGCATCTGCCGTTTTTGCGCCGTTACGCGCGGGCTTTGACCGGCAGTCAGACGCACGGCGATGCGTTCGTTCGCGCCACCCTTGAAGCGATCGTTGCCCAGCCGGACGAATTTCCGCGCGACGTGGATCCCCGTCTCGGCCTGTACAAGACGTTTCACGCGATCTGGTCGACCGCCAATATTGAAGAAGGCGAGGAGCCCTCGCGCGGTCTCGCCGGCCCCGAAGGCATCGCCCATGCTCGGCTCTCGCGGATCACGCCGTTGTCGCGCCAGGCGCTGCTGTTGACGTCGCTCGAAGGATTTTCGTCCGAAGATGCCGGCTTTTTGATCGGCGCCAAGCCGAACGATGTCGATTCCCTGGTTGCCGAGGCGCTTGAGGAAATCGAGCGGCAGACCCTCGCCGACGTGCTGATTATCGAGGATGAGCCGATCATCGCGATGGATATCGAAACCATCGTCCGCGACCTTGGCCACAATGTCACCGGCGTGGCCGTTACCCGCGATGAAGCGGTGTCCCAGGCGCGGCAAAATCCGCCCGGCCTGGTTCTCGCAGACATCCAGCTGGCGGACGATTCCAGCGGCATCGATGCGGTCAAGGACATCCTTGCTGAATTCTCGGTACCGGTAATCTTTATCACGGCGTTCCCCGAGCGACTGCTGACCGGGACCCGGCCGGAGCCGACGTTCCTGATCACCAAGCCGTTCCAACGTTCGACGGTGAAGGCGGCAATCGCTCAGGCGCTGTTTTTCGACGCGGCGACGGTTCCGGCGGGCTGATCGACCATCGGCGGGAACACCGCCGTTGAAGGTGCGTTGGCCTTTCCGAACAGTGATTGGTGCGGAAGAGCAACGATGGCCCACATTGACCCCGAGAGCGGGGCAATTCACGAGACGACGACGGAAGCCCGGGCCGGCTCGACTCCGCACATGACGCGCTATGTGCTCACCGTGGGACTATTTCTGGTGATCGTAATATTTGTGATCATCGTCTTGGTCGGCCGGTCCTGAGTCCCTAGCTTCTGTCCCAACCGCTGTTCATCTTGAGGCAAAGGGCGCGACTCCATGGGTCGCGTCCACAAGTGAGGGGTGAACTTGGCTGAAGATCGCGACGAGGAAGCCGGCGTGGACGTACCGTTCGAGACGGTCCCGCTGTCGGATCCCGAATTTAAGGATCAGCTCGCAGCGGTCATTCCGCACCTGCGCGCGTTCGGCCGCTCGCTATCGGGCAGCCGCGATCTCGCCGACGATCTGGTCCAGGAAACGCTGCTCAAGGCCTGGGCCGCGCGCAAGCGCTTCCAGGCCGGCACCAACATGCGCGCGTGGACCTTCATCATCTTGCGCAACCTATTTCTCAGCCAGATGCGGCGCGCGCGGTTCAAGGGCGAATGGGACGAGATTACCGCGTCCAAGATCCTCGCCGCGCCGGCAAGCCAGGACCGGCATATCGAACTCGCCGACATGCAACGCGCGCTGATGCACCTGCCGCAGCCGCAGCGCGAGGCGTTGATTCTCGTCGGTGCGGGCGGATTCGCTTATGAGGAAGCGGCAGAAATCTGCGGTTGCGCGGTCGGCACGATCAAAAGCCGCGTCGCGCGCGGCCGGGTCGCGCTCGAACAATTGCTGACCAGCGGCAAATTGCCCTCGCGCCGGCAGCACAAGACCAATCCCGACAAATCGGCGCTGCAGGCGATTATGGGTGAAGTCGACGAACTCAGCCGCGATCACAGCGGCTAAGCCCTAATTGAGCTGACGCAGTAGCTCGGCGAAGTCGCGGTCGCACGGCTCCGACGCCGCCGCTTCAAATGCACGGCGGAGCGCGGCCATGATGCCGGCGTGCGAGGGCGCAACGTCTACGCGGATGAGTCGTCGATCCATTGCGTTACTCTGCGTCACTTCGGGGGTCTCAAGTTCCTTGGTCATTCGTGGGGGAAACGACCGAGGGGCTGGGGAAGTTTCGTGTGACGCGGAATTGCTGCATTCAGCCGGCGATGGATTCGCAGCCGCCCGCCGGAACGCGCCAGGACGCCGTATCGCGGGCGGAGCGTTTCTCCCCGTTCCTGCGCGAAGCGCTGCGCGCGCGCCCCGACATTGCCGAGACCTTTGAGAGAGGAGGTGCGGAGAATGCCGCCGAACTCGCGCTGACCGCGACGGCCGCAGCGCTCGACGTAGAGCTGAGGCGGCAACGGCTCGCGCTGGCGCTCGCCGTCGCACTTGGCGACCTTTCCGGGGAGCTCTCGCTCGAAGCCGTCACCGGTCTGCTCAGCGGCTTCGCCGACCGCGCAATCCACCGCGCGGTCGAGGCCGCGATCCGCGAGCGGGTGCCCGACGCCGAAGTCCATGGGTTCGCGGTCATCGCCATGGGCAAGCTCGGCAGCCGCGAACTCAATTATTCGTCCGACGTCGATTTGCTGTTGCTGTTCGATCCCGAAACCTTGCCGCGGCGCGCGCGCGATGACGCTGGCGAAGCCGCGGTCAGAATCGGGCGCCGGCTGATCGAACTGCTGCAGAAACGGACCGCCGACGGCTATGTCGCGCGGGTCGATTTGCGCCTGCGTCCGTCGCCCGAAGTCACGCCAATTGCGCTGCCGGTCAACGCCGCGATCTCCCATTACGAATCCTCTGCGCTGCCGTGGGAGCGCGCCGCCTTCATCCGCGCCGAAGCCTGCGCCGGCGACATCTCGCTCGGCCAGCGCTTCCTCAGCGCGATCGAGCCGTTCGTGTGGCGGCGCTCGCTCGACTTCGGCGTGATCGACGAGGTGCGCCAGATCTCGGCGCGAATCCGCGACCATTTCGCACAAAGCGCGCGCTTCGGCCCGGGATTCGACCTCAAGCGGGGGCGCGGCGGCATCCGCGAAGTCGAATTCTTCGTCCAAATTCAGCAAATGGTCCACGGCGGTCGCGACCCGTCGGTCCGCCCGCGCGCGACCCTCGATGCGATTGCGGCGCTGGTCGCGGCGGAAAGGCTCGACGACAAGGCCGCGATCGAATTGGCCGACACCTATCGGTTGCTACGGACCGTCGAGCACCGGGTGCAGATGGTCGACGATGCGCAGACCCACATATTGCCGGCGCAACCCGACGCGCTCGACAACGTCGCGATGCTGCACGGCCTCGCCGGCGGCGCCGACCTGCTCGCCCTGCTCGAACCGCGGGTTGAGCGCGCCGGAACGATGTTCGACGAGCTTGCGCCCGAAGAAAGCGGGCTCCTCTCCAACGATCCCGACATCCTGCTCGACGAGATCAAGGGTTTTGGCTTTCCCGACGCCGTGGCGGCGGCACGCCATGTCGGCGATTGGCGCTCGCGCAAGGCGCGGTCGCTGCGCTCGCCGGCGGCGCAGGCGGCATTCGAGGCGATGCTCCCGGGCTTGCTCCAGGCGATCGCTTCCAGCCCCGATCCCGAACGTGCGCTCAACCGCCTGAGCGATATCGTCGAGCGGCTGTCGAGCGGGGTGAACTTCTTTCGCTTGCTCGAAGCCCGGCCCAATCTCGCGCAGTTGCTTGCGAAAATCCTGACCCACGCGCCAGCGCTCGCCGATCAACTCGCCCGTCGCCCCCAGCTGTTCGAGGGGCTGTTCGACGCGTCGAGCTTTGACCCGCCGCCCGCGACCGAAGTCATCGCCACCGATCTCGGTAAGGTCATGGGCGCCGACCCCTATGACGTGGCGCTCGACAAGGTCCGGCGACTGGTCAATGAGCGCCGGTTCGCCTTGGGCGTCCAGCTCATCGACCGCCGCTCGGACCCGCTCGAAGTCGCGGCGGGCTACGCCCGCGTCGCCGAAGGCACGGTCGATGCGCTGGCCAAAGCCGCGGTCTGGGAATTCGAGGATATGCACGGGCGCTTCCCCGGCGGCGAACTGGTGATTGTCGCGCTCGGCCGGCTCGGCGGCTGCGAACTGACCCACGCGTCCGACCTCGACATCATCTATCTCCACAGCGCCGAGCCGGGCGCGAACTCCGACGGTGCCAAGCCGCTCGGGCCCAACGACTATTTCAACCGGCTTGCGAGCCGCGTCACCGCCGCACTCAGCGTCCCGACCGCGGCCGGGCCGCTGTACGACGTTGACACGCGGCTGCGCCCCGAAGGGGCGAAGGGCATGTTGGTGGTCTCGCTCGACGCGTTCGAGCGCTACCAGCGCGAGGAAGCGTGGACATGGGAGCATATGGCGCTGTGCCGCGCCCGCGCGGTGTTCGGATCGCCGGAGGTTCGCGACCGGACGGTAATGCTGATCGCGGACATTCTAGGCGCACCGCGCGATCCTAAAAAGGTCGTTCGGGACGCGATTGAGATGCGCGCCGAGATCGCGCGGCACAAACCGCCACAGAGCAGCCTCGATGTGAAGCTTGGCCCCGGCGGGCTGGTCGACCTCGAATTCGCCGTCCATGTGTTGCAGCTGACGCGCGGTGTCGGCTTCAATCCGCGGCTTGAATTCGCGATCGGGGAGCTTCACGCGGATGGTTTGGTCGACACAAACGTTGTAGCAGCTCAAAAATTGCTGACACGTATGTTGGTCATGATGCGGCTCGTCGCGCCCGGCGACGTCAAGCCGACCGCCGATACCTGGCAGCTGGTCGCCGACGCCTGCGGCGCGAGCAGTTGGGACGAGTTGCTTGCCGAGCATGACGTCGCGCGGCAGAGCGTCACCGACCTGTGGACCCGCATCAAAGAGGGATGAAATGATCAGCGAAGGCGACAAGGCTCCGGCCATTAGCGCGACGGCGAGCGACGGCAGCACGATTAACCTGGCGTCCCCCGGCCAATCGCTGGTGCTTTATTTCTACCCCAAGGACGACACCTCGGGCTGCACCCTGGAGGCGCAGAATTTCACCGCGCTCGCGCCCGACTTCGCCAAGGCTGGCGTCAAGGTCGTCGGCGTCTCGCGCGACCCGATGAAGAAACACGAAAAATTCATCGCCAAATACGATCTCGCGGTGCCGCTGGTTGCGGACGAGGACGGGCGCATTTCCGACGCGTTCGGCACGTGGGTCGAAAAGTCGATGTACGGCCGCAAATATATGGGCATGGAGCGCGCGACCTATCTGATTGCCGCTGACGGGCGGGTGCTCAAGGCGTGGCGCAAGGTCAAGGTGCCCGGGCACGCTGAGGACGTGTTGAAGGCGGCGAGCGGGCGTTAACGGCTTCGGAATGATCGCCGGATAGTCACGGGCTTCCGCAGCTTGGGGGCGCGTGATGTTAGCGAGTTTCGAGTACCAGCTCGGCAAGGACGAATATGTGGTTGGCCTTCGGCTGACGACCTTGTCGCTCGCCTCTCAGGATCGCTGGCGCTCCGTCCGCTGCCTCGCGCCGGTCGTGATCGCCGTTCTGGCGGCGGCTTTCGCGAACTATTCATCCCGGATCCTTCAAAGGGATTGTCCTTGCGCTCATCCTGATCTGGTTTGGGTATCTGTTTGTGCAGATGAGTTCGATACGGCGGTGGCGCGAACTGGCTTTCGATCCAGCAATCGCCAATCGTTCCGTCAGCTTCAGCGATAAGGGCGTCGTCGAACAAACCGATCAGTCCAGCACGCAGTGGGAGTGGGACGCAGTTCGCCGTATTCACGATGCGCCTCAGGCGGTCGTTATCGAAGTCACCAACTGGTACTCCATCACCTTGCCCAACCGGCTGTGGGCGAGCAGCGACAATCGCGCTGCATTCGTCGAGCAGGTTCGGGCGCGCGGGACCAAGGCGCTTCCCGACCTGCCCGAGTCTCAGGTGCAGGCGAACCCCAGGTTCCTCCTCTTGCTGATCGGTGCCCTCGCGCTCGGACTGAATTTTGCGATCCTGGCGAGCATCCCGTTGTACTTTGTCGGGATCGACCTCTGCTCGTGCGCCGGGCGATCGTTCGCCCGAAAGGTGGCGCCGTTCGTCTTCCCGATACTGGGTCTAACAGCGATCGTGCTGAGCCTGGTAGCACTCAAGCGCCTCGACCGGACACGCCCGCGCCTTGCATCGGGCATCGCGGTTGCGGTCATCACGCTGCACGTGGCAATTCTGGTGAGCCCGTTCGTCTGGCGGCTCTATTGGTCGATCACCCCGCCAGCGACCTGAAGATCATCTGCCAGTGGACGACGTCGTCGTACATCGCGCGCACCGGCAGGCGCTCGTCGAGGCCGTGGGCGCGCTCGTCGTCGGGGGAAATGCCCCAGCTGCCGTCGACGTCGTAAACCGGGATGCCCTTGGCGCGGAAGAAGCTGCCGTCGCTGGCCCCGGTCGACATGATCGGGGTGACGTGCATCTGCGGCCCGTGGATCGCCTGGATCGCCGCCGTAACTGCCTTGAGCACATCGGGCCGGAGCGGCGAGGGCGGCGTCGGCTCGCCGATATAATTGGGATCGGGCGTCACCGTGACCTTGGGCCCGGCAAGCTGCTGCAACTCGGCCTGGACATCCTTGGGCTGGACGCCCGGGAAAATCCGGCAATTGACCGTCGCCTTCGCCGATTGCGGCAAGGCGTTGTCGGCGTGGCCACCTTCGAGCATGGTCGCGACGCAGCGCGTCCGGGTCAGGCCGACCTCGAGCGGATTGGCTTCGATCTCGTCCGCCGCCTGGCCGTCGGCGGGATTGGCGAGCCAGCGCCGCATCGCCTGGCCGAGCGCATTATTGCCCTCCTGCTTCGCCCGCTCGGCGAAATAGCCGCGCGTGGTGTCGTTGAGCATCGGCGTGAAACGATGCGCCTGCAGCGCTTTCAGCGCATCGGCGAGGTCGTAGATCGCATTGTCGGGCCGCGGCCGCGAGCTGTGCCCGCCGGGGTTGTGGGTGGAGAAGAAATAGGTCTGGAAAGTCTTCTCCGCGGTCGAGATGCCACACCCGAGCGGGCGGAAATCATGGTCGTACGCGCCGCATCCGCCGTCGGCATTCAGCCCGAATTCGGCCTCGGTCAGGTTGCGCCATTCGCTCGCGCCGAGCGTCGCGCCGCGGCCGTTGGTCTCTTCGTCGCCGCTGTAGAAGAAGATGATGTCGCGGTTGGGCTTGAACCCCTGGCTCATCAATTTGACCGCGGCCATGGTCGTCGCGACGTCGCCGTTCTTCATGTCGCTGGTGCCGCGGCCGAGGAAATAGCCGCCTTCCTCGCGGAAAACGAAGGGGTCGTATTTCCAGTCGCTGCGCTTGGCTTCGACCACGTCCATGTGGCCGAGCACCAGCATCGGCTTCTTGGTCGCGTGCGGCGACCGCCAACGGACGATCAGCGCCACCGTCTTGTCGCCCGGCAACGCCTCATAAGGCATCACGTGGATGTCGGCTTCGGGAATGCCGGCGGCGCGGAACTGGTCGCCGAGCAACTTGGCCATACGCGGCATTTCGCCGCGATTGTGGACGCTCGGGATCTCGATCGCTTGCTTGAACAGCTCGCGCGTTTTCGCCTGCCATGCCGGCTCGAGCTTGGTCGGGACGGTGCGCGGATCAACCGCGGCCGAAGCCGCGCTCGAGAGGGCGGCCGCCAGTACAAAAGCCATGACGCGCTTCATGCTCAATTCTCCTATTTGCCGGCGAGGTCGCGCAGCATCAGTTCCCAGTGAACGACGTTATCGTACAGCGCCTGGACCGGCAGGCGCTCGTCCTTGCCGTGGGCACGAAGATCGATCGGCGTGACCACCCAGCTGCCGTTGGTGCCGTAAATCGGAATGCCGGCGACGCGGAACGGCCGTCCGTCGGTCGCGCCGGTCGACATTTCCGGGAACACCGGCATGCCGGGATGCAGCGTCTGGATAGCGCGAGTGTAAGCGTTGGTCACATCAGGGCGGAGCGGCGAACCCAGCGACGACACACTGTCGTCGTTGCGCGTCACGACGACTTCGGGATTAGCGACGATTCGCTCGAGCTCGGCCTTGATGTCATTGGGGTCGACACCCGGGAAGATCCGGCAGTTGACCATCGCCGTCGCCAACTGCGGCAGGGCGTTGTCGGCATGCCCCGCGAACAGCCGAACCGGAATGCAGCGGGTGCGGGTCAGGCCGACCTCGCTTTCGGCCGACTCGATGAAATCGGCGGCCTCGCCGTCATCAGGGTTGGCCAGCCACCGTCGCATTGCGTCGCCGAGCGGGCCTTTCTCCTGCTTCTCCCGTCCCTGGAAATAGGCCCGGGTCGTCGGCCCCATCATCGGGGTGAAGCGATACGCCTCCAGTTTCTCGAGCGCATGCATCAGGCCATAGATCGCATTGTCCTTGCGCGGCTTCGACGAATGGCCGCCGCGGTTGCGGACGGTCAGGGTGTAGCCGGCGTAGGTCTTTTCGGCGCTCTGCATGGTATAGCCCGCGGGCGATCCGTCGGGGTTGAAGTTGCCGCCGCCGCCATCGGCGTTGAGCCCGTATTCGGGGTGGCCGAGGAGATCGAGCCATTCGGTCGCGCCTTTCCTGGCGCCAATCCCGTTGGTCTCCTCGTCGCCGGTAAACAGCACGACGATGTCGCGCTTGGGTTTGAAGCCGGCCGCCTTGAGGTTGATCAGCGCCTGGGTGATGCCGACGATGCCGTCTTTCATGTCGGTGGTGCCGCGGCCGTAATAATAGCCGTCGCGCTCAACCAACTTGAACGGGTCGGTGGTCGAATCTTCGATCTTCGCCTCGACCACGTCCATGTGGCCCATCAGCATGATTGGCTTGGCTTTGGGGGTTCCTGCCGCGCGCCAGCGGAAGATCAGCGCGGCGGTGTCGTCTTCGCCCGTCGTCGCGCTTTCGGTGTGATAGGTCATGACGTGGATGTCGGCCTCGGGAAAACCCGCCGCCTTGAACTGGTCCGCGACGTATCGAGTCATCGCCGGAACGTTGTGGCGTCCGATCACCGTCGGCGTATTGATCACATGTTCGAACATCGCGTGGGTCGCGTCGCGCTGAGCGGGCGTCAGTGCCGGCGCCGCCGCGACGGCTGGCGCGGCGAATGTGGTAGCGGTGAGTAAGGCAAGCGCGATGCGCATGATGGAAATCCCCCGGACCTAAGCTGGCGCGACGCTAAACTTCCGCCACGGCGCGTCAAGCCGCGACGCCGTGACCCTCCGCCAGATATTCGGCGCTGCGCATTTCCTCGAGCCGGCTGGCGGTGCGCTTGAATTCGAAACTGCCGTCGCCCGCAGGACAGAGACCTTCAGGTTCGGCATCGGCCGCGGCGAGCAGCTTCACCTTATGCTCGTAGAGTTCGTCGATCAGCGTCACGAACCGCGCCGCCTCGTTGCGCCGCTCCGGTCCCATCACCGGAATGCCGACGATGATCACCGTGTGAAAACGCTGGGCGATGGCGAGATAGTCCGCAGCGCCGCGGGGCTCGCCGCACAGCCGCTTGAACGAGAATACGGCAACGCCCTTGAGGCTCTTGGGCACGTGGAGCGTCCGTCCGCCGCCGACATCGAGCTCCTCCGACGGGACCTTGGCGCGATCCTCGACCGGATAATCGGTGAGCTGAAAGAACGCGCGCGACAGCGCAGCAGTGGCGGCCGGCCCGTTGGGAACGTGCCACACGTCGATGCCCGTGAGACGATCGAGCCGATAATCGGTGGGCCCGTCGACCGGCACGACCAGCATGCGCTGTTCGATCAGGTCGATGAACGGCAGGAACAGCTCGCGGTTGAGACCGTCCTTATAGAGATCGCCCGGGGCGCGGTTCGAGGTGGTCACGATTCTGACGCCGAGATCGATGAGCTTCCCGAACAGCCGCGACAGGATCATCGCGTCGGCGGGGTTGGTGACCTGCATCTCGTCGAACGCGAGCAGCTTCGCCTCCGCCGCGATCTGCTCGGCGACCGGCTCGATTGGGTCTTGTTCCTCGCTTTCGCGTGCCTTGCGCAGGCGGGCGTGGGTTTCGAGCATGAAGGCGTGGAAATGGACCCGGCGTTTGGGGTGAACGTCGATATGGGCGAAGGCGAGGTCCATCAGCATCGATTTGCCGCGCCCGACTCCGCCCCACAGGTACACGCCCGCCGGATTATCGCGCGCCGAGTCGAACAGGCGCCTGAGGAATCCGCTCGGTTTCGTCATGGACGCGGCCAGGCGATCGAGAGCGGCGACCGCCCGCTCCTGAGCCGCATCGGGCTTGAGCTCGCCGGCGCTAAGCAACTGGTCGTAAGCGACCCGCACCGGGCCTGTCATCGTGCGGGGCCGTTGACCCTGTTCACCCGCTTCAACGTCCCGCTGAAGCTGTAGCAATTTTCGCCATTTTGCTTGACCACGCCCTGCAGGAACGCGTGGCCGCGAGTCTGTTTGACCAGTTCGACATGGGCATCAAGCGGGCTTCCGGCCTGGCCGCGGGCGAGGAAATGGGTGGTCAGATCAAGCGTCACATAGTGGCTGCGCTCCATTCCGGCGCACAGCCCGCCGGCGAACATCGCCATGTCGATGAAGCTCATAATCGCCCCACCGTGGATCGATCCGCCCATGTTCATATGGTCGTCGGTCGGGAACATCCGGGCGAGTCCGCGTCCCGGACCGTCGGGCTTGAAAAGTAAGCGGCCGGTCGCCGCGGCAAAGCTCGAGCGCGGAAATTCGCCCCAGCTGTACCAGCCGGGATTGTCGGCGTCGGGCTGGGCGCCGCGCGGCAAGCCGACGTCGTCGAAACTTTCCTCGTCGCTCGAAACCTCGCTCACGCTACTCTTTCGGCGATCAGCTTCTTGGTTTCGGCGATCGCCTGGGCCGGGTTGAGGCCCTTGGGGCAGGCATTCGCGCAATTCATGATGGTGTGGCAGCGGTACAGCTTGAACGGATCCTCAAGGTCGTCGAGCCGCTCACCGGTCGCTTCGTCCCGGCTGTCGGCGAGCCAGCGATAGGCCTGGAGCAGGATCGCCGGGCCAAGGAAGCGGTCGGCGTTCCACCAATAGCTCGGGCAACTGGTCGAGCAGCAGAAGCACAGGATGCATTCATAGAGGCCGTCGAGCTTGGCGCGGTCGCCGGGGCTCTGCAGCCGCTCGCGCGACGGCGGTGGGCTGGCCGTCTTCAGCCACGGCTGGATCGACGCATATTGCGCATAAGCGTGGGTCAGATCGGGGACGAGATCCTTGACCACCTCCATGTGCGGCAACGGGGTGATCCGCACCTCGCCCTTCAGATCTTCGATCGCGGTCGTGCAGGCGAGGCCGTTCTTGCCGTCCATGTTCATCGAGCACGATCCGCAAATCCCCTCGCGGCACGAGCGGCGGAAGGTCAGGCCCGGGTCGATCTCGCTTTTGATCTTGATCAAAGCGTCGAGCACCATCGGCCCGCATTGGTCGAGGTCGATGGTGTAGGTGTCGAAACGGGGATTGGCGCCGCTGTCGGGGTCGTAGCGATAGATTTTGAACGTCTTCGGGCGCTTGCCGCCTTCGGACTTGTGGACGCGCCCTTTGGTAATCCTGCTGTTCTTGGGAAGCGTGAACTCGGCCAAGCGTGTGCTCCTTGCTTGGCCGGAGCCGCTAGCACGCGACGCCGGTCAAAGAAAAGGCCGCCCGATCGCCCGGACGGCCCTGTCTTCGAGATGAGCGGCTAGCGGTACAGCAGCGCGCTTACCACTTGCTCGATCAGCTGCGTCTTCGGATCGACCCGGTAGAGATAGCCGTCGCCGTAATAATAACGGTCGTTGCGGTCGAAATCGTACCGCTGCCGCAGATCGTACGGGATCTGGTTGTAGCTCCACCGGTTGCCGTAGCTCAGCGGGAAGCGCTGGCCGGTGCGGTAAAGCTTCTTGGCCTGACCCGGGGGCAGGCAGCCATTGTGCTTCTTGGCCAGGCCCGGCGGGCATCCGCCGTTCCCGTAACCAAAGAGATCGCCCCGGCCATGATTGTCATAGTCATAGCCGTGCGAATTGCCGTTGCCGTGCCCGTTGCCGGGCTTGGCGAAGCCCGGTCCGGCGAACGCCAGCGCTGCGACGCCGGCAAGAATGATCAGCTGTTTCATAATGTCCCCAATCTTGCGGTTCTTCCCTGAACGTTCGTTGAGCGAAATGGTTACGAGCCCATTTCAAGCGTCCTGTCGAGGAACAGCATTAAGCGAGCGCCCGTTCTCGTTATTCCCCTTCAAGGAGAAAAATCATGATCGGACGCGCCGACGCCACCCCGATGATCGCGGTCAAGGACCTCGATCGGGCCCGCAGCTTCTACGAGGGCATGCTTGGCCTTAAGTCCAAAGAAGAGTGGGGCGACGAGGGAGCAACGTTGAAGAGTGGCGACACGCTCATCAACGTCTACCGTTCTGAATTCGCCGGGACGAACAAGGCGACTGCCCTGAACTTCGACGTCACGGACATCGAAGCCGAGGTCCGCGACCTCAAGGACAAGGGCATCATGTTCGAACATTACGACCTGCCCGGACTTGAGCCGCGCGGCGACCTTTATGTCGCCGACGGGTTCAAGACCGCCTGGTTCAAGGACCCGGACGGCAACATCCTCAGCCTGATCGAAGCCGATTAGGAAATGTGGAAGGGCCGGCGCGACGCGCCGGCCCTTATTTTTCTCATTTTGCTCAGGCGATTAGCGGCTGATGGTGTCGATCACCCGGGTCACCGCATAGGTCGCCGGGTCGACGACGTAGACGTAGCCGTCGGTGTAGACATAGCGGCCGTTCGAATCGAGGTGATAGTAGGACGTCACCGGACCCGGCAGGGTGCTGTAGGTCGTGTAGCTGTAGTTCGGACCGAACACGTAGCCGACCTTATAGGCCGCCGGCGTTCCCTTGACGCGGTGGGTCGAGACGCACACGCCGTCCTTCCACTTGGTGCAGACGTAGGTCTTGACCTTGGCGTCGGCCGGGATGGCTGTCAGGGCGACTGCGGCGCCCGACAATGCAAATAGAATCTTACGCATCAGAAACCTCCATTTAAGCGCCGTGAATCAACGAGCGCGTGGGAGGCCAGTTGCGGCGTTTGTCGTGGCTCAACCACGGTTCGCTGACGCCGTAACGAAAGGGCCGCCGGCGACGCCGACGGCCCTCTGTTTAATCGCTTATCCGTCGGGATTTAGCGGGTCAGCGCGTTGATGATGCGCTCGACCGCGTAGGTCCGCGGGTTCACGACGTAGATGTAATTGTCCCGATAAACATAGCGATAATTCGGGCTGAGGTCGTAGCGGCTCACATACGTCCGCGGCAGCGCGCGGTACGACGTGTACGAATAGCGCGGGCCAAAGCGGTAGCCGGTGTTCCAGCGCGCGTGGCGGGCGCTCGACACGCGATAGCCGTGGTTGTCCCAGCGGACGCAATTGCCGTGGCGCCACTTGGCGCAGACCCGCGCATTGTGGCGATTGCCGTGGTTGTTGTTGTCGTGGCGGTCGGCCAGCGCCGGGGTGGCGCTGAGGGCCACGGCGGCGGTGCCAAGGGCAAGAAGTAGCTTCGTCATCATCAATCTCCTGGTTCTCGTGCCTGTTCAACGTGTGGTTTCCGCCCCGGTTGCGGCGTTCATCTGGGGGCAATTATATTGTCACGTTGGGGAAAGACCGGGCGTCGGTTGCGGCTCGGGGGGCATGCCGCTAATCGGGCGCCGCGCTCCCCAAGCGGCGACTCTCGCAAAACGCCGCCGCAACAACAGAAAGGTTCGAACCAGCCCCATGGCTCGGAAGAAAATCGCGCTGATCGGCGCCGGAATGATCGGGGGCACCCTCGCCCACCTCGCCGCGATGCGCGAGCTTGGCGATATCGTCCTGTTCGACATCGCCGAAGGCATTCCCGAGGGCAAAGCGCTCGATATCGCCCAGGCCGGCCCGGTCGATGACTTCGACGTCACACTGCAGGGCAGCTCGGATTATGCCGACATTGCGGGGGCGGACGTGTGCATCGTCACCGCCGGCATTGCCCGCAAGCCGGGCATGAGCCGCGACGACCTCCTCGGCATCAACCTCAAGGTCATGAAGGCGGTCGGCGAGGGCATCAAACAGCATGCCCCGAACGCCTTCGTCATCTGCATCACCAACCCGCTTGACGCGATGGTCTGGGCGCTGCGCGAATTCTCACAGCTGCCGCATCACATGGTCGTCGGCATGGCCGGCGTGCTCGACAGCGCACGGTTCCGCCATTTCCTTGCCGAGGAGTTCGGCGTCAGCGTCGAGGACGTCACCGCCTTCGTGCTCGGCGGCCACGGCGACACGATGGTCCCGGTGGTCGGCTATTCGACCGTCGCCGGCATCCCGATCCCCGACCTCATCAAGATGGGCTGGTCGACCCAGGAGCGGATCGACGCGATCGTCAAGCGCACCCGCGGCGGTGGCGGAGAGATCGTCGCGCTGCTCAAGACCGGCTCGGCCTATTACGCGCCGGCGACGAGTGCGATCGCGATGGCCGAGATCTTCTTGAAGGACAAAAAGCGCGTCCTGCCCTGCGCCGCGAACCTGACCGGCCAGTATGGCGTGAACGACCTCTACGTCGGCGTGCCGTGCGTGCTCGGCGCCGGCGGGGTCGAGAAGATCATCGAGATCGAGTTCGACGATGCCGCGCGGGAGAATTTCAAGGTCAGCGTGGACGCGGTGAAAGAGCTGCTCGAAGCCTGCAAGCAAATCGACGGAAGCCTGACGTGAGCATCCTCGTCGACAAAAACACGAAGGTCATTACCCAAGGGATGACTGGTGAAACCGGCACTTTCCACACCCAACAGGCGCTCGCCTACGGAACGCAGATGGTCGGCGGGGTGACGCCGGGGAAGGGCGGCACGACCCACCTTGGGCTGCCGGTATACGACACGGTCCATGAGGCGGTCGCCAGGACCGGCGCGACCGCGTCCGTGATTTACGTCCCGCCGCCGTTCGCCGCGGATTCGATCCTCGAAGCGATCGATGCCGAAGTGCCGCTGATCGTCACCATTACCGAAGGCATTCCGGTGCTCGACATGGTTCGGGTCAAGCGCGCGCTGACCGGTTCCAAGTCGCGGTTGATCGGCCCCAACTGTCCCGGCGTGCTGACGCCGGACGAGTGCAAGATCGGGATCATGCCGGCCAATATCTTCAAGAAGGGCAGCGTTGGCATCGTCAGTCGCTCGGGCACTTTGACCTACGAAGCGGTATTCCAGACCACCAACGAGGGCCTCGGCCAGTCGACCGCGGTCGGCATCGGCGGCGACCCAGTCAAGGGCACCGAGTTCATCGACATGCTCGAAATGTTCCTTGCTGACGACGAAACCCGCTCGATCGTGATGATCGGCGAGATCGGCGGAAGTGCCGAGGAGGATGCCGCGCAGTTCCTCGCCGACGAAGCGAAACGCGGCCGTCACAAGCCGATCGTCGGTTTCATCGCCGGGCGCACCGCGCCGCCGGGCCGCCGCATGGGCCATGCCGGGGCGATTGTTTCGGGCGGCAAGGGCGACGCCGAAAGCAAGATCGCGGCGATGGAGGCGGCTGGAATTACGGTCAGCCCGAGCCCATCTGAATTGGGCAGGACGCTCAAGGAGTTGCTGGTTACAGCATAGTATGAACGACGCCGTCGGAATGATCGAACGCGAAGCCGGGCCGAGCTGGGCACGGGCGAACTGGCCCGTCGCCGAGCTCGACGAGCTCAACCTTGGCCTCGATCCCACCCAGGCGACGGTCGAGAAGGCGAAGGCCGCGGTCGCCGATAAGATCGCCGCGACCGGCGCCAATCCCGACGACATTCGCCGCGCAGCCGAGGACAGCATCCGCGCAATGATGCTGATCCGCACGTATCGCGTGCGGGGTCACCTCGCCGCCGACCTCGATCCGCTTCACCTCGTCAGGCGCGAGGTCCCCGCCGACCTGACGCCGGAATTCCATGGCTTCACCAATGCCGATCTCGACCGTCCGATCTTCGTCGGCGGGACGCTCGGCTTTGAACATGCGACCGTCCGGCAGATGCTCGCCGTGCTGCAGGCCAATTACTGCGGCCATGTCGGCCTCGAATATATGCACATCAATGAGGTCGAGGAGCGGCGCTTCCTGCAGGAGCGGATGGAGGGCAAGGACGCCGAAATCCAGTTCACGCCCGAGGGCAAGCAATCGATCCTGACGAAGGTCATCCACGCCGAGCAGTGGGAAAAATTCCTCGCCCGCAAGTATGTCGGGACCAAGCGCTTCGGGCTCGACGGCGGCGAAAGCGCGGTCCCGGCGCTCGAGGCGGTGATCAAATACGGAGGCATGTACGGGGTCGAGGAAATCGACGTCGGCATGGCCCACCGCGGCCGCCTCAACATCCTCTCCAACGTCATGGGCAAGCCGGCCCGGGCGATCTTCCACGAATTCGCCGGCGGCGCGACCAATCCGGCCGACGTCGGCGGCTCGGGCGACGTCAAATATCACCTTGGCACCTCGTCCGACCGCGAGTTCGACGGCAACAAGGTCCATCTGTCGCTGCTGCCCAACCCGTCGCATCTCGAGGCGGTGGATCCGGTCGTGCTCGGCAAGGCGCGCGCGATCATGACCTTCAAGGGCGACAAGCACGGCAAGACGGTGCTGCCGATCCTGCTCCACGGTGACGCCGCTTTCGCCGGTCAGGGCGTGGTGTGGGAGTGCCTCAGCTTCTCCGGCCTGCCCGGCTACGGCACCGGCGGCACCATCCATTTCATCATCAACAATCAGGTCGGTTTCACCACCAGCCCGCAATTCGCGCGTTCGTCACCCTACCCGTCGGATGTAGCGAAGGGCGTCCAGGCACCGATCCTCCACGTCTGCGGCGACGATCCCGAAGCGGTCACATTCTGCTGCAAGCTGGCAACCGAATTCCGCCAGCAGTTCGGCCGCGACATCGTCATCGACATGTGGTGCTATCGTCGCTTCGGCCACAACGAAGGCGACGAGCCGAGCTTCACCCAGCCGCTGATGTACGCGGCGATCAAGCAGCACCCGCCAATCAGCGAGATTTACGCCAAGCGCCTGCTCGGCGAGGGCGTGGTCGACGAAGCGTGGATCGCGGCGACGACCAAGGACTATCTCGACCAGCTCGAAGGCGATTTCGCGGCCGCGGTTGCCTACATGCCGGACAAGGCCGACTGGTTCGAAGGCCGCTGGGCGGGCCTCGGCCGGCCGGATGAACCGGTGCTGGGGCGGCGCAACATCGAAACCGCGATCGGCGAGGACGAGGTCGCCAAGCTGGGCGAACTACTGACCACACCTCCCGCGGGGCTCACCATCCACAAGACGCTGCAGCGCATCCTCGACGCCAAGAAGGCGATGTTCGATAGTGGCGAGGGGTTCGACTGGGCGACCGCCGAAGCGCTCGCGTTCGGCAGCCTGCTCGCCGAAAACAATTGCGTGCGCCTGTCGGGCCAGGACAGCGGCCGCGGCACCTTCAGCCAGCGTCACGCAATGTGGGTCGACCAGCAGACCGGGGCGAAATACATCCCGTTGTGCCATGTCGAAGGCGGCGGCACCTTCGAGGTACGCGACAGTCCGCTGTCCGAATTCGGCGTACTCGGCTTCGAATATGGCTATTCGCTCGCCGATCCGCGCACCTTGGTGTTGTGGGAAGCGCAGTTCGGCGATTTCGCCAATGGCGCGCAGGTCATCATCGACCAGTTCATCGCTGCGGGCGAAGCCAAGTGGCTGCGTGCGAGCGGGCTCGTGATGCTCCTCCCCCACGGCTTCGAAGGGCAGGGGCCGGAACATTCATCGGCGCGGCTTGAGCGTTATTTACAGCTCTGTGCCGAGGACAATCTGCAAGTCGCCAATTGCACCACCCCGGCGAACTATTTCCACATCCTGCGGCGGCAGATGCGGCGTGATTTCCGCAAGCCATTGGTCCTGATGACGCCCAAGTCGCTGCTCCGCCACAAGCTCGCGGTGTCGAGCCTCGGCGATTTCACCGGCGACAGCCACTTTCGCCGCATCCTCAACGATCTCAACCCACCGGCCGAGGGCGAGACCCGGCGGCTGGTGCTATGCTCGGGCAAGCTCGCCTACGATCTCATCGAGGCCCGCGACGCGGCCGGCGACCTCGGTGTCGAGATCGTTCGCATCGAGCAGCTTTATCCCTTCCCGTCCGAGCCCTTGCTCAAGCGGTTGAAGGCGATGCCCAAGCTTCAGGACCTGATCTGGGCGCAGGAAGAACCGAAGAATGCGGGCGCCTGGACCTTCGTCGAGGACCTCCTCGCGCAATGCCTGGTGGATGCCGGCTTCACCGGCATGCGCCCGCAATATGCCGGGCGCGACGCCGGCGCATCACCGGCCACCGGCCTCGCCAAGCGCCACCAGGCCGAGCAAGCGGCCTTGATTGCCGCCGCGCTGGGCCATAGCAGCCACGCCGAAACCTCCGTCGCCGCGCAATAAAGGGAAATCATGGCCACCGACGTCCAAGTCCCAGCACTCGGCGAATCGATCACCGAAGGAACGCTCGCCCAATGGCTCAAGAAGCCGGGCGAGGCGGTCGCGGTCGATGAGGCGATCGCCAGCCTCGAAACCGACAAGGTCACGGTCGATGTGCCGTCGCCGGTCGCCGGCGTGCTCGCCGAGCAATTGGTCAAGGAAGGCGACACGGTCGCCGTCGGGGCGCTGATCGCCCGCATCGACCAGGGTCGAAGCGCCGCCGCGGTTGCCACGCCCGCCGAAGCTGCCGCCGCCGCGACGACCAATCCGCAAGGCGCGGGCGAGAATCCGGAACTGCGCCAGGTGCCGGTGCCGCTGATTGCCGACGACGACCACATCACGACGCTGTCGCCGGCCGTCCGCCGCGCGGTGCTCGAATACCATGTCGACCCATCGAAAATTCAGGGCTCGGGCAAGGATGGTCGCCTGACCAAGGACGATGTGATCGCCGCGGCGGAGGCGATGAAAGGTGGTGCTCCTGCGCAGGCAGGAGCCCAGACCGAGACGAAAGCCTCGCCCGCGCCAACGCCTCCAACGCCCGCTCCGCGGGCGGACTGGACCCCTGTCTCCACCGGGGGACAGAGGAAGGAAGAGCGCGTCAAGATGTCGCGCATTCGCCAGACCATCGCCAAGCGCCTCAAGGAAGCCCAGAACACCGCTGCGATGCTGACGACGTTCAACGACGTCGACATGTCGGCGGTGATCGACGCCCGCGCCCGCTACAAGGATCTGTTCGAGAAGAAGCACGGCATCCGCTTGGGCTTCATGGGCTTCTTCGTGAAGGCCTGCGCGCTGGCGGCGAAGGACGTGCCCTCGGTCAATGCCAGCCTCGACGGCGAGGATATCGTCTATCACGATTATTTCGACGTCTCGGTCGCGGTCTCCGCGCCCAAGGGTCTGGTCGTCCCGGTCGTCCGCAATGCCGACGTTTTGAGCTTCGCCGACATCGAAAAAACCATCGCTGACTTCGGCAAGCGGGCCAAGGACGGCACGCTGACGGTCGACGAGATGACCGGCGGCACCTTCACCATCACCAACGGCGGCGTGTTCGGCTCGCTCATGTCGACCCCGATCATCAACCCGCCGCAGTCGGCGGTGCTCGGCATGCACCGGATCGAGGAGCGGCCGGTGGCCAAGGACGGCCAGATCGTGGCCCGGCCGATGATGTATCTCGCATTGAGCTACGACCACCGCCTGATCGACGGTCGCGAAGCGGTGACCTTCCTCGTCCGCGTCAAGGAAGCGATCGAGGACCCGACGCGCCTGCTCATTGACCTGTAACGAGTCGCTCCCGCGCAAGCGGGAGCCCCGCTACCTATATTGCCTTGGAAGGAAAGCGGGATCCCCGCTTTCGCGAGGATGACGGAAGAGAAATATGGCTGATTACGATTTCGACGTGCTGGTGATTGGCTCCGGCCCCGGTGGCTATGTCGCCGCGATCCGCGCCGCGCAACTGGGCCTCAAGACCGCCTGCGCCGAGAGCCGCGACACGCTCGGCGGCACCTGCCTCAACGTCGGCTGCATTCCGTCCAAGGCCTTGCTCCACGCTTCCGAACTCTACGAGGAAGCGGCCCACGGCACGCTCGCCAAATGGGGCATCAAGACGGCCGGCGTCGAAGTCGACCTCGACATTATGCATGGCAGCCGCAAGGAAGCGGTCAAGGGCCTGACCCAGGGCGTTGAGTTCCTGTTCAAGAAGAACAAGGTCGAATGGCTCAAGGGCTTCGCCAGCTTCGAAACCGCCGACACGGTCAAAATCGGCGACCGCACGGTGCGCGCCAAGAACATCGTCATCGCCACCGGCTCGTCGGTCACTCCGCTGCCCGGCGTCACCGTCGACCAGGAACGGATCGTCGATTCGACCGGTGCGTTGGAATTGGCTGAGGTGCCCAAGCGCATGGTCGTCATCGGCGGCGGCGTGATCGGGCTAGAGCTCGGTTCGGTCTGGCGGCGGCTCGGCGCCGAAGTCATCGTCGTCGAATTCCTCGACCAGATCCTGCCCGGCTTCGACGGCGATGTGCGCAAGGAAGCCAACAAGATTTTCAAAAAGCAGGGCTTCGAATTTAAGCTCTCGACCAAGGTCACCAAGGCTGAGCGCAAGGGCGACAGCGTCACTCTGACCGTTGAACCCGCCGCCGGCGGCGCGGCGGAAACGCTCGAAGCCGACGTTGTACTGGTCTCGATTGGCCGCCGCCCTAACACCGACGGCCTCGGCCTCGACAAGGCCGGTCTCAGCACCAACCCACGTGGCCAGGTCGACACCGACCATGATTTCCGCACCGCCGTGCCCGGCATCTGGGCGATCGGCGACGTCATCCCCGGCCCGATGCTCGCCCACAAGGCTGAGGACGAGGGCATCGCCGTGGCCGAGAATATCGCCGGCCTGACCGGCATCGTGAATCACGATGTGATCCCGTCGGTGGTCTACACCATGCCCGAAATCGCCGGCGTCGGCCTGACCGAGGAGCAGGCGAAGGAGCATGGCGAGGTCAAGATCGGCAAATTCCCGATGCTCGCCAACAGCCGCGCCAAGACCAACCGCGAGCCCGACGGCTTCGTCAAGGTCGTCGCCGACGCCAGGACCGACCGCGTGCTCGGGGTATGGATGATCGCCTCAGTCGCCGGCACGATGATCGCCCAGGCCGCCCAGGCGATGGAATTCGGCGCCACATCCGAGGACATCGCTTACACCTGCCACGCCCACCCGACGCATTCGGAAGCGCTCAAGGAAGCGGCGATGGCGGTGCAAGGGAAGCCGATCCACATTTAGGTGTAGGGTGTCGGCTCCGTCGGTTCGGCGTTGCGCGGCGCGAGCTCTTTTTCCCACAAGCCGACATCGAGCCATTCGCCGAGCTTGAAGCCGACCCCGCGATAGGTGCCGGCATAGATGAACCCGAGCTTCTCGTGCAGTGCGACGCTGGCGGCGTTGGGCAAAGCGATGGCTCCGATCGCCGCGACATAGCCCTGGCGTTCGAGCACGCCGAGCAGGGTTGAGAGAAGCTCGCGACCTACCCCGCGCCCCGCCGCATCCGGCGCCAGGTAGATGCCGGTCTCGACCGTCCAGCGATAGGCGCGCCGCGTCCGGAACGGCGAACTCGCCGCATAGCCGAGCAATTGGTCACCCTCCTCGGCCACGAACCACGGGCAGAAGCCCGGCCTGTCACCCCGCATCCGACGGCCCATTTCCGCCGCGTCCGGCGCAACATCTTCGAAACTGACCGGCGTCTGCTCGACGTAATGGCGATAGACCGCCGCGATCGCCGCCGCGTCTTGCTCCTGCGCAAGGCGGATCAGGACAGCCATTCCTCCACCAGCGCGAGCAGGGTGCGGTCGTGCGCCGGCATCGGCGCGGGCGCGCCGCGCGGGCATTCGAGGCAGCGCGCCTGGATGCTCGGCCCCGAGAGGATCGCGCGAACCTCGAATAACGCATCGGCGAGCTGCTGCTGCGGTCGCTCGGCCCAGGCGGCGAACGCGTCTGGCGACGAAGTGCCGTCATCGCTGTCCGTCGCGAGCGATTCGAAGAACTGGTCGCGGAAGCTGCGCGGCGCTTCGAGATAGCGGATCTTGCGGTCGTCTTTGCCGAGTTTGGCCAGGTCGCCGGCCTTGGCGATCGCTTCCGCCATGCCGCCGAAACCGTCGACCAGCCCCAATTGATGCGCGGTCCCGCCGTCCCACACGCGCCCTTGCGCGATCTTGTCGACGTCGGCCGGCGACTTGTGGCGCGACGCCGCGACGATCGACAGGAACCGGTTGTAGGTCGATTCGATGCCCGTCTGGATCAGCTGTCCGGCCTCGGGCGACGGGCCCCGGAGCACGTCGGGCTCGCCCGCCAGCGGGGTCGTCTTGACCCCGTCCGCGCCGATGCCGAGCTTTTGCAGCGTCCCCTGGAAGCTCGGGATGATCCCGAACACGCCGATCGATCCGGTAATCGTCGACGGCTCGGCATAAATAAAGTCCGCCGGGGTCGACACCCAATAACCGCCCGACGCCGCGACATTGCCCATTGACACGACGATCGGGATTTTCTTGTCCTTCGCGTCGAGCAACGCCTGGCGGATGCGTTCCGATGCGATCACCGATCCGCCGGGGCTGTCGACCCGTACGACCAGCGCTTTCACGTTCTTGTCGCGCAGGCCATTCGCGATCGCTTGCGCGATGGTGTCGCCACCGGCGGTTCCGGCGGACGCCTTGCCGTCGACGATATCGCCGGCAATGGTGACTACGCCGATCGGGCCCTTGGGATTCCGCTCGACTCGGTCGGCGATGTAGGCCGGCAGCTTGATGCTGGCGTAGCTGCCCGATTTGTCCTCGCCGCCGAGCGCCGCGAGCCGGGCTTCGAATTCGCGTCGTTCGCCGAGCTTGTCGACCAGGCCGGCCTTGAGCGCGGCCGTCCCCATGTCACCGCCCGCGGCACGAACCGCGCCGGGCAAATCCTTCAAGAACAGGTCGATGTCGGCCTTGGGGCGGGCGCGGTGGACGCTCTGGCGCCAATCCTCGAGCATTGCCTGGCCCAGCGCCAGATAATTCTCGCGCGCTTCGAGCGACATGTCGTTGCGGGTGTACGGCTCGACCGCCGATTTATAGGTGCCGACGCGGTAGACGTTGGCGGTCACTCCGAGCTTGTCGAGCAGGCCCTTGAAGTAGAGGTTCGAGCCGCCGGGTCCGGTCACCAAAACGGCGCCGAGCGGGTTCAACCAAACCTCCGACGCCGCCGCTGCCAGTTGATAGCTGTCGTTGGTGTAGCCGACCGCATAAGCAATCACCGGCTTGCCCGAGGCGCGCACATCCCGGATCGCATCGGACAGATCGGACATCGCCGTCTGACCGCCCCCGGTAAAGCCGTCGAGGTCGAGCGCCACCGCCTTCACCCGGTCGTCGGTCTTGGCTTCGCCGAGCGCGGCAATAAGGTCGCGGAGCCGATACTGGTGGAGACGGCTGCCGCCGGCGATCTCCGAGAATTCGACCTTGGCCGGCTGTTCGACGACGCTGCCGTTCAGGTTGAGCGTGAGTACGCCGTCCCTCACCGGCGCCGGCCGGGCCGACAAAGCCGCATACATCAGGCCGAAGAACAGCAGCATGAAGATCAGGACGAGCGCGTCCTTGATCCCGACCAGCAGCTTCCAGATTGCGCGAACGAACCTCATACTCACTGTCCCGAATGTTGCGCCGCACCCGCTAGCGGACGCGGCCCGTCGCGGCCAAACCTTTTCGACGGGCGGGCTTACAGCTAGGCGCGCCACTGTGGATGCCACGGCCAACATTTCACCGACCATCGAGCGTGGCGCGTGGTCAAGCGAGCTGCGCGCGACGCTGATGCTCGCGTGGCCGCTGGTGCTCGCCAACCTCACGCAGCAGGTCATCCAGGCGACCGACATCCTGCTGATGGGCCGCCTAGGCGCGAGCCAGCTCGCGGCGGCGACCCTGGCGCTCAACCTGACCTTCACCTTCAACATTTTCCTGCTCGGCCTGATCACCGCCTCGGCGCCGATGATGGCGACCGCGCTCGGCCGTCGGTTCAACGCGATCCGCGACGTGCGCCGGACGTTCCGCGCCGGCCTGTGGCTGATCGGTATCGCCATGCCGCCCTATTGGTTGCTGCTGTGGCACGTCGGCGACCTGATGCGAGCGTTCGGGATTTCGCCCGATCTCGCCGCTCAGGGCCAGACCTTCCTCCGCGCCTACATATGGTGCACCGCGCCGTGGCTGCTGTTCCAGTTGTTGCGGTGCTTCCTGTCGGCGCTCGAACGGCCCCGGGTCGTGCTGTGGCTCAGCCTGAGCGGCATCGCCGTCAACGCTTTGCTTAGCTGGGCCCTGATCTTCGGCCATGGCGGGCTGCCCGCGCTCGGCCTCGTCGGCGGTGGCCTCGGCAGCACGCTGACCTGGCTGACCATGTGCGGGGCGCTGGTCGCCGTGGCATCCTTCAGGCGACCGTTCCAGCGCTTCCATCTGTTCGGCCGCTGGTGGCGCTTTGACCGCCAGCGGACGCTGGCCATGGCCCGGCTCGGCTGGCCGATCGGGGCGACCATGGGGCTCGAAATGGGGGTGTTCGCGCTGGCCGCTTATTTCATGGGCTGGATCGGGGCGCCGGCGGTTGCCGGGCATGCCGTGGCGCTGCAGATCGCGGCGTTGACCTTCATGATCCCGCTTGGCCTCGGCCAGGCAGCGACGGTCCGCGTCGGGTTGGCGCTCGGCCGCGATGATAACCCGGCGATCACCCGCGCCGGCTGGACCGCGTGGGTGCTCGGCGTGGGATTCATGGGCCTGATGGCGATCGGCATGCTGGTCTCGCCGCGGACCCTGGTCACTTTGTTCCTGGTCGACAATCCGGCCAATGCGGCGGCGATCATGCTCGCCGTCAGCTTCCTCAAGGTCGCGGCGGCGTTCCAGCTGGTCGATGGCGCGCAGGTGATCGGCGCGGGCATGCTGCGCGGCCTGCATGACACCCGCTGGCCGCTGATCTTCGCGCTGGTCGGCTATTGGGTCGTGGGGCTGGGCGTCGGCGCGTGGCTGGCCTTCGCCGCCGACTGGCAGGGCGTCGGCATCTGGGTCGGCCTGGCAACCGGATTGGCCGCGGTGGCCGCGCTGATGCTATGGCGCTGGATCATGCGCGAGCGGCTCGGATTGACCCGGGCGGCACACGCCTAGGCAAAAAGGCGCCGGCCGCCCGTTGACGGATCAACGGGCCGCAACCATATGCGCAGCATCGTTGGCACTCTCATCGTGAGAGTGCTAATGCGCATGTTCAACCAAACGATCGAAAGAGGTTCAACCCATGGGTTTCAGGCCGCTACATGACCGCGTGCTCGTCCGCCGCGTCGAAGCCGAGGCAAAGACCGCCGGCGGGATCATCATCCCCGACACGGCCCAGGAAAAGCCGCAGGAAGGCGAAGTCGTCTCCGTTGGCACCGGCGCCCGCGCCGACGACGGCAAGGTCACGCCGCTCGACGTCAAGGCCGGCGACAAGATCCTGTTCGGTAAATGGTCGGGCACCGAAGTGAAGATCGACGGTGAAGACCTGATCATCATGAAGGAAACCGACATCCTCGGGATCGTCGGCTAACCTTCGTACCAACATTCCCAATTCAAACATTGAAAGGGTAGCCAAATGGCAGCCAAAGACGTGAAATTCAGCCGCGACGCGCGCGAGCGCATCATGCGCGGCGTCGACATCCTCGCCGACGCGGTGAAGGTGACCTTGGGCCCCAAGGGTCGCAACGTGGTCATCGACAAGAGCTTCGGTGCGCCGCGCATCACCAAGGACGGCGTCACCGTCGCCAAGGAGATCGAGCTCAAGGACAAGTTCGAGAACATGGGCGCGCAGATGGTGCGCGAAGTCGCCTCGAAGACCAACGACATCGCCGGCGACGGCACCACCACCGCCACCGTCCTCGCCCAGGCGATCGTCCGTGAGGGCATGAAGTCGGTCGCGGCCGGCATGAACCCGATGGACCTCAAGCGCGGCATCGATCTTGCCGTGAGTAAGGTCGTCGAAGACTTGAAGTCCCGCTCGAAGCCGGTCGCCGGCTCGAACGAGATCGGCCAGGTCGGTAGCATCGCCGCTAACGGCGACACCATCGTCGGCGAGAAGATTGCCGAAGCGATGGAAAAGGTCGGCAAGGAAGGCGTGATCACCGTCGAGGAAGCCAAGGGTCTCGAGTTCGAGCTCGACGTCGTCGAAGGCATGCAGTTCGACCGCGGCTATCTCTCGCCTTACTTCATCACCAATCCCGAGAAGATGTCGGTTGAACTGACCGATCCGTACATCCTCATCCACGAGAAGAAGCTGTCGAACCTTCAGGCGATGCTGCCGATTCTCGAGGCGGTTGTGCAGTCGGCCCGTCCGCTGCTGATCATTGCCGAGGATATCGAGGGCGAGGCGCTGGCCACCCTGGTCGTCAACAAGCTCCGCGGCGGCCTCAAGGTCGCGGCGGTCAAGGCGCCCGGCTTCGGCGATCGCCGCAAGGCGATGCTCGAGGACATTGCGATCCTCACCGGCGGCGAGATGATCAGCGAAGACCTCGGCATCAAGCTCGAGAACGTCACTACGGCGATGCTCGGCACGGCCAAGCGCGTGACCATCGACAAGGATGCCACGACGCTGGTCGACGGCGCCGGCAGCAGCGATGCGATCAAGGCCCGCACCGAAGCGATCCGTCAGCAGATCGAGAACACCACTTCGGACTATGACCGTGAGAAGCTGCAGGAGCGGCTGGCCAAGCTGGCCGGCGGCGTTGCCGTGATCAAGGTCGGCGGTTCGACCGAGGTCGAGGTCAAGGAGCGCAAGGATCGCGTCGACGACGCGCTGCATGCGACCCGCGCCGCGGTTGAGGAAGGCATCGTCCCTGGTGGGGGTACTGCTTTGCTCTACGCGACCAAGGCGCTCGAGGGCTTGAAGGGCGTCAATGACGACCAGACCCGCGGCGTCGATATCGTGCGCAAGGCGCTTTACGCCCCGCTGCGTCAGATTGCCCAGAATGCGGGCCACGATGGCGCGGTGATCTCGGGCAAGCTGCTCGAGGGCGCGGATCAGGCGATGGGCTTCAACGCCCAGACCGAAGTCTACGAGAACCTGGTCAAGGCCGGCGTGATCGATCCGACCAAGGTTGTGCGCACCGCGCTCCAGGATGCGGCGTCGGTCGCCGGTCTGCTCATCACCACCGAAGCGGCGGTGAGCGAGCTGCCGGAAGACAAGCCAGCGATGCCCATGGGCGGCGGCGGCATGGGCGGCATGGGCGGCATGGACTTCTAACCCAGGCTGTCAGTTCGACCCGTTGGAGGGGCCGGAGGCATTCGCTTCCGGCCCCTCTTCATTTTCGGAAAGCGCGTTGAGCGACGCATCCATTTCGTTGAGCTGGGCCGACTCTTCAGCGGTCGGCGATGGCGGCGACTGATCGCGGCATGCCGGCAGCAGCAGGATCACCAAGGCGGCCAAGATTCGCACGTCAGCGACCTACCACCTTGTTCGCGCATAAAAAAAGGGCCGCCCCGAAGGACGGCCCTTTTTCCGTATCGCTTGAACCAGCGCGCGATTTACTTGGTCGCGTTGTCCGCGGCGTTGGCGACGGCGTTGCTGGCGTTGTCGACCGCATTGCCGGCGTTGTCGACGGCATTGCCGGCCGCGTTGAGCGCGGTGTCGGCATTGGCAGTCGCATCGTTCGAAGCAGCGTTGACGTCGGTCATCGCGGCGTTCTCGGCGTTGGTGTCGGCAGCGTTGTTGTCGGTGGCGGCGGGCTTGCACGCGGCGAGGCCGAGCGCGAGGACCGCAACGGTCAGAGTAGCCTTCATCATGATCGTTCCACTCCCTGTGGGGGCATCCTGGGGGACACCGGTATCGGCCCGTCGCACGAATCGCTCAGGCCAGCGGCGGAGATAGCGATAATCCCTATCAGCGCACAAGGGATTATTCGGTCAGTTGGAATTGACGATATAAAGATATCTTTATATCTTTAATCCTGTGACTGCCGCCGTTCCGCTCGCCGACCGCTTTCAGGGTCTCGCCGACCCGACGCGGCTGCGCATTCTCGCTTTGCTGCGGATCATGGAGCTGTCGGTCGGCGAGCTCGCCCAGATTCTCGGTCAGAGTCAGCCGCGAGTCTCGCGGCATCTCAAGATCCTGTCTGACGCCGGCGTACTTGAACGGCGTAAGGAAGGCAGCTGGGTATTCCTGACCTTGTCTGACCCCGACCGGACGCAGCCGATGTTCGAGCTGATCGATTGCTGGTCCGATGACACGACCCGGGCCTTATTTGCTTCGGATGGCGCGCGCACCGAGGGTATTCGCGCCGATCGCGCCGAGGCCGCGAGCCGTTATTTCTCCACCCACGCCGAGGTGTGGGATCAGATTCGCTCGCTCCACGTCGCCGAAAGCGAAGTCGAGCGGGCGATCGACGGCACGCTCGGTTCGCGGCCGCTCGGCCGGCTGGTCGACGTTGGCACCGGGACCGGGCGGATGATCGAGTTGTTCGGCCCGCGCGCCAGCGGCGCGATCGGCATCGATCGCTCGTCGGAGATGCTGCGCCTGGCGCGGGTCAAGCTCGAAGCCGCGGGCATTTGTTCGAGTCTGCGCCAGGGTGACATGTATGCGCTGCCGCTGGCCGACGAGACTGCCGACTGCGTTATTATCCACCAGGTGCTGCATTATGCACATTCGCCGGCCTCGGCGATCGCCGAGGCGGCACGGGTGCTGGCGCTGCGCGGGACGCTGCTGATCGTCGATTTCGCGGCCCACGACCGCGAGGAATTGCGCGCGAGCGACGCCCATATCCGGCTCGGTTTCGACGACGAAGTGATGACCGGCTGGTTTGCCGCGGCGGGCCTGACCATCGACCGGATCGAGCATTTGAAGGGCGGCGAGTTGACCGTGACTCTGTGGCGCGGAGTCAAAGCCGCGGCCTCGCAGCGGAGGGCTGCATGAACCGCCAGCCGCTCGGCGGGCTCGACCGCCACCATCCGCTGTTCGCGGAAGCGCGCGGCGACATCCAGGTCAGCTTCGAATTCTTTCCGCCCAAGACCGAGAAGATGGAAGAGACGCTGTGGGAATCGGTCAAGACGCTCGAACCTCTGGCCCCACGCTTTGTCTCGGTGACCTATGGCGCGGGCGGCTCGACCCGCGAGCGCACCCACGCGACGGTGGCGCGGATTGTCCGCGAAACATCGATCCCCGCGGCCGCGCATCTGACCTGCGTCAACGCCACGCGCGACGAAGTCGACGCGATTGCGCGCGCTTACTGGGACGTCGGCGTTCGCCACATTGTGGCGATCCGCGGCGATCCGCCCGAGCAGGGGGCGAAATTCACGCCGCACCCTGGCGGCTACGCCAATGCCGCCGAACTGGTCGCCGGTCTTAAGCAGGTGGCGCCGTTCGAGATCTCGGTGGCAGCATTCCCCGAATGCCATCCGGATTCGCCGAGCGTCGCTGCCGATCTCGACAATCTCAAGCGCAAGGTCGACGCCGGCGCGAACCGGGCGACCACCCAATTCTTCTTCGACCCCGATTGCTTTTTCCGCTTCCAGGACCAGGTCGCGGCGGCCGGGATCGACATTGAAATCCTCCCCGGGATCATGCCGGTTACCAATTTCGCGGCGATCAACCGGATGGCGGCGCTGAACGGCACCGCGGTACCTGACTGGGTTGGCCGGTTGTTCGAAGGCCTCGACGATCTGCCCGCGGCGCGTCAGCTGATCGCCGCGACCGTCGCCGCCGAACTGTGCGGCCAGCTCTACGCCGGCGGCGTCCGCCACTTCCATTTCTACACCTTGAACCGGGCCGAGCTGAGCTACGCGATCTGCCATTTGCTCGGCGTCAGGGGGAAAGCATGAGCGCCGCCGCCGACTTCCGCGCCGCGGCGGCCAAGCGCATCCTGATCAAGGATGGCGCTTACGGCACCCAGATCCAGGAGCGGCGGCTGCAAAGCGGCGAATATTGCGGCGGTCTCGACCTGATGAAGGACCAGCGCGGCAACAACGATCTGCTCAACCTGACCCGACCGGATGTCGTCCGTTCGATCTGCGAGAGTTTCGCCGAGGCCGGCGTCGATTTGCTCGCGACCAACACCTTCAATGCCAATTCGATCAGCCAGGCCGATTATGGCGCCGAACGTCTGGTCGGTGACATCAACCGCGCCGCCGCCAAAATCACCCGCGAAGTCGCCGACCGCCACACGGCCCTGGACGGCAAGCCGCGCTGGGTCGCGGGCGCGCTCGGCCCGACCAACAAGACCCTGTCTTTGTCGCCCAACGTCAACGATCCGGGGTATCGCGAGGTCGATTTCGACCAGGTCAAAGCGGTCTACCGCGAGCAGATCGATGCTTTGGTCGAGGGCGGCGTCGACTTCGTCCTGATCGAGACGATCTTCGACACCCTCAACGCCAAGGCCGCGATCATGGCCGCAATCGAAGCCGAGCAGGCGCTTGGCCGTGAGTTGCCGCGGATGATTTCGATGACCCTGACCGACCTCTCGGGCCGCAACCTTTCGGGCCACACGGTCGAGGCGTTCTGGGCGTCGGTGCGCCATGCCCGGCCGCTGACCATCGGCCTCAATTGCTCGTTCGGCGCGGCCCAGCTTCGGCCGCATCTCGCGGCGCTGTCGGCCGTCGCCGACACGCTGGTGATGGCCTATCCGAACGCCGGATTGCCCAACGAACTTGGAGAATATGACGAAGCCGCCGAGGCGACCGCCGCACAGGTGCGTGAGTGGATCGACAGCGGCCTCGTCAACGTCGTCGGCGGCTGCTGCGGGACAACCCCGCAGCACATCGCCGCAATTGCCGGGGCGGCGCGCGATTGCACGCCGCGCGCCGTCCCGGCCTCTCCCCAGCGGACCGTCCTCGCCGGCCTCGAGCCGATGACGATCGCGGCCTGAAATGGAGGCTTTGAGCGTCGCTCCGGCGGCCGCGGGCGCGCGCTTCGTCAACATCGGCGAACGCTGCAACGTTACCGGCTCGGCCCGCTTCAAGAAACTGATCCTCGCCGGCGATTATGACGCCGCGGTCGAGGTCGCCCGCGACCAGGTCGAAAACGGCGCGCAGATCATCGACGTCAACATGGACGAGGCGTTGCTCGACAGCGAGCAGGCGATGGCGATCTTCCTCAAGCGCATCGCCGCCGAGCCCGACATCGCCCGGGTGCCGCTGATGATCGACAGCTCCAAATGGAGCGTGATCGAGGCCGGTTTGAAGTGCGTGTCGGGCAAGCCGATCGTCAATTCGATTTCGATGAAGGAAGGCGAGGGGCTGTTCCTTGAACTCGCCCGCAAGTGCCGCGCGTATGGCGCCGCGGTGGTGGTCATGGCGTTCGACGAAATCGGCCAGGCCGACACCGCCGAGCGCAAGATCACGATCTGCGAGCGCGCCTACAAATTGCTCGTGGCCGACGGCACCGACCCCAATGACATCGTGTTCGACCCGAACATCTTCGCGGTCGCGACCGGGATCGACGAGCACCGGCGCTACGCGCTCGACTTCATCGAAGCGGCGAGCGAAATCCGCCGCCGCTGTCCCGGCGTTCACATCTCCGGCGGGCTGTCGAACCTCAGCTTCTCGTTTCGCGGCAACGAGCCGGTGCGCCGCGCGATGCACAGCGTGTTCCTGTTTCACGCGATCCCCGCCGGCATGGACATGGGCATCGTCAACGCCGGCCAGCTCGAAGTCTATGACGCGATCGATCCGGAGCTGCGCGAGGCGTGCGAAGACGTGATCCTCGATCGTCGCGACGACGCGACCGATAGGCTGGTGACGCTTGCCGAAAAATATCGCGGGACCGACGTCGAAGCGGAAAAAGCGCTGGCCGAATGGCGCACGCTGCCGGTGACCGAGCGCCTGTCCTACGCTCTGGTCAAAGGCATCGACGCGCACATCGTCGACGATACCGAGGAAGCCCGCCACCAGTTCGCGCGCCCGATCGAAGTGATCGAAGGCCCGCTGATGGACGGCATGAACGTCGTCGGCGACCTGTTCGGGTCAGGCAAGATGTTCCTCCCCCAGGTGGTCAAGTCGGCGCGGGTGATGAAGAAAGCGGTCGCCCATCTGCTGCCCTTCATCGAGGCCGAGAAAGAGGCCACCGGCGCCACCCAGGGCAAGGGCCGGGTGGTCATGGCGACGGTCAAGGGCGACGTCCATGATATCGGCAAGAACATCGTCGGCGTGGTCCTGCAGTGCAACGGCTTCGAAGTCATCGACCTTGGCGTGATGGTGCCGTGGCAAGACATCTTGCAGGCCGCCAACGACAATAAGGCCGACATGATCGGGCTGTCGGGACTGATCACCCCGTCTCTCGACGAAATGGTGACGGTCGCGGGCGAGATGCAGCGGCTCGGCCTCAAGACGCCGTTGCTGATCGGTGGCGCGACCACCAGCAAGGCCCATACCGCGCTGCGTATCGACCCGGCTTATGCCGGCCCGGTGATCCACGTGCTCGACGCCAGCCGGGCGGTCGGGGTGGCCTCGTCTTTGGTCTCGGACACCCAGCGCACCCCGCTGATCGCCGCCACCGCCGAGGATTACGACAAGCTGCGCAAATCGCGCGAGCGCAGCGGCCAGAGCGAACTGGCAAGCCTCGCCGAAGCCCGCGCCAACGGTTTCGACTACGATCCGTCAGGCCAGGCGCCGCCGCCGCAATATCCCGGCCTGCACCATTTCGGCGAATGGCCGCTCAAGGATTTGAAGGCGTCGATCGACTGGACGCCGTTCTTTCGCGCGTGGGAACTGGCTGGCAATTACCCCGCGATCCTCGACGATCCGGTGGTCGGCGAAAGCGCCCGCAACTTGTGGGAAGACGCCCAGAAGATGCTCGACCAGATCATCGCCGAGCGCTGGGTGTTCCCCCGCGCCACGGTCGGCTTCTGGCGCTGCCTGCGTGAGGGCGATGACGTCCTCATCCTCGCCGGCAACGAATGGCTCCGCGTCCCCTTCCTCCGCCAGCAGGTCAAAAAGCGCGAGGGGCGCGCCAACATGTGCCTTGCCGATTTCATCAATCCCGAGGGCGAGGACTGGCTTGGAGGATTCGCGGTCGGAATCCACGGGCTCGAGCCGCATCTCCAGCGCTTCAAGGAAGCGCATGACGATTATTCCGACATCCTGCTGAAAGCGCTGACCGACCGGTTGGCGGAGAGCTTCGCCGAAGTGCTTCACGCCGAAGTCCGCAACCGCTTGTGGGGCTATGCTGACGAGCATTTCTCGAACGAGCAGTTGATCCGCGAGAAATATCAGGGGATCCGGCCCGCGCCGGGTTATCCGGCCTGCCCCGATCACACGATGAAAGTCACCTTGTTCGACGCGCTCGGCGGGGCGCCGGGAGGGGTCGCGCTGACCGAAAATTACGCGATGTGGCCGACGTCCGCGGTCTCCGGCTTCTATTTCGGCCACCGTGACAGCCAGTATTTCGGCGTCGCCCGGATCGGCCGCGACCAGCTCGAAGATTATGCCGCGCGCCGTGCCGTGCCGCTCGAAGAAGCCGAGCGCTGGCTGAGGCCGAACCTCGACTAGGACCGCGTCTCGCACTAGCGCTCCGGCAATGCTCCGCTGGCTGCTGATTCTGATCGCACTGTTGCTCACTCCTGCGCTTGCCAACGCGCGCGGGATCGAGCCGCAATTGGTTGCGGAAGGCCCGGCACCCGCTGGCGGCGAGGTCGAGCTCGCGATCCAGATGATTCCCGCCCCCGGTTGGCACGGTTATTGGCTCAACCCCGGCGACGCCGGGCTGCCGATGGACGTCAAATGGCAGCTGCCCAAGGGCTTTACCGCCGGCCCGCTGCGCTACCCGGTGCCGACCCGGCTGACGATCGCGGGACTGATGAACTACGTCTACGAGCGCGATTACGCCGTGCTCGTCCGGCTCAAGGTCCCGGTTGACGCCAAGGGCCTGATCCCGCTCCGCGCCGAAGCGCATTGGCTCGCCTGCACCGACAAGATTTGCGTCCCCGAGCAGGGCACCCTCGAACTCGACCTGCCCGTGGGTGCCGGCACGCCGCAGCGCGCGCAATTCGACCAATGGCGCCGCGCGCTGCCCCGTCCGCTGGCGAGCGTCGGCTATTTCGCGGTCGCCGGCGACAAGCTCCGCGTCGCGATCCCGCTTCCGGCCAGCGTCGCGGTTGACCAGCCCTACATCTTCCCGATGGCCGACGGGCCGGTCGATTATGCCGCTAAGCAAAGCTTCCGCCGCGCGGGCGACACGTTGATCGCCGAGCTTCCCCGCAAAGGCGCTGCGGCCAAAGACTTTGCCGGCGTACTGGCGCTCGGCGACGGCGGCGGCCTCGAATTTCGCGCGGTCCCGGGAACCGTCCCCGAAGGCGGATCGCGCATCGGCGATCTTGGCGCGAACGCCATCCTGTGGGCCGTCCTCGGCGCGATTCTCGGCGGCGTGTTGCTTAACCTGATGCCGTGCGTGTTCCCGATTCTGGGATTGAAGGCGCTGCACATTTCCAAGGCCGGCGAGGGCGCCCGCGAAGCGCGAACCGATGCTCTGGCCTACACCGCCGGCGCAATCGTCGGCACCGGCGCACTCGGGGTCGCTCTACTGGCGATCCGCGCCGCGGGGATCGAAGCCGGCTGGGCGTTCCAGCTCCAGGACCCGCGCACGATCCTGCTCCTGCTCCTGCTCGCGGTCGCGATCACGGCCAATTTGCTTGGTTTGTTCGAACTTCCGGTACTCAGCGGGCGAGTCCAACCGGCGGGCAGTTTCGGCACCGGCGCACTCGCGGCCTTCATCGCAACCCCCTGTGCCGGGCCATTCCTCGGCGTGGCGCTGGGGACTGCGCTGCTGCTGCCGATTGCCGGCTCGGTGCTGGTCTTCGCCGCGCTTGGGCTTGGTCTCGCCATCCCGTTCCTGGCGCTCGCTTTCATCCCCGCCCTGCGCAACCGGCTGCCCAAGCCGGGCGCCTGGATGCGGGCGCTGCAGCGCTTCCTTGCCATCCCGATGGGGCTGAGCGCCGCCGCCGCTGCGTGGCTACTCTACCGGCAAGGCGGCACGCCCGCTTTTCTGTTCGGCCTGTTCGCCGCCGCCGCACTTGCGGCCTGCGTGTCTTTCGCCGGCCGGATACAGCGCGCCGGTCGGCCGCAGGCCGTGTTTGTCGCGCTCCTGGCCCTGGTTGTCGTCGTCGCGGCGGTGGCACGGGTCTCGGTTTCTCCCACGGCGCGCATCGCATCGGTCGCGGGAGCCGAGCCATGGAGCGAAGCGCGCGTCGCGAGTTACGTTAGCCAGGGCCACCCCGTGTTCGTCTATTTCACCGCCGACTGGTGCCTGACGTGCAAGGCCAATGAAGCGGGCGCGATCGACCGGACCGAGGTCCGCGCCGCGTTCGACAAGGCGGGTGTCAAAGTCGTCCCCGGCGACTGGACCAATGGCGACCCCGCGATCACTCGCTTCCTCGAAGCCCACGGCCGCGCGGGCGTGCCTTATTACTTGTGGTACCAGCCTGGCCGCGAGCCGGAGGAACTGCCCCAGGTGTTGACTCCGTCGGCGCTTATTTCCCGCGCTCAGTCAGCGAAGCCTTAGGCGCGCGCTCCCACACCTTTTTTCCCGCGACCCACGTCTCAAGCACTTCCGTCCGCGCCAGCGCTTGCGGGTCGACCTTGGTCGGGTCGTGGTCGATCAGGATGAAATCCGCCCATTTGCCTGGCTCGAGCGCGCCGATCTTGTCCTCGGCGAACCCGGCATAAGCCGCGCCGCGGGTGTAGGCGCCGAGCGCCTCGGCGAACGTGAGCCGCTCGCCCGGAATCCACCCGCCCGGCGGCTGGCCGTTCACGTCCTGCCGGCTGACGGCGGCCGAAAGCCCCGGGAAGGGGTTGGGCGATTCGACCGGGAAATCGGTTCCGAACGCCAGCCGTGCCCCGCTCTTCAGAACCGATTGCCACGCATAAGCCCCGGCCAGCCGGTTTGGCCCAAGCCGTTTCTCGGCCATCAATCGGTCGCTGGTCTGGTGAGTCGGCTGCATCGATGCGATGATCCCCGCGGGCGCGAGCCGCGGAATGTCCTTGGGATCGGCAATCTGGAAATGCTCGATCCGCCAGCGCCGATCGCTCCCGTAGGATTTCGACAATTGCTCATAGGTCGAGATGACCTGCGCGATCGCGGCGTCGCCAATCGCGTGCGTCGCGATCTGGAAGCCGTGAGACGCAGCCGTTTCGGCCAGCGTCATCATCTCCGCGTCCGAATGGAACTGCAGCCCGCGCGTGTCGGGCTTGTCCGCATAGGGCTGCTTGAGCCACGCGCCGCGTGAACCGAGAGCGCCGTCGGCGAACAGTTTGATCCCGACCGCGCGCAGGCGATCGCCGTACAGCCACGGCGTCGGCTTCGGCACGGCTGCGATCGCCTCCGTGCCGCCCAGATAGACCATCAACCGGACATTCAATGCGCCGGTTTCGCCCGCGCGCTTCATCGTCTCCCAGTCGTCGACCGACGTGCTCATCGAGCCGACGCCGGTCACCCCCACCGACAGTAATTGCTCCTGCGCCTTCGCCAGCGCCTCGTCGGATTGCGCGGGCGTGCGCGGCGGGATGGCCTTGTCGATCAGGTCGCGCGCGGCGTCGACGAACAACCCATTTTCCATGCGTCCGCCAGCTGGAACGGCGGTTTGCGCCGTCACCCCGGCCGCCTTCATTGCGGCACTGTTCGCGACGACCGCGTGACCGTCGACCCGCTCCAGCACCACGGGCCGGTCAGAAACAACCGCGTCGAGATCGGCTGCGGTCGGGAAACGCTTGTCGGGCCACAGTTCCTGGTTCCAGCCGAAACCAATGATCCATGCGTCGCTCGGATGGGCGGCGGCATAATTCCGCAACCGCGTCTGCAAGTCGGCGATCGAACTGGTGCCGACCAATTGCACCGTCATCTGGGCCATGCCGAGGTCAAGCACATGGCCGTGGGCGTCGATCAGCCCGGGCAACAGCGTCCGTCCGCCGCCGTCGATCGTGCTCGTGATTCCGGCGAGGCGAACCAGCTCGGGATGCGCTATCGTCTGCCGCACCTTGCCGTCATCGGTGACGACCAGAGCGCCGAACTGCTGGAGGTTGCCGTCGGCCCCGACCTGGATGCCGTTGATGTTCGAAACCAAGGTGTCGGCGGCGGCCGACGTGGCGAGCAGCGCTGCAACCAGCGCGAAGGCGGTTTTGTGCATGACTCTTGGCATAGCATTGTCCGCGCCCAAGTGAACCGCTAGGCCTCCGCGCCGATGATGCAGCCACCGACGATCGACGACATCCGCGCCGCCGCGGAGCGCATCAAGGGCGCAGTCATCCGCACCCCGATGCTCAAAAGCCGGACCCTGTCCGAGATCATCGGCGCGGAAGTTTGGCTGAAGTTCGAGAACCTCCAGTTCACCGCCGCCTACAAGGAACGCGGCGCGCTCAACAAATTGCTCCAGCTGACCCCCGAGGAGCGCGCCCGCGGGGTCATCGCCGCCTCAGCCGGCAATCACGCGCAGGCCGTCGCCTATCACGCCAAACGGCTCGGCATCCCGGCGGTCATCGCCATGCCCGAACCGACTCCGACAATCAAAGTCACCCAAACCCGCGGCCACGGCGCGCGGGTCGTGCTTCACGGCGCGATGTTCGACGACGCGCACGACCATGCGCGCGAGCTCGAAACGGCCGAAGGTTATGTCTTCGTCCACCCGTTCGACGATCCGCAGATCATCGCCGGCGCGGGTACGCTCGGGCTCGAAATGCTTGAGGACGCGCCCGACCTCGACACGATCGTCATCCCGATCGGCGGCGGCGGGCTGATGTCGGGCGTTTCCATCGCGGCGCGCGCGATCAAGCCCGACATCGAATTGATCGGCGTCGAAGCCGAACTCTATCCATCGATGAAGTGCGCGGTCGACGGCTCCAAGATGCCGCTAGGCGGTGACACGCTCGCCGAGGGCATTGCCGTCAAGGAACCGGGCGCGCTCACCTCGCGCATCCTGAAAGAGCTGGCCAACGACATCATGCTGGTCCCCGAACGCGATCTCGAACGCGCGGTGGCGATGCTCGTCGGGATCGAGAAGACCGTGGTCGAAGGGGCTGGGGCGGCGGGCCTCGCGGCGATGCTGTCGGACAAGGCGCGTTTTGCCGGCAAAAAGGTCGCGACCGTGCTGTGCGGCGGCAATATCGACACCCATCTGCTCGCCAACGTGCTGGTCCGCGACCTTGTCCGCCAGGGGCGCATCGCGCGCCTCCGAGTCGCCGCCTCGGATCGTCCCGGTGCGCTCGCCGCGATCACCGCCAAGGTGTTCGAAGCCGGCGCCAACATTATCGAGGTCAACCACAGCCGCATCTTCACCCGGCTGCCGGCCAAGGACACGGTGATCGAGGTCGAATGCGAGGCCCGCGACCCGGCCGCGATCGACGATGTCGTCGCCCGACTCGAAGCCGCAGGTTTCGAGGTCGAGCGGGCGCTGCTTGACTAGGATTTCGGTGCCATTTCGGCACACCGCTTGCCCTTAACCCTCTTTCCTTCGTCCAAACCCTTTTCAACCGCGTTTACCAGTCGCATAAAGGTGTTCGTAACCATTGGAGGCTCGCCGGGTGAGCGCACCATTCCGCTTTCCCAAGTTCTTTGTGACCAATCCGAGCCCGTGCCCGTACATCCCGGGCAAGGTCGAGCGGAAGGTCTTCACCGAGCTTAACGGCCGACATGCGAGCGAGCTCAATGAAGCGCTCGGTCGCATCGGCTTTCGCCGCAGCCAGTCGGTCGCCTACCGCCCCAGCTGCATCGATTGCTCGGCCTGCGTCTCTGTCCGCGTCCTCGCCGCCGAGTTCGAGGCCAGCGCGACCCAGCGCAAAATCCTCCGCCGCCATGGCGACCTTGAGGTGACTGCGTGCAAGCCGTGGACCACCGAAGAGCAATATGCGCTGCTCCGCCGCTACCTCGCCGCGCGTCACCCGGGCGGCGGGATGGCCGAGATGGACGAGAGCGACTTCGCCGACATGGTCGAGCAGACGCCGGTCCGCACCTATGTCGTCGAATATCGCGAGCCTTCGGCGGACGGCCAGCCCGGCCGCCTGGTCGGCGCCTGCCTCAGCGACCAGCAGGGCGACGGCCTCAGCATGATCTACAGCTTCTTCGATGTCGGCCCCAACGCGCGCAAGGGCCTCGGTACCTACATCATCCTCGATCACATCATCCGCGCCGCCCGCGCCAGCCTGCCCTACGTCTACCTCGGTTACTGGGTCGAAGGCTCGTCGCGCATGGCTTACAAGACGCAGTTCCGGCCCTTGGAGCGGCTGGGCCGCGACGGCTGGCGCCGTCTTGAGGAAGTTGAGGCCGAACCGCAGGGCGATGACCCAATCGTCCTCCCCACCCGCCGCGACCGCGGCCGGCTCCCGATCGACGCCTGACCGCGACGGTGGAACTCCTCGCGCAGCACAGCTGGCCGCTCAACGAGCGGTCGCGACACTTCGAATCGGGCGCGATCCTCAACTGTTGGGTAACGCAGGCCATCCAGCCGCCGGAAGTCGGATGGCTCGGATCCTATCACGCCGGCAACTGGGAGTGTGACCTGGTCGCCAACTCCCTGATCTGGTCTGGCGGGGTCTATGACATCTTCGGGTTGCAGCGTGATGCGCCGATCACCCGAAACGAAGCCGTTGCGCTATATTGCGAGGAATCCCGCGCCAAGATGGAGCGGCTGCGGGCTTTTGCCATCAAGCACAAATGTGGTTTCACATTGGACGCACAAATCGATCCCGTCGGCGGCAAAAGGCGCTGGATGCGCCTGGTGGCCGAACCGGTGTTCGACGGCGATCGCGCCGTTCGGCTGCACGGCCTCAAGCTGATTATCTAAGAAAAAGGCGGAGCCCTGCGGCCCCGCCTTTCCCCTTGCCCCCTCGAAAAACTGGTTAGGCGACCGCGGCCTGCGGTTCGGGCTCTGAAACCTCTTCGGGATCGCGCAGCACATAGCCGCGGCCCCATACGGTCTCGATGTAATTGGCGCCGCCGCAAGCCAGGCTCAGCTTCTTGCGCAGCTTGCAGATGAACACGTCGATGATCTTGAGTTCGGGTTCGTCCATCCCGCCGTAGAGATGATTGAGGAACATCTCCTTGGTCAGGGTCGTGCCCTTGCGGAGCGAGAGCAGCTCCAGCATCGCATATTCCTTGCCGGTCAAATGCACCCGGGCGCTGTCGACCTCGACCGTCTTGGCGTCGAGGTTCACCGCCAGCAGGCCGGTGCGGATGACCGATTGCGAATGGCCCTTCGAACGGCGGACGATGGCGTGAATGCGCGCAACCAGCTCGTCGCGGTGGAACGGCTTGGTCACATAATCGTCGGCGCCGAAGCCGAGCGCGCGGACCTTGCTGTCCATTTCACCGATGCCGGACAGGATCAGCACCGGGGTCGAAACCTTCGCGGTGCGCAATTTCTTGAGCACGTCGTAACCGTGCATGTCGGGCAGATTGAGGTCGAGACAGATGATGTCGTAATCGTACAGCTTGCCGAGATCGAGGCCCTCTTCCCCGAGGTCGGTTGTGTAGACGTTGAAGCCCTCGCTTCCGAGCATCAACTCGATGCTCTTGGCGGTGGTCGGTTCGTCTTCGATCAGAAGCACGCGCATTGCCATTCCCCCGTTCCCCGTTCTCAAAGAGCGTAAAGAGCTCTTAAGAGCCTTGAAGCCCTCATTAACCATTTGGGGGATGCCGGGAAAAGGTTAATATTTCCTAACGGACTGAATTCCCTGCCTTCGTTGCACATGAGTCACAAAACGATCCACAGCGGGCGTTTGCCTGCGGAACCAGCACATGGCACGGGCGCGCCATGCTGTCCGAGAGAATCCTGTTCATCGACGCCGACGCGATGGTGATCGACAAGCCGGCCGGCCTGCCGGTCGACACGCCGCGCCGCGGCGGTGAATCTATCGTGTCCAGACTGGATGAACTGCGCGCCGGTTTCAAACGCCAGCCGACTCCGATGCATCGACTCGATCAGGATACCAGCGGCTGCCTCTTGCTCGCCCGGTCGCCCAAGGCCCGCGCATTGCTCCAGCAGGCGTTCGAAACGCACCAGGTTCAGAAATACTATCTGGCGGTGGTCGCGAGCGAAGTAACCGAGGAGGAGGGGACAATCGACATCCCGCTGGCGAAAAAATCGAGCGCCGACGCCGGCTGGCGGATGGTCGGTGATCCCGCCGGCCAGAGCGCGATCACCCACTGGCGGCGGATCGTGCTGCGCGACGGCCGGACCCTGGTCGAATTCCGCCCGGTCACCGGGCGCACCCATCAGATCCGCGTCCACGCGCGCGAGGCGTTCGGCAACGGGATCGTCGGCGACCGCGTCTACGGCGTTCCGGGCGGGCCGATGCTGCTCCACGCCTCGCGCCTGGTCGTGCCCCGCGCGGGCAAGGACACGATCGACGTCACCGCGCCGCTGCCCGATTATTTCGCCGAGTGGCGGAATGAAGCCTGAGGACGTCATCATTCCCGAAGACGCGCTCAGCGAGACCTTCCTCGCCGCGACCGGCCCGGGCGGGCAGAACGTCAACAAGGTCGCGACCGCGGTCCAGTTGCGCGCCGACGTCTTTCGCCTTGGGCTTAGCCCCGACGCCTATGAGCGGCTCAAGACCATCGCCGGGAGCCGGCTGACCAACGGCGGCGAGCTGCTGATCACCGCGCGCCGTTTCCGCACCCAGGACGCCAACCGCCAGGACGCCCGGCGGCGACTGGCGGAAATGATTGCGGCTGCCCATATCGTCCAGGCCAAGCGCCGCCCGACGCGGCCGAGCCGGGCGGCGCGCGCCGCGCGGGTCGACAGCAAGAAGCAGCGCAGCTCGATCAAGCAGGGGCGCGGAAAGGTAAGTTTCGACTGATGTACGACTTCAAGATCGCCGCCGCCGACAAGACTACGCTCTATCGCGACCTCGCGTCCGCACTCGAGGGGCTGGTCGCCGGCGAGCCTGACTCGATCGCCAACATGGCCAATGCGGCGGCGCTGATCTGGGAGACATTACCCGACCTCAACTGGGCCGGTTTTTATCGCAACCTGGATGGCGAGCTCGTGGTCGGGCCGTTCCAGGGCCGCCCGGCGTGCATCCGCATCAAGTTCGGCGAAGGCGTGTGCGGCGCGGCCGCGGCCACGCTCGAAGTCCAGCGAGTCGACGATGTGCACGCGTTTGAAGGCCACATCGCCTGCGATGCGGCGTCGAACAGCGAATTGGTGGTGCCGATCGTGGGAGCGGATGGTCAGCTGCTCGCCGTCCTCGACCTCGACAGCCCGAAGACGGCGCGGTTCGACGCGGAAGACGAAGCGGGTTGCCTCAAGTTGGCCGAGATTCTCGCGAAGGCGCTTTAGCTCAATTGCTCCAGCCGCTCGTCGTCGAGCGAGCCGGGGATCAGCATGACCGGACACGGCAGTTTGCCCGCGTCGTTACCGCAGAAATTCGCCACCAGCGGACCCGGGTTTCCGCTCGGCGCCGCGCCGAGCACCAGCGCCGCGACATCCAGCCGCGTCCCGATGAATTCGCGCACCGCTTTGACCGGTTCGCCCTGCTGGACGATGATATTGGCTTCGACTCCGGCTTCGTCGAGCAGTTCGCCGACCGCGGCGCTGACCACGCCCTCAATCCGCAGGCGCTGTTCTTCCTCGATCGCCGCCTGGACGCCGCCGAACTGCACAAAATCCTGCGCTTCGACGATCCCCAGCACTTCGATCCGGCCGTTGGTCTTGGCTGCGCGCCGCGCGGCGAAGCGCAGCGCGACGCTGGCCTCGGCGCTGTCGTCGATCACGACCAGATACGTGCGTTTGTGCTCGTCTGCCCCCATCAATGCCAAGTGCTGCGTTAAACGCCGCTAATGTGCAAGCCACGGACTAGGGTTTCGGCTTTCCCTTGACCCGAACCGCCGCATTGGCTTTGAGCCGACCAGCCCTTCAGGACATATCCGCATGCCCATCGAACTCAAAATGCCCGCGCTTTCCCCGACCATGGAGGAGGGCACGCTCGCCAAATGGCTGGTCAAAGAGGGGGATGCGGTGAAATCGGGCGATATCCTCGCCGAGATTGAGACCGACAAAGCGACGATGGAATTCGAGGCGGTCGACGAAGGCACGATCGCAAAGATTCTGATCCCCGAGGGCACCGACGGGGTCAAAGTCGGCGCGCCAATCGCGATTCTTGCGGGCGAGGGCGAAGACGCAGGGGCAGCGGCAGCTCCAAAGGCCGACACGCCAGCACCCGCGCCGCCGAAGGCTGCGCCCGAGCCCAGGGCCGACGTGACGCCGGCCGCGCCGCCGCAGGCCCCGGTGGAAACGCCGGCCGCTCCGTCGCAACCCGCTGCCGCGCCGCGCGCCGCGGGTGATCGAATCAAGGCCTCGCCGCTCGCGCGCAAACTCGCGCAAGCACAGGGCATCGACCTCTCGACCCTTCAGGGCAGCGGCCCGGGCGGGCGGATCGTTCGCGCCGACCTCGGCAAGGCCGCTGGGGGCGTTGCCGCCGCGCCGGCGCCGGCCGCCGCCGCTCCACCGGCCGGCATTTCGACCCACCTTGTCACACCGGGCCCGTTCGAGCTCGAAATCCCGCACGAAGCGATCAAGCTCTCGAATGTTCGCAAGACCATCGCCCGCCGCCTGACCGAGTCCAAGCAGCAGGTTCCACACATCTACCTGACCGTCGACATTCAGCTCGACGCGCTGCTCAAACTCCGCGCCGAACTCAACAAAGGTCTCGAGGGCCGCGACATCAAACTGTCGGTCAACGATTTCATGATCAAGGCGCTGGCTTTGGCGCTGATCGAAGTGCCCGAGTGCAACGTCAGCTTCGCCGGCGACCAGTTGTTCAAATACCAGCGCTCCGACATCTCGGTCGCGGTCTCAATTCCCGCCGGCCTGATCACCCCGATCGTCGCCAGCGCCGAGACCAAGAGCATTTCCGCCATCTCGACCGAGATGAAGGAACTCGCCGGCCTCGCCCGCGACGGCAAGCTCCAGCCGCCGCAATATCAGGGCGGCACCGCCAGCCTCAGCAACATGGGCATGTACGGCATCAAGAGCTTCGAGGCGGTAATCAATCCGCCCCAAGGCATGATCATGGCCATCGGCGCCGGCGAGAAAAGGCCCTACGTGATCAACGACAGCCTGCAGATTGCGACCGTGATGAGCGCCACCGGCAGCTTCGACCACCGCGCCATCGACGGCGCCGACGGCGCCCGGCTGATGCAGGCGTTCAAGCGCCTGGTCGAAAACCCGCTGGGGATGCTCGCGTGAGATGAAATGGCTGACGGCCTTGGCGCTGGGCGCACTCGTCGGCTTCGCCATCCCGCTGTTGCTCGGCGGTCAGTTCGGTGTCTGGATGGATACCTGGGCGAGCTGGGGCACGGTCCGGCCGCTTGCCGGGTCGCCTGGTCTGCTGTTCTCGATTCCCTTGTTCCTCGGCTCGGCCCTGGCCTTCCGCGTCTTCTTCAACTGGCACCGGGGCTGAGTGCGCGAAATTGACTGAGCGCACGCCGCTGATCCGCGTCACCGCGATGCCGTCGGACACCAATCCCTATGGCGGGGTGTTCGGCGGCTGGCTGATGGGCCAGATGGGTCTCGCCTGTGGTTCGTTCGCCTCGCGCCGGACCCACGGCAAGGCGATCCTGGTCGCGGCGGACGCGGTCAAATTCCCCGGCGCGATGGCGGTCGGCGATGAGCTTAGCGTCTATGTCGAACTGCTGAAGGAGGGGCGCACCTCGCTCTGCTTGCACGCCGAAGCGATCGCGCGGACGCGTGACGGCGACCTTGAAACCCTTGTGGCGGAGGGCGAATTCACCTTCGTCGCACTCGATGACCAGAACCAGCCGCGACCGATCGCGGCGCAAGAGGAAAAGCATGGCTGACCAATATGATCTCATTGTTCTCGGCTCAGGACCGGGCGGCTATGTCGCCGCGATCCGCGCCGCGCAGCTGGGCTTGAAAACCGCCATCGTCGAGCGTGAGAATCTCGGCGGCATCTGCCTCAACTGGGGCTGCATCCCAACCAAGGCGCTGCTCCGTTCGGCCGAGATCTTCCACTATCTGCAGCACGCCGACGCTTACGGCCTCAGCAACGACAAACCGTCGTTCGACATCGCCAAGGTCGTGTCGCGCAGCCGCGCGGTCGCCAAGCAATTGAGCCAGGGCGTCGCCTTTCTGATGAAGAAGAACAAAATCGCGGTGGTGATGGGCGAGGGCAAGTTCACCGCCAAGAACAAGCTCAGCGTCGCCGGTGCCGACGGCAAAACGACCGAGCTGACCGCCAAACACATCATCATCGCGACCGGCGCCCGGGCCCGCGACCTGCCGTTCGCCAAGACCGACGGCCAGCGCATCTGGACTTACCGCCATGCGATGACCCCGCCCGCAATGCCGACCGAACTGCTGGTCATCGGCTCGGGCGCGATCGGCATCGAGTTCGCCAGTTTCTACGCCGACATGGGCACCAAAGTAACGGTGGTCGAAATGCTCGACCGCGTCGTGCCGGTCGAGGATGATGAGATCAGCGCGCAACTGGCCAAAAGCCTGACCAAGCAGGGGCTGACGGTCCACACGTCTGCGGGCGTCGAAGCGCTCAAGGTCGATGCGACGGGCGTCGCCGCGACCATCAAGACCAAGGACGGCAAGTCGAGCGAGCAGCGTTTCAGCCACGTCGTTGTCGCGGTCGGCATCCTCCCCAATACCGAGAACATCGGGCTCGAAGCGCTCGGGATCAAAACCACCAAGGGCCATATCGACACCGACCCCTATGGCCGCACCAACGTTGCCGGCCTGTGGGCGATCGGCGACGTCACCGCGCCGCCATGGCTCGCGCACAAGGCGATGCACGAGGCGGTGACCACCGCCGAGGCGATCGCGCAGGAGCTCGGCAACAAGGACGTCCACCCGCACGCCGCCGATCCGAAGAACATCCCCGGCTGCACTTATTGTCGGCCACAGGTCGCCAGCGTCGGCCTGACCGAAGCCAAGGCCAAGGAAGCCGGCTATGAGGTCAAGGTCGGCAAGTTCCCGGCGATCGGCAATGGCAAGGCGATTGCGCTTGGCGAGGTCGAGGGCTTCGTCAAAACCGTGTTCGACGCCAAGACCGGCGAGCTGCTCGGCGCGCACATGATCGGCGCCGAAGTCACCGAGTTGATCCAGGGCTATACCGTGGGCAAAACCGCCGAGCTGATCGACGAAGACTTCATCCAGACCGTCTTCCCCCACCCGACCCTGAGCGAAATGATGCACGAGGCGGTGCTCGCCGCGGACGGGCGGGTGCTGCACATTTGAGCGCTGTCGCCCACAATAATCGCACTTTGCTGATCGCGTTCGGCGCGAACCTTGGGATTGCCGCGTCCAAATTCGTCGCCGCGGCGATTACCGGCTCGTCGGCGATGCTCACCGAAGGCGTCCACAGCGTGGTCGATTCGACCAACCAGCTGCTGTTGATCTGGGGCCGCCGGCAGTCGCGCAAACCGGCCGACAAATATCACCCGTTCGGCTACGGCCGCGAACTCTATTTCTGGAGCTTCGTCGTTGCCGTGCTGGTGTTCGCACTCGGGGCCGGGGTGTCGATCTACGAGGGCATCCTTCACATCATGGCGCCGGAAGAAGCGGTTTCGCCGCTGATCGCCTACGTTGTCCTGCTGGTCGCCTTCCTCCTCGAAGGCTGGTCGACGCTCGCCGCCTTCCGCGAGTTCAAGGCCGCCAAGGGCGGGCTCGGTTGGTTCGCCGCGATCAAGCGCTCGAAAGACCCGCCGACCTTCATCGTCCTGCTCGAAAATGGCGCGGCGATGGCCGGGATTGTCGCCGCCGCGCTGGGCGTGTTCCTCTCGCAGCTGACCGGCAATCCGTTCTTCGACGGCGCGGCGTCGGTCGTGATCGGGACCATCCTCGGCTTCACTGCACTGCTGCTGGCGCGCGAATCCAAGGGGCTGCTGATCGGCGAGGCGGCCGACCCGGAACTGGTCGATGGCCTGCGTGCGCTTGTCTCGGGCAAGCCGGGGGTGGTCGGCGTCGGCCACGTAATGACCGTCCATTCGGCGCCCGACCAGGTGACGGTGATGATCAACGTCGATTTCCGCGACGACATGCTCGCCGGTGAGGTCGAGCGGATCGTCGACGAAACCGAGCGCGACGCGCGCTCGCGCTGGCCGATCGTCCGCCGCCTGTTCATCCGGCCGATGCAGGGCGCCGCCGACGAACGAAAGAAATGACGGTGCCGCTTGACCGCAAAAAGATACGCGCCGATTTCTCCGCCGTGGTGAACATGACGGCCGGCGAGATCGAAGCCTGGCTCGAGACCGAGCAAAGCCGCAAAGTCGGTTGGAAGGGCAAAGATGGGGATCGTCCGGAAAGTGTCGGCTACGCCAGCGGCCGCAAGATCGTCCAGATCCTCCGCGCGAAGGCGAACGGGCTCACCGACGACGATTACGCCCACATGCGCAAGGTGGTCGGCTTCGTCCGCCGCCACTCGGCCCAGCGCCCGGAGAATATCTACACTTCGCGCTGGCGCTACAGCCTGATGAATTGGGGCCACGATCCGGCCAGGGACTAGGCTGTTAACCCCTCGGTAGGATTCAAGGCGGATATTTCGCGCATAGGAAGAGGGAGCCTATGCAGAGCTTTCACCACTCGCGCGCGAGAATCCTGTTCGAGGTCGCCTGCGCCTTTGGCATATCGGCGTCATGCGTCGTCGCCTGGATGCAAACCTACGCGACGGCGATGCTGCCCGCGGCTGCGATTGCAGCGCTTTATGGCCTCGTCCACGCCTTTGACATGGCGCGCGGCAGCCCGGCGGCGAGCGAGCCAGTCGCAGCGGCCGAGCCCGTGTCGGACCATTTTGATACCGTCAAACCCGCGTTTGTCGCCGCTGCACCACCCGAATTCGTCGAAGCCCCGGTGACGGCGGTCGCCGAGCCGAGCCCGAAGCGCAGTCGGAAATCGTCGAAACCGAGGCGTTCTCGAGTGATGCCGGAAGTGGAGCCGCAGGCCACCGAGCTTGTCAACGAACCGCAGCCCGAAATCGCCACCGTCGCTGCCGAACCGGAGCCCGAAGTCGTCCCGGTCGCCGAGGAACCGGAATTTCCGGAGCTTCCGCCGGAATTGCGGATCGTGGAGAACGCTTCCGACGAGGCGCCATACGTCCCGGCGACGCCG
>Ga0163163_10000082_pt1 | contig 104633 bp, 84 predicted proteins | sample S65metaG_FD_119766 | JGI IMG/M metagenome (GOLD analysis project Ga0163163, IMG submission 119766) | Switchgrass rhizosphere microbial communities from Kellogg Biological Station, Michigan, USA - S6-5 metaG | ecosystem: Host-associated > Plants > Roots > Rhizosphere > Soil | place: USA...
CCCGGCCATTTCAACAAAGAACAAACACCTCTTGCTATCTTGCGATACCAACCCACGGTTTCACGGTGGTTCTTTCGGTGTTTAGGGGCACACCTCCTGCGAAGCCCTTAATATGTAAAAGCGTTTCAAATCGTCTCGGCGCGCGATTTCGCCAGCGATAGACAGAGTCCACCGGTGGAAAGCCTCGGCTTTCCTGCGCCTGAATTCGTTTGGTGCCGTCGGACATCATCAAGACGTCATTTTCTTTCTGCTCACAGTGCTCTGCCTTTCGTTATCAAAGTTTCACTTCTGTTTGAGTTCTGCATGGGTAAACAAAAAACCCTGCTTCCATTCCGGTAAGCAGGGTTTAGAAATCCGTTGTCTGGTTCGTTTACCTGCTCACCTTCAATCTATCCAAACCGATTTGGGGCTCCTGCCCGCAATAAGACCTGGATAGGCCGAGGTTAAACATATTACCCCGGCTGGTCCGACTATGACGTGTCGCTTCCGCGACCGACGCCGTCGGCCAAATCGAGACGAATATGTTCATGCATGTTTTCATCGAACGTGTAAGACGTATAGCACATCGAGGTGGTTACATTCAACTTATACTTCGTGGGGGAGCAGTATTTTCAATTCGAATATACGGATGGGTTGATGCCACTTCGATTTCAAGGGGTTAAGTTTGGCGACCGGGCGATGGTTTTTGCGCGGGTTGGGGACGCAACGGTTTCGGGGGGCGGTTCGGCAGTAATCGGCGTCATGACTTAGAGCATAACAACGCTTCGGCAGTGGCCACAGATTGCAGCTCGAACAAAATCTCCCCATGATTAGCACTCGCCGCGCGGGCTCTCGCTTTATTATTCTACCCCAGCCTGTTCCATAGGCGGGCAATGCCGCGTTCGCTCTTAACCGGATCATTATTATGCCAGATCTTGAAGACGGTGAAACCATTGAAATGCAGGGTTCGGGTGCAAAACCCTATGTCCTGAAGAACACAGGTGGCGTTTATTCATGCAGTTGCCCCGCATGGCGCAATCAGTCTGTTGCAATCGAGAAACGCACCTGCAAACACCTCCGCAAATTGCGCGGTGATGCAGCGGAGCAGAGCCGCATTGGCAGTTCACTTCTCCAACGTCCCGCGAAAAACCTGGACGATGGCGAAGAGTCCGGGCCGCCACTGCTCCTGGCTGAAACCTGGGACAACGCCACGGATCTGACCGACTGGTGGATGAGTGAAAAACTCGACGGCGTTCGCGCGTACTGGGATGGTAAGCAATTCCTGTCCCGTCAGGGCAACATTTATCACGCGCCTGATTGGTTTATCGAAGGGCTGCCCACAATGCCTTTGGACGGTGAACTTTGGATAGACCGCAAGAAATTCCAGCGCACAGTCAGCATAGTCCGGCGTCAGGATAAGAGCGATCTGTGGAACGAAGTGCGGTTCCTTGTCTTTGATGCGCCGAGAGCTTCTGGCAGTTTCGAAGACCGGCTTGCCTGGTTGAAGGAAACGTTTGCGAAAAGATCGGCAAAGTTTGCCAGACAGCATACGCATGAACGATGCGAGAATCTCGAAGCTTTGCGGGTTGAGTTGGCACGGATCGAATCCCTCGGTGGAGAAGGGTTAATGCTTCGCCAGCCCGGATCACTTTATGTGGCCGGTCGTTCGACCACGCTGCTGAAAGTGAAAACGTTTCACGACGCCGAAGCTGTCGTCGTTGCGCACCAGGCTGGAGCAGGCAGACACAAAGGACGAATGGGAGCCTTGCTCGTGCGGCTGCCTGACGGCACCAACTTCTCCATCGGGACTGGTTTCAGTGATCGGGAACGAGATAATCCGCCGGCTATCGGCGCCACGGTTACCTTTCGTTATCAGGAGCTTTCTGAAGCTGGTGTACCCCGGTTTCCGAGTTGGGTGGGTATCCGTATTGATTCAGTTGCGAAACCGCGGCAAACGAACTTTGAGGCAAAGATGCCCACCCCTCAACCGGCGACTGTCATCACTAGCGAAACCACCAGGAAATCGCGCTATTTCGAATTCGTAGTGGGCGCGTCGAATAAATTCTGGGAGATATTTTGTTCTGGCAATTCCATCACTACACGCTGGGGCCGCATCGGCTCGAATGGGCAGAGTAAAACCAAAGCTTTTCCCGACGAGAAAATCGCTGCAAACGCCATGGCAGAACTGATCCAGGAGAAAATTGGCGGAGGTTACGTCGAACGCCAGCAATAAGCCGAGTGTCGAGTGTCGAGTGTGTCGAGGGGATGAGGGCAAGAAAGGCGTACGCCTTCTCCCCCCTCGACACTCGACACTCGGCTCGGGCGTGGGGAATCGTTGACCTTTCCATTACCGTGCCTTCCCGTACAAAAGGAAGGCGGCCTCCAGGCCGCCTTGCAAGCTTCGCGGGATACCTCTCAACCGATAGTCGAAAGGGGAAGCCTACGCGCGAAAAATAGTTTAGCTCGCCCCATTGTCAATCTGGAAGTCAATTCCGACTACGCGCTACCTTGCACCCAGGTAAACCGGACAGGTAGCCCTGCTAAATATGCGTTATCTCACAGATTGGCCTTGCAAAATTTTCCTAAGTCATTAAAAAGTAAGCCGTTCCGGTTCAATCCCTTGGTAGAAGTCAGCAGGATCCTTTTATGAGGCGAGTGATAGGTTTGATTGTTGGCAGGATTTGTTTCCGTTCACTTTTCGCACCAGCACTTTCGGCTTGGCCTGGAGCTATTTGCGTCGGCTTGACCCTGGCGATTGTTCCGTTTTCAATGTATGCAGCACCACCGGACCGTTGCGTGGTCGTGGAAAAAGAGGGAAAGGTGGAAGTTGCACGAAAGGGATCGGCCACATGGAATGCCGCTCAGCTAAATGAAACCCTTCAACCGGGGGACCGTTTACGCACCGGATCACGCAGCCGCGCCGCCTTGCGCTGGTCTGAGCTAAGCATGATTCGGGTCAGCGAGCTTACCAGCATGGAAATTCAGCCTCCGGTCAAACCTGGTGAAAAGCAACAACTCGAGTTGCGCTCGGGTGCGACCTACTTTTTCAGTCGAGAGAAACCATCCGAGGTTCAGTTTCGAACGCCGGTGGCTTCCGGAGCGATTCGCGGGACGGAATTTAATCTAGCGGTTGCCGAGGATGGCCATACGACCCTTGCCTTGCTGGATGGCGCGGTGGATTTGAACAATACGCAAGGTTCGATCATTCTGGCCAAGGGAGAGGAAGGTCATGTGGAGGCTGGTAGCGCTCCGAGAAAGACGGCACTTCTTGATGCGGTAAATGTAATCCAGTGGGCGTTGTATTATCCGGCAGTGATCGATCCTGATGAGCTTGGCCTTAGTGAGGATGAGCAACGGACGTACAAGGACAGTCTGGCTGCCTACCGTCAAGGCGATCTTTTGGCAGCCTTGAGCACTCTGCCCGAGATTGCAGCAGGTGTTTCGGCCCCCGTACATACTCTGCGTGCCGCCTTGTTTCTTGCCGCCGGGAAGGTAGAACAAACTGAGACTGAATTAAAAGATGCCCCAGTCACTTCCCCGTTGGCGTCAGCCTTGCGCGAGCTAATAGCTGCAGTCAAACATCGAAGGATGGAACCGCTTGGCAACCCAACCACGGGTAGTGAGTGGATGGCCCGCTCTTACTATTGGCAATCCCGCGGTAATCTACCCGAGGCATTGAACGCAGCGCGGCGGGCCTCCGAAAAGTCGCCAAAATTCGGGTTTGCCTGGGTGCGACTCGCAGAACTTGAATTTGGTTTCGGTCATGTGGACCAGGCTTCGGTTGCCTTAAATCGTGGGATGGGATTGTCCCCACGCAATGCCGAAGGTCTCGCGCTTAAAGGGTTTTTGTTTAGCGCAAAGAACGAGTTTGCCGAAGCGATGAGATCCTTTGACGAGGCAATTTCTGTTGATGGCGCCCTCGCCAATGCGTGGCTTGGACGCGGTTTGGTGAAAATTCGAAGAGGACATCATTCCGAAGGCCTGGCTGATTTGCAGACAGCCGCGACACTCGAACCGCAACGAGCGGTGCTGCGCAGCTACCTGGGAAAAGCCTGGAGCGACAATCATGATTTTGTGCACGCCCGCAAGGAACTCAACATGGCGCGAGAGATTGATCCCAACGATCCAACCAGTTGGCTCTACCTGGCTTTGCTCGATCAACAGGACAACCGAATCAATCAAGCAGTCGAAGATCTCGAAAAATCCAAAGAACTGAATGCGAACCGGAGCATCTTTCGTTCGCGTCTGATGCTGGATCAAGACCAGGCCGTGCGTGGGGCGAATCTAGCGGCGATTTACCGGGATGCCGGCATGTTCGATCGTAGCGTTCAGGAAGCGTCGCGGGCGGTAGATCTGGATTACGCCAATTCCTCCGCCCATCTCTTTTTAGCCAATAGTTACGACGCTATACGCGATCCCAAATTGATCAATCTGCGTTACGAAACGCCGTGGTTCAGCGAATTATTGGTGGCCAATCTGCTCATGCCGATCAACGCCGGCAACTTGTCTCAGAACATTTCCCAACAGGAATATTCAAAAATGTTCTCCACGGATGGGTTCGGTGTTTTTTCAAGCACCGAATATACCAGCCAGGGGGATTGGATTCAAAGCGGCTCCCAATATGGCATTTTTGGCAATTCCAGCTACTCGCTCGATGCATTTTACCGGAGCGAAGTTGGTCAACGAAAAAACAACGACCTTGAACAACTGAATCTTAGCGCCCGTTTCAAACAGCAGATCACGGATAAGGACAGTATTTTCCTCCAGATTGGTTATTTCAACTCGGAATCGGGCGATGTCGCTCAATACTTTTATCAAACCAACGCCAGCACGACTTTCAGAGCCAAGGAAAAGCAAGAGCCAAGTCTTCTGGCTGGCTATCACCGTGAATGGGGCCCGGGCAGCCATACGCTTTTTCTTTTCAGCAGGTTTGATGACAATCTGAAACTCAGTGATGCTAATGCCAATCCTTTGGCCCGCACCACTTTCACATTCACGGACCTGGGTGGGAATTTAGTGACGAATGATTTTGTTTCCACGCTGGACCGGACCTCTCTCCGCTACGAAAGCCAGTTGGAAGCTTATTCCGGAGAACTTCAACAGATATTTCAGACTGCCTGTCAGGCTCTGATTGTGGGAGGGCGCTATCAGGTTGGATGGGCCGACACTTCAACCCGTTTACTTCGGCCTGCTGATCCCAATAATCCTTTTTCTGTGCCTATTGATGTCCCTCAAAACGTCGATAGTGAACTGGACCGGTTCAGTGTTTACGCTTACGAGCATTGGCAGGTCCTTGACTCGCTTCAACTGATTGGCGGCATCAGCTATGATCGGCTGCATTTTCCTGAAAATATCGACACTTCACCCATCACGAGCGCAGAAGACACCAAAGATCAGATTTCTCCTAAAGCGGGAATTCTTTGGACCCCGTGGAAGGATACCCATTTACGGGCAGCCTATAGCCAATCCTTGGGTGGCGTATTCTTCGATCAAAGTGTCCGGCTCGAACCGGTGCAGTTAGCGGGATTCAATTCCGCCTTTAGAAGTTTGATACCCGAGTCTGTTGCCGGGTTGGCCCCTGGAACACACTTCGAGACCTGGGGACTGGGCCTCGATCAACGAATTGAACCGACTCATACCTATTTCCTCGTGCAAGCTGAGCTTCTCAATTCCGACGTCAGACGCACGGTGGGGATGTTGACGAATGATGTAACGGGCGGATCTCCCCTTACACCAACGAACCCCGGGAGCACTCGTCAATCGCTTGATTTCGAGGAACGGTCGCTGGTCGTCACGCTTAATCAACTTCTCTGGGATGACTGGGCGGTCGGGGCACGTTACAAAATCACGGACGCTGATCTAGACGGTGGCTCGAACATTCCGGCAAGTGTTCCCGGCGCATCCGCGCTTCAACCTGATGTCCGCGCGACTTTGAACCAGCTTTATCTCTACGTCATTTACCAGCATCCTTGCGGCTTTTTCGGACAGTTCGATACAGTTTGGTCCGAACAATCGAACCGCGGTTATTCGCCTGGGTTGCCCGGTGATGACTTCTGGCAATTTAATGTGTATGCTGGTTATCGCTTTTTCCAGAGGCGGGCGGAAATCCGTCTCGGGGTAGTGAACCTCACTGATCGGGATTATCGTTTGAATCCGCTTACGCTGTATAATGAATTGCCTCGTGAACGCATGTTTACGGCAGCCTTAAAATTTAATTTTTAGGCATGTAGTCCGCATCCGCCCTTGAATTTTCGTGGTAAAATAAATCCAGCACGGTTGGTTGCGGTTGGAGTTGGTGTGGCGCTATCGATAGGGTGTGGACTGCTTCCTCATGAATTTCCGATTGGAAGGGGGTTGACTCAAGCCAGTTATGACCTGTTGCATGTCGCACGCGGGGAGGTGCGTGCGAATGAAGCTGTGCTCGTCTATATGGACGAGGTTTCTCATCAGCGGTTAGGCCAACCGCTCAATGCAGCATGGGACCGGGCGCTTCATGCCCAACTAATACAACGGCTGAGCGGCGCGGGCGCGAAGGCCATTGTGTTTGATGTTGTTTTCAGCGATCCAAATCCTGAAAAAGCGGCTGCGGATGAGCTACTGGCAAAAACCATAACAGAAAGTAGTCGGGTTATTCTGGCCGCCGATTATGCATGGGATGAGGCAAATGCAAATAAAGTACATCCACCGTTTGAGTTAGTCCGAAATGCCGCCGCTGATATGGGATTGGATGATCTCTCGTCGGTTGATGCCGATTTGGTAGTTCGGCGACACGTTCCCCTGCTGGACAGCCCTCTATCCTCCCTTAGTTGGGTGACTGCTAAATTTTGCAAAGCGAAAGCGACTGATTCGGAGAATTCGGAAAATCTCCCACGCTGGGTTAACTATTACGGGCGACCAAATTGGATTCGGTGGGAAAGTTATTACCAGGTCGTAAACCCAGGCGCGATTCCGGATAATGCCTTTCGTGACAAGATTGTTTTTATCGGGGCGCATACTCAAACGAAGTTTGCAGGAGATCGGAAGGATGAATATCGAAATCCTTTTTCAGCCTGGCTTTCGCAAACGGGACAGGAGAAGTCAAAAGCGCTTTTCTCCGCAGGGGTTGAAGTTCAGGCAACGCTGTTTCTTAATTTATTGCGTGGCGATTGGCTCACGCGCCTCGCTTGGAACACAGAAATTTTTGGCATCATCGGACTAGGTCTCCTTTTCGGTTTCGGCCTGGTTTGCTTGCGGCCGAGCTGGGCTGCGCTTGCAGCTCTGGGGGGGGTGATTTTGACATCGTCAATATTCTACCTGCTGTTCTCAAGAAAGCTGATTTGGTTTCCCTGGTTAATCGTCGTGTTGCAAATCGGCGTCGCGCTGTCCTGGTCGATCCTCTTTAATTCGGTCCAACTCTACGTGCAGAAGCGGCTTTTAGAGCAGTCGTTGCGCCTGTACCTGCCTCCTACTCTGGTCAAAAAGTTTGTCAGCAATCCGGAGTTTTTGAAACCAGGCGCGCAGAAGCAGACTTTGACTCTCTTTTTTACCGACATTGCCAATTTCACCACCATATCCGAAGGAGTGGATTCGGACGAGCTGGCGCTCTTAATGAATTTGTATTTTGAAACGGCGGTCGGGAAATGCGTGCACAAGGCGCAAGGGACGGTCGCTAAATACATCGGCGATTCGATTTTTGCCTTCTGGAATGCGCCCGATCTCCAAACCGATCACGCCTTGTGGGCGTGCGAGGCGGCATTATTGCTTCGAGCAAATGCCGATCAGCGTTATCGCGGCCGGCTTCTGCCGACACGCATTGGATTACATACAGGATTGGCCAACGTGGGGAATTTCGGCACCGAAGAACGGGTGGATTATACCGCCCTGGGCGAAAACGTTAACCTTGCCTCGCGTCTTGAGAGCTTGAACAAGCACCTTAGCACTTATTGTCTCATTAGTGGTGTAACTAAAAAGGCTGTTGGTGAACGAGTCATCACTCGTGCATTAGGCAAGTTTCAATTGAAAGGGTTTGAAGGATTGGTTGAGGTCCATGAACTGATCGGCTGGCCCGATAAGGCCGAAGAAAGCCGCCCGTGGCGCGAAGCTTTCGCTGAAGCATTGAACAATTATGAAGAGCGTAATCTTGAATTTGCTGAAATAGGATTCCGGCGCGTTTTGGAGCTTCGACCTGAGGATGGTCCGTCACAATTCTTTTTGACCAGAATTGAAGAACTGATGAAACAGGAGCTGCCAGATAATTGGGTGACGCATACCATACTTAAAGAGAAATGACGAATGTCCAATGACAACTGACGAAACAAAGTTCGAATATCGAATTAAAGGAAGCCGAACCCATTCTCAGCTACGGCAACAGCAATGCTCGATAGTACCTCTTGGGAATGCTTATTGAATCTGTATCAATATAGTCAAACACCGCTTCCGGACAATTAGTCGTAATGAGAGTGGTCCAGGTAGTCAGGTTTGTGGATGCCTGCAACGAAAAGTGCATGTTGGCTCGACCCAGGACTTGCAACTTCTTCTCACCCTGTGGGGTAACTCCCGTTGATTTCAAAATAGTTGATGTGGCAAGACTGTAGTTGAGTTGAAGGATGCCTGTAGCGCCGTTGACACCATCGACATCGATATAATTGGTTTGGCCGGCCACGACAGGGAAGCTCAGAGAGCTGCTCAGACCGTTTGTGCCGTTATTGTTGTCGCAGGCGATCAATTGGAGAATAGTCGAGTTTGTTGGCGAGCGCCGGAAAACTGCGACCACAGTGTCATAGCTGCTCCCGTCAGTATTCAACAAGACATTACCGGTTTCTTCTGCAACCAGTGAAATCCACTCGGACGCGCCACCAATTACACCGCAAATAATCTCACCAGGACTGGTTGCGCTGCCGGCCGTGTTAAAGATTTGCGTGCCGGAATAACCACGAACCACCGAGGAAGCAGCCAGCGCCCCAATTCTTCCATCGGTAACGGAGACATTGGAAGAAGTTCCTCCGAGCAGCAATGGATCGGTGGCATCCGCGAGCTTGTCGGTCGCCTTCACTTCTTCAACATCCGAACCTGTAATATTGATCTGCAGAATCGCATCCTGGCTTTCAACGGTTTGCCATAAAGTGGATACCCGTAGGGTGTAAGCTCCAAGCAACTCAGCTTGAACATTCGTTATGACAACGGAGTTGGAAGTCGCTCCCGGAATTGGTATGCCCATGAAATACCATTGATAAGTCAAACCAGGCAGCGTGCCTTCGGGATAATGTTCAGCGATAGGACAGTTGTTATGTCCGTTGCCGCATACACGGACTGCCACGGCATCGAACGTTACATCCGAGCCGGGCGCTACGGTTTGGCTCCTGGGTTGAACCAGGAAGTATGGCTGTAAATGAGGCGTATCTTGTTCGCTCCAGGTGAGAACAAAATCACCTTCTGAGCCATCAAACCCGTCTATAGCAATCTGGTATTGTTTGCCTCGAATCGAGTTGAATTCGATTTTGCTTGTGTAGAAGCCGCCGCGATCCTCATCGCTGTCAATGGTCGTGAGATTTGTAACGGAACTTCCCGAATAAATAGCCAGGAGGGTGTCAAACGTGCTTCCGAGGGTTCGAAATGTAGTGACGCCCGTGACCGGCGCGATCCAGGAGTACCAAATGGATCTTCCGCCCAATTTTCCCGCGTGCAAGGGTTCGCCATGTTCCAAAGATGCACGTTTGTTATCCCCCGCAACCACACCGGAAAGACCCTCCAGGCTGACTCGATCAACAAAGTTGTCCGCACCGGGCCTTTGTAACAAAGGCAAGGTCAACGAAACCGGAATTGTTGCAAGGGCGCCCAGGCCATTGCCCATCAAAATAGTGTAGCTTCCCCCATTCGTGACATCCGCCGCACTGATAGCGTAACAGGCATTGGTAGCTCCGGGAATGTTCACGCCATTCAGACGCCATTGGTAGGTAATTGGGGGAGTGCCGCTGGCCGTGGCGCAGAATGTGGCAGAGCCACCTGGGGGCGCAATAGCGGCTATCGGCTCCTCTCCCAAAACCGGGGGAGTGCGAACCTGGACCGCTCGAGAAAACTCCGATGTATCACCTAAAGGCCCTGTTGCTGTGGCCGTGATGAACTGGGTGTACGTGGCTGTAATGGGAAACGTCACCGTAAAAGATTCAGTTCCATTGCCATGCACAGTGATGAATTTTGTCCCCAAGAATACTTTCCCTTCGCCGTACCCGGAATCATCAGTCGCATTGTTGAGGAAGAAATCGAGACGATAGTTGTCGGGGCCGGAAGTTGCCAGTTCACCAAAAACTGTGGTTACACCGTCAATCGACTGGGCGTCTGTCAGCGCTGGGAAATTCTGAAGATTGTTTGGACCGGAATCTGTATCTTCGGAATCATTCGGTGAGACTCCATCGTCACCCAGGTCAATCCCCAGACCATGATTGTCGAAAATCGAATTTCCAAGCAGTGCATTTCCAGTTCCTGCAGAACTACTCAGGGTGATCCCATTGCCGCTATTGTGGGCAATCGTATTGGGGTTCGCCCCGCCAACGAGGTTTTGACCGCTTTGATCGTCGAAAAGGATACCATGCTGCCCATTGCCCATTGCTGCAACCTGATCTGCACCCTTACCAATCAGATTACCCTGAACGGTATTATTGTTCGCGGCAGCACCTGAAAAGACTATCCCATTGGTTGCGTTGGCGGAAATGACGTTACCCGTCACTGGATCTGTCCCACCGATTAAGTTGCCTGACGAACCAACCCAAATGCCGTTCCCCGAGTTACCGGGTGCGTTCGTGCCGGTGAGATCCGGGCCGATGAAGTTACCCTGAATAATATTGCCACTGCTTTCTATTTGGATGCCCGTGGTAAAGCCGTGGAGAACGAGTCCGCGCACAGTGTTGCTAGCGGTGCGAAGAACCAGTCCAGGCACTCCATTGGTGGCGGTACTGCCATCCAATTCGATGAGCGGATGACCTGAAAAGCCCGGCTGCGACCAGCCATCGATCAAAACCGGGCTGGTGATTTCCGGCAGGGCAGATAGCAACTGGATCGGTCCAGAGCCACCAGGTAAATCAAATACAATAAGATTTTCATCCGGTGAATCATTGGCGTCCATTAACGCTTGTCGGAACGAGCCGGGTCCTGAATCGGCGGTGCTGGTCACCGTAACTTGCAAACGGTATGGAATCACACGGACGGCGAATGAGCAGGTGTTGGAATTGCGTGAATGGTCCACAACAGTGCAGTGGATGAGATTAGTGCCGAGGCGGAGCGAAGAGCCAGAGGGTGGATCGTAATAAAAGGCTAAATCATTGTCGCAAACATCGCTGATGACGGGGGCGGGGAAAGTAACTGTCGCAAAACCAGAATCCCTCGGCGCTTCCGCAACATTCATATTGGCAGGGCATGTAACCTCCGGCGGGGTTGTATCAATCAAAGTGATGGTCTGAATGCATGTGGCACTATTGCTACAGGAGTCGATTGCGTTCCAAGTTCGTGTCGCCCAAAAGGTTTGACCAACCAATGGATTAGTCACAGTGCTGCTAATTTTAATGGTGACATTGGTGTTCCCGCAAAAGTCGAGAGCACTCGGAACATCAAAATCCCAGGGCGTGCCGCATTCAACGGTGCGGTTTGTTCCGCATGAAAGTACCGGCGGGTTGGTATTAGCAACCAGAATAAGCTGGGTGCAACTCGAGGTATTCCCGCAGCTATTGATTGAACTGTAGGTGCGCAAAATGGATAAGCCACAAGCATTCGTTGTGACTGCATCGCCCGCAAAAAACAAATTAGTGCCGCCGCTCATCAAAACCGAATCCGGGTTGGGTAAAGGAACGTCGGAGGCGCAATTCACGACCAGGTTGGAGGGGCAGGTCAATTCAGGCGGGAGAATTATCGTTAGCGTCGCGCAATTGGTTACCGTGTTGCCGTCGCAGAACCCACTAACTTCGACACAATATTCCCCGGCATTCTCCGTGGTCGCATTGGTGATGGAAATGAAATGTTCGGTAGCCCAGCTCAGCAATTCTCCGTCCTTTCTCCAGACATAGGTGAAGGGGCCGTCCCCCGCAGGTTGTGTTGTAAAAAACGGCCATTCACCCAAACATGCGATCTGATTTGCTAAAGTCGAACTCACGCTCGAGTTCGCAACAACACTAATGATGCAGGATTCTGAATCTGTTCCCGAAGTGATGGTGCAATAGAGATCGAAAGCGCCATTCGTGATACCTGATACTTGCACAGAATCCGAATTAGTTGACCCAACCAAAAAGACTTGTGCTGTATTATTCGAGAGAGACCATTCGTACGAAGAAATGGATCCAAAACTCGAAGTGACAACGTAGGTGTTTGTGCTCCCTGCACACAACTGCGACGCCCCGTCTATCAGACAGGTGGCCGCTGAGCTTAAGGGCAAGCTTCCAGCCATTGCCATTAAACTGAGAACCAGCACTCGATGTCCTCTGGACACCGCCTCCGAAAGAAACCCAGACAACATCATATCAGAAACTCCTGTTCAAACCGTTGTCCGAACTCTGGCATTCGCTAGAGGGGCATTTATCCGAAGCTAGAACCCAGCAACTCTCACGTGCATTCGAACACTACGCTTAACAGGAACGCGCAGAGTGTAACGGATTAATGCTGATTATCAAGGCAATTCCACTGTTTCCAGGTGCGATTTTCCGCCGGTAAATTGACCCGAATCCCTCACCGGGGTTTTCCCTGGAAGTTTCGGTACTAGTACCAATTGCGGAACTTCACCGTTTCGAGGACGATTAGCTCATCAAACCGAAGCGCCATTCTGAGCCCATCGCGGAAGTTAAGTGAGATGTATGAGACAAACGAAACAGCAATACGGATTCACCCTGATTGAAATCATGATCGTGGTGCTTTTGGTGGGGGTGTTGGCGGCGATTGCGGTTCCCAATTTTATAAAAAGCCGCACCTCCGCGCAGACGAATGTCTGCATCAATAATTTAAGGGCGATTGATTATGCAATTCAGCAATGGGCGTTAGAACAAAAGAAAGCGTCCAGTGCGCCGGTGCAGTTTACTGATATCAGTTCGTATCTAAGGAATGTGGTGAACTGTCCTGCTGGGGGCGCCAGCTTTTCGGATAGCTATTTGATTTCGGTGGTCGGTGTCGAGCCAATTTGCCAGCGTGTGCCAGGATCGCATCTTATGTCAGACTCTAGCACAGGGGATCCTTCAACTTCCACCCCTTCGAGCGACCCGACCAGTTCATCCACTCCCGGGCCGTCAAGCGGCAATAACGGCAACAGCAATGGCAATAACGGCAACGGGAACAATGGCAATGGGAATGGGAACGGCAACGGCGGTATCGGCAATGGGAATGGCAACGGGAATACGCCTTAAAACTCTGTTATGGATCGGTTGGATTAAGGAACTTAAACACCAGACCGGCGGCTAAACCGCCACCAAAATTTCCAATAAGGTAGATCCAAATGTTCGACCAGGCCGAAAGGCCCATGGTTGAAATTCCAACGGCAACGGCAGGATTGAAAGCAGCGCTAGAGATGCTTCCCACCGCAAATGCTCCTGACATGACGGTAAACCCAATGGCCAGGCCGTAGAAAGAATTGCCCGAATTCGCCTTCGCAGTGGCGCTATTCAGCACGACATACACCAGGGCGAAAGTGAAGAGAAACTCCGCAACAAGAGCAGGGCCGGGCCTAAGGACTGCTGGTTTCGCCTGAGCGTCTCCTTTGAGATAATTCAGCACGAGCGCGGCCGCCACCGCGGCGAGCCACTGAGCTACCCAATAGGGAATCACATCTTTGCTGGCGCAACGTCCACGGAGCCATACACCAAGAGTCACTGCGGGATTGTAATGACCACCGGAAATGTGACCACCCGCGTAAATCATCACCATCAATATCGAGCCAATGGCCAAGGGGGCAATAACTCCTGCTCCTCCGATTACAACGGAGCAACCGATTGTGAGCACGAGAAAAAACGTGCCAATGAATTCTGTAATATATTTATTCATGATTCATTGAAATAAGGGTTTTGGGGGAGAGTAAAGCTATATGACCATTCGAGACAAGCGTTGCTTTTGATGGTGGATCATTTTTTCCGTCAGCTTCGTGGTTCCCGGTAAAGTGCTTCCGCCACTGTATATTTGTTCTATCATCTGGAGGTGCGGGCGTTGACACAGCCAGCAGTGCTTAGGGATTCAGCGGCGACAGCAGCGATCGGATGCGTACTTTATTTTCCGCGCTTGTGGTTGTGGCCCGCTCGGAAACACCCGCTTTGGTACTTGGAAGCGGTTTTGTTCCTGGGTGGTACGGTACTCTGGGCTTTTATCTTTGCATGGCATTCCAAATACACCGGGCAGCCTGTTTTCAGAACCAGGATTCAACCAATGTTATCGCTCTGGGTCACTTTGGCAGGCATTACTACGGCAGCGCTTCTGTTCTTTCTCATAGACCCTGTATTAAAAAATCTGACTCCTGCTGATTATCCAAAAAATGTTATGCAGTGGGCTGCCATGACATTATTCAACCTGGCTTTTACACAGGTGTTTCTTGTATTTGCGCCATTCGCCTGGCTGATGCGCCTTTTTCGGAATAGATCCGTAGCGATCGGCCTGACCACATTGTTTGGGCTGGTGGTGTTGGTTTTGAAGAACTATTCCTCGCTCGAGCCGATTTCCATGAACCTACTTTCCAGCCTCCTTGCGGTGCGCGTGGCGACATCGATGTTTGCGCTCTACTGTTATTTGCGAGGCGGAGTATTTCTAGTCTGGTGGTGGGTTCTGTTGCTGGAAAGCCGTCATCTGGCCAACTTTTAGATTGAGAGGAAGGCTGGTCGGTCTATTGAAACCAGTGTCTCAAATGAGGACATGGAGCAAAAATCCGGCTCACTCTGCCCTCCCATAGTCTTCTCCCTCTCCTACACGGGAGAAGAGGGCTGGGGAGAGAGGATGCCCTTTCTATTTAGATTATGAGGCGTTCAAAACTGCCGAATCTCGCATGACGCCCCTGGTAAGATTCATGGCATCAGGTTTGCTTACTCTGCCCCCATGCTGCAGAGCAGGTCAGTGGCCCGAGAAAAACTCGAGACCAATATCGAGTCAAAACGAGCCCTCACTCGCCCAGGTTTCTGGATGAAACTAGCTTCTGGGCTGGCGGGCGTGGCGCTGGTGGGTTGTTTCTCGCTCGAGGCACAGGAGGAGCTTGCCTCATTTAGCAGCTTTCAATTACAAGGGCTTTTTTCCGAGCATCACTTCATTTCTGCCGGCCCCGCTTCCTACATGCTAAGTTTGGCTGCGGAGCCGAGCGCGTTATCCCATCAGCCCCTTCACCTCATTGAGACCTGTCACTTAAGTTCGCTCTTTAAAAAGGTCAATGGGGAGGACGATCTTGAAGCGGATAGTTCTGTGACTTTATTCCGCAAATCCATGCCATCGCGCTTTTCGTATCATAGCTGGGCAGGTCTGCGAACTGGGTGGGGACAATACTTTTCCGCGGAAACATTTGGACGCTCACGGACCAACGGAGTCGGGCTCAACGAGCCGGACTTTATATATGTGAAAATGAGCGTTCGGTTCTAACCAGGACATGATGATAAGAAAAGGCCGAACAAAAAGGCAATTGTATAGCGCTAGCTATGCGGGGCTGTTCCACGACCCGCTTCCCGCCTTACATGGACTTCCTCAAGACGGTATTCCTCTTTCCAAATTCAGGGTCAGGGTCAGGGTAGTCGAGGTTGTAATTCAACCCCCGGCTCTCGCGCCGTTGCAAAGCGCTGTTCACGATTAACTCAGCGATCGTGGCAATATTGCGCAACTCGAGCAGATCGTTCGTAACGATAAAATCCCAGTAATACGCCTGAATTTCTTCCTGCAAGTTCAGGATACGCTTGCTGGCCCGCTCAAGCCGTTTATTAGTCCTCACGATTCCTACATAATCCCACATCGCCCGGCGGATTTCGTCCCAGTTGTGAGATACGACGACCAACTCGTCCGGATTGTTTGCCTGTCCGGAGTGCCAGGCTGGAATTGCGATATCCATGGCAGTTGGCGGCGCAGCTAGCACACGCTCGGCAGCTCGATGAGCGCAAACCAATGCTTCCAGTAGAGAGTTGCTCGCGAGCCGGTTTGCCCCATGCAGTCCTGTGCAAGCGACTTCTCCCACTGCGTAAAGTCCGGGAATATCTGTTTCACCATCGATGTTTGTCAGTACTCCGCCGCATTGATAATGAGCGGCCGGCACGACCGGGATCGGCTCTTTGGTTATATCTACGCCATAACCAAGGCAGGTCTTGTAGATGTTCGGGAACCGGTCGATAATGAAACGCGCCGGTTTGCTGGTAATATCCAGCACTACATGATCCGCCCCGCTTTTCTTCATTTCACTGTCAATTGCTCGGGCAACGATATCGCGCGGAGCCAGGGATTTTAGCGGATGGTACTGATCCATGAACGAGACCCCTTCAACAGTTTTCAGGACCCCACCTTCTCCGCGCACGGCTTCGCTGATGAGAAACGATTTGGCTTTGGGATGGTACAAACAGGTCGGATGGAATTGGATAAATTCCATGTTCGCCACTGCTGCGCCTGAGCGGAAGGCCATGGCCACACCATCGCCTGTGGCAATGTCGGGGTTGGTGGTATAAAGGTAAACTTTCCCGCAACCTCCCGTGGCGAGCAGCGTAACCGGAGCGGCAAACGATTCGACCTGGCTGGTCGCTGTGTCCAGGACATAAACTCCCAGGCAGCGGTTTTGACCTGTGATGCCGAGCTTTTGGCTGGTCACCAGATCGATAGCAAAATGATTTTCGAAAATGTGGATATTCGGCTGGGCCGCGACTGCTGCCAACAAAGCGCGTTCGACTTCTCGTCCCGTGATATCTTTTGCATGAAGAATCCGACGCTTGGAGTGACCACCTTCCTTGCCGAGGTCCAGCTCGCGGGCGCCCTTCGAACGGGGAATTTCGCGTTCGGAAAAGTGCATCCCGAGCGCAATCAGTTCGGAAATGCGGGCGGGTCCTTCCTCGATAATCGTGCGAACGACCTTTTCATTGCACAGCCCCGCGCCCGCTTCGAGGGTATCTCGCACGTGAAGTTCGAAAGAATCCTCTTTGCTCGTAACGGCTGCGATGCCGCCCTGGGCGTAGTTGGTATTGGATTCCGCTCGGTTCTTCTTGGTGATGATTGCCACCTGTCCCTGAGGAGCGACTTTTAAAGCAAACGACAACCCCGCAACACCGCTGCCAAGTATTAAAAAATCGAAGCGTTTCATGGGATTCCGGGATTTTCGAATCGCGCCGTGGGATCATGACCTGGAATTCCGTAGTCTTCTCCCTCTCCTCCTTTGGAGGAGAGGGTAGGGGAGAGGCGGCTTTGTAGCTTTCTCCGAAACAGGCTCATGAAGAACGTATCATTGGCGGTGCCAATTGCTTTTGCAATTCAATGTTGGCTTGAGTTCTCCATTCACACCCTTGCATTATCAATCAGACGTGTTTGACCGATCAGGACAGCAATGGCCATATGGGAGCCTCGCCTGACGGTTGCGACGGGCTGCAATGTGACGGGGTCAAAAAATTCGACATAATCCAGACGAGCTTCCGGTTGAGGGTCGACTAATTTCTTTACTGCGGATTTAAGCCTTGCGGCAGAAATGGGTCTGCTATTTTCGCGAAGGATAGAACGAACTTTTTCAATGGAATGCCACAGAACCAATGCCTTTGGTCGCAAGCTGGGTTTGATATGGCGGTTTCGCGAACTCATCGCCAGGCCATCGGGCTCACGCCAAATCGGGGCCACATCGATTTGCAGCGGAAAATTCAAGTCGCGCACCATTCGTTTTATAATGGCCGCTTGCTGGTAATCTTTTGCTCCAAAAACAGCGACGGTGGGCTGGACAATATTGAATAGTTTAGCCACGACCGTGGTCACCCCGCGAAAATGGATAGGCCGCGACGCTCCTTCCATTCCTCGAGAAAGGTTTTCCTCGACTACCCAGGTGCTGAATTCCGTTCCAGGAGTTCGAGGGTACATGTCTTTATCGTTCGGCGCGAAAAGGACATCCACTCCCTGGCCCTGGCATAGCCGAACGTCGCGCTTCAAATCCCGCGGATAGCTGGAGAAATCTTCACGCGGACCGAACTGCTTCGGGTTTACATAAATGCTCAGAACCACTTTACCGCGGGGACCAGCCAGGTTCCGGGCCCGCTTCAGGAGACTGAGATGCCCCTCGTGCAGATAACCCATGGTTGGAACAAACCCAACACACAGGCTTTTGCTGCGCCAAAGTTTGGCTAAACGCTGCATTGATGAAACCGACCGGACAACTTGCATTGGCGGGAGCGTGAGGGAAGCCGATCAAACGATCAACAGGGAAAAGCGACCTCTGGGGTTCGAGTGGGGAATGATGGTATCAGGAGAAGAAAGATGTTGAACAGAAGCAAACGGGGGAACGGAGAAAAAAACTGAATATGAAGTTGAGTCACGGAACTTGCGCGAAATTTGTCCAGGGCAGCATGATATCACCCCGTCTTTAGCAAAACATAGTTGCAGAGGCTGAGGATAGTCTTAGGATCGGCACAAGAGATGAAATTGAGGAATCCGAGAGCTTTCCTATCCTTTGAGCCACCGACGGCTTTTACCCTGATCGAATTGCTTGTCGTGATCGCGATTATCTCCATTCTTGCGGCGTTGCTCCTCCCGGCCCTGGCCCGTGCCAGCGAAAAAGCTCGTACAATCAAGTGTATAGCCAATCTAAAACAAATCGGTCTGGCGTTCTTTATGTACGCGGATGATCATGCCGATTCGTTCCCCACCACTGCTGGATTCAATGGCAGCGGCGGCTGGAAGGGCACCGGGAGCTATAGTCTGGCTGAAGGCGGGGGCATCGAGGCGACGAACCGTCCGCTCAATGCTTATGTCGGACTTGGCGGGAATAATAGTACAAATTCCTACACCTTCCGCTTGTTTGCCTGCCCGAGCGACAAAGGAGAGGCTATTGGAAGCCTGGATTACCGGACCTGGGGTAACGATTTTCGATATTAATGGCTGCAGTTATCGCGAAATGTGGAGCATTACCGGTTGGCGGGTGCAAATGGTTACCGGAGCACGAGCGTCCCAGGGAACTCCGGCTCTCGCAGCAGGAGCAATGGCGCCAATCAAGTCTTCTCTTTTAGCGCGTTCGCCGGCCAACAAAATCATCACGGGCGACCATAACTGGCATGGCAATCGTCCTTCGGAAAATAACCACAATGTCTGGCATAACTACAAGGGGCAGCGCAGGAATAATGTCCTCTTCGGCGATATTCACGTGAGTTATTTTCAATTTCCTCGAGAGATTCAGACCGACCCTGGCTATGCAAACGCCTACTCGACTCCGGTTTCAACAATACCAATTCCTTACCGGCCTGATCCCGGGTTTCTTTATTGGTGACGGGACTGCCAGAAGGCACTGCGGCAAGGAGCCTTAGAGCGTGGAGCGTGGAGCGTTAGAGCGCTTATCAGGGTTTATCTTTTTCTTTGCGGAGGAGTTGAGGGAAAGCTAGAGTAAGTCGGTTTTGTCCGGTGGTGTAACGGTAGCACAAGGCCCTTTGGAGGCTTTTGTCCTGGTTCGAATCCAGGCCGGACAGCCATTAAAGAATTCCGGAGGCGAATGACATCGCACGATAGTCCGGCGCATAAAGTGGTACCAACAATCCTTCCGGCACACCACGGCCCGAGTTGGACATTCGCTCTTGCTTCGGGTTTTATTCTCCTGTGAACGTACCACCCGCTTCAAGTCCACCGTCCGTTCCTCGACCTCGCCTTGGTCTGGCTATCACCAGCCTGGTGCTGGGAATTCTGGCGTTCCTGTTTAGTTTATTTGTGGTGGGCATCATCTTCGGACTGGCGGGTATTATTTTCGGTTGGGTTCACATTGCCGACAAACGTGGTTCCAACGCGCTTGCCTGGTGGGGCATAACCCTTTCATTGATCGGAGTAGCGGCAAGCATTGCGCTGGGGGTGGTCTATTTCAGGATGGCCAAGGATGCGATGAAGAGCTTCTCGGCCTCGATGAAGACCATGACACAGTCCTCAAATCAGGCTGAATGGGAGGGCGTCATTGCTCCGGATATTTCCGTAACCACTCTGGAAGGCAAGACCGTCAAGCTCAGCGATCTGAAAGGGAAACGGGTTATCCTGGATTTTTGGGCAACCTGGTGCGGACCTTGTGTGAAGGAGATCCCGCATCTGGTGACGCTTTATAACCAAACCCCTCGCGACCAACTCGAAATCGTGGGCATCAGCGCAGAGCAAGAAACAATACTCCAATCGTTCGTGAAAAAGCAGAAGATTAATTATCCGATTGCGTCAGCTTCTGGTTTGCCTGTCCCGTACAACGACCCACAGGCTATTCCCACAACTTTTTTTATCGATAGAAAGGGAGTCATTCAGTCCATCGTCGTTGGCTATCACGATTTCGACCAATTAAAGAGCTTAGCCCTGGCGGAGGACTTTCAAGGAGAACCCAAGGCGCAGCCAGAAACTCCCCCTGCTGACTTGAAGGAAAATGATAAGATGTTAACCCCGACTGAGGTATGGTCGAACAACGTTCCGGGAGCAGAGACTCTAATCGCGGGCGATTGGGATGGAGACGGGCGCCTGGACATCCTGGTAGCAGATTCATCGAAAACCCTTCATGTCTTCGGAGCTGATGGTGTAAAAAGATCGACGGTATCATTGTCGGAACAATTTTCCTCGATCGAATGCGGGCAGGATAAACAGAAGGGCGCGAGACTTCTAGGTTACTCCAGGACGGGGCACAAGATCAGCGTGATGGATCGCACCGGTAAAGAAGTCTGGCATTATTCGGCTACTTTCGGAGCCGACGGCGCTCATTGGGGTGATCTTGACGGTGATGGAACGGATGAAATGATTATCGGTATGAATGGTTTTGGCGGATTGCATGCCGTGGCTAGCGATGGAAAAAAGCTGTGGAAAAATTCTGGCGCCAACGTATGGGGCCAGGCAGTTGTCCCGGCAACCACCAACCGGCCTGCGATGGTGTTGGCGACGGAGTTGATGGGCTCGGTACGATTTTTTGACGGGCAAGGAACCTTGTTACGGACAGTGCGGCCAGGCGGTGATTATTGCACAAAGCTGGGCGCGATGGTGGTCCATCCGGGAGGAGAAATCCAGGTTCTGGCATTGGGACAGGAGCGAGTCATTGCTTTCGATGCGAATGGCCACGTGGCATGGTCTGCCCCGGTTGCTCAAAACTCAACCTCCTGGCTCGAAGCCAGATTTACTGCCGGTGACGCAGACGGCGATGGGACCAACGAATGGGCCTTTGTTGATCTGGCTGGTGATTTGGTTTTGGCAAGCGCGTCGGGAAAAAAACTCGGCGCTATTTCGAAATTTACAGGTGGTAATGGTTTTGTGTTTGTTCCAGACGGGGCAAAAGCTCAGTTGGTGACACTTCGTTCAGGCGTGTTGAAAGCTTTTCGTTTCGAATCCGCTCCTTGATTAAGTTAGTCCTTATACTCGGTAATTTTCTTTTTGAGTCGATTCGTCTGCGAAATTGCGGCCGGTTTTGATTTGGCAATGGCCCCTGAGCTTCTAAGCTAAAGTCGTGGATGATCAGGACCCAGGAACACCCAGAGCCAGAACCAGGAAAATGGCACTCCAGAATCGAATCATGGCCTCCGCATTTTGGAAGACACTTCAGCCGCTCTTTCTGCTCATGGCATTCCCATGCCGTTGCTTCGCCGTAGAGCACCTGACCAATGAATGGTCCCTAAGCACAGGCACTTCAAGCCTGACCTGCCCGGCAATCGCGCCTGACGGCACAATTTACTTTGGCACCTTCACGGGCAGACTATGGGCAGTGGGCCCTGATGGCGCGCGCAAATGGGTTTTTCGCACCGGACTCGAGATTAAGTCATCTCCCGCCATAGACAATCATGGAACGATCTACTTCGGCAGCCGCGATCGCAAATTTTATGCGCTGCGGCCAGATGGGAAAAAGAAATGGGAGTTCCCAACGGGCGCCTGGGTGGATAGTTCACCCGCGCTGGCGGAGGATGGGACGGTCTGTTTCGGCTCGTGGGACAACAAATTTTACGCGCTCAATCCGGATGGCGCAAAACGGTGGGAGTTTGCGACCAAGGGCCCTATCGAATCATCCCCGGTAATCAGCCGTAACGGAACGATCTATTTCGGTTCCCATGACAGAAAATTTTATGCTCTAGGGCAAGACGGTCAGAAGAAATGGGAATATTCTGTCGGCGGTCCAATCATCTCTTCACCTGCAATAAACCAGGGAGAGGCAATTTATTTTACCTCGGTGGATGGTTTCTTTTACGCACTGGATTTTGACGGCACTTTGAAATGGCGTCTACGCACAGGTGGAATCACTGAATCGTCACCGGTTATAGGACCTGACAGAACTCTCTATGTTGGGGTAAACAACCAGTTATGGGCTACCACACCTCAAGGCGAAAAGAAATGGGATCGGAACGTTGAAGACTTGATTCAACCCACTCCTATGGTTTTGGCAGATTCCTCCATCTGCTTCGAATCCGGTTGGGGTGTCCTGCTTAATATTACGCCGGACAGGACCCTGAATTGGGTTTACAAAACAATAGGGCGCGGTCCTCCGGCAGTATCAGAAACAGGGGAAATTTATGTTTTCGACGCAACCCATATGATTGCAGTAAGTAGTAAAATTCCATTAGCTCATTCACCCTGGCCTAAATTTCGTGGTAATGCCCGGAATACAGGAAACGTTAGCGATCTTCCCCAATAAGCTGCCCGTTGCGAGGTTCGGTGAGAACCACAGGGTTCCCAACAGCCAAATAGCCGGCCGGGACGTCTTTAGTTACTACCGCCCCAGCGCCGATGATCGCACGGTCTCCAATTGTGATTCCTTTTAGAATAATGGCACGGGCGCCCACGAAAACACCTCGCCCAATTTTTATGGGCCGGGCGGTTGCGCGGCATAAGGTTGGATCGTCGGTCCAACCCCACTCCCCGGACGCCACATGGAAGTCATTGTCAATGGCCATCGCTCCGGAGCCAAAAATTGTGCCTTCGCCAACCTCTATAGAGGAGGCCGTGCAAAGCACAGTTCCACTCAGGCCGACGTCCCGCCCGAGAATCAATTGAGAGCCAGCCGCGAGCGCTCTGAGTACACAGGGTTGGAAACAGCCTAAAGGATTGGCGCGAGTGGCGCTGTAGAGCCGGACGTTAGCATTGACAATGATGCTGGCGCCTTTGGCCATGCTCAGGATCGGTCGGCCCAAAAGTTCACAAGGGCCCCGAAATTGCACACCTTTCAATTGGCCTTCCCAACGCCAAAGAAATGAAGGCCATTGACGCAGCCTGCCGGTCAGTTCACCGAGGAACGTTGCCGGAGTATGCTTGTTCATTGCGCGCGCAGCATAAAGAGCCCAGGTGCCCCAGTCTATTCAAAGCTCAACGCCAAAAGCACGAACTCGCTTTCGACTTTACCGTCGGTGGCAGTCACGCCACATTCAACCCCAGACCGGTTCGGAAACCAATATTCCGCGCGGTTGTTATGGTCCATAAACCGCTGACCGTCGCCTGGATCTCAGACTTTCCCGTTGAATGGTTGCCCAACCTGCCAGCGCAATTGCAAACTTTGCCGCGCCGCCATCCAGCGACCTGGCAAATCGTATTGCTCTCCGAATTCGAAAAAAATCCCAATCTGCGTTTGCACATTATTTTACTGCGAGGGCGCATCGAAGCCGATTTCAGTTTTGAACGCAATGGGGTTAACTTTCACATATTAAAGGCTCCACCCTGGCTCAGATTGGCTTCACTTTTCTGGACCGACACGCAATTAATCCAGCGCGCGTGCAAAAACATTAAACCGGACCTGGTACACGCGTGGGGCATTGAAAAGGGCGCGGCATTGATTGGGTTACGCTTGAATTATCCTTGCCTGGTGACGGTGCAGGGTCTCTTCGCCTGGTACAAACAAATCGTGCCACTACCTGCTTACTATCGCTTCATTGCCCACCTTGAGAAAACGAGTCTCCCCCGCGCTGGACTGGTGACCACGGAGTCCACGTTCGCCGTGGAATTCCTTCGGAAGCGTTTTCCGGGACTGCGAGTGCATCAGGCCGAGCATGCGCCTAATTCAACATTTTTTGAGATCCAACGGCGTCCGCAAATCGACCCTGTTGAGTTCATCTCGATCGGCGAATTATCCTTTCGCAAAGGCACTGATCTCTTGATCACCGCGCTCGAGCGGCTGCGTTCGGAATTTCCTTTCCGATGCACGCTCATCAGTGGTCCGGATCGCAGCTATCTAAGCTCCCTGCGCCCCAGGATATCCCCGGCACTCCAGGAGCAGATTGATTTTAAAGAACATTTGCTGCCCAACCAGGTGGCAAAGGCCCTGGAGACACCGACTCTCATGCTTTTGCCCACTCGCGCTGACGTAAGCCCCAACGCGATCAAAGAGGCTGTTGTTGCGGGTGTTCCAGTAGTGGCAAGCCAGGTCGGTGGCATACCGGATTATGTCCAACCCCTAAAAAATGGAATTCTGTTTCCGCCAGGAGATATCAAGGGTTTTATGGAAGCTATTCGAACCGCACAAAAACACTCGCTCCTCGGCCGTGGCCAGGTCGAGCCAGCGTCGCTCCAGTCAAGTCGCGCTTATCTTTCTCCAGCCCGAATGGCTCAGAATTTTCTTTCCGCGTATGACCGGTTGCTTGAGACCGTCCGCGTTTCCGGTTAGTTTCCCTCTTATCGAATGGTCGACGAGATCAGAAAAGCGGCGCGGAAATATTTGCCAGGAGGCCTCCGACGGCCCTTGGGCTATGTTGGAGGCAAGTTCGATCAAAGAATTTTGCAACCCTTGCAAGGTTTGCTTTTCGATCTCAAAGGAGGACAGTTTTGTGTGGACGACTGCACCTTTGTCATACCCAGGGAGTTGACGACGCGAACCTATCGGGCGTGTTTTTGGCAAGGCAGTTACGAAAAGGAGGAGCGCGGATTAATCCAGCGCTGGATCCGGCCAAATGATAGCGTGCTCGAATTGGGAGCTTGTTTAGGTATTGTTTCTTGTGTGACCAACAAGCTGCTGGCCGAGAAATCGCGCCACGTTGTAGTGGAGGCCAACCCTCTTTGCATTCCAACGCTTCGCCACAATAAAGAACTGAACCAGGCGGGGTTCCGCGTGGAGCATTGCGCGGTAGGCAAGCCTCCTGAGATCACATTTTATTTGCATCCCTCCTACATTGTCGGTGGCAATGCGCAACGCGTCACTAATCACCCCGTGCGTGTCCCGGCCAAAGCCTTAATTCAATTGGAGCATGAAAGCGGTCCTTTCACGGCCCTGATTATGGACATCGAAGGGGGTGAACAGGAAGTACTTGAGCAATCCTCTGATCTGTTAAAACAATTTCGCATTCTCATCATTGAATTACATGAGTTTGCTATCGGCGCCCAAGGCGTTGAAAAGTGCCGGGACATTCTGCGAACCAGCGGATTAGTGTGTGTCGATAAATCGGGTCTCACGGAGGTTTGGCTGCGGGTCTAGAGCAGGTTATGCCCACCCTAATCAAACGCCTCAGGGACCTGCGCTATAAAATCTTTTATGGAATGGCCCTCAGTCGTCGTTTCAATCTGGTGACATTGGGGGCGCCTGAATCTATATGTAAATGGACGATTTGTCCAACCGGGCTGGGCCCTGACAGCATCATTTATAGCGCCGGGGTTGGAAGCGACATCACTTTCGAACACGCGCTGGTTAAAAACTTTCAATGCCGCATAGTTTTGATCGATCCCTCTCCTACCGGCGTCAAAACCATGGGATTGTCCGAAAACATGATCCCTCAGTTTCGGTTTTTCCCAGTGGCTCTTGCTGGTCATTCGGGCAAAGTGACACTAGCACCTCCGTTGGATGCTGAAGGCGATTCGTGGTTCGCACAAAGCGATGGTCCCGGGGTGTTGCAGGTTGCCAGTGAAGATGTGGGTTCGTTAATGCAACGCAATGGGCATGCCCATATCGATCTACTCAAGCTTGATATCGAAGGATGCGAGTACGAAGTCATTGAAAGCATTTTAAAACATCGATTGTCCATTGGGCAAATCGCCGTTGAATTTCATCATGGCATTCTGCCTGGTTTCACCCGCGGTCAAACGATTCAAACCATGCTGAAACTGATCACGCATGGTTATACTTTGGTGGACCAGACAGGGGCGAATCATACTTTCGTCGCCCGAGGAAGAAAGAGGGCACCAGGAAAATGACGAATGACGGAATGAAAAATGACGGAAGCAACTACACGGATTGCATTCAGTGGGTCGTCTATTCTAAGTTAGGGAGCTAATTTCAACTCTCGCAATTGATTCATGAAGTTCCTTGCGAATGTCTCGAATGAAAGCTTTTGACGCAAGTCGGTCATGTCTAGCGAGAATCCGCTTTGAGCTCGCTCCGCGCATATCAAAATTGCCTCCGCGGTGGCTTGGGCATCCCGGATGGGAACGACTTCACCATTCAAGCCTGGGTGGACAAAATCATTGGCCCCGGTGTGAGGTGTGAGCACAACCTGTAGGCCGCAAGCCATTGCCTCAAGAGCGGCGCGTGCCAGCCCCTCTTCGAGTGAAGGCAAAACGAAAACATCCGCAGCGCGCAATCGCTCGACCAGACCGGCATGGGGCAGGCTCGGCGACCAGTCGATCCGCAAATCCTGGTATTGGCGCAAAATAGGCAGCACATCCTCTCGGACATCCCGTGTAAGAAGCAATCGCGCCGAAGGATGCTTTCGCTGAACTATTCGAAATGCCTCAAGAAGGTACGGAGTTCCTTTGCGCAGCGAAAGGCTGCCGGTATTAATAATGGTTATTGGCCTGTCGTTTCTACGCTCAGGTCCTGGCCGAAATCGCTCCAGATTCACAGGGTAAACATTCTTTAATATCTGACCGGGTCTAAACCCTCTTTCAAGAAATGAGCGCGATACGTAGGAACTCGGCGAAAGCACATAATCCACCTCCGCCAGCATAGCCCGGGAACGTTCATACCAGAATCGTGATATCGGTGGAAAAGGTGATTTCCACCTGCGATGTTCCTCACTTAAAATTTCCCAAAAGTTCTCGATATGGGAATTCCCGGCATCGACAAAAGTTTTGCCTCCGTGTCGGCGAACAAAATTGAAGCAGGCATTTGTATAACCGTAACTTGAAATAATGTGGTCGCCCGGTTGCAATTGTTTGAGGACCCATCTATCGAACCAGGGCAGCAGGCGAAAACGAGAAGATTCTGCCTGGAAAGTGCCCAAAGCGCGTGCCGCCGCATAAGTGCTCAACCCAATCAAGAAATTCAGATGCGTCCGTTCGGCAGGCACGCCGGAGGTGCCCCGGCGTGTTCCAAGGGCGAGCAATCGAAGCAAACCCGCTTGCTCGAGTGCCCGGGCGTTCTCATCGCACACCGATCTTTGCGGTGTGGCAACGACAAATCGTGGAATAGTCGATTTCAGAAAGCTTTATTTTGTTCGATTATTCGAATGTTCCTGCGCCAAAGCGTGAAAGAATTTCCACGCCTCTTCAAGCGCGCAAAACCTTGAGCTCATGAGCTCCAACCCCCTACTCGACAAATGGACTCACTACTGCGCCCTTTGATGATGGCTAATTGAAGTGGTCTGCCGCATTTTGAACTTGAACGGTGCATATGTGTTTAACAGATTTTCAACAATGAGTCTTGAACAAGGGACCGCGTCTGAATTCCCAGATGTGGAACGCCGGTTTGAAAAACCACTCCAAAAGTGGGAATACGCGTTTTTATTCGCTTTTTGGGTGGCCATAGTTGGCGCTGCTATCTGGCAATCAGGCAAGGAATACTTCGACAATGACGAGCTTTGCACCACATTACTGGTGTCCAATCCGAGCTTTTCCGAAATGTGGACAGTCATCCGTCGCGGAGGCGAACTCAACCCGCCTTTGTTCTTTATTATCGAATGGATCATCGCCCGTGTCGCTGGCGGCGGGGAGTTGGCATTGCGGGCGATTTCATTTGTTTCTGTCGCCTTTGGAGGTTGGATACTCTATTTCACCCTGCGGCCCCTGACCGGCCCACGGATTGCCGCCGTATCCATAGCCCTGATTTTGGGCCTTAGCCGTACAACATTTTACCTTGCGGGAAGGGCTCGCTATTACGCCTTTTTTTTCTTGCTGGTCACTATCGCAATTTGGCTGGCCATGCGGCTTCGTAGCCGAATTGAATTGCGTTGGTCTGATTACGCCAGCGTTTTTTTGATTCATTGTTTGTTGGTTTATTTGCATTTGTTTGGCCTGATTTTCAGCGGGGTGTTGCTTCTGGCAGTAGTCGCAGCGGATGCATTGATCATCAAATGGCGCTGGAAATTATACGGTTGTATCATCGCCGCCTGGGTGGCTTTTGGCGCCTGGGTGCCTTATGCGACAACGCAGGTCAAATCCGCGGGGGCCTATACGCCACCAGGTTATCACACGATTGGATTCTTCCTCGAGCAACTATCCCTGGAAACTCCGTATGCTCCCATTTTTATAGTGGTTGCTATGTTGGGCGGGCTGGCTCTGATGCTGCCTCGCGGGGCCGGGGCGGCAGATGAGGCCTCCTCCTGCAACTCACCTTTAGGTTGGACCTCGCTAGCTCTCCTGGCAGGCGGGCTTCTAGTCGTTCCGATTGCAACCTGGTTTGGCTCATTTTTTATCACTGCTCTTTTCATGCCGCGCTATGTTTTTCCTTCCATCGCAGGCTACGTGATTATCACCGCCTTGATCTTGCTGGCTTTATTGCGTCTTCCTCGCGGGAACCCCCAATTCAAGTGGACGATTTCTCCGGCAGTTTGGACCACAACCTGGTTTGCTGTTCTGGCCTTCGGTCTTCTTTTTCAACCCATGCGTGCCTGGAAGAACCCTTCTCTGCCGGTTCAACCATTCGTTGATGCCGAATTCGGGGATCGCCATCTGCCGATGGTGTTTGAAAATTCATTTCCCTATATAAAACGCGCTTTTTACGGCCGAGACCGCGAGTACATGCTGCTCACCGACCCTGAAGCCAGCAAGGCAGACCCAAACTGGTACACAGGATTTATCATGCGCTATTTTGATCATTACTACCCTCGTTACCAGCGGATGCACATTCTACATTACGATGACCTTCCTGATACCTTCCTGGCCGTCGATGACGATATGACCAAAACCTTTGAATGGTTATTCGAGCACAGGCCCGACTTGAAGACGCGTTTACTCGGAACCAGGAAATCGGAACTCGAATACTTTGGAATGGAGAGGGTTTTCCTGGTGCAACGGAGCAGAAATCAGAGAGCGGTGGGGGCCACTGCTCCTTAAATTCGGCTGATTAGGCTAACAGAAGGTTTTACCGGCTTCCCCGACCCTGTTCCTCGCCTGCTGTTCCTATTTCCCCTATGACATCCTCGACCACGTACAACGGCCGCCTCTTGCTTTCAATAAAGATGCGCCCTACATACTCGCCGATGGTCCCAAGCGCAAGCAACTGCATGCCGCTTAAGAATGTAATGAGCGAAACCAAAGTAGGCCAGCCAACCACAACTATTCCCACAAACACGGCCCTGACCAAAACAACAACCAAATACGCAAAACTGATTCCCGCCACGATCAAACCAAGCACAGAAATCAACCGGAGCGGTTTGGTGGTGAATCCTAACAAGAATCCCATCGCAAAATTCAATTGCCGAACAAAGGAATATTTAGTCTCACCCTTCGTCCTTTGACCGGACGTTACCTGAACCGTGGAAGTCGGGAAATTAACCAGCGCCATCAGACCGGTGAGAGACTGTTCGTACTCGCGAAACTTTCGCAACTGGAGCACTGTGCGGCCAGAGATAATCCGGAACATGCTCGTGTTGTGGGCCAGCTTTTGGTCCGAAAGCCAATTGAGCACCGAGACAAAACTCTTCGAAAAAACGTTTCGTAAAGCCGAATCGTTTTTTTGCTCTTTCGTCCCATAAACAATATCGAATCCTTCCCGCATGCGTGCATAGAGCTTTGGAATATCTTCGGGATAATCTTGCAAATCTCCGTCCATCAGCACGGCCGAATCCCCACAACAGGCATCCAATCCGGCCACCGCAGCGATATGCTGCCCGCGAGGCGTCGAGAGCTTGACCACCTTAATTCGTGAATTTACCCGGTTTTGTGCCCGAAGAACCTCGACCGTATTATCTCGATTCGTATCCGTCACGAAAATGACTTCGTAAGAAAGGCCCATTTTTTCCAACGTGGCCGCAAGTCGAGCGATCAGTTCCGGGAGGATTTCAGCCTCATCTCGGACGGGAATGATAACAGAAATATCCATTTACCAGGCTGTTTGAATGGCGCGTCGGTTCAAGAGCAGCGCTGCGATCTCGAGCCCAGCGCCAGGCCAGCAGACAGTCTCTTTTTATTATAGAACCTCACGGGTGTCTTTGTAGATCTTGATGATGTATTTGTTTCCTTTCATCCGAAAAAAAGCAGGAAACCTGTCATTGTCCGATATTCGCAATTGGTTGAAAAGCTGGGCTAAAGTCTTGTTAACGTCGAGTTCTTCATCTTTGGCGCTTCGTTTGGGATAGAAAGTTTCGTCGCCTTTCTGCAGCACAGGTGCCATTGCCGGGGAATTTGCAGCATAGGTCAAGCACATTCCTATGAGCGTTTCCGCCATGCGCTCTCTCAATTCTGGCAAGAGTTCGCTTCCGTCAAACTCAACTCTTTCCTTCAAATAATAGGCCCCAGCATCAGCTTGTGGCGTGGCCTCAAAAAGCGTCAGAACAATTTCGTTCTTTCCCTCGAGCACCTGCCACTGAAGCGGCGAAAAACCTTTACCTTTTGGAAGATCACTGGCGTGAACAACGATATTATGTCGATTCCGCCCGAGAAACTCTTGCTCGATAAGGCGCGAACAACTGAGCAGGAAACATAGGTCGCCCGAAGGAATCAGCTTTTTGTCGAAGACGTACCCCACTTCATGCCCAACTTGAGCGAGCTTATCCCTAAGTGTTCTCCCATACGGAACAAACCAGCTCTTTTCATTATCGGTGAAAATCGTGATTATCATTAAGCCTTCCTGCTGGATGCTTTGCCGGACTTTAGGTTTTCGGGAACCTCATCATTCAATATGGGCCACGAGTGCGTCCACTACCTGCTCTTGTTGGGCCTCAGTCAATCCGGCAAAAAGCGGCAGCGTAATCTCATGATTCGCAACCCACTCCGTTTTTGGCAGAACAGCCTTCAATGAAGAATAGATCTGGAAACGATGAGCGGGAGGATAATGCACGCTGGTTTGAATGCCTCGTTCGACCAATGCCTTGCGAACTGCGTTGCGCCGCTCGGTGCCCCCCTCCCGCAGTAACAACGGGAAGATATGGTAGCTCGATCCGGAAGCTGCGGAGGCATACGGAATCTGAACTCCCTGAAACGATTGCAATGCCTTCACGTATCGGTGAAATACTTGTTCACGCGCTGCAGTATCCCCTGCCAGCTTTTTCAACTGCGAAATGGCCAGCGCTGCGTGAATATCATCCAGCCGATAATTGAACCCACGCGCGATCACGTCATAATCAGAAGCATGACCCCTGGCCCGGTCGAACGAAAGGGAAGTCATGCCATGCGAACGCAACAGCCGAATCCGTTTGGCCAGCTCCGGATCTTTCGTGACGATCATTCCGCCTTCCCCGCATGCAATATTCTTGTTTGCGAAAAAGCTAAAACAAGCAGCATCCCCGAATTGGCCGATGTGCCTTCCATTGCATTGCGTCGCAGGCGCGTGGGCTGCATCACTGATAAGGAAGAGATTGTGTTCTGAGGCAATGCTTTCCAAGGCCTGCATGTCGCAAGGAAAGCCGGCATAATGCATCGGAAGCAGTGCTTTAGTCCGCGGCGTGATGAGCTGTCTCACGTGCGCAGGGTCCAGGGAAAAATCCGTGTGACTCACGATATCACAAAAAACCGGAGTTGCCCCCACATAGCCAACGGCATTGACTGTTGCGACGAACGTCATCGATGGCACAATCACCTCGTCACCTGGCCCGAGCCCCAAAGCGGCCAAACACAAATGCAGGGCGGTGGTACAGTTGCTCACCGCGATGGCGTAAGGGCAACCGACATGAGCGGAAAAAGCAGTTTCCAGCTCCGCTGTTTTGGGGCCCATCGAGATCCAGCCGGAACGAAGCACATCCAAAACAGCTTTTTGCTCTTGTTCGTCGTAGTTTAAAGCAAATAGGGGGATCGAGTAAGCCATCGCTCAAGTCGCGCTCCCGCCGGCAAAGTGCTCGCGATAAATTTCCTGGGCACGTTGATAATCCGGGATCTGACCTATATCCAGCCAGTATTCCTCGATTTGGTATTTGGCCACTGGGATATTGTTTGCAAGCATCATTGTGATTAAAGCGTCCATTCCAAAGTACTGATTTTCAGGAATGAGTTCAAAAATGGCGGGCTTCATCACATAGATGCCGGCGACCACCATAATCTCGAAGTTAGGTTTCTCTTCGATGCCAGTTACAAAATCGCCTGCGAAATGAATCCGCCCAAATGCAAACGGCGTAATGATCTTCTTGATTCCCACAGTTAAATTGGCCGGCGTCGATACTGCAAAATCATACATTTTGCGGAAATCTGTAGCGGAAAGGATATCGCCGTTCATCACCAAAAATGGCTGGCGGAGACGTTCACGCAGCAAGCCCACTGGCCCAGCCGTACCGAGAGGAGTTTTCTCCTCGCTTACCTCGATCTTGACTCCATAACGAGAGCCATCCCCGACAAAATTGCTGACATATTGGGACATGTAATTCGTGGCCAGAAAAATCTCCACAAATCCATATTGCTTGAGGTGATTGACCTGAATTTCCAAAAGCGATTTTTCACCAATCGGCAGCAGAGGTTTGGGAATCACTTCCGTAAAAGGTTTGAGTCGGCTACCCAAGCCACCCGCTAAAATCACAGCCTGTAACGCGGTCATACAGTGTAAGACCCAACTTTAAAATCGGCCTGGTGCGCGCGGACCCAATCAATTGTTTCCTGCAGGCCCGTCTCCAAGTCGTACTGAGGACGCCAGGAGGTCAGCTCGCGCATGCGGCGGTTATCGCAAACTAGCCGCTCGACTTCACTTTGAGCTGGCCGAGTGCGTTCGGCGGAAGTTGCCACCTCGATCTCTGCTCCCATTAATGCCGCAATTTTCTGAACCAGTTCGCCCATGCTGATTTCCGTTCCAAGCCCAACGTTCACGGGCAAGCCGTCAAAATGGTTTGATTGCGCGAGGGCCAGAAAAGCTGCAACGGTATCTTTGACATAAGTGTAATCACGCGTCGGCGCGAGACTGCCCAGGCGAATCGGTCGTTCGCTCTGTAGAATCTGGCTGATGACTGTCGGAATGAAAGCGCGCGCAGATTGGCGTGGACCAAACGTATTAAAGGGCCGCACGACCCGCACCGGCAGACCGAAGGAGCGATGATAGCTAAGCGCCAATTGGTCGGCAGCGATCTTGGTGGCAGCGTAAGGCGATTGCCCGACAGCCGGGTGGCGCTCGTCAATGGGAACGTACTGAGCTGTGCCATAAGTTTCGCTCGTTGACGTGATCAGCACTTTTCCAAGTCCCAAATTTCGGGCCGATTCCAGAATGTTATAGGTCCCTTCGACATTAGTCCGGATATACGCCAGGGGCGAAACGTAGGAATAAGGAATACCAATTAACGCGGCTAAGTGAAAAACCGTTTGGCACCCTTCCATTGCACGCGCTACGGAATCATAGTCGCGGACGTCGCCTGAGATTACTTCAATGCTACCCCGCTCGGAAGATTCCTCGAGCCAACCCCAATTGTTGCGGGAATTGTAATGGACCATGGCGCGAACTTGCCAACCCAGGGCGACGCAGGCCTCGACCAGGTGCGAACCTATAAAGCCTCCAGCTCCAGTTACTAATACTCGCTGTTTGCTTGCGTCTCCTGATTGAGAAGAACGACTGTTTAATTCGGTGGCTGGCATTGCAGCAGGGAAGCCCTATAGCAGGGCAAGGAAGAGCTTGCAAGGTAATATGGGACCACTAGCCCTTTTGAACAGAACCTTTATTCCTATTGTCCAACCGGCGAACGTGACACAGTTCCGCAGAAGACAGACTGACCTGCCGATCCTTCAAGCCAGAGCTTGCAGCAGCGAAACGGTCGCCCATGAGCCGGTTTAGTAACGCGGTTCGCTCACTCACCTCCGGGTACGCCGCATTGGTCGCCAATGGGGTTTATCTGCTCGCGTCCATTCCTTTGGCTTTACGCTATCTCTCCGCCGACGAGTTTGCCTTGTGGAACCTGGTAGTGCAAATCGCGGGTTATCTCATCTTGATTGATTTCGGCATGACCGGGGCCGTGTCGAGAATATTGATCGATCACAAGGACGACCGGGAGGCTGGGAATTATGGCGCAGTGATAAAGACAGGAATGCTGGGCCTTTTATTCCAGGGCGTTTGCATTATTTTCGGAGGACTCTTGCTGGCACGAAGTCTTCCTCTTCTGCTCGATGTCCCGTATCAATTCAGAAAAGTTTTTGAGGTGCTCATCGCCGGCCAATGTGCCTTGCTCGGCGCGTTATTTGTGACTCGAATTTTCATGAGCCTGCTTCAAGCGCATCAGCGTTTCGACGTGATCAATTATGCTCAAATTCTTCAGCTTATCGCAGGGTTTGCAACGCAATGGCTGACTTTCCATCTGGGCTGGGGTTTATACAGCTTATTAGCTGCCAGCGCTGTAAACGCAGTGGTCGGGTCAATGTATAACTTATTTTGGGTTCTGAAATTGCAGCTCTTCCCTTCCACAGCGAGCTGGGGAAAAGCGAATGGCAAAATCTTTCGAGAATTATTGTCTTTCGGCAAAGACTTATTTTTGCTCTCCATAGGTTTACAACTGCTCAATGCAACCCAGGTCGTGATCATCACTCGGACGCTCGGATTGACCGCCGCGTCTGTCTGGATCATAGCCACAAAGACGTTCCTCCTCGCGCAGCAAGTCGTCGCCCGCATATCCGACTTCTCCAGTAGCGCTCTGGGCGAAATGGTTGTGCGCGGGGAGCAGGAACGACTACAACGACGTTTTCGGGAGCTACTCGTGCTGACCGGGGCAGCAGCAGTATTCGTGGGGGGCTCCATCGCTCTCTGCAATAGCAGCTTCATCGCTGTCTGGTTAAAGGGGGGTCCGCACACAATTGCCGCAGCTGATCTCAAGAACCTCGAATCCTTCGCTTCCAAACTAAAGGACCAGGACTCTCCATTTTCACGGTTCCTCTCGAGTCAACTTTCAGATGCAACCCGAGAAGCTATTCGCACAAACAACAATCCAGAAATTCTCCGTGCCGGTTTAGTCAGCGAACTCAATGGGCTCCTTAAAATGAACTCCTTTTACGAACCAGAACGTTTCGCGTCGATAGCTTTGTCCCCCGAAAGCAGCTCACTTTTGGACCGGAAACTTTCGGGAGGTTGGCGGGCGCGCTTGAACCGGCTGCTCCTCGAGGACGCTTTCCCAAAAGAGATAGAAAGGAGCATCAGATTCTCGACCGACTGGCCATGGCGGAACGATGTCCTGCTTGGCCTTCTGCTTATCCTCACCAGCGTGACACGCTGCAATATCAGTTTAACAGGACAAACAAAACAAATCGGCGGAATGCGTTTCGTATACTTTCTCGAAGGGATTTGTTTCGTGACCCTGGCGTGCCTCGCCGTGCCGCGATGGGGAATGAGCGGAATCATTGGGGCAGCGATACTGGCGAATGTTCTATGGAGCGGGGCGTATGGATTCTGGCGGACTGCGCGCTATTTCTCCATCCAAGTCTCCGAGCCATTATTGAGCTGGTTGCGTCCTGCATACCGTTATCTGAGTCTGATGATTCCACTGGCAGTCGGACTTGCATTGGCAACTTCCGGTCTGTTTGCCGTAAAGCGTTTCTTTTTAGCTTCCGCGCTGTTTTTCGTTGTCGGTTTGGCACTACTATGGGTCGGAGGGTTGACACGCGAATTGCGTTCGGAATTAAAGGAGCGATTCGGGTTGGTTCAAGCATCAAAGCCCCGTAAAAAAACCTTCTTGCCCGAGGGCTGAAATGTTTCTTTTTTGCCCCTTTCATTCTTAGTAGTCTGATGGCTCATGAATCTATTAAGGATAACGGGTTAAGGCCCGAGTAATAGTTGATGGAAACTCGATAGTAGCACCCCAGCCCTGTGTCGCGTTTTAGCAGATTTGCCCAATCTTTAGCTTCCGGCTATGTGTTGCTGGGTGCCAACGTCCTATACACGCTGGCCTCAGTGCCGCTGGCTCTTTCCTATTTGGGGAAGGCGGAGTTCGGCCTCTGGGCGCTCACCACCAGCATCGCTGGATATATTGGTTTTCTGGATTTCGGGTTGAGTGCGTCCGCTTCCCGCATTCTAATCGACTACAAAGATGCTCGCTCGGAATCAAACTACGGAAGCGTGATTCAAACCGGCGCTCTTGTGGGACTGACTCAAGGAACTTTGGTTTTTATAGTGGGCGCTGCACTTGCTTTTGTCGTCGGGCCCTGGTTGAAGATCCCACCGGAATTAAAGCGCGATTTTATATGGCTCATGATTGGTCAATGTGGATTATTGGGTTTTTCATTCGCCGCCAGGATACTGACCCACATTCTTACAGCGCATCAGCGCTATGATATCCCCAATTACGCCTCAAGCGTGCTGTTTGCCGTCAACTACGGTGTGTTGTGGTATTGCTTTGCGCGAGGGTTAGGCGTCTTCAGCATATTATGGGCGCAGGGGATCGGAACAGTCCTGGTCACAGCCATCAACGGAGTTGCTTGCTTTCGTTTGAAGCTCTTGCCTGAGGCGGGAAAATGGGGACGGCCAGCGTGGGACAAATTCAAAGAACTTTTCGTGTTTGGTCGCGATTTTTTCTTCTGCGCGGTGGGCAACCAAATGATCAACGCCAGCCAGACGATCTTGCTGACACGGCTGCTGGGTCTGGAAGTGGCAGCGGAATGGAGCATTTGCACCAGGACCTATACGATGCTCCAACAGGTGATATTTCGTATCTTCGATTATTCTAGTTCGGCCCTGGCCGAAATGATTGTGCGGCAGGAACGCCTGCTTTTGCTCCAGCGCTTCAGGCAAATTGCCACAGTCTCGTGCAGCATTAGCATTGCCGCGGCGCTGATGTTTGCGGTTAGCAATGGAGTCTTCGTTCGAGTCTGGACCAACCGCAGTCTGGACTGGCCGGTCATCAACGATGTATTGCTTGCCGTCTGGTTAATCCTAAGCGCCAGCATGCGCGTTCACACAGGACTGGCCGGACAAACCAAACGATTCGCTTTTCTGCGTTTCATCTATTTTTTGGAAGGCGCAGCTTTCGTTTTATTCGCCCTGCTGTTGCATGCGCGAGGTGGTATAACGGGCATGTTGCTGATTTCCATCGGATGCACGTTGGCTTTCAGCTTTCCATACGGATTGTATCGAACGAAATCGTACTTTGACCTCTCCTGGACCCAACTTTTGGAATGGCATCGTTCAGCATTTACCTTTCTCGTCTGGGTCATTCCAGTCGGAGCGATTGTTTGGCTGCTTACTCGAGAATTATCCTTTCCAATTCGGCTTGGCATCAATACCGCATTGGTGGGCGCCTGGACGTTTTGGGCGCTTTTCCGGCACGGACTTGGAAAACCGCTGCAATTTGAAATGATGGCTCGCGCGCCAGGCTGGGCACGGCCTGTGCTCCTCTGGGCCGGGCTTCGAGGCCCCTCGAAGTGATGATTCCACTCAGCTAATGATTTACGATATTGCCAGAAAGGCACGGCAGAAACTTCGAGCCTATCGCGCCCATACCTTATGGAGAATAGGGGTGCTAAAGACTGGATGGACCACCTCGTTGCCCGACGAGCTGAGTTTCTGGGAAAAGGCTCTCAAGGATAATGGCAGTTCATGGAATCAACAAGAGTTTCGCGAACGGACCGATCCGGATTTGGCCCTGCAGGAGGAACTCAAAGCTTTGATTGATGCCCCGACAGGGACGCTTGTCCGCATTATCGACGTAGGAGCCGGTCCCCTCACTCGGGTGGGCAGGAAGTGGAACGATCGCAAGGTCGAGATCGTTGCGGTCGACCCCCTTGCGGACCACTATGTCAGTTTGCTCGCCCGCCTCTCCATCACGCCCCCTGTCAGAACCGTGTCAGCCCACGGCGAGGACCTGTTGGCAAGTTTTTCTGAAAATCAGTTCGATTTGGCATACGCCAGCAATGCTCTCGATCATAGTTATGATCCGATGCGAGCAATACGCCAAATGCTCGCGGTCGTAAAGCCCTCCAGCTACGTCTATTTGTGGCATTTTGCCAACGCCGGGATGCAGGAGGGTTATCAGGGCTTGCATCAGTGGAACTTCGATATTCGGAAAGGCGACTTCATCGTGGGAGGCAGAAATAAAAGTTATTCGCTTGCCTCCGAATTCAAACAAGAGGCGGAGGTACAGTGCGAAGTTCAGCATGCCTTCAACTCCAGAGTAGTTATCGCCAAACTAAAAAAGCTCCCTCAACCTTCAAAGGCCTAAACGCAACTTTTCTCATCCAATCTTTTCCATTATCCTTCAGCGATATGAGTTCGGCTCGCAAAGCGCTGCAATTGGGCGCCCGCTTACTTAAGATCGCCGCGGTGAACCCGACTCGCCTGAGGATCGTCCTGGGCACAGCGTTGTCGGCAACCGATGCGGTCATCGATCCCGCTTGCGATCTCTCCAGGCTCGCTCAAGTTACAGTCAATGATTTGTTGCCGTCTGAAGGGCCTCCCTTACGCGTTAGCCTGGCGCTCTTCCCAAAAACTCACGCTTCTGTTTCGGTGCTGGAATTTACCTGCCTGGCTCTACTTTTGGCCAAAGCTCGCGCCAAAAACGTCTTCGAGTTCGGAACTTACAAAGGCGTTTCGGTCACCCAACTGGCTTTAAACCTGCCCGAAGCCAGTCGCATTTTGACTCTTGATTTGCCAGATGAGCACCATTCCACCCAATTCAAGATTTCAGACCCCGAGGATGCCGAAATCGCCGCTGAGAGCGGAAAAGGCTCCCTGGTTCCTGTTGATTTGAGAGATCGAATTGATTTTCTACGTCAGGATTCGGCTACCTTCGATGAGTCTCCCTGGGCAAGCAGGATGGATTTCGTTTTCGTGGACGGGGCCCATAACAGCGAATATGTCCGTAACGACTCCGAAAAAGGATGGCGTATGCTGCGGAGCGGCGGCGTCATCGCCTGGCACGATTGCCGCCCGCAAGATCCCGCAGTGGTTCGATATCTTCTCACGTGCGGTTTTCAGCCCCAACACATTTCGGGCACGACCCTCGCTTTCGCTACGAAGCCTTGATTGTATGCATATTTATGAAGCAGCACGCCACGTTGCGAACCGCTTCGGTTTTGATGTTTGCCGGGTGGGTCGCGAGCGCCTGGGACGTTTGCTGACGGCCGATCTGGTGGAACTGACTCCCAGGGATGGGATTATCCTGGATGTAGGAGCCAATACAGGAAGATCTGCTCGGAACTTCCTGAAGCTATTTCCAAAGCAGGAGATTTGGTCTTTTGAGCCCGGGAGCGAGGCTTATGCAGAACTCAACGCTGCGCCGGACCTGGCAGGCGTTAAGAAATTTAATATCGCGCTGAGTGACCGCGAAGGGATGGCCACACTGAACAGGTTCGGCGGTTCGGAAATGAACTCTCTGTTTCAGCGTTCGTCACGGGCTGAGCTCTTCGTTCCTGACCCAGCTTCGATTTCGCCTAAAGGGACTGAAGAAGTCAAAATGACGAGGCTGGATACTTTTTGCGAAAGCCATCACGTCACTGCGGTTGCAATGCTGAAGATCGACACACAAGGACATGACCTGGCTGTTCTCCGTGGAACTGAGCGTCTGTTGGCTTCAGGCCAAGTCCAGGTTATCCTCTGTGAAATCAATTTCTCCCCTCTTTATGAAGGACAACCCAGCATGGGCGAAATCTATTCCTTTCTGAGTTCACTCGGGTTCGGATTAGTTGGTCTTTATGACACCGCTCGTGACGCATCGGGCTGTCTTAAGTGGTGTGATGGACTTTTTCGACGACGGCAGGACGCCCCAAAGGCAGTTGCTTGAAAATTTTAATCTCTACCTTCACTTATCCGCCGAATGCGGATGGCGTCGCCGAAGCCTCGGCAGTACTGGCCCGAGGCCTGGCTGCCCGCGGGCATTTGGTAACCGTCGCGACGGCCCATCACCCGGAACGAAAATCCAATGCACTCGGCGCAAATCCACAGGTCGAGCAGTTTAACATATCCAACTCCGATACACGTCCAGTCGAAGAATGGCAACGATACCAACAATTCGTCCGCAATGTGGATTGCGATGTCATGGTTTTTGAATGTTGGGACTCATGGACCACACGACTGATCCGACCGTTCCTCAGCGGAATAAACGCAAAGAAAGTCTTGGTCAGCCACGGCTACGCCGCTCATTTGTGGACCCCTTATCGAAAATTTGCCTGGGGATTGGGTTCCTGGTTAAAAAGAATACCGGAGGTGCTCGCGTTGCCTTTTGTCTTGCGCAAGTACGATCATGTTGTCTTTCTCAGTCAACGAGCTGCTTGGGATAGATTTTTGGATCATTGGGTCGCCAAAAAAACTGGCTTCCAACACTGTTCAGTCATTCCTAATGGCGCATTCACAAAGGAATTCGCTGATTCATCCTTAAGTTTTCGCGAGAGCTTTGGGATTGGCAGCGGACCCTTGTTGTTATACGTGGCGAATTACTGTGACCGAAAGAATCAGCTCATGGCGCTGCGGGCGTTTCGTCACGCGCGGCTGGAAAATGCCACGCTGGTTTTTATCGGGAGTGAGTTTAACGAGTACTCAGTGGCGCTGCAAAATCTGGACAACCAACTCAAAACAGAATTTAAGCCTGGACGTGTGGTTCTGCTGGAAAAAGTCAGCCGCGAATTGACCTGCGCAGCATATCGCGACGCGGACTTGTTTGTCCTTTCGGCCAAAGCAGAAACCCAACCGATTGTGCTGTTCGAGGCTATGGCGAGTAAAACGCCTTGGCTTTCAACCGATGTAGGCTGCGTCGCCGAGTTGCCTGGGGGAATCGTCGCCCGGTCCGAAGGTGAACTGAATCGAGAAATGAAGGCTCTGCTCGATTCTCCTGAGCGTCGCAATCAATTAAGCCGTGAGGGCTGGACTGCAAGCCAACAAACTTATGACTGGGAAAGAGTCGTTGCGACCTACGAAAGCTTGCTCCAGAGCTTTGCAAATCATCATCCAGTAGCAGGAGACCGAACTTCCCGGAACCTCGTGGCTGCCCCTGAATGAAACCGGTTCCCGAAGGTAACTCGACCAAACCCGGTTCTATATGCCTGGTCGTATGCTATTTCGGGTCGTTTCCGCCTTACTTCGATTGCGTATTGCGTTCCTGTGCTTCTAATCCGGATATCGACTGGCTTATTTTTACGGATCAAACGGATTCGCCAAACACTCCTTCGAACGTTCATCTGCGAAAAACGAGCCTGAGTGAATTACACTCAAAATTCTCGGCCAGGCTCGGTTTTGAAATCGCTCTCGAGCGCCCCCGTCAACTCTGCAACATAAAACCGGCTTTCGGGTACTTGTTCGACGATTCTCTCGCTGAATATGAATTTTGGGGCCACTGCGATCTCGATATGATCTTTGGTGATCTGAGGAAATACCTGGGCAAAGAAATTCTTTCCTCGTATGACCGGATCCTCGATTTAGGTCACTTGTGTTTGTACCGAAACACTGAGAAGGTGAACCGCTACTTTATGCTCGAGGCACCCGGGGTTCCCTTTTACAAGCAGGTATTTCAGCAAGGTATTGAAATGGCCTTTGACGAATGGCAAGGCATTTACCGCATTTTTAGGTACCATAACATCCCTCAATACCACGCGGATGTGATTGTCGATGTCATTCCTCCCACGCGATGGAAATTTCCTCGGTTCGAAGGGGTCGGTATTCAGAACCATTTTTTCCAGGTTTTTTATTGGTACAAAGGCAAGGTCTTCCAATGTTATCTCAGCTCACACGGCGCCCCTGTCGATGTCGAGTATGCCTATATTCATTTCCAGAAGAGACACCTCCCCGCTCCTGAGTTTAACCCGTTTCAAGTAAATGGTTTTCTGATTACTCCCGACGGATTCTTTCCCTATACCAGAGAAGAGCTCCCAAAACAGGACTTCTGCAGGTTTAACCAGGAACACATACGCCCTCTCCCGGAGCTTGCCCAGTTCGCCTATAAAAGTCTCAAGCGACGATTGGGGCTGAGCTGAACCTTCCAATTATTTCTGGGAAATGTCGTTTGCGTTCCCGGTATTGCGCGGGTTTCCGCGAAACTTAGGCCATGGGGACTTCGCTAGCGGAACTTTACTGCGGATGGCGGTAAAATGAGTTGCATCGGAAACATAAATCTCCCCGCTGGCTGCTACTGCCGGAGGGTTTCGCCCTACCGGCACGAATTTCCAGTTAAATCCCTCTTCCAACCCCATATTGTACATCACCCCCCAACCCGTCTCCAAGCAGATGGTCGAGTCGGCCAAAATCAGCGGCGTGGGCAGGATGAAATCGTCCACAATCGCTTCCCATTTCTTAACACCCAACGGCGTAATTCCCCATACTTGTTTGTTCACTGCCACATAAATCGCGCCACCGGGTGCAATCACCGGAGAAGACTCGGTAACCCCTCCAGTCCGCAGCTTCCATTTTAGAGTGCCATCGAAATCCAGCGCATATATAAAGCCATCGACTGACGTGAAATAAATACCCTGTTCCTGATTGATGGCCGGCGATGAGATGATCGGACCGCCAACCGAATACTCCCACTTCTTTTGCCCATCCGGTCCAAGCGCATAGAACTTGTTATCATGCGAACCGAAGTAGATCGATCCATTACGGCTAATTGCGGGAGACGATACAATGGGTCCAGCCGTCGAAAACTGCCAGCGCTGCTTTCCATCCGGATTGAGAGCATAAAAGGTCTTGTCCCACGAACCAAAACAAACCATCCCATCACTGGCCAACGCTGGGGAGCTATCCACCCATCCTCCCGTGTAAAACTCCCATTTCAGTTTCCCGTCAGGTCGTAGCGCATAACATTTCCGATCCCTGCTGCCGAAATAAATAGTGCCGTCGGTTCCAACCGCTGGAGATGACTTGATCTCCAATCCAGCGCGGAAAACCCATTTGCGCGCGCCATCAGGCCAAACAGCCCAGAATCTTCCCGTGAATGTCCCGAAGTAGATTGTGCCGTCGGGAGCAACCGCGGGACAAGTTAAGCTGGTCGTGCCTGTGCTGAGCGACCATTCATTGGTGAGATACTCGACTTCACCCGCGCGAGAAGCGAAAGGCAGGAAGAACAGCAACATGAGTTGCCCGAGGAACAGCCAGCAACTTAGTCGCTTAGTACGCCCTACCTCTTTGCAATAAATCTCCCGCATTTTTTTTCGAAGGCTTGAAAACCAATGCCGCAGCCTCAGTTCATAATTGAAAATCTATGAAACCAGTCATCATTATGAAATAAAATTCTCCTCCTGTCATCTCGGGTGGGACACATCCCTGTGGGACTGATAGCACCGTCACAATAAAATCCTCCGGCATTCCCCGAACACCGGCGCACTCCGAGTGCCGGTGGCACTGTCGAGCGATTAAGAAAAATCGCAATCTCCTTTAAAAAAGCACTTTGCCTGAGGCAACCCTTTTGTAAGCTGGTCAATATGTCGGTTACCCTTTATCAAGAATTACTGACCCCGATGGAATTTTGACGCGTGGAAAGCCGCTTTCTTGCCTTTTACTTTTGATCACACCCACTTACAACTCTCGAGTCCTGGAAGCGATCGTTTGAGATGAGAATCGCCATTCTCACCACCGACAATCGCGAGCATTATAGGGACTATACAAATCCTTCTCCCTATTTTGGCACAGCGCCGGAAGCCTTGCTTCAGGGCTTTGCGCTGCTGCCTGGCCATGAGGTGCATGTTGTTACCTGCGCGCGGGCAAGAATGAAATCGCCAGAGCGCCTGGCTCCTAACATCTTTTTCCACAGTCTTTACGTTCCTAAAGTCGGCTGGATGCGGACCGCTTATCAAGGATGCATCCGCGCTGTGCGGTACAAACTCAAGGAAATTCAGCCGGATGTGGTCCATGGACAAGGGACGGAAAGGGATTGTGCGATCAGCGCGGTTTTTTCAGGTTATCCTAACGTTTTGACCATTCATGGTAACCTCCGGCTCATTGCACAGGTCAATGATGCCAAAATGTTTTCGTTTCTATGGCTGGCCGCCCGGCTGGAGGCCTTGACCATTCCGCGTTCTCAAGGTGTCGTGTGTATCACTTCTTACACCCAAAAAGCAGTCGCCGATCTGGCGCAGCGAACCTGGGTTGTTCCCAATGCCGTCGATTCCAAGTTCTTCAACGTCCAACGCCACACGAACGGCTCACGGGTGGTTTTGTGCGTTGGCAATGTCTGCCACCGCAAGAACCAGGTGCCGTTTATCCGCGCTTTGGATCAATGGGCTCCTCAAAATCAGGTAAAGGTTATTTTCCTTGGACACGCTCCTCCGGATTATCCTTATGTCGCCGAATTCTTCAGCCTCCTTGAATCACGACCGTGGTGCGCCTATGAGGGCTTTGCCGATCGCGAAAAATTGAAAATGTATCTACAAACTGCTTCTTTGCTGGCTCTGCCATCACTGGAAGATAATTGTCCGATGGTGGTGCTTGAAGCTATGGCTTCCGGGGTGCCAGTCGTAGCGGCGAAAGTAGGTGGCCTGCCGGAGTTGATCGAGGAGGGCTCAACAGGTTATTTTTGCGACCCTCTCAATAGCCGGAGCATGTGCCAGGCGCTGGCGAACGCACTAAGCGATCCTGCAGCGACCCAGAGATTGGCTGCCCAAGCCAAACAACGCGCTCTGGAGCGTTTCCATCCTCGCATCATCGCCGAACGACATGTTGAGATTTACAAGCAGCTCAAACGTTAGTTTGATATCACCTATGTTCAAATTTGCATTCGTAGTTTCCGTTGGACTTGCGGGCATGCTTGGAAACGCGGCCGAGTTTACCGCAGCTCCGCAGCGGTTCCGACAGGAGATTGCGGTTTTTGCAGAAGAGATTGATTTAGCCCGTCGAGGGGTGCAACTGGTCGAATGCCGTACGAATGGCCTGGTGCGTGCGTTCACCGCAGGACATTGGTACGAACTTCGAGATGGGCATTGGCAGGTCGATAATTCGCTCTCACCGCCAGATGAGAATCAATTCGCTTTTTCTGATCCCTCCGGCAAGCGAGTGGAAATCTCTGTGCCCTGGCACGAAGTGAAACAGTTGCTTCATTTTCAAAACACAACCTACATTTCTGCTCGGGAACTGTCGGCAGTGAGCGAAGGAAAGACGACTTCCCTGGAGTGGGAGCCAGGCGTTGCTGTGAATCAAATTGCTATTTCTCCCGAAGGAGTGCTTCACGTTGCTTCCAAAACAGGCCTTTACCGTCGAAATGGAAACCAATGGGAGCGAATAGAAATTCTCGACAATAGCGGACGCGCCTGGGCAGTCCAAAACGCCCTCGGTGTGGTTTTTGACTCAAAAGGACAACTGTGGTTTGCCACTAAAGCAGGAGTGGGTTGCAAAACGACCGACGGGTGGAAGTTCTACGAAGGAAAGGATGGATTACCTTGGAACGACTTTAAATGTATTGCTGCCGGACCGGATGGGGAGGTGTGGTTCGGAACCAAACTGGGAGCAATCCGGTTTGACGGAAAAGAATGGGCCTATCGCGAGGGCCGCTGCTGGTTGCCACATGATGAAGTGAAGCAAATTGCGGTGAATAGCAGCGGAACCGCTTGGTTTGGCACAGAAGCAGGAATCGGTTGCATCGAACGCCGCCCCATGACACTGGCTGATAAGGCGGAAATCTACGAGCAGGAAATCGAAAAATATATCAAACGAACCCCTTTTGGTTATGTAGCAGAAGCGCATCTGCGCAAAGCGGCCGACAAATCCAGCGCCGACCCCCAGGACAGCGATAACGACGGTCTTTGGACTGCGATGTATGGAGCAGGCGAATGTTTCGCCTACGCTTCCACCAGGGATGCAAAAGCCAGGGACCGCGCCCGGAAGGCTTTCGAAGCGTTGCGTTTCCTCCAAAAGGTGACGCAGGGCGGCGAGCACGACCCACCGAAGGGTTACATCGCCCGAACCATCCGTCCGATCGATTGGCCTGATCCCAATCGCGGCAGGATCGAGGGTGACCGAGAAGAAAAGAAACGCGATACACTCTGGAAAGTATACGAGCCACGCTGGCCAAAGAGCGCTGATGGGAAATGGTATTGGAAATCGGATACCAGCAGCGATGAACTCGATGGGCACTTCTTTTTCTACCCGCTCTACTATGATTTCTGCGCCGAAACGCCAGAGGAAAAGGAACGTGTTCGTGAGGTCGTGCGCGATGTCGCAGATCACTTGCTAACACATGATTTCACACTAGTGGATCATGACGGAAAACCGACGCGCTGGGCAATTTACGGGCCGCAATATCTTAACCATGATCTCAAGTGGTGGCCTGAACGCGGGCTCAACTCACTAAGCATCCTCACATATCTGGCGGTCGCCGCGCATGTGACCGGTGACCAAAAATACGCAGCAGCTTCGCGCGAGCTCATCGAAAAACACAGTTACGCCCACAATATCATGTATCCGAAAATGCAGCAGGGGCCCGGTTCAGGAAACCAATCCGATGATGAGATGGCGTTTATGTGTTACTACGGCCTGTTGCATTGCTCGACCGATGAACAATTGAAAGCAATGGCACGTGTTTCTTTCTTTCGGTACTGGATCAACGAAGAACCCGAGGTCAACCCCTTCTTCAACTTCGCCTATGCCGCACAGAATATGAAAGCCGTAGGGAACCGCCCTTTCGGAAACTTTTCGCTTCGTCCATTCTCAACCTGGCACGAGGATTCGATGGCCACGCTCTATGGCTTTCCCCTCGACCGGCTCAACTGGGGGCATCAGAATAGTCACCGGTTGGATATAGAAGATCTTCCGCCCATTCGTTCCTCCGATCTGGACGAGAGAAATCGACGGCGGCAGCGTGGACATCTTATCAACGGAAAGGTGCTCCCGGTGCAAAATCGTCATTTCAATCATTGGAATACGGACCCCTGGCATTTGGATTACGGTGGAAATGGAAACGAACTGGGCGCAGGCACAGTCTTTTTACTGCCGTACTACATGGGCCTCTATCACGGCTTTATTGAAAAGCCACAAGGCTAAGCAAAGCGGAACGATGCAATTCAACGCTAGACTAAGCTAAGCCGGAATTACGTTCGAAGCCTCGGTCAAATCTCTACATCACGACATTTTTGCTGAATTCGATAAGCTATTCGCTTGATGTCGGTCTCTGAAAGTCTTGCTGGCGCCGTGGTCACAATCGTCCGCCAAATCTCTTTGGGATTTAGAACCTGAACATCGCTGTCACCGCGGCGAAGGATTTGCCAGCCTGGAACGCTGAGAATGGATTTCACTTCCGGCGGTTCTCCTGGAGCTTCGCTCAACTCCTTGCGCAAAATCTCAGCGCTGCGCCGAGCCGCTTCGATTGGTCCAACCCGAGTGTGATGAGGAAATCTCAGAGCAGCGCCGTCAAAAATCACGACCGGTTCGCGCCTTCCTTTGTGAGCGCCTCTCTTTGCGGTGGATTCCGTTTCAATGGCATAAACGCCCGAAGGCGCCACTACAATATGGTTGATATGCCAATCCAAGCTCGCGGGATAGTCATGGAATACGTGACAACCATCGAGCATGAGCTGGTTCAGTTCCTCACCTACAGCCCGTTCCGCCCTCAATCCAAACGCGTAATCATGATAAAGGCGAACCACGTAAACCCCAGGCATGGCCGACAGCAGCATCAGCCCAATCAGAAAGGTTAACGGCCACAAATTCGTCAGGTTCGATGTTTCCCAGGCAAAAACCATTGGGACCAGCAGAAAAAGAGCAACCGAATAGATCAGATATTCGTTCAGTTGTTCCAAATTTCGCCGCATTGATTCCCCGGGAGAGCGCAAAAGCTTTTCACGGCCTGGCAGTCGTGACACGCTCACCTCGCTCCCCCATCGGAAGGAGTTTCCCAGCAACAAGATCGCGCACACTCCCAGTCCCCCGACCGTAAGCATGCGAATCGTCGTGTCCATGCCCAAAAAACAGCAAGCCCCGAGCCAAGGGCGGTGCTTTGTCTCAAACACTTAGAGACTATTCAACCAAATAAGGAATGCGGACAGGGGATTTTGACCACGGATTGCACGGAGGACACGGATAAGACGGAAGAGAAATTCACCTGTTATTTTAGATTGCGACCGTTCGTTTTTCTGCCAGGGGACGGAAATAGTAAACCCACAGGGCGGCGGCTTCGCGAGCCATGTTATAAGGCATTTGTCGTAGCAGATAGCTTTCCTTTGCAGGGACGGTGTAGACTTCCCAACCATCACGGCGATAAGCGAGTTTGATTCGAGGGAGATGATAAAAGTGGCTGACGACCAGGATGCGCGAGGCGTGGAGTTGTTGAAAAAGGGCTTCGGTGTTTTTGACTGTGGCTTGTGTGTTCACACCATGGACATCGAGCAAGATGTCTTCGGGTTTGACGCCGAGTTGGGCGGCCATCCGTTTCATGCCTTCGGTTTCGTGAATCGAACCATCGCCAGGTCCGCCGGAAAACAGCAGTTTTTTGACAGTGCCGTTGTGATAAAGTTTGCAAGCGGTGCGAACGCGATCGGCGAGTACGTCGGATGGACGGCCATCGGCGTAAACCCTCGCGCCGAGGACAACTGCAATGTCAGCGGACCGGCGGTAGTCAGTTTTGCCGAAGAAAAGCATCTGAGCGAACGGAAAGATGGCGGCACACGCCACCCATACAACCAATATGGGGGAAAATTTTCCGAGATTCCGCGGCTCCCTTTGCTGGGCACGGAAAAGAATAATTGTAAGCGCGCAGCACACCAACAAAGAGAAGGGAATTGGAATTCCGGCGCGAATAGACCCGCGAATCCAGAAAACATAAAACTCGATTGCGTTAAGCGCCGCCACGAATCCCAATATGGCGATACAACTGATTGTGAGCAGTCGGCGCGAAGCGGATTGTCGTGGACGAAGTGCAAAACTGATCAGGCAAGCCCCTGAAATGAGGAGCATTGAATTGCTTAACCAGGTCGGCACTGCGCGAAGATCAATCCACCAGAGATTTGCGTCGAAGCCCGGGGCGCGGAAATTGCCAAATATGTTGAGGAGAGCAAAGCCGCCGAGGAAAAGTGCAAGGCCGTGCGGTAAGGCATCTTTCAACCAACTAGCTTGTCTGGTCGATTTTGAGATTATCCAATTTGGAACGCTCATTTTACACCTCGTATTTTTGAAGTTATTTTCTTCGGCCTTTTGGATCCAAATTCTGTTCGAGTTCTTCCTTCGAGACTGTGCTCTGAACTTCGTCTGCCGGGACTTCCGCTTTGGCTATCCAGAGCACATAATCGCAGGCCGTTTTCAAATAATCGTTCCCGCTGCCGTCGACTATAAAGGCTTTGTATCGGCCACTAAAGACGTAGTTCCTGGAATCTGTTAGCTCCTGATCCATGTAGGCAACGCACCTTTTCCAGCTTACTTGCCTTGAGGCAAAACGAACAATCACTTTTTGCATAAGGTCCCTGGCCAAAAGCAAAACCTGGGTTGAGGCAAATGCACACTACGAAATCATTCCTTAGTTCCCCTGAGTACTTTCTCAATTTCATCGGCGTACCCCTCGCGGAACGTTGGATATTTGAATTGGTAACCCAACACAGTTTTGAGTTTAAGATTCGAAATTCGCTTGTTGGTTATCCCTCGTTTACGGTCTATGCTCGGAGCTTTAACTGCAACCGGCGGCAACCTGCGCCCGAGTTTTTCTGATAACCAACTAAAAAATTCAACCTGCGTTACCGGCTCATCATCGGCCACATTATAAATCTCTCCCGGCCCTGCTTCTTTCAAGGCAGAAATCACAGCTCCGACAACGTCATCGCGATGGATCATGTTGAGGATTCGCTGCCCCTCATCCTCAATCTCGGCACTCCCGGAAATGAATCGTCGAAACCAATAGCCCCGCTCGGGTCCATAAATGCCCGCTAATCGCAAAATAACTCCCGGAAATGCGTCTAACCGAGCCGCTTTCAACAAAATCTGTTCGGTCTCCACAAGGATTTTCGCCGTTTGGATAGCCGGTTCCGTTGGACTGCTCTCGGTTATGAGCGAGCCATCGGTCTGGCCGTAAACACTTGTGCTGCTGGTATAGACGAATTTTTTGAGCGGACGCTCAATGAGCCAGGCGAGCAGCCGCTTCGTTCCCTCCAGATACGTCGCGCCGTAATCGTCCGCATCACCTTTGGATGAAGAGACACAATTCACCACCCAATCGTACTCAGGAAGCGACTCCCCAAAAGCATTCTCACGTGTGACGTCGAGCAAGAGCGGCTTGATTCCGACTTTCCTGAGCGCGGCCTCTGAACTGCCGCTGCGTCGAATTCCGACAACCTCATGGCCCCCGCTCGACAGCTTTGCGCCAAGAGCCAAACCCACGTACCCACAACCTACAATCAGAACGCGCATAGCGTAATATCATCAAATTTTCGGACCGGTCGAAAACAAATAGCTCTTATCATCACTCAACAAGGTTTATTGACAAAGGCGAGCGCCTGTGATTATTGGCATTTTTGGGCAACCCGTGAACGAAGTGTCAGCCAGCAACCTTTCTGAGCCAAAGCTTGTCCCACCTGCGATCTCACTACCCCAATTTCAATCCCAATGCCGCCGTTGGGCAATCGGTCTTGCGCTCTTGTTTTTTCTCCTGTTCCTCCCGACCTTGCCGAGTCTTTCGCGGTGGCGAGGCGATGAGCAGTTTTACACCGATGCCGCGATCGGCATGATCAAGACTGGCAATTATCTGGCGCCAACTTATGGGGATGGCAGGTTGCGGTTTCGTAAACCAATACTCACGTATTGGGCCGTGGTGGCGGGCTACAAAGTGTTTGGGTTTAATTATTTTGGCTCCCGATTTCTGTTCCTGCTTGCCGGCTCCCTCTGCATATGGCTGTCCTTCGAGCTTTGCCTGCTTTTGACTGGAAAACCTGGCCAATCGCTGATCGCCACCGCGATTATGGCGTCAAATTTAACGGTCCAGCACACCAGCATTCGTTCCACGCCAGACATGCTGCTTTGTGTGTTGTTGTTGACCAGTTTGTTGGGCTTTGTTGGCCTGATCTTTCGCGGTCCGCGGGTCAAATGGTACTTCCTGGCGTACTTTGGCGCCGCTCTGGCGGTGGCCACCAAGGGGTTGTCCGGACTCTTGCCTGTCGGATACGCATTCCTTTACTGCGCCCTGGCTCGTCCGCCGGGGCTCCAACTCCGGCGATTGCTTCATCGGTGGATCGTGCCCGCCGCAGTTCTGCTGGCCGGTACCTGGTATCTCTGGGCGTTTGCGCAGCATGGCGGTTCCGCTGCCGGCGATTTTTTTGGCGACCAGGTTGGAGACCGTTTCTCCGGAAGCAAAATGTATCTGGTCGAGAATGCGGTCGTGTACCTCGTGGAATTTCTGAGACAACTGCTCCCGTGGTCGTTACTAGCTGTTTTAGCTGTGGCAATCGATTGGCGCGGCGCCCTGGAAAATCTTCGTCAACAATCCCACTTTTGGTTCATCGTTGGCTGGATTCTCTTGTTTTATGTTGTTTTCGTCCCGGCAAACATTCAGCGGACCAGGTACTTCATGCCGGTGTATCCGTTCCTGGCGCTACTGTTTTCGAGTCTCTTTTTGCACCCCTCGAATTCCTTCAATATGCAACAATTGGTGCCGCGCTTCCTGGCAGTCCTTTATCTGGTGGCGATTATTGCTGGTGCAGGTCTGGCTGCGTTCGGTTGGATGGCCGATTCAGTCCTCTCGATCAGCGGGCTAGTGCTCGGCGGCACCGCGACGGCGGTTTGGTTCGTCTGCAAGACTCAGCAAATTCCCCAAAAGCTCGCTATCATCTCAGGCTGGTTAATCCTGGCTCATTGCATCGACCTGCTGCTCATCCAGCCAGTGTTTGTCACCTCGCCGGCCCCCTCCCTGGTGCAGTTTTGCCTCTCCAACGCTGCCGTGCGTGGACGTGAAGTCATCCCCCTGGCGGGTGGGGATCCAGGTTACGCCAGCCAGGTTCGGGCGTTATCGGGTGGAGTACTCAACCCAATTGTGGTTCCTGCCGACCAATGTGACCGAGCACTACATGAACGGGGCTTAATTATCTGCAGTGACAAAGTCCTGAAACGCTGGAATCCTGCTGGTGTCCACTTTGAAAAATGCGCCACCGGCAGCGCCAGTTGGAAGGCCCGCGATTATCTGGCTCTCCTTCGCGCCGCTGACCGCACCAAGGTGCGGGACTCCCATAAAACAGAGTTTTTTTTGGTCACGGGTGACTAAAGAAGACACAAATCCCAAAGAGCAGGAGGCACTCGCCAGGATCGAGATATTTCGCCTTGTGCTGCTGGAGCGCAGGCGTTCAGGGCCGCGGCGTACGTGTTGAAATGATCGAACGGTCCAAGCTCAACCGGGTCTCTGCAACCCAAGTTTGGTTGCCACTTGCGCGACATCTTTATCCCCTCGGCCGCTGAGATTAACTATTACCAACTGGTCGCGGTTCATCCTGGGTGCGCGCTTAATAACTTCCGCCACCGCATGAGCGCTTTCGAGGGCGGGGATGATGCCTTCCAAGGACGCCAGTTTGGTGAATGCCTCGAGCGCCTTTTCATCGGTGGCAAAGGTGTATTCGACGCGCTTTTGATCGCGCAACCAGGCGTGTTCCGGACCAACCGCGGCATAATCCAACCCGGCGGAAACACTGTGCGTGAGTTGAACCTGTCCAAATTCGTCTTGTAAGAGAAAAGAGCGCGTGCCTTGCAGCACGCCCAGTGAACCGCCCTGGAAACGCGCCGCGTGCTTGCCGGCTTCAATTCCTTCACCTCCGGCTTCAACGCCCACCATCTTGACGGAAGCGTCATCGAGAAATGAGAAGAAAAGGCCCATTGCATTCGAGCCACCACCCACGCAAGCGATAAGCAAATCCGGCAAACGCGATTCTTTTTGCTGAATCTGTTCGCGCGCTTCGTCACCAATGACCCGCTGAAAATTTCGAACCATCAGCGGATAGGGATGCGCTCCATACACCGTCCCCAGAATATAATGAGTGCTGCGCACGTTCGTTACCCAATCACGCATCGCCTCATTGATGGCTTCCTTGAGCGTTTGTTGCCCGGCTTTCACGGGGACTACCTCCGCGCCCAACATTTTCATTCGGAACACATTCAACGCCTGCCGTTCACAGTCCACGGCGCCCATATAAATAACGCACTTGAACCCAAACATGGCGGCTACCGTTGCCGTCGCTACACCATGCTGGCCTGCCCCGGTTTCGGCGATAATTCGTGTCTTGCCCATGCGCCTGGCCAGCAGGATTTGTCCGACACAATTGTTAATTTTATGCGCGCCGGTATGAAGCAGGTCTTCGCGCTTGAGATAAATTTTGGCGCCACCGAGTTCGCGAGTCAGGCGTTCCGCGAAATAAAGCGGCGTGGGACGTCCGCAAAACTCTTTCAGGTAGTATTTCAGTTCGCGTTGGAACTCGGGGTCTTTCTGGGAACGAACATATTCCTGCTCGAGCTCCTGCAGCGGATGCATCAGCGTTTCGGGAACGAAACGTCCCCCGTAAGGCCCGAAATGGCCGCGTGCATCGGGCGGCTTTTCCGTCGCAATTGCGCTCATTGTGCAGACAAGATACTCAACCAATCCTCGTTCGTCGAGCAGCCAGACCATCCCTCCATGCTTCACGCATACACTTTAGTGCTCCCGGGGCGCGATAATCTATCCCGCGTCCTCCTTGTTTTATTCTTCATCTCAAGTTACAGTGTCCGGCTATTTACTTATGGAATTGAACAATGACGAGATCCGGCGTTACTCCCGCCACTTGATTCTCCCGGAGGTAGGCCTGGCGGGCCAAAAGAAGATCTGCTCGAGCAGCGTCCTGTGCATCGGAGCAGGGGGGTTAGGGTCGCCCATCGCGATGTATTTGGCCGCAGCTGGCATTGGTAAGATAGGGATTCTGGATTTCGATGCAGTGGACTTTTCGAACTTGCAACGCCAAATCCTTCACGGAACGGGAGACGTGGGCCGCCCGAAAACAGAATCGGCAAAGGAAATGATCCAAAGCATCAATCCCAATGTTGAAGTCGTCATTCACAACACCAGAATTACGAGTGAAAATGCTTTGGAGCTGATTCGTCCGTACAACATCGTGGTGGATGGCACTGATAACTTTCCGACCCGCTATCTTACGAACGATGCCTGTGTATTACTTAAGAAGCCAAACGTCTATGGCTCGATTTTCCGATTCGAGGGACAAGCGAGTGTTTTCGCGCCGCACCTGGGAGGACCTTGTTATCGTTGCCTTTATCCTGAGCCACCACCGCCGGGAATGGTTCCTAGTTGCGCGGAAGGCGGAGTGCTGGGGGTCTTGCCAGGTATCATTGGCACCATCCAGGCGACCGAAATCCTTAAGTTGGCATTGAATAAAGGGAGTTCATTGGTCGGACGCCTGCTTCTATTCAATGCCTTGGACATGCGCTTTCGTGAACTAAAACTGCGGCGCGACCCGCAATGTCCGCTCTGTGGCGAAAAGCCGAGCATCACCGAACTGATCGATTACGAAATGTTCTGTGGCATCACGCCCGAACCGGCTCATCCCGAGGCAAACCCGGACGAAGTCACTGTGCAGGAAATGAAGCGCGCTTTGGATGATGCTACCTTGAACATCAGCGTGCTCGATGTCCGAGAACCGGATGAATATGAGATCGCTCACATCAAGGGTCCGAAGTTGGTTCCCATGAGCGAATTGTCGCGAAGGTTCACCGAATTGGACCCGAATCGTCAGTACTATATCCACTGCAAAAGTGGCATAAGGTCCTTGCGCGCACTGGAATTTCTGCGCGAGCAAGGATTCAAGTATGTAAAAAGCGTCAAAGGCGGGATCGAGGCCTGGTCGGATGAAATTGACCGCAACGTGCCTAAATATTGACGCCTCCCTGTTTTTTAGTGTACCGTCCCGGTCTGCTCAAAGCCGGACGTCAATACACTTTGCCCGCTGGACTTTGGGGGAATTTAACGGAAAGGTTTAGTTTGTGAACGTTACAGTGGAAAATTTGGCTCCCTGCAAAAAGCTGATGCGGGTGGAACTCGAGGCGCAAAAGGTCGATGAAGCCTTTGATAATGTTACTCGTGAATTTCAACGAGAAGCTTCATTGCCAGGATTTCGTCCCGGCAAAGCCCCTAAAGAAATGGTTCTGCGCAAATACAGCAAAGACATCGAGGACGAGGTCAAACGCAAACTCATTTCTGATTCCTACCGGAAAGCCGTGGATGAAAGAAAGTTGGATGTGTTGGGGTATCCCGATATTGAGGAAATCCAATTCAGTCGAGGCCAGCCGCTGCAGTTTGCCGCTACGATGGAAACCGCGCCCGAGTTTGAATTGCCTGAATATAAAGGCATCCCCGTCAAACGCGAAGCTCGCAGCGTCACCGAAGAAGATGTCGAGCGGGCCCTGGATGCTTTGCGCCAGCAACAAGCCACATTCGCCACCGTTCCAAGGCCCATTCAGACGGGAGATTTTGCAGTGGTCAATTACGTTGGCACCGTGGAGGGAAAGCCGATCATTGACCTGGCTCCCGCAGCACAAGGACTGAACGAACGCAAAAATTTCTGGGTGGAAGTGCCATCCACAGCATTCATCCCGGGATTCGCCGAGCAATTGATGGGCGCCAACGCCAGCGAAAAGCGGACCGTTTCGGTGGATTTCCCTGAAAATTTTGTGACGCCGCAACTCGCGGGAAAAAAGGGTGTCTATGAAGTGGAAGTGGTGGAAGTGAAAGAAAAAGTGCTGCCGCCCGTGGATGAGACTCTGGCAAAAAACTATGGAGCAGAAAGCTTGGAGAAGCTTCGGGAAGGTGTGCGACGGGATCTGGAAAACGAACTGAACTACAGCCAGAACAAGACCATTCGAAACCAACTGATTACCTCGCTCATGGAGCGTGTCAATTTTGAGCTGCCCGACACGTCGGTGGATCGTGAAACGCGAAATGTCGTCTACGATATCGTCCAGGAAAATGCCAAACGCGGCGTATCACGCGAAATGATCGAAAAACAAAAAGAGCAGATCTATTCAGCGGCCAAGCATGGAGCCAAGGAGCGACTAAAGGTTGCTTTTCTGCTTCAGAAGATCGCGGAAAAAGAGGACATAAAGGTTTCCCAGGAAGAAATCGCCCAGCGCATCCAGACCCTGGCAGCAATGTATCAAATCCCTGCCGAGAAATTTGCCAAGGACCTGCAGAAGCGCAACGGCTTGATCGAGATCTACGATCAAATCATGAACGAAAGGGTGTTGGATTTCCTGCAGCAAAATGCTCGGATAGAGGACGTGGCTGCCTTGCAGACCCCGCCGACCTGATCCTTTGAAGGTGTGGAAGGAGAGCGCAAGATGGCAAGCTTTCCCTAGTCAATTCCGCGATAAATTCACAGAAAGCTAATTTCGGTTACGAGATCTCGCAGCAAGGGGTCCTTCAACCTTTTGAACAGTTTTCCGTTCTGAAGTGGGAATCATGAATAGACTTATGGGGTAGTTACCCCATAATTTTCGATTTTGGTGCATGCACGAGCTCTCTGCTGGCTGGCGGTTGTTATTGCAACTGCAACGCTGTGTTGTCGGCTGGGGGCTTTAACGTTGCTAGCGCCGGACGAAGGTCGCAACGCAGAGATCGCGCGTGAGATGAAGGAGTCGGGCGCATGGCTCGTGCCCACTTACAACGGGGTGGATTACCTGGACAAGCCGGCATTTTTTTTCAAAACGGTCTCCTTCTCCCTGGCGATGTTCGGCGACAACCCCGCGGCGGCTCGCATTCCTTCGGCCGCCGCCGCTACGCTGCTTGTGGTGATCGTCTTCGCATTTTGCAGAAAAATTCACGGCACCCGGTGCGCTGCAGTCGCGGCCATTGTCGTAGCGTCGACTCCCCTGTTCCTGGCAAATGCGCGCATAGTGATCTTCGATATGATGCTAGCCCTGTTCGTTTGCAGCGCAATTTTTGCTGGTTATCTCGCGGAGGCAAGTGAGGAAAGCGGGCGCCGCAATTGGTATTTGGCCGGCGCCGCGGCGGCAGGCGTAGCGACTCTCATCAAGGGCCCGGTAGGATTTGTCATCCCGGCCTTGGTGCTTCTCGTATTTAACCTGCTTGAAGGTCGCGGCGCAGCCTGGAAACGGTTGCTCTCTCCCCTGAATATTCTGGTCGTCCTGGGCGTCGCTCTGCCGTGGTTCATCGGGTTGTGCCTTCGGCATCCTGATTTCCTTCAATATGGGTTGGTAGAGGAAACGTTCAAACGGTTTACCAGCGAGAAGCGCTTCCACCGCCGTGAACCGTTCTATTTCTACGTGCCGTTGATCGCGGCGACGTTTCTGCCCTGGAGCCTTCTGCTGCCCGAAGCGATCATCACCACCTGGAAACAACGCGGGCCGAGGCACAGTGTCGATCGGCTTTGCCTAATTTGGGCCGTCGTGGTCGTTCTCTTTTTTTCGATCTCGCAATCCAAACTTCCTGGCTATATCCTGAGCGTGACAGTCGCGGGCGGTATTCTAATCGCGCGGATAATAGTGGCAGCATTGGAAAATCCTGGTGGCGGTGCTGGGAAGCTCGTGCGAAGAGGGACTGTTGCATTCGCATGCATTTGTTTCGTAGCGGCAACTGTAACTCTGATAATGGGCGCGGTATATATGAAAGCCCTGACCAAACCTTTACGAATTCCCGTGGAGGATGCCGCAAGCCTCTACCAGGCGACCCTGCCGATGATCATCGTGGGGGCGGCTTTCGGTTTTCTGTCAGGGTTTGCTTTGGTACGCAACAGCATCCCTTTGTGTTTTCTCTGCTTCGCAATGTTCCCGCCTGTTTTTTGCCAGGCCTCCCTTCCCTGGGCCTCGGTCGTCTTCGAAGCAAAATCGGCCCACCGGATGGCCAAGGAACTCGCCAAATTGCCTGCCGCGACCGAACTCGCTTGCCTGGAATGTTTCCCCAACGGGCTCTCGTTCTATCTTGCCCGCACATTAACCGTGTTTACAAAAGACGGTGCTGAATTGACCAGCAACTACATTATTCATTCGATCAAAAAGACCGGCAAATGGCCCCGGACCGTTTTGTCTTTGACCGGCCTGAACGACTGGCTAAATTCGCGCAAGGGGTCCGTGTACCTGATCACCCCTGCCCGCCATCGGGAAAAGCTCGCCGCTATCGCCGATGCCGCCGGTGTAAAGCTTGAGCCTTTGCCATCCGGCTTTCTGGGCCTCGAACTCCCTCCACCAGGGCAACACTGATATGTGCGGCATATGTGGAATCATAACGTTTGATGGCTGGGCAAATCCGGGAGCAGTTGCCGCCAGTGTCGACTCCATGTTGCGCTCCCTGTCCCATCGGGGTCGCGACGATCTGCATAAGGTGGTAACGGATTCGGCTATTCTGGGGGCGAACCGCCTGGCAATCCGCGGCTTGGCGGACGGCCTTCAGCCGATGGTGGATCCGCAGAGCGGCGTGGTCGCAGTTTGCAACGGCGAAATTGACAACCATCGTGAACTGCGTCGATGGCTTGCTGACCGCGGCCGATCCGTCACTGCCGCGACCGACATTGCGGTGATCCCACAGCTGTATCTTGAGTTGGGAGCAGAGTTCGTCAGTCGACTCGTTGGCGCTTTCGCGCTTGCAGTTTGGGACCCGCGTGAGGAACGGCTTCTACTGGCGCGAGATCGTGTGGGAGAACGTTCGTTGTTTTTCGCAGACGGGCCGGACGGATGGTCTTTTGCAACGGAACTCGCGGCCTTTGCTTCAGGACCACTTACGGAACTCACATTGGACCAGGGAGCACTGCAAAGTTATCTGCAATTCGGCATATTCCCATCGCCGAAAGCACCTTTCTCTCAAATTAATAAGATTGCTCCTGGCGAAACGTTGCAAATTGATCGGACAGGAGCCCGGCGAACTCGTTACTGGCGTTGGACGATCGTCAGCGCTCCTAAACAGCGGCCATCGCTGGATGATCTGGACCGGAAGTTCCGCGAAGCCGTTCGACGGCAAACGGACGTCGATGTGGACTTCGGTGTATTTTTGAGCGGAGGGCTCGATTCGTCGCTTGTCTCCGCGGTGGCCCGATCGGTTCATCCTTCGCGGCCATTGACAGCCTATACGCTCCGGTTTGGAGAGCGGTCTTTCGACGAAGGCAGCTATGCCGCCACGGTGGCAAACCAATTGAAAATGGATGTCGTCAACGTCTGGGTCCGCCCCGAAGACATGCCGAACGAACTGAAAATGCTCGTGGAGCTCGTCGGTGAACCGTTGGCGGACCCGGCATGGGTGCCAGCGGCGCTGCTCGCTCGCCGCGCGGCAAAGGATATCCGGCTGGCACTCGTGGGCGAGGGAGCGGATGAATTATTTGGCGGTTACCCAACATACATCGGTGCGCGCATCAGCGACAGTTACGCACGTTTACCGGCCTGCCTGCGGACCTTGATTCGGCGCGGTTTGGAAGCACTGCCGCCGAGCAGAAAGAAAATGACAGTTTCCTCCCTGCTTCGACGTTTTGCGCAAGGCGCCGAGATGGAGGGCCTCGCACGGCATTTATTTTGGGTCTCCAACATTCAGCCACAGATCCAGCAACAATTGGGACTTACACCGTTAGAAACGGAGAGGGGCGAAGAAACGGGCGAACTGCTTGACCGGGTCCAGCAGTGGGATCTGGAAAAATCGCTGGCCGAAGGCCTTTTGACCAAGGCGGACCGCTCGAGCATGAGCGCGACGCTCGAGCTTCGCGCGCCGTTCCTCGATTCGGCCATGCTGGAACTAGCCGCGTCCATCCCGATCGAATACCGCGTGCGCGGTCTGCAAACCAAGATCCTGCTCAAACGCTATGCGTTGAAATATTTGCCGTCACGCATCGTTCATCGTCGCAAGCGCGGTCTTTCTGTCCCGCTCAACCAGTGGTTGCGAGCTCCTCTGCGGGAGTGGGCCGCATCGGCCCTGGGAGGTGGCCGGCTTGAGTTGGTAGGCGTTTGTCCCCGCGCAGCCCTGGACTTGCTCATGCAGCACTGCGAAGGCGGAGCCGACCACGCTCGCCCGCTTTGGACGCTCCTCGTCCTCAATGAGTGGCTGGAGTGGGCAGCCAAAAAGACCGCGCCCAATATGAAATCAAGCGCTATTTCAACCAGGATATCACCCAGTGGCAGGTGCCTCGAAGCCATTCCAGCTTCGGGATAAAGCCTTTTATGGCCCTTCTGCTGCGGATCAGGGATCCCGGAGCCTTGGCGTGGCTTGCCAATAATTTTTCTTCAAGCCATATTTAGGAAGACTTATGCCACAAGCAATAATGGATCCCGAAGAGGTGCGGCGTTTCGCAGATGAGCTGAAACGATTCAATTCGGACCTGCAGGATAGAGTATCTTCTCTTCACGCTCGGTTTGCCGCGTTGGGTGATACCTGGCAGGACCAGGAGCACACGAAATTTGCCGATGAATTCAAACAAACCATCAAGGCGCTGAAGAAGTTTGTCGAAGTCTCAAATCAACATACCCCTTATCTGTTAAGAAAGGCTCAACGGATCGAGGAGTATTTGAACCAGCGCTAAAAAGTAACGATGAGGGAATTTATTGCAAAGCCCAGAACCACGACCGAGTGGGGCTTTCTCCTTTTCCTCCTCGGGGAGAGAGGAGGTTTCTTTCAGGATTGCAGAATCGCGCATGGGGATGAATCTGATCGAGGACGAGGACGAGAAGGAGGACGACAACGATTCGACGTGCATTTCATGGGAAGCTTCCAAGATTGTCGTTCGTGCATTGGGACCATGAACGGGCCAGCTCTACGGGGTTTCAGTCTCCCGATTCGTGCTTTTAGGTTCATTGAAAGCGAGGAGCTTTCGTTCGTCTTTCCATAGCTCCAGGCCCCTTATGCCCCAGCAAGCACACATTACGTCAGTTGATGCGCTGGAAAGCTTCCGCTCGAACCTGATTGTTTACGTCAGCAAGGCGCGGCCTACGCTTGAAGAAGTGAGCGCGGAGGTTGTCCGAACACGGCTTTGGCTCCAAAACGAACAGAGAACGAAATGGGAATCCGAAGTGCGACGTCGGGCGAAACTGTTAGAGCAGGCCCAGGCAGCTCTTTTCAGCGCCAGGATTTCGAACTTGCGCAAAGAGACTTCCGCCGAACATTTAGCTTTCCATCGGGCTAAACGCTCGCTTGAGGAGGCGGAGGGTAAATTGCGAACACTCAAACAGTGGAATCGGGAGTTTGATCAGAGGGTTGAGCCGCTTGTCAAACAGACCGAAAAACTACACACCGTGCTTGCCAACGATATGGTCAAGGCAATTGCATACCTCGGAGAAGCCATCAAAACACTGGCTGCTTATTCCGAAACCACGCTATCGGCCGCTGTTGATTCGCCGCCCCCTGTTACTGAAAGTTCAACAACATGAATTCGAGCGGCACCAGACTGAATGGCATTACGCGGGAGCTCTGGGGACAATGGCAGCAAACCAAGGAGTTTTGGAAAGATTCCAAAAGCGCAGAATTCGAGCATAAATACCTGGAGGATCTCGTTGCTAATGTGGACAAGACCGTCATGGTCATCGAACAATTGGATAAACTGATTAGCAAAATCAAAAGAGATTGTGAGTAAACTTCTCGGAATCAGCCAGACTTTGGAAGCGATTGAGGCCTTGAAGGCTGCTGCCCGGGATTTCAGCACTCGTACAGCCAAGCTGACCGAGGAACTGCGCGTAAGGCTGGCTCGGGCCTCCAATCGCAGGAAAAATTCCGCAGAGGAACTCGCCAGCAATCTCACCGCGGCGCTCGCCGATGAGGAATTGAAGTTTCAAGCCGCAATACAGGAGATCAAATCCAATTTCGAAAAGCGAAAGATCAGGCTTGGCAAAGCTTATCGCTCGAGCAAAGAGCGTGGCTTAGCCAGGGTCGAGGACCAGATCGGCCATCGGAAATACATCCTGCAAAGGCAGATGTTGCAAGCCGAGCGCGAGCGGGACGCTGGGGTGGCAAAAACTACCGCAGCACTGAATCAATATCGGGATGAACTGGCCCAAGAGCTAGAGGACTTAAACCAACTGGAAGCACGCGCGAGAATCTCGTTCCAAGGTTACAAAAAATGGTTGCGCCTTTTGCCATCGGAGCCGGCGCAAACCACCGAGCAGGCGCAAGACGAACTTCAAGCTCTTGCAGAATGTCGAAATTCAATCCTGGAAGCTCGCAACAGTTTGGAAAAGTTCAGGGGTTTCTTTCTGCTTGGACTTCTACGATATCCTGTGTTGTGGATTGTTCTTCTGGCGTGCGCAGCGGCAGCGGTGCCGATCCTGCAAAAGTTGGGCATTCAGCTCCCGATTAAACAGCCGGAGATGATCTACATTGCAGCAGGCGCAGTTGTCGCTGTTATAATTCTCCTGCGTTTAATTGCGGTAGGCAAAGCTAACGCTTATGTCGCGTCCATAACGAACGCGTTGATCAAAGCTCGCAAACTTCACCACTTGGGGGATCAAAGGGCTGATGCGCATTATCAGGAAGAGGTGGCGCGCATTCATGACGAATTTAACGCTGCAACGGTTGAGGCCGATCAGGAGCTCAAGAAAGCCCTGGCAGGGGGCACGGACCTTCGAGCCCGCAGCCGAACCAATACAGACGAAAAAGCATTTCGTATCACCGCCAAACACGAGCAGTTTCACAAGAGTAAACTGGAACGGTTGCAGGTGCAGCATGCGGAAACGTTGCAGCGCTTGAACAGCGAGGCCGCAGACACGGAAAAGTCCCAGTCCGAAGCCGCCGATAATGACGAAAAAAGATTTAAGGATGAATATCGCGCCCAATCAGAAGCGTTCGAAGCTGAATGGAAAACCCGTTCCGAATCATTGCTGGAACAAATAAAAGCCAGCCGAACGACGGCCGAAACTCTGTTCCCCCCATGGAATGTGCGCCTGATCGAAAGCTGGAGTCCGCCTTCGCGGTTCGAACATGCAGCCAGGCTGGGAGATATCAAGGTTGACCTGGCACTGGCTGACTCTTCGGTTATTTCAGCTCCGCTTTGCCTAACGTATCCGGACCAGGGCTCTGTCTTGTTTGAAACAGGGAGCACAGGACGAGAGCAAGCAGTGGGTTCGTTGAATAATTTGATCATGCGCCTGCTCTCCGTTTCGCCCCCGGGCCGATTGAATTTCACCATCTTCGATCCGATCGGGCTGGGTCAAAATTTCGCTGGCGTGATGCACCTGGCTGATTACGAAGAACAACTCATCCATAATCGAATCTGGACCCAAAGTTCGCAGATCGAGCAAAGATTGGCCGATTTGAACGAGCATATGGAAAAGGTCATCCAGATGTATCTGCGTAATGAATACGCTACCATTGCCGAATACAACGAACAGGCGGGTGTCATCGCTGAAAAATATCAATTCCTTGTTGTGGCGGATTTCCCCACAAATTTCAGCGACATTGCAGTGCGGCGATTGCTAAGCATTGCTACAAGCGGTGCGCGTTGTGGGGTCTACCTATTATTGCACTGGGATCTTCGCCAACCTATGCCGCAGGATTTTGTTCCGGAAGAACTGAGAAAAAGCGCGGTGCGTGTGACTTCCAAAGGAACCGATTTTGTTTTGACCGCTAACTCGGCGACAGGAGCAGAACTTGCTTTGGAGTCTCCGCCTCCTCCGGAAGAAGCGATTCGCTTTATCCAGGCTGTGGGGAAAAGCAGCCGCGACTCCAGCCGCGTGGAAGTTCCTTTCTCACAGGTTACGCCCGACACCGCCGAAATCTGGACCGAGGAAACAACCTCGGAGTTGCGTGTGCCGATCGGCCGGACCGGAGCAACGAAACTGCAGTATCTGGCGATTGGTAAAGGCACTCGGCAACATGGGTTGGTCGCGGGCAAAACTGGCTCCGGAAAATCGACGTTGTTTCACGTTGTCATTACAAATCTTTCCTTGTGGTGCAGCCCGGAACAGGTCGAATTCTACCTGGTCGATTTCAAGAAGGGCGTTGAATTCAAATGCTACGGCGCCCAGCGCCTGCCTCACGCGCGGGTGGTCGCCATCGAGAGCGATCGAGAATTTGGCTTGAGCGTCCTTCAAAAAGTGGATGATGAACTGAAAAGACGCGGCGATATGTTCCGCAAACTGGGTGTGCAGGATGTGGCTGGTTACAAACGAGCGGGCGGCAATGAACCGCTGCCCAGATCCCTACTGCTCATTGATGAGTTCCAGGAGTTTTTTGTCGAAGATGACAAGATTTCACAAACGGCGTCCTTGTTATTGGATCGAATTGTCCGTCAGGGCCGCGCGTTTGGCATCCATGTATTGCTTGGCTCTCAAACTCTGGGTGGGGCGTACACTGTTGCTCGTACTACGCTCGGGCAGATGGTTATTCGCATCGCTCTCCAATGCAACGAGGCGGATGCGTACTTGATTATGGATGACAACAACCCCGCCCCGCGTCTTTTATCGAGACCTGGTGAAGGAATTTATAACGACGCTGCCGGAATGATCGAGGGAAACAGTCCATTTCAAGTTGTCTGGCTGCCGGACGACGAACGGGATGCCGCCTTGCGAACCGTCCGCAAACACGCCGATCAGAATGGCGCGGTTTATCCCGGGCCTTTTGTATTCGAAGGCAATGCGCCCGCGGAAATCGGTGAAAACGCCCCGTTACGAAATGTGCTCAAAGCGAGTTCTGTCGTGGCACCTTCGGCAGCTCGAATCTGGCTTGGCGCTCCCAATTCGATCAAAGGTCCAACGGAAGCGGTGTTTCAACGGCAAAGTGGAAATAATCTGCTCCTGATTGGTCAGCGAGAAGAGGCTACCCTTGCCATTTTCGCCATCGCGTTAATTTCTCTGGCGGCACAATATCCTGCGGGGTCGGTGCGTCTCATCCTGGCAGATGCCACCGCTCCGGCCACACCCGCGCGCGATTTTTTAGAGCGTATTCTCCGGGTCATCCCGGTCGAGGTCACTCTGGCAAAGCCGGGCGACCTGCCGGGAATCCTGAAAGGCCTGGTGGATGAGTTGAAAAGCCGAACCGAAAATGAACCCGGAGTTGAAATGCCTCCGACCTTCCTGTTGATTCACGGAATGCAACGATTCAGCAAGTTGCGGTACGAGGAAGATTTCGGCTTCTCCAGCACGGATGCAGAAGCTCCACCCAACGCTTCTGCATTGCTCAACACGTTGGTCACAGAAGGAACATCTTTTGGCTTTCATGTGATTGCCTCTTGCGACACGTACAATAACGTGAATCGCTTTTTGAATCGAAAAGCTTTGAGCGAATTTGAAATGCGCGTGCTGTTCCAAATGAGCGCTAACGATTCAGCCAGCCTGATTGACAATCCGAAGGCAAGCACGCTGGGTTTGCACCGGGCTCTCTATTACAATGAACAGGAAGGCTATCTTGAAACGTTCCGTCCCTATGCTTTACCCAAAGAGGAATGGCTCGAAGACGTTGCTCGTGATCTGGAGCGTCTCTTAAAGCAAACTATTCCCGCAGGCCAAAATTCCACAGGCTAAGGGGCAGTGTTCGAATCTCCGTGTAGGTCCCCACATAGCTCTGGCCTCCAATATCCAGGCAACAACCGCTTTCATTTACGAAAGGATTATGCCGGCGAGGGCAGCGTTTAGAAGAGTAGCGACGAAACCGACGAACAGTGCGCGAAAACCGAGTCGGGCAAGATCCGGTCGTCTTTCCTTTGCCATGGCACCGATCCCGCCAAGTTGGACACCCACGGACGCGAAATTTGCGAACCCTGTCAGAGCGAATGCAGTCAACATGTAAGAGCGGTCACTCATAAAATTGGGGGTGGCTTTCCAGCCTTTCATAACGAGGTAGGCATAATGTTCATTGATGGAAAGTTTTGCACCCAACAGGCTGGCAACCTTTGGCACATCTGCTGATTCAATTCCCATTAGAAATGCCGCCGGAGAAAAACCCCAGCCAAAGAGTTTCGACAGGGACATTCCTTTCACTGCAGCTCCCAGGATAAAATCGAACATCGCGACAAAAGCAATAAAGACAATGAGCATGGCTACTATATTTAAGGCGAGTTTTAGCCCAACTGTGGCTCCCCCAGCCAGAGCATCAAGTCCATTGACATAATCGGATTTGTGCTCTGCCGTTTGAAGGGTGTTCGCCGTTTCTGGCACACCCAGTTCAGGTAAGAAGAGTTTCGACAAATAGAGACTGCAAGGACATGCCATAATGCAGGTGGTGAGCACCGCGACAGGGTTCGCGCCGTAGTTGATATAAACGACCATCATACCGCCCGAAATGTGGGCAAAGCCACTAACCATGAGTGTGAATAACTCAGATTTTGTCATGCGCGAGATATACGGCTTCACAATGAGTGGGGCTTCTGTTTGGCCCATGAAAACGTTGGCGGAAACAGAAAGAGTTTCTGCCCCACTTGTGCGCATCAGGTTTACCATCACGAAAGCCATCAACCGCACCACGCGTTGCAAAACGCCATAGTGGTAGAGCAGCGCGAAGAAAGCCGACACGAACAGAATCGGCGGCAGAGCCTTAAACGCAAAAATGAAAATAAAATCCTTTCCGGGATTCAGGGCGATGTCCCCCGGCCGGGCGAGATTTCCAAACACGAATTCGGCGCCCTTGTCGGAGAAACTGATGAAATTTACCACAACGGATTCTGCTGCCTCGAAAAGATGGTTCACGAACGGAACTTTAAGCACGAGGAGCGCCAGCGCAATTTGAAGCACGATACCCCAAAAAATGGTTCTCCAATTCACAGCTCGCAGGTTTGTCGAAAACATGGCTACCACTCCAAAGAAGCAAAATATTCCGGCAAATGCCTGACCTCGGGGACCAATAAAGTTTCGGGCGGCAAAGGCGCTCAAGGTTATGAGCAAAATCGCCGCGCCGATGGCTAGACGCCACTTGAGGGGAGTGCCAGGTTTCAAGACGACTTCGTGCCTGTCCTGCAAAGTAGCCGCTGTTTGGTCAATAGCCGCCATTCAAATTATTCGGAGTGTAGTCCTGGAGGCTTTGACTCTCTGTGCCCAAAGGACTTATTAAGAGACACGGATCTGATTTACGAAATCCCATCTTTTCATCGAATCCGCACGCATTGGAGAGATAAGCGATTCCCCAATCATCTTCAAAGAAATAAAGCTAAAGTGGGACTCCTGAACTGATTCGTGGGAATCTGTGAGAATTCGTGAAAGCCTCTTCCGTCTTTCAGGTTCGAATCACTTCGGCTTCGATTAACGGGGCACCAACCGGCAGCGTATCAGGCACGGAGACAAATTCCTGGATCTGACTCCAGAGCTTTGTGAAATCTTTATTCACATCGCCCGAAAGGCAGTCGGTAACTGGACCATGGGCGTCGGGGTATTTTTCAGTCAATTCGCGAAAGCTGAAATCTGGTTCGTAAAATGCATAAACAAGTTTTCGCATGTTCTCAATCCCGGCACGCAACGACTCCGCATAATTGGCAAAACGCGAAGCTGAGAGGTCGCCTTCCTCCAGCGCTTGATGAATTTCGTCCGCCGCCATAATGCCGCTCTTGAGCGCAAGCATCACGCCGCTCGAAAATACGGGATCGAGGAAACAAAAGGCGTCACCGGCCAGCAACAAACCATCTTTGCCGCAATGTTTTGAATGAAACGAGTATTCGCTGGTTAAGAAGTATTGCCCTACCTGTTGGCCACACGCCAGGTGAGCTTTGATCCAAAGATTTTCTTCGATCTCACGTTTGAAAATTAACTCGGGTGATTTAGTGCCCCCGCGCGTCAGGTATTTGCCTTCGGCTACCACCCCAACGCTCACCATGTCGTTATGCTGGGGGATGTACCAAAACCACCCTTTCTCTGGCACATACGCCACAGTGGTGGCGCCTTCGTCCAACCCCGGATCACGTTTGGCATGATGGTAATAGGTCCAGACAGCCACTTTATTCAGCCCCGGGTCCTTCATTCGCCAGTTTTTCCGCACCGCGGCAAAGGACTCTCGGCCAGAACAGTCGAGGGTCACCGGCGCCCGAAACTCCACCGCCCGACCGGAGGCGTCCTTGGCCAGGACGCCAACCACACGTCCATCCTCCTCCAGCAATTGTGTAACAGTAACCTGCTCGAGAATCGTAGCCCCCTTTTCTCGGGCATTCTTCATCAGCATTTGATCGAACTCCGAGCGCAATACCTGCCAGGTCTGGGCTACTGTTTCGCGGTCATAACGGTTAAAGAAATAAAACGGTTCCGAAGCTTTGCCGCTGGGAGAAACAAATTGGACGCTATACTTTCGAACAAAAGCCGAGCTGCGCATCTTTTCAATCAGTCCTAACCGCTGAAGAGGATGGAAGGTGAAGGGCAACAATGACTCGCCTATATGGTAGCGGGGAAATTTTTCGCGCTCGAGTACAAGGACACGGCGGCCTTTCTCGGCTAGAATCGCTGCCGCACTCGTGCCAGCGGGTCCAGCGCCGATAATTACCACTTCAAATTTGTCGCTCATTCAAGCCTTGCTGGTTTCTATGTTTGCCTTCGTTGGAGGCAGGATCTCAACAATTTCCGAAAGTGGCCGTTTCTGGGAGTCGAGGATATTTGCGCGTCTTCCGTAAAGAGCAGCCGTCGCGCGCAAGCCAAGCGCGCGGTTAATCAACTCGTCGGATTCGAGTTGGAAAAAAGCCTTCGCCACCGTGCTATGGTTAACTTCACATAGCCTGAGGATCGTCCCTAACGGCAGGCGCTCTCCCAGAATCAACTGCCGGGCACGTGGTGGAAAGAGCGTAAGGCTGATCTTTATGGCTCCAAACTCGACCGGCTGATCGGTCCCATCCAGTTGAAGCACCACTTCGCGGAAATAAAAATCTCCCCGTTGTTCCCGGCCCAAAATGCGCAGATGAATTTCTGCTCCATGATATTTTTCCAGCGTCGGAGTCATATCAGTCCCGTGAACAAGCAAAGAACGATAAGGCTCAGGCATTTTGTCTCCGGCGATCCGTTCGATCTTCGGCAACCGCAAACCTGCGCGAGCATAAAAATCATCCAAAGGATGCGCGTACGGCACGGCGGTGGCGGTAGAGACTGGTTCAGACATAAATCAGGCGTAGCGCGCGTTTCTGTGTTCGGGCAAAAAGAACTCGTGGAGCAAACGATCTACCTGCAGCAACCCATCCCGGTTAAGCAGCACCTGGTCACCCTCAACCGCGAGAAACCCCCAGTCGTGCAGCCTCTGCAGCGGCTCGGCGAAGCGTTCCGTCAATTCTATGCCAAAGTTTTTGCGGAAATACGCGCGGCTGACATGTCCGAGCTTGAGTTGCAAAATAAATTCACGAATGAGCCGCTCCTCGGGGCTGGGCCTCAACGCGCGATATACCGGCAACTCGCCTGCCTGCACCCTGGTGACATAGGGCTCGAAGTCGTGAAGATTTTGATAATGAGTGCCGCCAATATGACCGAAGGAGGCGACGCCCAATGATAACAAATCCGCTCCGGCCCAAAGCTGATCGCGATAAATGAAATGAGTGCGTTCCGGATTTTTCACAGCGGTATAGGCGCTGCCGATTGCATAGCCGGCTTTTTCCAATTCGCTAAATGCGAAATTTACCCATCCGCGTTTGACTTCCCAGTCCGCGACCGGCGCCACTAGCTTGCCTTCGGTCTTCATTTGTTTGTAGATGGTGGTATTGAACGGAATCTCCATCTCGTAAATCGTGACGCTATCAGGAGACATCTCGATGGTTTTTTGAACGCACGCGCGCCAGTTTTCATCGGTCTCCTCCACCATTCCCGCGATCAGGTCGATATTAATTTGTGGAAAACCAATTTCCCGAGCGTAACCGTAAGCCCGGGCAATTTCTTTGCTGTGATGAGCGCGCCCGTTAATCTCGAGAATGTGATCGTTGAAATTTTCCACGCCCAGGCTTAAACGCGTCACTCCCATTTCACGAATGGCTCTTAATTTCTGCTCCGTGAGTGTTCCCGGTTCGCATTCAAAAGTGACCTCCCGGGCCTGGTCCCAGGGGAGCAATGCTTTCATGCCGTCCGTCAGGTGTTGAAGCTGATTGACCGACAGATAGGAGGGAGTGCCCCCACCGAAGTAAACAAAATCTGGCTTCCGACCTCCAACAAATGGTTTGCCGGCATACAAGGTAAGCTCACGCAGCAGTGCATCGAGATAACCGCGAATAGACGCAGAATCTTTGTCGGTATAAACTTTGAAGTAACAAAAGTGGCAGCGTTTGCGACAAAAGGGAATATGGACGTAAATACCAAGCGGATTCAAACCCGAGGCAATGGTTGCCGGTGGACGCTCGAGCGCCGATATAAGGTCCCCCACAAACTCTGGTTTCCAAAATGAAAATGGAGGGTAGTTCGATACAAAATAATTGCCGACTGTGGTTTGCTTTTGCAGCGGTGGTGCTTTGCCTGGAATGGGGCTGGTAACGACGCTCATATTTTAGTTCCCTGTTTTGATTCCGAAACAATATACACTTCCGTCATTTGCTCCGATAATGACCCGTCCATCCGCTACTGCGGGTGAGCTTTCAATCGCCTGCCCAATTTCATAGGACCAAATGGATTTTCCCGTGCTGAGCGACAGCAAATAAAGCCGGCCATCCTCGGAGCCAACAACTACTTTGTCGCCGCAGACGACCGGAGAACTGTCCACCTTCCCTCGCGTAGGAAAACTCCATAGTGGTTTGCCATCCTGCCGGTTCACGCAATGCACCAATTTGTCTCTTCCTCCAAAGACGACCTTGTCAGCCGTAATGGCCGGTGAAGCATAATACGGAAAGTTGCGGTCATGAAATGACCACGCTTTCTCACCCTTATTTAGATCGACGCACAAAAATTCGCTTTCGAATTGGCCGAAGTAAGCGCGTCCCTCTGCCATGGCCACCGAACCGGCGATGTAAGCTCCCGCTTCAATCTCTTTAATTTGTTTGCCTTCAGCCAGCGAGAGAACATGAAGAAGGCCATCGCATCCGCCAAAAGCGGCTTTCCCATCGGAAATGCCAGGTGATCCGTTGATGTAATTGCCTGTTTCGTAAACCCAATTCGTTTTGCCACTGGTCGCATCCACACAATGCAGCTTGAAATCATAGCTGCCGAACAAGACAAAAGTGCTTTGACCGTTTTTTATCCAATTGGGCGACCCGAGAATTTTGTCCCCTGTTTCATATTTCCAGACCAATTTTCCAGTGCTCGATTCCAGAGCGTAAAGGGCCCCATCGCTGGAGCCCACATACACTTTTTGGTTCAGCACCAGGGGAGAAGACTCGACCGAGCCTCCTGTTTTATATGACCAGAGTTTCTTCCCTTCAGCGATATCAACTGCATAAATGCTTTCATCGGTAGAACCGAAAAAAACGCGATTCCCGGCTATTGCGGCTGAAGATTTAACGCTGCTTCCAGTCTTAAAAGTCCAAAGCGATGACAATTTGTCCGGCAGAACGCCTTCCGCAACGCCTGTCAGACCTGGATTGCCACGGAACATGAGCCAGTCGGCCGCACCAGTTTGCCCGGCAATACTGAGGAGCAGGGCCCAGCCGTAGATGCGGCCAACTCGTGGCCCTAATTTAGCGCGCGCGTTCATTGTTCAGACTACAAACAACAGTATCAGCCACAAGGATCGAGTGCGCAAATAAAAATACTTACACGTATTATCCAGATTTCGAGCGCCGAAAAACAAAAAGAGGAAGCCAGCGGGCTATAAGGGTAAAGCCCGCTTTTTATTTGGGGTATGGCCAACCTTGCAACTTGTAAGAATTTCAGCGACTTTATGACGGTTCGCCAACGATTCTTTGCAAAGAATTCGCCCATGATGGCAACGTGTTTTTTTCAGAATACTACAAGCACTCCGAACGTCTGAATAGTAACCTATGGCTTCTGGTCGTCTAAACCTCCGCCTCATGCTGAGAGCGTTCATTATCTTTTCTTCGGCAGCTTGCTCTTGGGGAGCCAATTCCGAAATTCACTTTAACCGCGATATCCGCCCGATTCTCTCAGAAAACTGTTATGCTTGCCACGGTCCGGACAAGAATCAACGCAAAGCCAAGCTCCGGCTGGATATCCGCGAGGTCGCTCTCGAACGCGAGGCTATTGTTCCGGGCAAACCATCGGAAAGCAAATTGGTCCAACATGTTTTCTCGGGTGATCCCGATGAGATAATGCCACCGCCGAAGTCACAGAAGTCCCTTACGGCAGCCCAGAAGGATCTCCTGAAGAACTGGATTGCCGCTGGAGGGCAATATGAAGCCCATTGGTCCTATATTCAGCCCAAACGGGCGCCCGTCCCGGAAGTCGCGAATCGAAAATGGGTAAAAAATCCAATCGATGCTTTCCTTCTTCATACACTTGAAGGAAAGAACATCCGGCCTTCTCCCGAAGCCGACAAACGGACACTCCTGCGGCGCCTCAGCCTGGATCTAATCGGTCTGCCTCCAACCTTGGCAGAGGTGAATGCGTTTTTAGCGGATCAGGCGCCCAATGCTTACGAGCGTCAGGTGGATCGCTTGTTGAACTCACCTCATTTCGGAGAGCGGATGGCCGTCCCGTGGCTCGATGTCGTGCGTTTTGCTGACACCGTTGGGTATCACGGGGATCAAAACCAGAATGTCTTTCCTTACCGGGATTATGTGATTGATGCATTTAATCGCAATAAGCCGTTCGATCAATTCACGATTGAACAAATTGCCGGAGACCTCCTGGATTCTCCTTCGTTGGATGCACGGGTAGCCAGCGGGTTTAATCGATTAAACATGATGACGCGCGAAGGTGGCGCACAGCCGAAGGAATATCTCGCCAAGTATGCCGCCGACCGAGTGCGTACGGTTTCCATGACCTGGCTGGGATCGACCATGGGTTGCGCCGAGTGTCACGATCACAAATTCGATCCGTTCTCCACCAAAGACTTTTATTCGATGGAAGCTTTTTTTGCCGACATCAAACAATGGGGTGTTTATGCCGATTATTCTTATACCCCCGAACCTGAACTTAAAGGCATAGGCAACGACCATCCCTTTGTTCCAGAAATTGAAGTCGATAACGAATATCTCCACCAACGTATCGAGAAACTGCGTCGTCAGGCAGATCAACTCTATAGAAAAGCTCTGGCCACATTCAAATCCGATAAAGACCAGCAAAGCGATTTCGCGGAGTGGAAAGTGTCGGGTCTAGCGTTTTTGAAGCGGTCCCCGAACGGATGGGCTACGCTCGTCCCCGAAGTTACTCTGCGGATGAAGGACACCAATGCCGTCGCGCAAACCAATTTTACTGTTCAGTCCGACGGCACTGTTCTGTTGAGCAATGAAGCCAAATCCAGCGCGAAATTCGCACTCCCACTTTCCGATATGTGGCTTTCAGCGATCCGCCTTGAAATTACGCCACAGGAATCCTCAAGCGACGAGAGTAAAGGGCTGAAAAAGAGGAGTCGCACGTCGATAACTTTAACGGCGAACCTCAAAGCAAAAGGGGCAGAGCAGGAAAGTAAGCTGGCCTTTTACGCCGCCGATGCGGATTTCAAAGAGGAACGATACTCGGGAGGACGAGCGATCGTGGGGATAAAAGACTCATGGCAAATCTCGACTGAGCATGACAAACAATCAGCAGTTTGGCTTCTGGATAAGCCCACCCCAGTACATGAGGGGGATGAACTCACTATCAACCTGGGAAATGCCAACATCGCTTCTGCGCGGGTTTCCATCTCCCCCTTCCCCGGGGAGGAACCTCTGGAATCAGGAAAAGGCGAGCTCTTGCTAAAGTCTTTTTCTAAAGCGGTTCCCAAAAACGGCGCCGATCATGATCTGGCCATGCGCAGGTTTCTCCTGGCCACGCGTTCTGATTCTGCGGAGGTCAAGGAGCTCCGAAAGATTTTCTACGACGTACGAAGCTGCCGCCATGGACGCACTTTTTCGACCGTGACAGTTGCGCGCGAACCCTCCATCACAAGGGTTTTACCTCGCGGCAATTTCCTCGATCAAAGTGGAGAGATCGTGCAACCGGCAACTCCCCATTTTCTGCCGTCCATCTCGAATTCCACAGGCCGTCGATTGACGAGATTGGATTTGGCACATTGGTTGGTTTCGCGGGAGAACCCGTTGACTGCCCGGGCGGTGGTGAATCGCCTATGGAAACAGTTTTTCGGAACAGGGCTTTCGACGGTAGTAGATGATCTTGGCGCCCAAGGTGACTGGCCTGTCCATCCGGAATTACTGGATTGGCTTACCTGCGAGTTTCGCGACGGTTCTTCTTCGTCTCCGACTCCGCCCTCGACCCTCGACACTCATCCCTTTTCATCTCCCTGGGACATGAAACACATGGTTAAGTTGATGGTGATGTCCTCAACGTATCGTCAGGAATCAAACCTGCGACCGGATTTAAAGGAGATGGATCCGAATAACCGGCTTCTGGCTTTTGTGCCGCCCCGGCGGCTCGAAGCTGAGTTTGTCCGTGACAATGCCCTTTTCATTGCCGGTCTCTTGAATTTGGACATCGGCGGTCCAAGCGCCCACCCGTATCAACCGGCTGGTTATTACGCTAATATTCAATTTCCGGATCGTGACTATTTCCCCGAGCGGGACGATCGGCAATACCGGCGAGGCGTATACACACATTGGCAACGCACCTTCCTTCATCCCATGCTGGCCAACTTCGACGCTCCATCCCGAGAGGAGTGCACAGCTATACGTGTGGTATCCAATACACCGCAGCAGGCGCTTACCTTGTTGAATGACCCGAGCTTTGTCGAAGCGGCCCGGGTCTTCGCTGCCAACCTGCTTGGGGTTGCAAAGCAAAATGATGAGCAGCGGCTGAACACAGCATTTCAGAGGGCCTTAGCCCGGCTGCCCAATAATAAGGAGAAGCAATCTCTATTGAAATTCCTTGCCGAACAGCGGGAGCATTACTCACAAGATAGCGATGAGGCATCGCGATTGATGAAGGTGGGGTTCGCCACGGCGCCTGAATCAAAATCGCAGGTGGAATTGGCGGCATGGACTCAGGTATGCCGGGTGATTTTAAATCTGCAGGAAACGGTGACGAGGTACTGAATGAAACAATTTAACCACGAACAATTCCAGCAAAGCATCAACCGCCGCACCTTTCTTACCCGCTCGGCTTACGGCCTGGGTAGCCTGGCCCTGGCATCGCTTCTGGGGCCGAAAGCATTCGCAGTAACAGAAAATAGTTGGCATGGGATCATCAATCCGCCGCATTTTCCCGTGCGAGCCAAACGCATCATCCATCTATGCATGGCTGGCGGTCCTTCACACCTGGAAAGTTTCGATTACAAGCCTGAGTTAAAGCGGATTCATGGACAACCCTTTCCAGCGTCCTTTACAAACGGACAGCAGCTTGCGCAATTGCAGAACACAGAACTCAAAGCACTGGGTCCTGTAGTTGAGTTTAGGAAACATGGAAAATCCGGGCAGGAAATTTCCGACCTGTTTCCACACATAGCGGACATCGCCGACGATATTTGCATTGTGCGCTCGATGCACACCGAACAAATCAATCATGATCCAGCTCACGCGTTCATGAACAGTGGTACGAGTATCAAGGGCCGGCCCAGCATGGGTTCCTGGCTGCTGTATGGGTTGGGCGCTGAGACAGAAAATCTTCCCGGGTTCGTTGTGCTCACTTCCCGAGGCAAAACAGGTCTTCAACCGGTCTCGGCTCGTCAATGGTCGAGCGGTTTCCTGCCCAGCCGTTTCCAGGGGATCCTCTTTCAATCGAAGGGCGACGCTGTGCATTACGTAGGTAACCCCGAGGGAGTTTGTCAAAGCACTCAGCGCCAGGTCCTCGAAGAGATCAATCGATTGAACGGAATTCTGGCCGAGGAAAGGTTGGATCCGGAAATTCAGACTCGGATCAGCCAGTACGAACTGGCGTTCCGGATGCAAAGGTCCGTTCCAGAACTGACTGATTTCAGCAAGGAATCCAGAGCCACACTGGATCTTTATGGTTTGAAGGAACCAGGTGATGGAACCTTCGCTTCCAACTGCCTTCTCGCACGGCGGTTGGCTGAACGTGGAGTCCGATTTATACAGTTGTACCACCGGGCCTGGGATCATCATAATGAGATCGCCAAGGAGATCCCGGTAGCAGCCAAAGAAGTCGATCAGGCGTCTGCCGCGCTGGTCAAGGATCTGAAGCAACGGGGTCTCCTCGAAGACACCCTCGTTGTTTGGGGCGGGGAATTTGGACGCACGCCCATGGGACAAGGTTCAGGACGCGACCATCATATCAATGCCTTTTCCATATGGCTGGCGGGTGGAGGTATCAAAGGCGGCGCCACCTGGGGGCAAACCGACGAATTAGGTTATCGGTATCTTGATGATGATCAGAAAATGCACGTGCACGATCTCCACGCTACGATGCTTTACCTGTGTGGCATTGATCACAAGAAACTCACGTACCGGTTTCAGGGAAGAGATTTTCGGCTGACGGACGTGAGCGGAGAAGTGGCTAAAGGGATTATCGCGTAGCTCGTGACACCGGGTGAGGGCACCCGGCCTACAATATGAGCATCGAGGGTGTCACCTGTAGGCCCGGTGCCCTCACCGGGATTTGGGGCGCCTGGCCGAAACACCGGTAGGAGTAAGAGCCTTGCGGCCTAGACCGTAATGCGATTCTTTCCGCTGGCTTTGCTTTGAAACAGGCAACGATCTGCTTCCGCTAAAAGCTCACTTTTGTCTTTGGCGTCCTGCGGAAAACAGGCCAGGCCGAAGGAAGCGGTTAATCGGGCGTGTATTCCTTCCCTTTCCAAAAAGGTAGTATTTGTGATTGCCTGCTGCATACGTTCCACTTTCGCGAGAGCCTCACCTTTGGTTTGCCTGGGCAAGATCACAATAAACTCGTCACCCCCATACCGCACGATGCGATCGTCATCATCTAAAACCCGGCTTACGACTTGAGCGATTTCGCGCAGTGCTTTGGTTCCACGCAAATGTCCATGCGCATCGACCAGTAGCTTGAAATTGTCCAGATCAAAGAACACCAGGCATAAACCGGCAGATTTTCCATGTGCACTATCAAAAAACCGGTCGAGATAACGATGCAAATACCGTGTGTTGTTAAAGCCGGAAACGTCATCCGTTACCGCCAGCTTCATGACACGATCATGCTCGTGTTTCAAGTCCAGAGACAACCGACGCATTCGCAGGAGGTTTGAAACGCGCGCTTTCAGTTCCTGTTCGTTAATGGGACGCAAGATTACATCGTCCACAAGCCGGCCGAGATGCCGGGCGGGCAGTTGACCGCGGCGGCGTACAGTAAGAAGAAGAAAAGGTAGAAAGACAGGTTCGTCCGCGCGCCGTCGGTTGCGCACCTGCAATTTGAGCTGCTTTAATGAAGCGCCATCAATAATTGCCAGATCAAACTGTTCCTGCAGGGGTTGTTCCACATTAGGCAGGATGATGTGGTGCGTTTTCGAGAGCCAGTCTTCCAACTGACGCCGCTCGGCTTTACGCTTAAGTTCCAACAGGATTCGAACCATGATTCACTTGGACATGGCCTCTTCACGCTCCTTGACGACCTGCGGAAACGGTTCCAGAGGCATGGGTCGGTCATGACTGAGAAATTCTTCGCATACCCGAAAAAAATCAGGCTTGGTTGCCACACGCCGGATCTGATGAAGAAATTGGCCGGTCGGCTCGACACCTAATCCCAAAAAATTCATGTACTTCTTCATCTTTTGCACATGAGCTCCATCGTCCATCTCGGGGGAGGTTACCGCCTCATACAGCTGACGGACGTATCCAAGAACGTCTATCCCGCGGGGCAGGAACACAGGTTCCCCACGATGGTGTTGCCGGACCTGGTGAAAAAGCCAGGGATTGCGGATTGCGCCCCGGCCAATCATCAACCCTTTCGCGCCGGTTATTCGAAATATTTCAGCGGCTCCCTGGGCGGAGTACACATTGCCGTTGGCTATAACCGGGCAAGGTACTTCTAACACTGCTCGGGCAATATGCTCATAATGTACTGTTGGACCGTACATCTCCTTTACCGTCCTCCCGTGAACAGTCAACAAATCCAGAGAATGTTTGGCGAAAATTGGGAGAAGCTCAGAAAATACTTCTGGCGAATGAAATCCAATGCGCGTCTTGACTGTAAATTTGATTTTAATCGCATCACGCAAAGCCCCGAGGATTGCATCAACCCGGCCAGGCTCTCGCAGCAAACCGCCCCCGGCACATTTCCGATAAACCACCGGCGCAGGACAACCCAAATTTAGATCGACCGCCGCGATGGGATAGGCTTGTAACTCACGAGCCGTGCGCACGAGCGAAGGGATGTCATTGCCGATCATTTGAGCGATGATCGGCCGCCCAGTGGGGTTGTGGGTTATCGATTGCAGAATGTACTTGTCCAGAGTGGAGGTCGCATGGACGCGGAAATACTCGGTGAAATAGAGATCAGCCCCTCCATAACTGGTCATTAGTCTTAAGAACGCCAGGTCGGTGACGTCTTGCATCGGCGCCAGAGCAAGGACTGGCGTCGAATCAGTGAGCATCCGATCTACTAGTTGTGAGGCATGATCCATCTGACCTTCCGAATATGCCTGCAACAAGCAAGGCTTGCCAGTTTCAATAACCCAGCTAAAGAACCGGACCGAACCGTCCTCGGTTCGCAGCGGCAACGAGTAAGGGAAAACTGTCGGAAAGTTGCGACGCCCCATCACGAATTTATTTCGCAAGAAAGTCCTCTCAGCGACGAATTGCTTTAGTGAATCAAATTCCGGTTCAAAGCCTCACAACTTTCTCACGCATTCCATGCAAGCTACGCGCTGCGAGCCGAGGACGGCTCGCGGTCCGGGGCTGACCCCGAAAACGTTCCGGCTTGGCAACGGCTGAAATCCGAATAGATCATAGGAAAAAGCTAAGGACGCCGCCGGAGCCTTTACTGGAACTGGGGGTGTTGTTCCAGTTTTTCGCTACTCGCCGAAGAAAGCCGGGCTTGCCGATAGACCGGTGTCCACAGAGGTTCGGCGCTGTTGGAACGGCGGGCGCGCAAAAGCCAGCGTCGATCCAAAGGTGTCTCGATCAACTCAATTCGATTGGCGGCTATGGTAGTTTCCTCTTTCTCGCCGGTGGCATGGCCTATCCCGACAAAAAATCCAGCCAGTAGCAGGGTGACTCGAAGCATGGTGCTGCGCGAATAAGTCGGCAATGCGCATGGACGGCTCGGATCCAGAAGGCGAAAAAGCTTCTCGAACAGCGGCTGTGTCCACATCTCGGGATTCGTGGCCGGAGAAAACGCATCGAACATAATGGCATGCGGTTTAGAAAACTGCTCTGCTCCCGGTTGAGAAAGTAGCGTTGGAAAATCGGCCAAATGCAACTGCCATTGCAAGCGCTGTTTTCCCTGAACAACGACAACATGGCCCTCGCGAACCAAGCTTTTTACAAGTTCCTCATAGTTTTGAAAATATTCCAATTCCTTCGCGTGCTCCAAGGCAAACCGCAATGGTTCATTGGTATTGTCGAAACTATGAATTTCCAACGAACATTCCATGCGGCTTGCCGCACGCAAGATGGTCAGAACATTCGCTGCCGCTCCCAGCCCGACATCCCAAATTACAAATGGTTCGGGTGTTTGTCGGATTCGTTGGGAAAGCTTCAACTGCCGCACATAGAGTGCTTCAGCTTCTGCGACGGGTCCTATGACTGGATGGAATGTTTCACGGTGAGCCAGTGAATGAACGCTGTGGACACCGGTGGGAAGTTTGACAAGTTTATAGCCCGTTCGCGAATCCACCGTGTCTAAGGGGTAACGGTTATTGCTCTCAGCAGAACATACCTTGACCGGTTTGGGGTTGTCATTCTGAAGGGCGTCTAGCGGAAAATGTGGCCCTGCCAGAGTGCACAAAGTGTAGGCCTGAAGTTGAGGAAGAACGCGGTTTAAATGGCAAATGATGCCGGGCCATTTGTGAAATAATTATTCCGCCATGCACCAGTGCCAGAATCAAAAGGCCCACGCCTGATAAATGTTCCATTCGCAACAAGGTCTTTTCGCTGAGTTTGCCATGCCCCAACGAAACCATCCAACTCAGTCCGACAAACCAGGCTCCGGTGCCCAGCGCGACTCCTGTGACACAGGCCAATTTGCCGGGCCAATCAGGCGAAACCCATTCACGAGAGATGAAGTTTGCCGCTAAAATGATCCAGAAGACCAGTACACCAAGGTTTGCCATCACCCGCACCAATCCGGTCATAAACGCGGAATGAGGCTTTAGTCTCTGCTCGATTTCCGCTTCAAATTTATCGGCGGTTTTTCCTAAATCCATGGGGATATGAGATACGTTCTTGGCGAGAAGAAACTTCACCCCCAAAAAGAGCATGAAAACAAAACTAAACAACTCCATGGCAGCTTTGATGACACCCCTGGAAAAAAACGAAGCAAAACCAGTGAAGGCAATGAAACAATAAATCACCTCCATCGTCGTAGCTCCCAAGCCAATCATCATGGCCCAATAGAACCCACGGCGCGCCCCTTCGTTCATGATGGTTAGGTTAATCGGACCCACCGGAATGGATAGGAGTAGCCCACTGATAAATCCGGTCAACCCCGCGAACAAGATGGACTGTAGGTCATTCATTGCGCAGACCAGGTCGAACCATTCTCCTCATCTTCTTCCTCAATTTCACGACGCATCTTTCCGGAAATGCGAGGTCGGATGAAGCCATAGAGAAGGTAAACCGTGAATAAAGCAGGCAACACATAATACCAAATCTTATCTCGCAGCACTAGAAGAAACCCTAGAAATAACGCAGCGATTATTGCTTTGGTGATTGTCGTGGTGGAACGCAAGCCTAACGATTTAAAGCTCGGGTACTTGACCGTGCTCACCATCATGGCCGAGAGAAACAATAGCACGATGGCCAACAGATATTTTCCTTTTCCAAGTGTGCGATCATTTTCGTTGAGTTGAATGATGAGAAGAGTGAGCGAAGAAACCAGCCCTGCCGCCGAGGGAATCGGGAAACCGAGAAATTCTTTACTTCCTCCTCCACCCGCAGCGGCCAAACAGTTGAAGCGGGCCAGCCTGAATGCTCCACAAATCAGATAGATTGAAGCGATAAACCAGCCTAATTCAGGGTGCCGCGGAAACACGTCACGAAGCACGACGCGATGCACCAAAAAGGCGGGCGCTGCGCCAAAAGAAATCAGGTCCGCCAGCGAATCGAACTCTCTTCCGAACGGACTTTCCACTCCTCCCATCCGCGCCACCCGCCCGTCAAATAAATCGAAAATACAGGCGAGCAAAATGAAACCGAGCGCAAATTTGATTTGATAATAAAAATCTGCTTTATCTATGTCTGCTTCAACTATTTTGGTTAGGGCGACAAAACCACAGAATAAATTTCCCGCGGTAAGCAGGTTCGGTAAAAAATAGATCTTCAGCTTTGCCTCAGGATTTTCTGGTGAGGGCGAAGGAGGGCCAGGAGGTGAAGTCATAGTCTTCTTAGTAGCGCTGGGAGAGGACTTTGGAGCTGAACCTTACTAACATCTGTTGGGCGGCAATTTGGTCGGCGGCTTTGGCAGTCATGTCACACTGGTGAGGTTAGCTCAAATGTCGCAAGGACCGTTTCTCCACCGACGACGTGGTCGCCTAATTTCACTTTTATCCTAAAACCAGCAGGCAGATAGACATCACACCGGGAACCAAATTGAATCAGGCTGATCCGTTGACCGCGTTGAACTTCCTCACCCGCTTTCACAAAAGGCACAATGCGCCGCGCCAACACTCCGGCAATTAATCGGACCCCAATCTTTTGCCCCGGTGGGTCGTTCGCCTCAAAGCCGAGCAACACATTTTCGTTATGAAGGGCGGAGGCGGCTTTTAGCGCGTTGAGAAACTGGCCGGTTGTATACTTGAAAAAGGCCACTTTGCCGCCCACTGGCGCATTCTGCACGTGAACGTCGATAACGGAGAGGAAAATTGAAATGCGCTGACAATCGCCTCCCATGACCTCTGGTTCTGTCGTACGATCGATTACATCCACTTTACCATGGCCCGGCGATAGAACCAGGCCGGCGCCCACTGGCGAGCCGGCATCCGGGTCACGAAAGAAATAGAGGGTAAAAAGCGCGAAAATGATCCAGAGGATGACGAGAAAAGGTGAAATGGCCACAGCGACGGCCGCGATCGCCGCGGCCGCAGTTACTATAAAAGCGCCAAGCCCGCATACCACCAGCACGCCCACCAGCGACCATAAAATCAGTTTGAAAGCCGCCTTTCTGGCGTTGCCCTTATATTTCATTCGTTTCCAAGGTAAAGTGTCACGTCCAAGGATCAAAGGCAAAGTTTGGATTGACCTCTCAAAACTTTGATCGGCGGAGCGCGAACCGTCCCGGTGGCAGCGGCAACAAGTGCAAGGAAGAGTGAGGACGATTGGAACGGCTCTGCATCGAGTCGTGACTTTGAAACAAAAAACTTCTCAGCCGCAACTCAACCGAGTGAATCAAATTCCGATCCAATTCTGCTTTGGTACGGAGACCTAAGACTTTCACACACCTAAAAATAGGCACGCGCAAGGAGCGGACAGCTCGCGCTCCTTTTACCAAAACTGCCATGCCCCTTTCCAGGCCACCCAGATTCCGAGAAGAAAATTTGTAAGAGCATGCGCTGCCATCGCGTCGCCCAATCTTTTTTTGCGGATGACCAGAGCCTGGTAAATCACGCCGCACAATATCCCGGGTAGCCACTGATAATGTGAGAATCCGAAAACCAAGGAGGTAACCAATAAAGAGCGCCAATGGAGCTGGCCCATGGGAACAGAAGAATAATCCGAGCGCACTAAATAGCGGTAGAGAAACGAGCGATAAAATGCCTCTTCAATAGGAGGCACGACCAGCGCAGACCCAAGGGTGCGCAGCGTTATGAAGAACCATCCAGCCGTCGAATGGTCTCCGAACTGGTGAAAAGGATTCCAAGGCGACCCTGCTTTGACCAGAAATTCGAACTTCGGATAATATGCGTCAAGCCCGACCCAAAGTACAAAAACAAGGACACCCGCCAATGCGGCCTCCCAACTGAAAGCCCAACGTATTTCCTGCGCCACGGCCCGCATTTCCCAGATGCACCACAATCCAACGAACATTTTGAGCAGGTACATCCAATACCGCAGTGATCCTCCCGATGAATCCTGAGCTACGGTTAATGCCAGGATAATGATATAAGGCAGCACGCGAGCACGAGTCGGCGATGCCCGCAGTTGAGCACTTAAAAAATTCATGAAGGGCTGAACAAGCAAACGTTCGACCGTGCCCCGCTTATGGCGCCAGGCTTAGAACGTTAGTCTGGCCAGCATTTGACAGCGTAGCACTTTCACGACCGATCGCGACAACGCGCCAATCACCCAATTTATCATTCAGAAAAAGTGTTTTTCCTCCGATCATTGCCGCGGGATGAGTGGGATGAAAGACAATGCCTGTTAGCCTTAAAACGGACGCTCTCGTGGCGACCGGTTTTTCAACAGGAACGCTGGCAGCGTTCGGAATGGTCGGCTTGGTTTCAGGAGGAACTGGTTGTCCGCCAGAAGCCGGCCCGAAAACCACAGTCTCTCCTTGTTCTTTCGGGTCTGAAGCTTTTGAAGGCTGGTGAGAAGGTTCGGATGGCTTGGTCGGCGGAATGACAGTTGGCTCACGAACAGAGGTTGTCTCAATGATCTTATCCGTTTTGGCCTTCGCTTCTGATCCCTGTGTTTTATGAAGGCGACCCCATACCAGAAACAATCCGATTCCGATGATGGCTATAAGAACAGTGGGCAATAGCAGCCCAAAAGGTCTTTGAATGGGGCGTGCTTGTTCAACGGGCCGCAATGGGGGTCCGGCCGTAGCGGGTGGGCTCGTCTGGGCCTGCGCCTGTTTAGCGCGTTTCAAAGCATCATTGATTAAGCTCATGCTTCAATTTGTCCTTCCAGTTCGCGCACCGCACGCCCAACAACCCCAAACCCGATTCTTTCCTGCTGTTGCACGAATCCGGCAAGGAGAGCTTTATCACACACCGCATTCACCAGCCGCGGTATTCCCTTGCTATAGCTATAGACACGCCAGAGCGCGGGTTGAGTAAAATAGGGCGCTCCTTTAGCGCCTGAAACCTCGAGACGATGCTGGATATATTGACTCACTTCAAACCTGCTCAACGGTTGCAGATGATACCGAACCGTGATCCGCTGGCGCAATTGGCGCAGGCGCGGATTATTCAGCCGGTCCCGCAGCTCCGGCTGTCCCATTAACACAATCTGTAACAGCTTCCGATTGTCGGTTTCAAGGTTTGAAAGTAACCGCACCTGTTCCAAAAGATCGTCGGTTAAATCCTGGGCTTCGTCGATGATCAGCACGGTTTCTTGTCTCCGCTCGACTTGCTGAAGCAAAAACTGGTTGATGACGCCCAACGTATCCAGTCGATCCAGCCCATTGATGGGCAAACCGAACTCTACCGCGATCGCTTTCATCAGTTCTTGTGGACTCAAGATCGGATTCAAAATAAGCGCGGTGGCGTACTGACCGTCCAGGTGCTCCAGCATTGCCCGACATAAAGTGGTCTTCCCCGCGCCAACTTCCCCGGTGAGTTGTACGAATCCTTTGCGTTCACGAATCCCGTAGAGCAAATGGTTGAATGCCTCGCGATGTTTTGGACTATAAAACAGGAACCGCGGGTTCGGCGTGATGTCGAACGGCGCTTCGCTCAAGCCATAATATTCCAAGTACACGACTGTTTTTAGCAGAAACGATGCCGGAAATGAAAGAAAAGCTTTGAGTGTTCCCCTTCTGAACCAACGGCCTTCGCCCGATGGTGTTGGCAATTCCAGGCGAACCCTAAGCTATTGTCCTGACGCACTCTGCAGTTACCGTACGTAGCGCAGGTGTCCTCACCTGCGAGTTCCGGCACCGTCCCGGTGCCGGCATCAAAGCTAATGATCCGTGGCGAGACGCCACGGAAACTCGCAGGCGAGGACGCCTTGCGCTACTTGTTTTCCGTCCTAACCTACTTCCGAGGCTGGCGCAAAATCGTTTTCACCGCTTTGACTAACTTCTCGGTTTCCTCCGGCGTTCCGATCGAAATCCGCAAAAAATCTCTCAACAGGGGATCACTAAACCACCTCACCAAAACTTTCTGCTCCCGCAACTTTTCGAGCCAGGCTGGCGCTGGAATGCCAGGCGGACGTACAAGAATGAAATTGGTCTGACTAGGATAAATCTGAAAGCCAAACTCGGTAAGTGTCCGGCTAAGGCTTTGCCGCGTGGAAATGACCTTCTGAAAGTTCGCGCGATAATAAGGCAGGCATTTCAAGGTTTCGAGAGCGGCAATTTGGCCGAGGCCGTTCACATTGTAACTGTCGCGAATTTTATCCAGCGCGGTAATCAACTCCGGGGAGCCAACGAAATAACCTACACGCAAGAAACAAAGCGAATAAGCTTTGGAAAAGGTGCGCGCGACGAGCACGTGCGGAAACTTCAAAGCCAAAGGCAGCGCGTTCGTGGAGGCAAAATCGGTATAGGCTTCATCCAAGACCACAACTCCATGTTGCGCCTCGCAAAATTGCTTCAACTGTGCAGGTGGATAACCACGTCCGCTGGGCGCGTTCGGTGTGGTGATAAAGCTGAGTGCTGCCTTGAAATCCCATTGCTTGCCGGCCTTGAGTTCTCGTAATGATGGCAGATCAAAATTGGATTGAAGCGAAACGGTTTGCGTTCTTGCTCCATGGATGGCTGCCAGCACCGGGTACAAAGAATAGCTTGGATGAAAAAACTGAACCTTGGCTTTACTGCCCAATCCCTTTTTCCCTGAGTCTCCTCCGTCGGGTTCCACAAAAGTCCGCACAGCCATAGCGAGCAATTCATCCGAACCATTGCCAATGATGATGTTTCCCGGTTTGCACCCGTGAAACTTAGCCAACTCCTCTCGCAAGCGCTGAGCGGTTGGATTCGGATAGAGTCGCAATCGACCAACGGCGGCCGCTCGGATCGCATTCAAAACGCGAGGAGCCGGCGGATAAGGATTTTCGTTTGTGTTGAGCTTGATCAGTCCCTTGATTTTCGGTTGCTCCCCTGGAACGTAGGGATGCATTCGCTTGACAAGAGGGCGAATGAATTTGACCGCTGATTGAGGTCTTAAAGACATTTGAGGTAAACCGATCAGCGCTCGATTCGGATTGCGGCTGACCTGCCATGGGCCTCGAGGCCTTCCATCCTGGCAAACTGGTTGACCGTTTTAAGTGCGCGTTTGAGAGATGCCCGATCATATTCCACGATGCTGGTACGTCGTTGGAACTGATCAACCGTCAACCCGGCAAACGACGCTCCTCCGCCACCGGTCGGAAGGGTATGGCTTGGTCCTGCTACGTAATCCCCTAGAACTGTCGGCGAATAACCACCGATGAAAATGGCGCCTGCAGTCACAATTCTGCGGCTCAACTCGCGGCCTTTGCGGGTCATGACTTCACAATGCTCCGGCGCCAGCCGGTTTGTGAGGGAGATTCCCTCATCGATTGTCTTCACTTGAATCAGCCAGCCGTTGTTCTCCAACGCGCGGCGGATGAAACCTGCCCGGGGCAGCGCAGCGATTTGCTTGCGGATCTGTTCTTTCACCGCGTCCAACAATTTGGCCGAAGGTGTCACAAGCCAAACACGCTCAAGCCCGGAACCATGCTCTGCCTGAGCCAACAAGTCCGCAGCGATGAATTTTGCATTGGCCGTGTCATCCGCCAGCACCAACAACTCGCTTGGACCGGGAAGCAGGTCGATCGCCACATGCCCAAGCACCAACCTCTTTGCCGCAACCACGTAGGCATTGCCAGGTCCGAAAACCTTTTGCACACGCCGGATTGTCTTAGTCCCGAAAGCCATGGCGGCAATCGCCTGTGCCCCGCCCACCCGATAAATCTCCGTCGCGCCCGCTGCGCGTGCGGCAAATAGCAAGGCAGCGTTAACAGACCCATCCTTTCCTGCTGGTGTACAAACAACAATCTCCGGACAACCTGCGACCCTGGCCAAGGTCACGGTCATGAGTGCAGTCGAAACCAGCGGAGCTGTTCCGCCTGGAACGTAAATTCCTACCCGTTGAAATGGATCAAACTTCTCGCCCACTTCAGCCTTGTGCGAGTTCCGCATCCTCCAAGCCTTGCGCGTCGATTTCTTCGCAAAGGCAGCGATGTTCCTATCCGAGTCCGATACCGCAGCTCGCAAAGATTTCTCTGCCTGGAGCGAAGCAGTCATGAGTTCAGCTTGTGTTACTGCCAAACGATCGGCAGTGAGCTTTGCGCCGTCAAATCGCTCGGTCAATTCCAGGACCGCCTCGTCACCCCGGGCTCGCACATCCTCTAGAATGGCGCGAGTTCGCTGCTCGATTGTGGTATCGAACAGACTCGAAGCCGCGGTAACGCTCTTTAGCCTCTCGGCAAAGTCAGCATCTTTCTGCCGAACAATATTCATGGCCGAGAACCTAGAAGAAGCGACGTACGAAGTCAAAATGTCTGCCAGTCCTGACACGAGCAGGCCGATCTCTTCCAGACGCTCACGGCTTCAAATCCCCCGCATTAGCGTTAAGAGGATCACCCTCCACGGTAAGGACAAAAGTGATGGACTAAAGCCCTCTGACTGAACGGAACCCGAAGTTGGGGTTGGCGGAATTCATTAAGTAGACGGAAAGTGAGAAAGGGGCATAGCATGGTTGAGGAGACAGATGGAAAAGCGGAGAAGTTCCCGCCGCATTTCTCCCTTCATAGGGCAAACCCCTCCCGATACGGTGGGTTCACGAAGTTATCGGCTTCCGGACAATTGGGAAACTTCATGCTCACGGCATCCCATTCAAGTTTCCGGTTCAGGCGGATCGCAATGTTGCCTAGCAGGACAACTTCAGCAAGGTGCGCGGCGTGGTCAGGAAAGTTAGAGCCTGCGGGTTTGCCGCCCCGGCAAGCGTCGAACCATTCCTTCCAATGGCCCGGAGAGCGCGCAAGCTTCTGCGGCGCGCGACCGAACTCGGTCAGTTTTTTGTCGGGGATCAGGCGGTCCCGAAGCATGACGCCCTTGTCGCCGACATACATCGTCCCATCGTTCTCGGCGAACGGCCGGTCCGGGTCAAGTTCCTCTGGCCTCGGCGGACGCATTCCGCCGTCATACCAAAAGATGCTCAGTGGACCGTGAGTGGCACTGGCAGCGAATTTGTAATGCGTGATCGAAGCCAGCGGAGCAGTCTCGTCGCTGATCTCCTTTGGACGCTGCCAATTGGTGGAGCAAGCCTCGACGCTAACCGGGTCGCCAATCTTCATCGCCTTGAAAATGGCAGAAAGTTCATGACAACCGATGTCGCCAAGCACGCCAGTACCGAAATCCCACCACCCACGCCAGCTAAACGGGTGATAGCTGGGATGATAGGGGCGCATAGGTGAAGGGCCAACCCAGAGGTCCCAGTCAATATGGGCCGGACAGGGCGGGGTTTCTTTGGGCCGCGCAATCCCGCGCTGGGAGATGTCCGGGTTTCGGTTGGACCAGGCATGCACCTCTTTGAGGTTGCCGATCGCGCCGGCCCAAATCATTTCAGCAACCCGACGGGCCTCTTCGCCGGCCTGGCCGAAATTCCCCATCTGGGTGGCCACTTTGGTTTCGCGCGCGATTTTGCCGATCATGCGGGCCTCGTAAACGCTATGAGTGAGTGGCTTCTGGCAGTGCACATGCTTGCCCAGTTTCATGGCCATGGCTGTAGCAACAGCGTGGACATGGTCGGGGGTCGCAATGGTGACCGCGTCGATATCCTTCTGGGTCTCCAGCATCTTACGGAAATCGGTATACAGCCTGGCGCCCGGATATTTTTTGGCGTTCTGGTTAAGGTGGTTTTTGTCCGGATCGCATAGTGCGACAATGTTCTCGCCGGCCTGAGCGCACGAGCTAATATCCCCCGACCCCATGCCGCCCAGTCCAATACCCGCGACGTTGAGTTTCTGCGACGGCGGCGTTTGTCCCTGCCCCAGCACGTGACGAGGAACGATGGTGATGGCCGCCGTGACCACGGAAGCTGTTTTTAGAAACGTACGGCGGGAAGGTTTTCTGGATTTGTTCATGGCGTCGGGAGATCTTGGATTCGAAATAGGGTTTCTCTGGGCCGATCTTATTCGGGTAAACCCAACGGTCAAACTCAGTTTGGGGAAAAATCAGCTTTAAGCCACTTTAGCTTTTATTTTACGCCCTTTTAGTTGTGCCCGATTCAGCTTAGAAATAATGCCACTGACGTGTTCGGAGGCTACGTCGACAAAGAGATGGCGCTCGCGAACATCGATGGTACCCACAACTTTTGCCGGCAAACCGGTTTCGCCGAGAATAGCGCCGAGGACGTCACCGGGGCTGACGCCCATTTCCTGGCCCACGTTGATGAAGAGCCGGGTTTGCTCGTCCGGGGTGCGGCGACTGGGTTTGGGAGCACCGTGCGCAATTCGGGCTGGCTCTCGATCGCCTGCTGGCTTTCGCGGGCTGGCCGGCCTTGAGGGATGCTCAAGGCGTCTTTCGGCAGGACCATTTTCAACTCTGGGCCGTTGCTGCGTGCGAAGAGGAGGGGTTTGCAAACGGGGCGCTTCTGATTCGGCGAAGGTCGCCAGGCCCTGACGCCGTGGTTCTTCTTCACGCTGTGTTTTGGATGTCCCGTCAATGCCCTGGAGATGGTGGAGCAAAGCGGAGGCGATATCGGTCGAGTTGAAGCCTTCTTCTAACAGGCGTTCGATTAAATGATCCTGGCGTTTGTATTCTCCGGCTTTGAGCGTCTCACGAAGCTTCTCGAGGAAAACATTCGCCCGCGCCTCTTCCACTTCCACGGCGGTAGGTGGCTTGGCGCGTTGAATCCTTACATTGGTATAACGCTCGATGTTGCGAATTTGAAACACCTCGCGACCCGAGGCGAAAGAGATCGCGCGACCACTGCGCCCTTTGCGTCCCGTCCGCCCAATACGATGCACGTAATCTTCGCCATCGTACGGAAGATCATAGTTGAACACGACCTCGACATCATCCACGTCGATGCCGCGGGCCGCGACATCCGTGGCTACGAGAAATTCGAGGCCGGACTTGCGAAACTTATTCATGACCCGATCGCGCATCGGCTGGGTCATGTCTCCGTGCAGGCGATCGGCGGAGTAACCCTGTGCGTTCAAATGATCGACCAGGTCATCGACCATCCGTTTGGTGTTACAAAAAATAATGCCGAGCTTGAGATCATGCATATCAATTAAGCGCGTTAGCAGCTCTATCTTAAAACGGCGATCCACTTCATAATAGAGCTGGTCCACGGTTGGGACAGTCAGCTCCCTCCGTTCGATCCGAACGTTGTGAGGATTACGCGCGTATTTTTCGATCAACTGCTGGATGGGACGAGGAATGGTGGCGGAAAAAAAGACCGTTTGGCGTTCTTTGGGGGCATCCTGGAGAATGAGTTCGATATCATCGCGAAATCCCATGTTGAGCATGACGTCCACTTCGTCGAGCACCACCATCTTGAGGGAGTTAAGACGAAGGGTGCCGCGGCGCATGTGATCCATGACACGGCCCGGAGTGCCAATGATAATTTGCGCCCCTTGCTTCAACCCGGAAAGCTGGCGATCGTACGATTGGCCGCCGTAGATCGGCAAGGCCTGGACACCGCGCTTGAACAAGGCAAGCTTGTGAACTTCTTCGGAGACCTGGACAGCGAGTTCCCGGGTCGGGCAGAGGATAAGAACCTGTGGTGTCTTTTGAGCGGTCTCCACTTTTTCGATCGCCGGCGCGGCAAACGCCGCTGTCTTGCCCGAGCCGGTTTGCGATTGGCCCACGACATCCCTTCCCTCCATCATTGGAGGGATCGCCGCGGCTTGGATGGGTGAGGCCTGCTCGAAACCGAGTTTATCGATAGCCTTGAGCAGCTCCGCCGAAAGGCCCAGTTCAGAGAATAATTTTGTCGCCATTTAATCGTTCAGGACCATCATAGCGTGATCCGCGGAAAAAGAAGAGGGAATGTTTAGGAACTGAATAGAAGCGCAAGAGCGATTAGATCTCCAAGGCCCACTTGATGGCTTCTCGAATCTCTCTCAGAGCTGCGGCTTCAAACCTGCCTTTTTTGTCCAGCAACTCGTGGTGCTCAACGGAATTAATCGCCTGGACATTGGCAAAGGATTGCAGCCTAAGCCATGGGACACGAGGCATTTTGACCTCGTATTTGCTGCCGCGGTTCTCGCTGGTGAGCGGAACGGCTACTGATAACGCTCTTGGGGAGTTTGCGTCCTCGCGTGACACAACGACCGCAGGTCGGACCTTACCCGCTATCCCCAGGTCAACCATGTAAACCTCACCAGGTTTCGGTGTCATCGAGCTTTGCCCAGATTTGGTTTCGGCGTTGCTTGCTAAAAAGGGGATCTTTCGTCGTCATTGAAAGCGGAACAGAACCTGTCCGCGCGACTTCAGCTATAAAAATCCGAAAGAGTTCGGGTACGGAAGTGCCGAGATCTTCCGCAACCTTCTCCGCCTTTTTTAGTTTGAGCGGGTCCACCCGACCCCTAAAAATCACAGTCATGCCACAATTGTGCACCTATTCCGTATATTATCAAGCTTTCTTGACCTCGTTGGTTTGAGCAAGGCCTAGCGACAGTGTTCGCCCTTGACCCAGGTGACTGGGTTCCGGATACATTTGCTCTTCTAGCGCAAGCCCGTCTTCAGAAGAAAGCCACGGGCAGACATTAGCATCGCCTGTTGGTACTGAGGAGGCTTGGGTACAGTCCTTTGAAGAATCGCGGCTTGTTGGCTCGCTGCGTTTCGGCTTCAATACCCTCCATGCGAAACCCGATCATTGTTGCGCTGGATGTGCCTTCGGCTGAGGAGGCGCTGAAATTGGCTGAGCAACTTGCGCCTGTTTCCGGAGGTTTCAAAATCGGCGGGGAACTCTTCACCAGCGCCGGGCCGGATATTGTACGGCGTATTCGGGGCATGGGAGCGCCCGTATTTCTGGACTTAAAATTCCATGACATTCCTAACACCGTCGCGAAATCGGTCGCTGCAGCGGTGCGGCTGGATGTGCAAATGTTAACTATTCATATTAGTGGAGGTCGCGAGATGGTGAAAGCAGCCGAGCAGGCTGCGCAGGAAAGCGCCTGGCGTCTGGGACATACTCCTCCATTAGTGCTTGGCGTTACGGTTCTTACCAGCCTGGATACCAACGCGCTGAGCGAGCTGGGATTTGACCCCAACGTGGCGAGACAAGTCCGGCGCCTGGCTAATATGGCCAATAAATCGGGCTTGCGCGGATTGGTTTGTTCTCCGTTGGAGTTAGTCGAGCTCCGCCAAATGGTGCCACCCAGTATGCAATTGGTGACACCGGGAATCCGTCTGGACTCAGACGGTCCGGACGACCAGAAACGCACACTAACCCCTCGCGAAGCAATTCAAGCCGGAGCGAGCTGGCTGGTCATCGGACGCCCTATCTACGCAGCGGAGAACCCTCGAGTCGCCGCCGAAAAAATTTTGCAATCCCTTGGCTGATGCTTCGTCTGGTTCTATTCGATATCGACGGCACTCTGATTCGGACTGGCGGTGCGGGCGTCAAGGCCTTCGCCAAGGTCTTTGAGACGGAATTCAACGCAGTGGACGGCTTTGAACGGCTGAAGTTCGCCGGGCGCACGGATGTCGGTTTGGTCCGTGAGTTTTTTGGTTTTCATGACATTCCAGCGACACCTGAAAATTTTTCCCGATTTTTTGAACGGTATGTTTTTTGGCTCGAGCAGATGATTCGTGAAAGCACTGGGAGCATCTGCCCCGGCGTTTTGGATTTTATCAACGCGCTGAAGAAATCCCCTGAGCCTCCTGTCCTCGGGTTGCTCACAGGAAATGTGCGCCTTGGGGCTGAAATTAAGCTACGCCGTTTCGGTTTGTGGGAGATTTTTCAAACCGGTGGGTTTGCGGATGATCATGAGGAACGCAACCAGATTGCAGCCATTGCGCGCGCGCGCGGGAGCCGGCTGGTTAAGCATGAGTTGAAGGATCGCGAGGTGGTTGTCATTGGAGATACGCCACACGATATCAGTTGTGGCCGCGCCATTCGTGCCCAGATGCTGGCGGTCGCAACAGGAGCTTACACCCTGGCTGAACTTAAGTTGCACACACCTGATTGGGTAGTAGAGAATTTAACTCAAATTACCCCTGCCGCTCTCATTTCGAATCCCGCCGGAACTTGTTAAGCGTTCTTCCACGACCAGTTTCAGTGCGAATGCGGCCGACCGGTGCCGCACATGCCACACGAACTCGGAACTCCGCTGCAGGATGGCTCTGCGCCAGCACTACCACTCGAAGCAAAAACTGAAAATTTCTTCGAAAGCTTCGTCGAACCGCACTTGGGACATTTGGTTCCCTTCCATTCATTCGAACGGACCAGGATTTCGCTATCCTGCGCGCACTTCTCACAATGAAATTCGTAAATCGGCATGGGTGAAGTTTATACGAAAAGAGAAAAATCTCAAGGGCCTCAACAGGAAGGCAAAAGAAGCAGCCAAAAGAAACTAATTACAGCAACATTTTACAATTTTTTGCCTGCCGAGATGCGTACGCGCTGCGAGCCGAGGACGGCTCGCGCTCCGGGTAGGACCGCGAACCGTCCCGGTTCGCAGCGGCAGCGGAGCGAGACAACGGCACCGAATTTACTTGAACGCACATCTAGATTCGGGCGTGGAACAGGCCGAAACACCATTGCTATATAGCATAGGTCACGTCTAGTTATTTCCCAAGCTCATGCTTGAAAAGAAAGACGCCCCGTTTGTTTCCTACGAGAACATCCGGCAATTTTTTGTTGGTAATAAAGTCAGCAACCACTTGCGTGCCAATGCCTGAATTGTTGTCGATGAGCTGCGGGACGAAATCAGCCTGGCCTTTTGCAGGGCGCACCAGCTTAAACCAATATAGAACTGCCGGGGCATTTGGCTCCGCATCTCCGGTGGGTCCATGCGCCCAAAAGCGTTTTCCAGTTACAATATCCTTCAGGCCATCACCATCCATATCGATCACCGCCAGCGAATGCCCCTGAGAAAACTGAACACCATAGCGGTTCGGCGTGGCATCCGGGTTCAAGATCAAGTGTTGCCGAAAGGTGACCTGGCCATTCTCTCTCACTTGCTCGAACCAGGCCAGCCCGTACATATGCGCTGCCAAACTGGTAATCACATCATTCAGACCGTCTCCATTGACGTCGTACACCACCATTTGAGCGCCTCCGGTTCCAAAATTAGCCGCGTGCTTGACCCAAACCGGATCGTTGGCCAATGAACTGGGCTGCTCCCACCAGCCGTCCTTCTCCAGCAGATCCGGTCGGCCATCCCCATTGACATCTCCACTCCCTAAGCCGTGTGTGAAGCGCTGCCATTCACCTTTCGGAGTTATGGGGTGGAAAGTCCAGGGAGCATCGGGATGTTTCCAGTCAGCCTGGACATATCCAATGTGTCCTCGTGAACAACAAACGATTTCGGGTTTGCCGTCGCCGGTTATATCCGTAAACCCTGGGGATTCATTATCCAGAACATCAAAAATGACATGTTGTGGCCAATGTCCCTCCCGACCTTTGGGATTCTCGTACCAGGCAACTTCTTTTCCCGGAAAGCCATACACCAAAATGTCCGTCCAACCATCTCCATTGAAATCATATGTGAACATCAGAAAGCATTCGGAATAAGCGTTGTTGGTGCCTAAAGCACCTTCAAACCCCGGAATGACTTCTACACTGCCGTCCGACTTCTTCTTTTTAAAGCTGGTAGTTGCTGGGGCGTATTCGTGACGCCGAACAAAATCGGGTCCCTCGTACCAAAACGGACCAGACACCACATCCATTTTGTTGTCATGGTTAAAGTCGCCAAAATTGGCGCCTTCAGCCCAGAATTGATCGGTGAGAACGGTTTTTTTAAAGGTATGAACCCGATCCTTTCCGAGTCCCGCGTATTGCAACAGCAAGAGGGAGCTTGCGAGTAAGGTTATCCTGAACATGGCTGCAATGCTGGTTCTCCTGCCAGATCCGGTCAAGTATAATGAAGGTCCAAGCACCAAGATCCAGGCTCCAGAGAAACATCAAGCTGCAATGCTAAAAAGCTCTCGAGTGAAAAATCACTCGTATCTCAAAGATTCGATGGGATCCAGGTTGGCCGCCTTGTATGCTGGATACGTTCCAAAAACAATTCCTACAATCGAGCATATCACCAGGCCGATAATCACCCAGTCGATGGGCACAACCGCAGGCTTTTTCAGGAAATAAGCGGCCGCATTACCTCCCAGGATGCCCAGGACTACGCCAATGGCCCCGCCGACTTCGCACAGCACTACGGCCTCAATGATGAATTGGGTCATGATGTTTCGTTTCCGGGCACCTATAGCTCGCCGAATGCCGATCTCGCGTGTTCTTTCCGTTACGGACACCAGCATGATGTTCATGATGCCGATGCCAGCCGCCAGCAGGGCAATGGAGCTAATCAGAGATACACCCAAACGCACCGCCCGGGTGAAGGAATTGAACTGTGCAATCAGTGAATCATTGGAAAATATTTCGAAATCATCCTCTTTACCCGGGCGCACCTTTCGCAAAACTCGCATTATCCCACGCACTTGCTCGACGGTATCCTCGTAGCTGGCTTGATCCCGCGCCTGGACCAGAATGTTCATACTGCGTGCCCATTGAGCGACCCCGAACCGGTTCATACCCGCAGTAATAGGCACAACCGCAAAATTGTCCTGATCTCCACCAAGCGAGCCGCCTTTCTTTTCCAATACACCCACGACTAAATAATTGAATCCGTTGATCTTCAGGCGTTGACCCACAGCCGAGCCGAGGGGAAACAGACTTTTTGCCAGGCTATCTCCGAGGACGCACACATCCCTGGCCCCATCTACATCCGCGTCGAGCAAAAGCCTTCCTTCCGCAAGTAACCAATTGCGCGCCGGAAAACTTCCGGCGGTCTCGCCAAACAGATTCACAGTAGGAGCTGTTTTCTTGTATTGCGACTCGATTTGGCCGCCCCAAAAAACCGTTTCAATTCCCACGCTGAGCGGCAAAGTCGCTCTCGACTCAACCAGTTGAGCCTGCGCCAGCGTGATATTCTTGCGGCGCCAAAATTTCTCAAAGCCCTCCGGGCCGCCGAAATAGATGCCAGGCCATTTGCGAACCATGAAGGTTTGGCTCCCCAATCGGCTGATCTCCCTTTCGATGTCGCTTTTCATGGCGCGCATCGTTGTCATGACGATAATAATGGAAAAGACGCCAATCAGTACCCCCAGCAGGGTCAACCCCGAGCGCAGTTTATGCGCCGTCAGTGCGTTCATCGCCATGAAGAAACTTTCCCGAATTTCGGCCAGCAAAACCGTTGAACGACGGTGGTTGGAGACTACTGCTTTCATTCATTCCTCAGCGCATCCACTGGATTCATTCGGGCAGCGCGCCAAGCGGGAAAAAAGCCCGATAGTACCCCAGTGATTAAAGACACGACCAGGGCAATACTCACGATGACTGGAGACATTGTCGCAGGCATGAACTTCCGCATGAGCAGGGTCAAAGGCCAGGCCAGGGCCATGCCGATCAAACCGCCGATCAAGCAAATACTGGCAGACTCGATCAAGAATTGAATGAGAATCGTGCGGCGCTTTGCTCCGATCGCCTTGCGGATTCCGATTTCCCGAGTGCGCTCGGCGACAGAGACGAACATAATGTTCATGATGCCGATCCCTCCGACAAACAAGGACAAGCCCGTGATAAAAAGACCTATGGCGGCAATGGTGCCCGCCACGCGATGAAACATCCCCACGACAAGATCCTGTTGGTTAATAGCGAAGTCATCCGGCTGATTCGGTGACAGGTGACGAATCTTGCGCATGATCACGCGCAATTCCTCTTTGGCGTCTTCGAGTTCCTCGATTTGCTTTACTTTGACCTGAACTTCGTAGTCGGGGAAGCTCCAAAAGGAAGAAACGAATTGTCCGAGAGGCACCACCGCCTGATTATCAATACTGGAATCCAAAAAACTTCCCTGCTTTTCCAAAACACCAACCACCTCGAAAGAAGCGCCGCCAATGAGCACCTTTTTCCCGACAGGCGACTCACCTTGAAAAAGATTCGTAGTCACCTGATACCCAACCACACAAACCGGCCTCGCACCTTGAGCCTCGGAGGGTGACATAAATCGTCCTGCGCTAAGAGTAAGACCGGCCGTGGTCATAAACTGCTCGGTGGTGCCGACAATCGTCACGTTATCCGAGCGGCGCTTTTTGTATTGGACTTTCTGCGAGATTTGCGCCGTCGGAGCAACCGCTCGGGCCTGCGTCAATTGTCGCTCCAGTTCATTGGCCTGACCCAGGGTAATGGGACGTCGCTTTTGCGCTTTGAGCCATTCTTCATGAGAATGCATCATCCAGTTGAACCGTTGCACGTACAGGACATCAGCCCCGATGAAGGAGATGCTCCTCACAAATGCGCGATTGAGCCCTTCGATAGCCGTGCCCATCAGAGTCACGGTGAGAATTCCAATGACGATGCCCATTGTCGTAAGGACTGAGCGCATTTTGTTCGCCCGAATCGCATCCCAGGAAATCATCAGGCCTTCTTTGAGTTCGCTGACGGCGTTCATAGGAGCTTTTTCATAAGCTACTTCGCCGCCACCTCAATCGCCTGGGCCCCCGTCGTGTCCACACGCCGCTCGTCACTGGCAATCAACCCGTCCCTGATTCGGATGATTCTGCGGGCATGCCGCGCCACGTCCTCCTCATGAGTCACCACAATGATGGTATTTCCTTGCTGAGCCAGTTCACCAAAGAGATGGAGTATCTCCGTTCCTGTTTTGGTATCCAGATTGCCGGTCGGTTCATCCGCCAAAAGAATGGAAGGATCGTTGACCAGTGCTCTCGCCACCGCGACGCGTTGGCGCTGACCACCGGAAAGCTCGTTGGGCTTATGATGAATCCGATCAGCCAAACCGACACTTTGCAATGCATCCAGTGCTATTTTCCGGCGTTCTTCACTTCCTACACCAGCATAAATCAATGGCAATTCAACGTTTCGCAGCGCGTTTGAACGTGGCAATAAATTGAACGTCTGAAATATGAATCCGATTTCCTTGTTCCGAATTTCGGCCAGTTGGTTATCATCCATTTCACTGACCCGCGTTCCATTCAGGATGTATTCGCCCGATGTAGGTGTGTCCAGGCACCCGACCAGGTTCATCAAGGTCGACTTGCCTGAACCGGAAGGGCCCATGATAGCCACATATTCTCCGGTTTGAATCTCCAACGAGACCTCGCGCAGAGCGTGAATGATCTCCTCTCCCATTTGGTAACGGCGCGAAATGTTTTGCAGGCGGATCAGGGACATGAGAGATGAAGGCCGAAATCCGAAGGCCGAAATCCGAAAAAGACAAAAAGCTTCAGGCTAATGGAGCCATCATGTGTTCGGGCACGCATCATTCGGATTTCGGATTTCGGATTTCGGGTTTGCACAGGCTTTCCTCATTCAGATTTGGGCGCCTCCTTCTGTTCCTGCACCTTTCCCTTCTTAACCTTCTTGCCGTCTTCTAATTCCCTGCTGATCGCCTTGTAGCCACCGGAGATGACCTCCTGCCCCTCTTTTAGTCCTTCAATAACCTCCCAATGGGCATCATCACTGATCCCAATTTTGACCGGAGCCATTTTGGCATGATCCCCTTCCAGAAGAAATACTACTTCAATAGGCTTGGACAATTCTTTCTTTCCCTCTGCCCGTATGGAATTGGTGCGGTCTGCGGAAGGCAAAGGGGCGTTTGTTCGCGCCGCAACTGCTAACTTGTTTTCCGGAGTGCTATTGGTTTTGTCTTTGGGTATTCTTGTGGTCACGCTCGCGATTGGCACCAGCAAGGCATTTGTCCGGGAACGCGTTTCAATTTCGGCAGTGACAGACATGCCTGGACGAAACATTTCCTTTTCTTTGATGCGAATTTTGACGCTGAATTTCGTTGCCTCCTGTTGATTGGCCGAGCCCATTCCAGCGCTGGAGCCCATTCCCGTAGCGGTCGAGGAATTGGCAATTTCCGTCACTGTTCCTTGAAATTTCCGGTCTTTGAACGCATCGACCTCCAAACGCGAATTCTGTCCGGCTTGAATCAGAACAACATCATTTTCCCCAATATCGACGCGTGCTTCCATCTCGTTAAGATCGGCAATAATCATGACGTCAGTTCCGGCCATGGTTGCCGTTCCGACCACGCGCTCGCCGAGGGCGGAATTGAGCTTGCTCACCGTGCCAGTCAATGGAGAAACGATGGTAGTTTTGGCAAGGGCATCTTCTGTGCTGGCAAGGGAAGCTCGAGCCATTTCCACCTGGTGTTTGGAACTGGTAGCTTGAGCCACAGCGACATCGTAGGCGGCTTTTGCTTCGTCGAAGACCGAATCGGATATAAGCCGGTTGCGAAACAGATCAGTGCTCCGTTTGAATTCGGCTTCGGCCTTGCGCAGATTTGCCTCGGCAGTTTCCTTGCCTGCACGCGAGGATTCAAAACTGGCCTGTGCTTGATTCCGGCTGGCAATATAAAAATCCGGTTTAATCTTTAAGATCAGATCGCCCTTCTTGACTTGTTGCCCTTCCTTGACAGGCAACTCAATAATCTCGCCGCTGACTTCGGGGCTTATTTTAACTTGGAGAACCGGCTGAATTTTCCCATTGGCAACCACAATCTCGGTTAAATTTCCCCGGGTCACCATTTCCGTTTGGATGGTGGTAACCACATTCCGCTTTTTGACGATGAAAAATGCGACAGGGCAAGCTGCGATCAAGAGTAGCGCGCCCAGGATCAAGATCCTGCTTCGTTTCTTTGGGTTGGCCATTATCTATTCCCTATAACAGACACACTTCCGACCATTTTGTTTCATTAATGACTGAAAACAAAGCTCCAACTACGATGGAATAACACGCGAATTGACCCGCCAGACACCTGCTCGCGGGTTTGATTCACTAAATATTATTCTATGGGAAACATTTCTTAGACAAGAATGTCACATGGCAACGCTATCCTAGTGAAACCATAAGATGCGGCTGAATGGATGAGATGCACAGACAAGCCGAATGGCGTGAATGGCTCCAGAAGCATGCGCCCAAGTTTCTACTCTTTGCGAGGCAAAAGATGCGCTCTGAGGCTGACGCACAGGATTTGGTCCAGGAAGCGGTGCTTGAGGCAATTCAGCGTCAGAATATTGCCACGCCGCCTGCGCCGGCGCTGGTCTTTGCCACCATTCATCGCCGAGCCATCGATTGGGCGCGACGAGAGAGCCGGCGAGCGGGCCGTGAGGTTGCCGCCTTGGCCCCGGAGCCTGAGACCTGGTTCGATACCACTATCGAGGAACGAGAACGCGCCCAATTGATTCAATCTGCGCTGGTAAAACTGGCGGACATTCATCGCGAGGTGATCACATTGAAAGTGTGGGGCGGGTTAACTTTTGCAGAGATTGCCGCAACCCTGGGCATTCCAGCCAATACCGCTGCTTCTCGATACCGCTACGCCTTACACGAATTGCGGAAACAAATGATTGGTTGTTATGAACGAGTTTGAGCCTGAACAGTTGGAAACGGAGTTGCAACATTTGCGGCTGGCGCGACCACCCACGGATTTTATGGCCCGATGCGCCGAGGCGCTGGAATCAGAGGTTTTTCATCAGAAGACGACACACTCGGTTCATCGGTTTACTTTCGTCCGCTTGCTCAGGTGGCTAGCGCCGCTGACGGCCGCGGCAGCACTTGCGGCATTATTTTTCATCAGATCTTCGAGCGATTCCTCGAGGAAATCCCAGAATTCGGTCATCCCGGGCCAAACAGGGCAGGCGATGAAGGCCGACAATGTGGAAATCGTGGAACAACTGGTCGCCACCTTTGATGCCGTAGCCCATCTGCCCGACGGCGCGCCTGTGAGATTCCGATGCTCGGAATGGTTCGACGATGTCGTGCTACGCGATTCAAGCCGGGGAATCCTGATACAACATCGAGTGCCGCGCCTGGAAGTGGAGCCGGTCAGTTTTGAAACCTATTAATCAAGAACGAAAGGATTAGTTATGAAATTATCGTGTGAAATATGGAGAGTTTTTGGCATTGGCCTGCTGGCAAGCATGACTTGCGCTGCCCTCGGCAACGAGCGAGAAGAGCCCAACACAAAAACTGAAATTAAAACCATCGTCACCAAAGTCGAGGGTGAACCATCCGAGACAGAAGTCGCCATTGAAGCCACCGCGGATGATGCCGGCAATGAGGTTTCGCGCAAGGATTGGCCATTTATGGGAATCGCGACTATGGAGGCTTCCGAAGCCTTGGGCGCGCAATTGGGTTTGCGTAATGGCGCAGGCTTGGTGGTGACTTACGTCGCGCCGGATAGTCCTGCAGGGAAGGCGGGTTTACAGAAGCATGATGTCCTGACCCGTTTGGGCGAGCAATGGTTAGTACACCCCGCGCAGTTGCGCAAATTGATTCACGCTCATAAGCAGGGCGAAGTCATCGAATTTTCGTTTTATCGAGCTGGCAAAGAACAAACCACATCCGTCACGCTCGGTCCTATGCCAGCCAAATCTAAAGTACTGGGAGATTTGCCGGCTATCGAAGAGCGGGAGACATTCGAGAAAAGCCCTGATGAAGGCAATATCGACCGTGTGATCCACCAGTCGTTGATCCACTTGAACAATGATCGAAAGGGCCTGCACAAGGAAGTGCATCGGAGCATGGAAGAAGTGCGCGAGGCCATCAAAGAAGCCTTTCGGGATGTGACCAGTGTCGCGTCAAACCTCGATCCGGTGCAAAGAATTATAAGGGAACTGAGGCAATCCGGTGTTCAGGTGGACAAAAAGGCAACTGTGACGGTGCGCAGCGCGGGCAAGGGAGTTAAAAGTATTGTGAAAGCCGATGAATCAGGAACGATAGTGCTGGTTCAAAATCCAAAAATTCATTTGACGGCTCACGATAAACAAGGCCGTCTGGTGTTTGATGGAGAGGTTGAAACCCGGGAACAACAGAGCAAGGTTTCACCGGATCTCTGGGAGCGTGTCGAGCCCTTGGTTAACAAATTGGGGGAGGATTTGGCGGCAAGTCCGAAATCCGAATAGCGAAATCCGAAAGAAATCCGTTTGGGTTTCCCCGCGGCTTTGTCCCTTGACCGGTTGGCCTTTTTCTTCACATTGTAGGGTGTGATGACTTCTTTCCTGGCAAACGGCAGACAAGGACATTTATGACGGGCTTAGCTTTGTTGAGATCGTTTTTCTGTTGCACTTTGGCATTGATCAGTTTCGAAAGGGCATGGGCGGATCCGCTTGAATTGCACACCCGCTCCTGTGTCGAATCCTCGAAGGGCAGCGGCAAGTGGTGGACCGTCGAGAAGACTGTGCAATGGGAGCCGAAACATACTGCGCTGGTGGTTTGCGACATGTGGAACCAACATTGGTGCAAAGGAGCTACCGAGCGCGTTGCCGAAATGGCCCCGCGTATGAATGAAGTTCTGAATGAAGCGCGGCGCCGGGGTGTCCTCATCATTCATTGTCCGAGCGGCACCATGAAACATTACGAGGGAACACCTCAAAGAAAGCTGGCCCAATCCGTTCCCAAAATTGCCGGAGAAAACTCTCGAGATAATTGGGGGGGACTGGAAAAGGAACGCGAAGGTTCTTTACCCATCGACGACTCAGACGGTGGTTGCGATGACTCTCCCCAATGCAAGCAAGGCGGGCCCTGGACTCATCAGATCGACACGTTGCAAATCAAGGAAGGAGACGCTATTACCGATTCAGCTGAGGCGTACTATCTGATGCACCAGCGCGGAATTACCAATTTGATCGTGTTGGGTGTGCACGGCAATATGTGCGTTCTCGGCCGTCCCTTCTCGATCCGGCAAATGGTGCATCGGGGCGAAAATGTCGTTTTTATGCGCGACATGATTGATACGATGTATAACTCCCGGATGCGTCCCAATGTGAGCCATTTTTCGGGCACCGATCTGATTAGCGAGCACATCGAGAAATACTGGTGTCCATCGATTACCAGCGTGGATCTCCTGGGTGGCACGCCTTTTCATTTCCAGGCCGATAAGCGCCCGCACGTGGTATTTATCATTGGCGAAAATGAGTATCACACATGGGAAACGGTCCCCGAATTTGCCCGGCATGAATTAGTGCCACGAAACCTGCGTTGTTCATTTGTCACAGCCAGCACCACTGTAGGCGACAATCTTTTCCGTGCTTACAAAACAATTGGTGAGGCGGACTTATTATTCATCAGCGTTCGTCGCCGAACACCGTCGAAAGAGATGCTTGCGCTCATTCGCAATCATTTGAACGCAGGCAAACCATTGGCGGGAATTCGCACGGCCAGTCACGCCTTCGGCGCCAAACCTGATGATGATGAGCATGAGGGTTGGCAAAGCTTTGACTTGGATGTTCTGGGGTGCATTTACCAGGGACATTACGGTAACGATTCCGCAACCCGCGTGAAAGTTCTGCCTGGAGCCACCAGCCATCCGATCCTCACCGGCGTGCCGGCAACGGAATTCGCTGTTACCTCGTCCCTGTACAAGAGCCGCAACCAAGGTCCAAACGTCACGCCATTAATGATTGGGAAAGCGGAAGGGCAGGCAGCCGAAGAGCCAGTCGCCTGGATTAATACCGCTAAAAATCGGAGGGTTTTTTACACGTCTCTCGGCAATACAAACGATTTCAACCAGCCGTTTTTCCGCAAGCTCCTGCTCAATGGTATTCTATGGTCGCTGGACCAACCGATTCCCAGTTTGAGCAAGAATTGAGGGCTCGTTGAACTCGCATTTGCCCAAATCCTGAGGCAACGGTAGGGCCGCACGGATTGACGCGCCTTGCCCAATCACATTTACGGCAAGACGCCCTTTCCAAGGCGACTATTCCAATTTCCAATCCTTGCGATACTCGTAATGCAAGAGGTGATTGGCCTCCGGCTCATTGGTGATTTGAAATTTCTCGCTATCCCAGTGTAACTTTTTCCCCCCATTGTGAATGCAGAGTGACCCGAGCAAAACTGCTTCGGTCAAGGGTCCGGCAAAATCAAAATTTGATCGCGGGGTTGGACGACCCCCTTTGCAAGCTTCGATCCATTCTTTGTGATGTCCAACGGATCGAGGCAGGGTAGGAGCAGGTCGTTTATATTCCTGATTTCGACTTTCCGGAATGAGCCGAGGGGTTCGTCCGCCCCACCCGGTCACCAGCATTTTTCCTTTGTCACCGACAAAGATAATGCCGTCTTCCGGATCGAGGTTTCGCTCGTCTTCTTCGAGTTCCTCCGGCCTGGCGGGAAGCATGCCTCCATCGTACCAGTGCAATTTAACGGGGGGCAGATTGCCGCGCGCGGGAAACTGGTAATGAACGAGGGCCGCGAGTGGAACCGTCTCTTTGAAGATAGCGGTGGAGCTGGCGTCCAGACTTTCCGGCGCGCCAAGCTTTAGTGCTGAGAACACCGGCGCCAGGTTATGAATTCCCATGTCACCGAGGCCGCCTGAGCCAAAGTCCCACCAACCACGCCACTTGAAGGGAACATAGTCCTGGTGGTACGGCCGCCAGG
>Ga0163163_10000083_pt1 | contig 104503 bp, 77 predicted proteins | sample S65metaG_FD_119766 | JGI IMG/M metagenome (GOLD analysis project Ga0163163, IMG submission 119766) | Switchgrass rhizosphere microbial communities from Kellogg Biological Station, Michigan, USA - S6-5 metaG | ecosystem: Host-associated > Plants > Roots > Rhizosphere > Soil | place: USA...
AAGAAGGCCGGAGCAGCTTGGCTGATTGAAAACGCAGACCATATAGCCAACCTGCGAGTTCTGCGGGCCAACGGTGAGTGGCTAAGTTTGTGGAACTAACCCCACCCACTTTTAATCACACCCTTCCTCTGTTCCTCTGCGGGCTCGGAAAATAGCACTTGCGACACGACTTGCATCTGATAAGCTATTTAGCCCGCTACGGGAGTGATGCAAATCCGCATTGAGACTCGGGTGGGTTTAACGGCCTTAAAAGAACCTGTGCTGTTTAGCGCAGGCGGCCACAACAACATCAAATTGAATCCCGTTTTCCGCGGGATGATCCCGCCGCTACAGCGAGCGCGATTGATAACAAAAGGAAACACGTGATAAGCATTGGTATAAAGGAATTGTTGGATGCCGGGGTACATTTTGGCCATCAGACCAAGCGATGGAACCCCAAAATGAAGCCTTATATTTTTGATGCCCGCAATGGCATCCATATTATTGATCTCAGCAAGACGCTCAATCAATTGGAAGCCGCATGCAATTTTTTGTCTTCCACGGTCAGCAAAGGGGGAAAGGTCTTGTTTGTTGGGACCAAGAAGCAAGCGCAGCAGGCGGTGAAAGAAACCGCGAAGGAGTCCGGGCAATTCTACGTCACGGAACGATGGCTTGGTGGCACTTTGACGAACTTCGCCACGATTAAACGTTCGATTGGCCGGCTCAAACAGATTGAAAAGATGGAAACAGATGGAACCATCAACCGGTACGTCAAGCAGGAGCAATCCATGATTCGGCGCGAGGCTGCTCGATTGGTGAAGTTTTTCGATGGGATCCGTTCCATGGAGAAACAGCCCGGAGCCATGTTCGTGGTGGATATCAAGCGCGAACACAACGCTGTGGCCGAAGCCCGGCGGCTTAAGATCCCGGTGGTTGCCATTGTAGATACCAACTGTGACCCGGATCTGATCGACTTTGCAATTGCGGGCAATGACGATGCCATTCGGTCGGTGAGGGTGATCCTTGCTACGATTGGCCAAACCATCACCCAGGCTCAAGCGGAGTACGAAGCCAAATACGCGCGGCGCAAGACGCTCGAACAAACGGAAACGCAGCAAACTGAGACACCCAGTGAAGTTGTGCCATCAATCCCGGTTGAGGCGAGTGCTTCGGCTCAAGCGGCTCCTGCGCCAGTCTAATTTTCTTTGGGAATACTCGATGGAACAACGGAGGTCACCGGCCTCCTGCATGGAATCTTAACACTCAAATTTAACAGAAAATTTCTCTATGGCTGACATAACTGCAGGTGCGGTCGCTAAACTCCGCGAAATGACTGGCGCTGGTCTGATGGATTGCAAAAAGGCGCTCACTGAAGCGCAAGGTGATTTGGGAACCGCGGGTGATCTCTTGCGCAAAAGGGGAGCGGCCACCGCTGTTTCCAAAGCAAGCCGCGAGGCCAAGGAAGGAGTGATTGCTCAGCATATTGCCTCCGGGGGACGCTTGGGAGTGCTGGTTGAGCTCAACTGCGAAACTGACTTTGTTGGGCGCAACGAAACGTTCCGGGCATTTGCCGATGACGTAGCCAGGAGACTCGCAACAGATCCCTCGGCCAACTTTGATAAAGAGGTGCAAGAGCTGGTCGCCAAGATCCGTGAAAACATCAAGATTGCCCGCAATGCCCGGATGGAAGTCAGCGGAAATGGAATGATCGCGGCGTACATTCATACAGGCGCGAAAATTGGTGTTCTGGTCGAGGTAGGCGCCGGAAAAGAAAGCACGGCGGCGCACGAAGAATTCAAGCAATTGGTTAAAGACATCACGCTGCAGATTGCGGCCGGTCACCCATTTTCTGTCTCTCGCGACCAGGTCCCGGCGGATTTGCTGGCCAAAGAAAAGGAGATTGCTGCCGACCAGGTAAAGAACAAGCCTCCGCAGGCAATCGCGAAAATTGTCGAGGGCAAGCTGGAAAAGTTTTACCAAACCTATTGCCTGGTTGACCAAGGGTTCGTCAAAAAGAATTCCGAGATCAGCGTCAAGGAACATATTGGGCAGGTGGCCAAACAACTTGGCGATGAAATCACGATTCGCAGATTTGTGCGCTTTCAAGTAGGGGAAAATCCCGCGGTTTGAAATGACACCACACAGGCAGCAAAAGCTGCCTGAACTCTTGCGTTAGTGTTAGTCGGAAACCGGTTCTGCTGAGGAGGAAACGGAGAGCAGCATTCACGCCGGTCCCCCGCAGGATTGTTGGGGGCAGTTTCTCTTGCGAGTTTGATTTGACGATCCATCCAGCGGCTGGTACAAACCCGGCGCATTGCAGGGTCGTTCAACTCGGATGGACGCAATGAAAAAAACGAAACAAGCCAAATACCGTCGAATCCTGCTGAAACTTAGCGGTGAAGCTTTGGGTGGCCAGAGCGGGATCGGCATCGATCCCGCCGCCGTGCAGGACATGGCCGAACAAATCCGCGAGGTGCGAGACATGGGGGTCCAGGTCGTGGTCGTCGTGGGTGGCGGAAACATTTTTCGAGGCCTTCACGGAAGCGAAAGAGGCATCGAGCGGGCGACCGGCGATTACATGGGAATGCTGGCGACCGTGATCAATGCCCTGGCACTGCAGGATGCGCTGGAAAAGCTCGGGGTTGCAACACGGGTTCAAAGTGCCATCACGATGGCGCAAATCGCGGAAGCTTTCATCCGCCGCCGCGCTGTCAGGCATCTCGAAAAAGGACGGGTCGTTATTTTCGGAGGTGGCACCGGCAATCCCTATTTTTCCACCGATACAGCGGCCGCTCTGCGCGCCAATGAAATCGGCGCTGAAGTTATTCTCAAGGCTACCAAAGTCGATGGCATTTACGATAGCGACCCAAAGAAAAATCCAAAGGCCAAACGGTATTCCGATATTACTTATTTAGAGGCGTTGCGCAAACAGCTCAAGGTAATGGATTCCACCGCGTTTTCCCTCTGCATGGACAATAAGATGCCAATCATCGTGTTTGATTTTTTCCGTGTGCATAATCTCAGCCGAGTCGTTGCGGGCGAGAAGGTGGGGACGCTGGTCACCTGAGTATCGATGGAGAGATCCAGGCATTGATTTCCGAGGGAATTGAGGCTATCGAATTACATGGTGTTCGCATCTCGCGAAGCTGCGGGACAGTTGCTAGGGCGATCTCTGAAGGAGCAAGGCAGGCGCGCGGATCTCGTGTTGGGTTTGCCTCGCGGTGGAGTCATCGTGGCTGCCGAAGTGGCGCGTGTGTTACGGGTGCCGTTGGAGGTGCTGATTGTGCGCAAAATCGGACATCCCTGGCACCGGGAGTTTGCCTTGGGTGCCATGGCTGAGGATGGTGTGGTGGTGCTCGATAACGCGGCTGTGAGCCGAAACCCGCTTCTTCAAACGCAGTTGGACCAGATTATTGATGAAGAAAAACAAAGGTTGCAAGCGTATCAAGGCCGGTTTCGCCCCGCGCCCCTAGATCTGCAAGGTAAGACTGTTTTGCTTGTGGATGATGGACTCGCCACGGGCTCAACTGCCGAAGCCGGTGTGTTGTCAGCGAGAAAACAAAATGCGAGTAGAATCATCGTAGCGGCCCCAGTTGCCTCCACCAACGCTGTGGAACGTTTGCAAAAAGTGGCAGACGAAGTCTGGTGCTTGTTTATTGATGAAGGATTCGACGCTGTGGGCCGCTATTACGAAGTATTCTCTCAAACCACGGATGCCGAGGTGCTGGACTTGTTGCGGATCGAAGCAATAAAAGGCGGATAACGCCCTCTGCCGTGCCTGAGTTGCCAGAAGTCGAGGTGCTCGTGCGTCATTTGCGGCCGCTGCTGTATGGCAAGGTCATCCACGCAGTTCACGTCTCACGTCCAAGGGTGCTCAGACCAACTTCTGTGCGGACATTCACGCAAAAGTTGAAGAAAGCTCGCTTTACCAATTTATCGCGTCGCGGAAAATTTCTTCTGTTTACCTTGAGCCAGAGAAAAGGCGTCGAAACAATGGGTTTAGTGGGGCACTTGGGCATGACCGGGCGCATGTATCTCCTATCAAAACCGGCTACGTTGCCCAAACATACCGCCGTGTCGATGGACCTGGGTGACAAACAGTTTGTCTTCGAGGATACCCGTTATTTTGGGAGATTAACCTTGGAAACAGGCGCAATCGAAAGGCTCGGTCCGGAACCGCTGTCAAATGAATGGACAACCGATATTTTTGCCGAAGCGCTGCGAAATTCGACGCAGCCGATCAAGGTCAAGTTACTCGATCAAAGCCTCGTTGCAGGAATAGGCAATATTTACGCCAGCGAAGCGTTATTTCGTAGCGGTATTTCGCCCAAAATTCCGGCGCGAAGACTGGGCAAAGGGCAGGTCCTGCAGCTTTGGCGAGCCATTCGCGAGGTCCTTGCCGAAGCAATCGACAGAGGCATCAGCCAGGAATTGGATTATCCCGGTGATTCGAAACGCTTGGATGGGTTCTTTTATTTCGGTCGCTCTGCCAGGGAAGATCTACCGGAACCTTTCTCGGTATATGGGCGGCTTGGCGAACCTTGTTTGATTTGCGGTAAAGTCATTCGACGCCTGATCCAGGCTTCGCGAAGCACCTTTTACTGCCCCCATTGTCAAACCGCCAAATCGGGGCGACGTTAGCATCCAGTATCCAGCATCTAGCTAGCATCCAGTATCCAGTATCTGGCTTGCAAAGGTGCGCATTTTTGCTATTATCCGCCTATGGTAAGAAAGCTTTGTTGGTGTTCTGTGGTTCTTTTCTTGTGTGGAATGATTGTCAGTTCCGCTGATACGATTCAGCTCAAGGAAAAGGCTTCCATTACCGGAAAAGTTTTGTCCGAGAAAAGAGACCAGGTCGCAGTGGATGTTGGTTATACAGTTCTGGTAATTCCTCGAAACCAAATCGCAGGGATCTCAAAACAGGAGGATGGGGAGCAGCCGACGAAACCTGCGAAAAATTCCGGACGCGCTCAGGCGGAAAAGGTCGCCATCCCAGCAAAAAGTGGCGCCATTTACTCGTCTCCAACGCGACAAGGACCTGCTCGCAATGTGCGCGACCTTGTGAATTCAATCGGTGAGGCGGTTGTGCAAGTGCGCACGCCCAGCGGATTGGGCTCTGGTTTCTTCATTAACGAAGAAGGCTTTTTGATCACTAACTTCCACGTCATAGAAGGTGAAACACAGATTTCCCTGGAAGTTTATCATCAAAAGGACGGTCAACTTGAGCGGCGCAGCTATAAACAGGTGCGCATCGTTGCTATTAACAAATTTGAAGACCTTGCTTTGCTAAAAATCGAGGATAAGGATGCGCCGAAGTTCAAATATGTTCCGATGGGCAGCGCGGATGCCATGGCCGTGGGAGAACGAGTGTTTGCCATTGGCAGTCCATTGGGGTTGGAACGCACTGTTACGGAAGGAATGCTCAGCACTAAAACACGCCAGATGCAAGGCGAGCTCTATTTGCAAACTACCGCTCCAATTAACCCGGGCAATAGCGGTGGACCTCTCTTTAATATGAGCGGAGAAGTCATTGGCGTGACGAACATGAAAATCACTTTCGGTGAAGGCCTTGGTTTTGCCATCCCGATAGAAGCGGTTCGCTTCTTTCTGGACCATCGCGACGCCTACGCCTACTCGACTGATAATCCGAGCAATCCTTATCGTTATCTCGAGCCGCCCAGCCGCGCGCGACAAGCTACAGGCCAGGAATGAAGCTAAAGGCTGCCTTAGGCGCGCATAATTTGTCCGCCTCGGTTTACCTGTCCTGGCTCCATGCCTCAAACCACATGAAGGCTAATTGCAGCCAGCCTTGCGGGTGGTTGGTATTGTTCGCGGTATTTTTTTGCGGTCCGCTCCGAAGTACTGCCGCAATTCCCCCACCTGACAAACTCCTGCCGGAAAATACCATCCTGCTTCTGACAACTCCTGACTTTAGAAAGGTGCAGGAAATTTTCAAAGCTTCGCCTCAGCATCGACTTTGGAACGATTCTTCGATGAAGTCCTTCAGGGACAAATTTCTGCTGAAATGGACCGACGAATTCCGGAAACCATTGGAACGTGAGTTGGATCTGGATTTTGATGACTACTTTTCGTTGCTGCAAGGTCAGATCACTTTCGCATGGATCCCAACGGGCCAGGCAGAAAGAGACGTCCAACCTATCGCTCAACTCTTATTGATTGATACACTCGATCGGAGCAATCAACTTAAAACGAATCTTACAACCTTGCGCAAAAAGTGGGTTGATGCCGGAAGGTCCATTCGAATGGAATCGATTCGCGGGTTTGAATTTTCCGCGATTTCAGTATCGAGCAATGATGTGCCGCGAACACTTCAAAAACTGTTTCCACCATCCCCCCCTGTTCAGGAATTGGGAACCGAGACCGAAACCAAAAAACCTGTCCGCAACGAATTGCTGTTGGGCCAGGTGGAATCCCTGCTGATCATTGGCGATTCTCTCGGGGTTGTGGAAAAAATTGTGACTCAATTGACAGGCGGATCCATTCCTGTGCTGGGAGATTTTTCCGCGTACGAATCGAGCCATCAGTCGATGTTTCGTGAAGCGCCTTTCTACGGCTGGATAAATGTGAAAGCTTATCTACAAAATCGAGCATCCTCACGCTCAGAAAAGAGAGAGTCCGAAGCGCCCGAGCCCGTCGGGATCTTGAATCCGGACAAATTGATGATCGCTGCTGGCTTGGCCAGTCTCAAATCCGTCGCATTCAATTTTCAACCCTCAAACGAGGGTTCGCTGTTCCAGGTTTTTCTAGGCGCTCCCGAAGCAGACCGGCGGGGTCTTTTCAAATTACTGAGCGGCGAGACCAAAGATATAATGCCTCCGCCTTTTGTTCCTGCGGAAGTAACCAAATTTCAAAGATGGCGAATCGACGGACAAAAAGCATGGGCCACCGTCGGCCGAATGTTAGGTGAAATTTATCCGCAGTGGGTCGGTGGGCTTGATCTTCTCCTGGAAGCCGCCAGCAATTCAGCTAAAGAAAAAGATCCTGGCTTCGATTTGAAGAGATATCTTGTTTACAATCTGGGTGATGACATCATTCGATTGGAAAAATCCAAACGTGCAGGCGCGCCGCCCTCCACGCCCCCACCGGTTTTATTTCTAATCGGCTCACCAAATCCTGAGCAATTAGCCGCCGCCCTGAAAACATTTCTGGTTTTTCTGAATCAGGGCGCCCCACCGACAGAGCGCGAGTTTCTTGGTCGTAAAACCTTTAGTTTACCCATGCCGAATCTTTTCCCTATGACGGCTGCGGGAGGAAAGCCTGCGCTACCCCGAACATTGCATTGCGCGCCTGCGGGCGGGTACGTCGCCATTTCCAGCGATGTTTCGACCCTCGAAGAATATGTGCGCAGTACGGACAGTCAGGTCAAATCCTTGGGCGAAGTCCCGGGATTAGTGGAGGCGGCCCAAAAAGTCATTGGAACTGGCACCTCCCTTTTTGGTTACGAAAACGAATTGGAAACGAGCAGGGCGCAATTTGAGCTGTTGAAAAAGGATGGCACAATGACCACTAACAGGCTTGCCTCGACGCTCATACCGCTTCTAAACTTACCAAGCCCGCAAACGGCCATACGACAATGGTCGGATTTTTCTCTCCTGCCTTCCTTCGATCGCCTTGCAAAATATTTTTCCTTCAACGTCTATGGCGTGAGCTCGAGCATCGAGGGCATTACCTTCAGGTTCTTTTCACCAACACCGCCGCTGATGCAACAGTAGAGACGGTCTTCTGATTGCCTGAGTCCCACATTTTGATAGTGTTCCCGAAATGGCGTTTGATTCTTTTGGGGCTTTTGTAAAGCGGCTTGAAACCGCGGGCGAATTGAGGCGCATCATAGAACCTGTAGCCACGGAATTGCTCATCACGGAACTCGCCGATCGCGAAATGAAAAAGCCAGGTGGAGGACTTGCCCTTCTGATCGAGAAGCCAACTGTCAACGGAGAGGTATCTCAGTTCCCACTTGCGATTAATACCCTGGGATCGAACAAGCGCATGGCCATGAGTATCGGCGCAGAATCGGTCGAGCAGGCTGCGGCGGAATTAAGTTCTCTTATCAACGCCAAACCACCGACTAGCGCGCGTGAGACGGTCCGACTCCTCGCGAGCGCATTTTCCTTGCGCCACGCCAGACCCAGAATGGTTAAGACCGGGCCTTGCAAGGAGAGTATTCACAGATTTGAACCTGTGCCGACCCGGACCGAACCATGGCCGCCCGCGCTCTCGTTAACCAGATCTTCTGTTGGAGCAGGCCTTTTGCCGACACTAATGGGTTTACCTATTCAGCAATGTTGGCCTTTGGATGGCGGTCGTTTTATCACGCTGCCCTGCGTGGTCACGAAAGATCCGGATACCGGGGCGCGCAATATTGGCATGTATCGCATGCAAGTGTACGACGAACGCAGCACGGGAATGCACTGGCAATTACAAAAGGTCGGGGCGAGGCATGGGCGGCGTTACTACGAAACTGGAACTCGAATGCCGGTCTCCGTGTTTTTGGGAGGCGATCCTGTATTCGCATTCTGCGCCACAGCTCCACTTCCTGACGGGCTGGATGAATTTCTGCTGGCTGGATACTTGCGAAAAAAAGCGGTCGATTTGGTTAAATGCGAGACCAACGACTTGGAAGTGCCGGCGGATGCCGATTTTGTCATCGAAGGTTATGTCGATCCCAAAGAACCGTTGCGGGAGGAAGGTCCTTTTGGCGATCACACCGGTTATTACAGTCTTGCCGATAATTATCCAGTTTTTCATATAACCGCTATTACGCATAGGAAAGATGCAGTTTATCCAGCCACGATTGTGGGCATTCCTCCGATGGAGGATTTTTATATTGGAAGTGCTTCCGTGAGACTTTTCCTGCCGATATTCAAAATGACATTCCCCGAAATTGTGGACATCGCTCTACCCGCCGAGGGGGTTTTTCACAACCTGGTGTTTGTCAGCATCAAGAAGACGTACCCAATGCAGGCCTTCAAGATCATGCATGGCCTTTGGGGAATGGGACAGATGATGTTTACTAAATACATTGTCGTCGTGGATGCAGACGTGAACGTTCAGAACACCAGCGAAGTGCTTTTTCGGCTGTGCGCCAATACCGATCCGCAACGTGATGCCATTTTCACAAAAGGCCCCGCTGACGTACTCGATCATGCGACGACCGAATTGGCGATTGGTAGCAAAATCGGGATCGACGCAACTCACAAGTTGGCCGGCGAAGGACACAAACGCGGCTGGCCACCGCTAATTAGAATGGATCGGACGATTATCGAAGCCGTGGATAAGCTTTTTGGGCGGTGATTTTTCGAAGGGACCTCCCGACCTTCTCCCTCGTTTGGGGAGGGCGAAGACTGATTTCGAATCGTCCTCGTCCTCGATCCGGTTCATGGCCGGTGAGGAGGTTCGAACTATCGCTCCGAGCCAACGTTACCTGAGCAAAGGTTCGCTCCCATCGATCATCTTCACCTTATTGTGAGTAAAATATTCCCGGATCAAAGCGTTCATCAATTTCTCGCGTTGATCGTAAAGACGCCGGAGTTTGCGCGGTTTATGCTTGGCCAGAGCGTAATGGGTCAGGATCGGCATCGCTATCGTAGTATCGGTGTAGCAGACGACCGCGTCGGGAAGTTTCGTCGGATCCACTTTTCCCCAACTGACAGCTTCCCCCGGTGTTGCGCCGGATAACCCTCCAGTGTCCGGGCGCGCATCCGTTACTTGCAGAAAGAAATCCTGTCCGCATTCCTTGATGCGAAGCACTTCCTGAATTTGCGGTTCGGTTTGCAGCATGAAATTTTTGGGGCTGCCGCCGCCCCAAAGAACGACCCCGCTGCGCCCACCACTGCGTTTGGCGCCTAAAACAAACGCGGTGGTTTCGTTGACATCTATCGAAGGATTCATTCTCAACTTGCAGCCGCGTAATTCCACGCCGGCCACGTTCATACCGATAGTTGAATCACCTGGAGACGAAGTGTAACACGGCACACCGGCGCGATAGGCTGCGGCGAGGACGGAAACATCTTTGAGCTTGTTCTTGCGTTCCCATTCCGCGCAATACCTGCCGAGTAAATAGTGCAGCTCTGCCGTGCCCATTTCCTTCTGGAACTCCGGCCGAAGAAGCAATTCCCGGAGTAGTTCGTCGGTGGCCATTAGACCGTCGCTATAAGGGATCAATACGTCGTAAATGCGAACCAGGTCGTTATCGCGCAAGTCAGTATCGTCGAATTTGAAGCTGCCGGCGTGAACCGGGAAGTTCAAAGCAAAATGCATGTCGTGGTAAAGATTCGCTCCGGTCGAGACGATCCAGTCCACAAAACCGGCCTTGATCAGCGGTATGATGCACGAGCAACCGAGTCCGGCAGGGGTGAGCGCGCCCGAGATGCTCATTCCTATCGTTACGTCAGGGGCCAACATTTTATCGGCAAAAAGCTGGCAGGATTCTTTGAGCCGGGCAGAGTTGTAAGCCAGGAATGCGTTGTCCACGATGTGGACCAGGTTTTCTTTTCCCGTGAGATTTTTCGGCATGATGCGTTTTCCCGACATGTACCGCTTTTTGTGCGGGCAACGCTTTTCCTTCATCCAATCGGGCATTTCCAGGACATCTTCTCGTGAACGGATTCGGGTTCTTTCGGTTCTGGCCATAAATCAAAAATACGATTGCAAATTAATAGCGCGTCACAATAGGGGTGTGCAGCGCGGGTGTCTAGTGAATCCTGCCTTGCTTCGGAAAATGAGGTGTTGATCAGCACCCTTCGTTGAGTGGGTTAGAAGTGACGGTAGAACAACCATTTTTTTGGACTGGAGGAAATGTTCCCGCTTAGCTTCACGGTGCTTGGGAAATTAGGGCTTACCATTGATTCAGAAGCTGAATAAGTACCAATTTGCGCAGCTTGAAGCCAAAGCGGCGTCGTGCCGTCTGCACTCCATAGTTCTGCCTGCGCTTAAAGCGCTCTCCCTTCGGACTCTTGCTATCTCTGTGCAATTATTCTAATGTTTCCGCTGCGATGTTCGAAGCGGTTGGGTTCCGCTGCACTAAACCTTCCGACCAAAGTACTGAATACAATCAACATTTCACCATGAAGTTATCTGACCAGAAACCAACGGATGCAGTTCTTGCTTCAAACGAGTTCAGCGGCTTGGCAGAATTCATACCGGCTTTCGCCGCTCGACCGCAGATCAGCCACGTACTTTTTGACTTTGATGGTACGCTTTCCTTGATTCGCCAGGGATGGCCTGAGGTGATGGTTCCGATGTTCGTCGAGATGCTTCCCAAATTGGTGGGCGAATCCGAGGAAAGCAGGCGTCAGCTTTGTTATGACGACATCATGCGGCTAAATGGCAAACAGACCATTTACCAGATGATTCAGCTTTCCGACAGGATCAAGGAGCGCGGGGGTGTTCCGCAAGAGCCTCTCTGGTACAAACATGAGTATTTACGCCGTCTGGATGAACGAATTCAAGATCGTTTAAAAGATCTTCGCAGGGGGACGGTTCCAACGGATGAATGGCTGGTGTATGGCGCCCGGCCTCTCCTTGAGCTTTTGCAGCAACGCGGTTTGCCTCTCTACCTTGCCAGTGGGACAGACGAGATATTCGTCAAACAGGAAGCGGAGCTCTTGAAGCTCACCTCGTACTTTGGAAAACATATTTATGGCGCGCTGGATGATTATAAACAGTTTTCAAAGAAAATGGTGATTGAAAGGATTCTTCGCGAAAATGGAATTCAGGGAAATCAGTTACTTTCTTTTGGAGACGGTTATGTGGAGATCGAAAACACCAAAGAAGTGGGTGGCCTGGCGGTAGCAGTGGCAAGCGACGAAGCGAACAACGGGTCAGGCCGATATGATTCGTGGAAATATCGGCGCCTTTTGGGAGTTGGTGCGGATGTGGTGATCCCTGATTTCCGCGATGCAAAGCCGCTTCTTAAACGCATCTTCGGAGAAGGTTCGTAGAAAACAGAATGACGAATTCCCAATGACCAATGACGAAAGAATCTCAAATGACAAAGCCAAAACGTATTATTCGACGTTTCCCTGCTTCGAGCTTCTTTCGTCATTCGTCATTCGTGATTCGTCATTTACAATGCGCTTCTGGTTATAAGACACGCCTATTGGAATTTTCCTGGATCAATCGTCACATGCTTGATCCTCTGTCGGTTCCAGGTGTAGATCACATGGGCTGATCCATCGCTGGTTTGAATCACACCGGGATAGGAAAACTCTTTTCCAGGCTGATCCTCGAGCGTCAAAACATCTTTCCACATTTTGCCATCAGGCGAGATTGCCGCTTTTAAGGGACTTCGTCCGCGTGAGACAGGATTATAAATCAACAGATGCCTGCCATCCCGAAGAGTCACGGCATCAATACCGGAATTTGGATTTGGCAACGTGGTCAACGTCATTTCCCCCCAGGTCTTGCCTCCATCTTCGGACCAGATTTCAAAGATTTTCCCCTGCCGGGTGCGACCGAGAGATTGCAGTTTGCCCGCAGGATGGAACAAGATGGTGGGTTGAATGGCGGCGATTGTTTTGCCGTCATTTACCGGCGTGGTCGCTAGCCAGGTTTGGGCCAGGTCAGTGCTGCGTTCGAAATGCACGCGCCACCCCTCCTGTTCAGTGCTGCTGGGAGATAGAATATCTCCATTATTAAGTTGCACTGGTTTATTCTTTATCGGTCCGAGAATACCGTCAGGCAAACGACGAGGCTTGGACCAGGTTTGGCCTCCATCCTGGGAGGTCATCAACATTCCCCACCACGAACTTGGAGTAGGACCGACCTTGTAGAAAAGGAGCAGGGGACCGGTCTTTGGCTGAAACAAAACTGGGTTCCAGCAGGGATAGCGTTTCGTGGAGGATTCCACACCGTTCGCAGCCTCTACTGGAGTGCTCCAGCTCGTACCCAGTTTTCGAGCCACCCAAATTCCTACATCGGGATGCCGCTCGCGTGTGCCTCCGAACCATGCCGCCACAAGCCCATCTTTTGATTCCTCAATGGTCGAGGCATGACATTCAGGAAAAGGTGCGGTCTCAAAAACGAATTCAGATTGCGTTAATCCAGGTTGCGGTATTGTTGATTCCCCGGAATAGACCGTGGCAGGCCGTTGTAAAAACCAGGCCATAAAACAGGCAATTAGAAAAGGCGTCTTCATAGGCCATTGTAGCCACTAAACAATAACCTGAACAGAAAAGCGTGGAAGCGCAAAATTCTCTTCCTCGTTTCACTTTTGCAATCGAGTGTATAACCTTCCGCCAATGCTCAATTATATCTGGCTTGGGCTCCTACTGTTGGCCGTGATTATAGGCGGCTGGACCGGCAACCTGAAGGAAGTCGCCGATAAAAGTTTCGAGATGGCCAAATTTGCGGTGGTGGATACGGCTTTGCCATTGGTGGGGATCATGGCGCTTTGGTTGGGTATGATGCGGTTGGCTGAGCGCGCGGGTCTGGTCGAGCTGCTGGCTCGGTTGTTGCGGCCGGTCATGCGGTGGCTTTTCCCCGATGTGCCACCAGAACATCCGGCTATGGGATCGATGTTATTGAACATTGCCGCGAATATGCTAGGGCTGGGAAACGCAGCCACACCGCTTGGATTGCGCGCGATGCGTGATCTCGATTCGATTAATTCTCGACCAGGGACGGCCACGAATGCGATGTGCACCTTTCTGGCGATCAATACCAGTTCTGTGCAGCTTATCCCGGTCACTGCCATTGCTATTCTGGCGGCAAATCGCTCGAGCAATCCAACCGCGATTGTAGGCACCGCCATAATGGCGTCGGCTTGCGCTGCAGCATCGGGAATCACCTTGGCAAAACTGCTGCCCCGCTTTCGAGTCTTTCAACTGCCTCACACTCTTTCTTCTAAATCTCCGGGTCCAACAAAAGACAATGCAAGCGAGACCAAACGCCCTGAGGAACCACTTCCCGTAAAGGAAGCCTCGGGCCTGCAACCTCTCGAATGGTGGGGTAAACTGATTCTAATCGCATTCGGCATGTTTTTCTTCTGGCTCTTCCTCCGGCTCGCCTTTCCAATTTTTGGCGGAACAGACTCATCGAGTCTAAATGATACACAACCTCTTTTCGTCCGGATCGTGAACGCGATCTCAAAGCTTTCGATCCCTTTATTGCTCGCAATCTTTCCGCTTTATGCCGCGCTGCGTCGAGTTAAGGTCTATGAAGAGTTCGTGGACGGCGCCAAGGAGGGGCTGGAGGTGGCCATCCGCATCGTTCCCTATCTGCTTGCAATTTTGGTTGCGATCGGGATGTTTCGCGCCGCAGGAGGAATTGATTTATTGAGCAAAGTGTTGGGGCCGGCAATGTCGGCAGTGGGCTTCCCCCCGGACTTGATGCCTTTGGCTTTGATGCGCCCGCTCAGCGGCAGTGGAACGCTAGGGTTGTTCACCGAGTTGGTGAAGAATTTCGGAGCCGATAGTTTTATTGCGCGCACCGCCGGGACCATCTACGGCAGCACCGAGACGACCTTTTACGTGCTGGCGGTCTATTTCGGGTCTGTAGGAATCAAACGAACTCGCTATGCCCTGATCGCGGGATTGGCCGCGGACTTGGTGGGCGTGGTGGCGTCGGTGATAATCTGTCGGCTTGTTTTTGGCTGACGCCCCATTTTTGCCGAATGACTGCGTAGACTTGACAAATCAGACTTGTCTGACACGTCTGAGATCCGTTGCAAAAGCATGCAGTGTGGAGTTCTACCCTTTCAAACCATCTCGATTCAGAAGCTGATTACGGCGCTATTTCCTGCGGACCCTTGCCTCCGTTGACAAGAAATAATACCGCCATACGCACGGCCAGGCCATTGGTGACCTGCTCTAAAACCAGCGAACGTTTGCAATCGGCAATTTCGCTGTCGATTTCCACGCCGCGATTGATCGGGCCAGGGTGCATAATCAGCGCATCAGGCTTTGTCCTGGCCAACCGCGCTTCGTTGAGGCCGAACAAACTTGAGTATTCGTTGAGACTTGGGAACATGGTTTTGCGCTGGCGTTCGTGCTGGATTCGCAGGAGATTGATAATATCCGCATCGGCAATTGCTTCATCGACGTTATGCGTTACACGACAGCCCATTTTTTCGAAGGTGCGCGGAACCAGGGTTGAAGGTCCGCACAGAGTCACTTGGGCGCCAAGTTTGGTGAGAGCCCAGATATCCGAACGAGCCACACGGCTGTAAAGAATATCGCCCAGAATCGTAACTTTCAGACCCGCAATGCGCCCTTTGCGTTCCCGAATCGTAAAGGCATCCAAAAGCGCCTGTGTGGGATGTTCGTGAGCCCCATCTCCGGCGTTGATCACGCTGGCATTGATAACACGAGACAGGAAATGAGGCGCGCCGGAAGCATTGTGGCGTATCACAATGAAGTCGGCGTTTAATGCTTCCAGATTTCGAGCCGTGTCCTTGAGCGTTTCGCCCTTCTTCAAGGAGGATGCCTCGGCAGTGAAGTTGATGATGTCCGCGGACAAGCGCTGTTCGGAGAGTTCAAAACTGATTCGTGTGCGAGTGGAGGGCTCAACGAAAAGATTCACGACTGTCTTGCCGCGCAACGCAGGAACCTTTTTGATGGCTCGCTCGCCAACGGCCTTAAATGCCCGGGCCGTATCCAGCACGGTCACAATTTCATCGGGAGTCAGAGATTCGATATCCAGTAAATGTTTGCGTGTCCAGCTCATCTCAAAAGACCGGTAGCGGCTGCTGTATTCGAGTTCTCAAACGTTAATAAGTTAATCTTCCGCCCATCTATTACCCAATATTTTCCAGGACGACTTCATCCGTACCACCAAACTCCGAAAGGTTGACGTGAACATTTTGGTCGCGCGCCGTTGGCAAATTTTTGCCAACAAAATCGGCTTTGATAGGAAGTTCACGGTGCCCGCGATCCACAAGCACGGCAAGCTGAATGCATTTTGGACGGCCAAAGTCATTCAACGCGTCCATGGCGGCGCGAGTGGTGCGTCCACTGAACAGCACATCGTCCACTACAACCACTATTTTTCCATTCACGTCGAACGGAATCAGGGTAGGCTGAACATTCGGAGCGACGCGTTGGTCTAGATCGTCCCGGTGCATGCTCACATCCAAAGTCCCACAGGAAACTGTATGACCCCAAATACCGGACAATAATGTGCAAAGCCGTTGGGCGATGGGTACACCGCCTCGCTGAATTCCCACTAGGGCCACGTCCGCGCTGGTTTCATTCCGTTCGGCAATTTCATGAGCGATTCGGGTCAGAGCCCTTTGAATGGCTGCGGAATTTAAAACAGGGTTGGATTCAGACATGGAAGAAAGAAAATCTTGTAGCGAACCATTGAAGGTTTCTGAACGAAACCAAACCGCAAAGTTTTCCGGAAGGACTTGGTAAAAATGCGGACGGAATTGGAGTGGACTGCTGGCGGCATTTTCCTGCCGCGAAAGTGTGGAGATATGGAACGTTCATTTCATTCCTTGGCAACCTCGCTGGGTTGCCTTAAAGGAGCGGCAAGACTTATTGTCCTGCCAATTGTCGGCTCTTACGCCATTTGGAGCGGTGTTTAATAATCCAGTCAGTCAGCGCCCGCTCAAATCCGATGTCCCTGCCGGCCTTTTCGGACTCGATCCATTTATGCTTCAGAATCTCTTCGCGCTCAGCCTGAAATTCCCTATAGAGCGAAGAATTCTTCAGCAAATCATTGGCTGAACCTGACTCTTTGGTTTGGTCAGACATAAATCGCGAACTGTTAACGTTCAAAAAAATAATCAATTCCTTGAAACTTGACAACGTTTATCTCCCAGAGAGAGAAAGGTTGTGATTATCCAAGGTTACTAATCGCTGTAAAGCTACTTCAAGCAAGGCGATCGCGCAAACCGCCTGCAATTTGTGCAAAAACTTGGGCTGGAGGCGAATTTGGAAGCGAAACCGTTACCGGAATCCCCCGATCTCCACCTTCTCTAATTTCCGTAAACAAAGGTACTTCACCAAGAAATGGGACATTTTGGCGCGCTGCCTCAGTTCGTCCACCGCCATGGCCAAAGATTTCCACCCGCTCGCCCCCCGGAGTAGTAAAATAACTCATGTTCTCCACTAAACCGAGAATTGGAACGTTTACCTTTCGAAACATGGCGATGCCTTTACGCACCACCCCGAGCGAGGCTTCCTGAGGTGTGGTGACGATGATGCCCCCATCGAGTGGTACGGTTTGACAAAGGGAAAGCTGCGCGTCCCCCGTTCCAGGCGGCAAGTCCACCAGCAGGAAATCCAACTCACCCCATTCGACAGAACTAATGAACTGTTGAATGGTTTTCATGATCATTGGCCCGCGCCAGATGACGGGTTGATCCCCATCGAGCAGGAAACCCATGCTCATAAGCTTCACGCCATGGTTGGAGGGGGGAACCATCTTTTGGTCGTCGCTCAGGGTGGGTCGGCTATTGATCCCCATCATCAAGGGGATACTGGGACCGTAGATATCGCAATCGAGCAAACCCACCTTGATGCCGAGCCGTTGCAAAGCGCATGCGAGGTTAACAGAGACAGTGGATTTTCCAACCCCTCCCTTGCCACTGGCAACGGCAACGACTCGACGAATACCTGGAACTTTGTTCTGTTGGGACCAGGGACTTTGTGTACCGGTGGAAGCTGGAGAGCCCTGATGCTTTACATCAACAAAGACCTTTGTCAGGCCGGGCAAATCCTTAAGCGCCCGTTCGCTTTCCTGCTTGATCTGGCTCGCGACCTCCGCATCTCCCCCAGTCAATTGCATAGTCACGCTGACAGCGCCATTACCAGTGGTGATTTCTTTTACCAGTCCAAATGAAACAATATCCCGGCTATAACCAGGGTACTTGACTGATTTCAAAGCGTTACGAACATCATCTTCAGTTAACATTCCTTCCTAGATGATCGTGCCTGGTTCCTCGATGTCAACGTAATCATTCTGTTGTGAAACGGGGTGTCGAATGTCGAGGGTCGAGGTCGAGGGGAAAGGGAGAGTCATCGAACGCATGGTGCTTTCCAGTTGGGAGCGGGTATAGATCTTGTATCTCCAGTTCGCGCTCTGAATCAGTGGCTAACGCAGCAAAACGTGCAATAAAGGCTCCAGCTCCGTCCAGATTTTCTTACGATTCTCAGTTTGCTCACCCGTGGGCGAACACCCGCCGTGACGCGCCATTTTGCAAACGTTCGACATTTACGATTGCGCGTGTTAGTTCGATCCGTTTTGTTCGGCATTTCATGCATCTCGTCTGACTATGTGTGAAATATGCTGGGTCAGCAACTGCTCGAACGCCTGCTGCTGCTCAGCACTCTGGAAGACTCGTTTCGGAATTACCGTGAACTGACGTGTGCCATAATAGAGCACGTAAGAATGGGCATCGATCAGCGCCCGTGAATACATGCTCCACTGAAGCTGGGAATCGATGTGCGCTGTGCGAAAATGGATGACTTCCGCCGAAAACGTGAGTGAGTAATCGTCGCGGAACTTTGGCTCACGTCGGAAGGCGAAGCGAGGAATGACTGCGAAAGCCGCTACGAGCATGAGCGTGAACAAAGCAGCAACCACCATGCACGCAACACTTAACCAATGAAAACCCGGCCAGCGCCGCGAATAAGCGCCAGTGCCTGCAAGCAGAATGACCACCACAATGTCGAGCCGCAGACGAAGGCGTGAAGCGTAGTGCGCTCGAAGCGCCCGAACATAATCGATCTCCAAATACCGTAAGGAAAGCCTAACGGTTGAATTCATTGGATGCAGGCGAATTTTGCCAAAATCATAAGAGAGCGCCATCTGATATTGGGGAGGGCAAACCTCAAACGACTCGTCCGAGAGAACGGAGGCAGCGCCGGTGACCAGGCGTGACACATCGTGTGAATCCTACACATACCAAGCAATGTTATGCCATTTCACACTCCATTTTTTATCCCTCTTCTCCAGCAGGGCCGTAACCATCGCTCCATGCGGCGACGGCCCGACCCCAGCGCGAACAATAGCAAAAGAACCGTCTTTGGAATATCCGGGCAAATACGCTTCCACCCATCCCCGTGCCTTTGGGTGCGCGGTTTCGAAGCCTTGGAATGATGGCCGATCGCTCCATATAGCGGTTAAGTCAGTCACAACGATACCAGCACTAAATGTGAGATTGGTGAAAGACGCTGTGACGGCCTCATACGTATTTGGCTTCGCATCGGGTTTCGTGTTGCGGCTGCGCAAGTTCCGCTCTGCATCACCGGGCAATGTGTGATCACCGATGTCGGAATGCACTTGGTCGGCCTGTATGAAACCGGTCTTTTCTGGCGTCCGTGCGTGAAGGACGACGACCACGCCTTTGGGAGAAACCCTCGTCATGTCGAATTTCGAGTCGGCCAACAAATGCAAAAGCAGCGTTTCCAACACTTGGCGGTCCCGTTCGTCTGGGGCACCAGCTTTTGTTGCGGCGAGTGATGAACGAGAACTGCAGGCAATGAAGGTCAGTGCGATAAACGAGAACTGTCGAAAGATGTTCATTTGGGCAGACAGTTATTGAAACATTCGTATGTTGCAGCAAGAGAATCCCTGATGCAATCCTGGCGCATGAACGTTGGGTGCGCCGAGGAGTGCGGGCCGAGGTGCAAAAGTCTTCACCTGCCACCCATTGGCGCTAAAGCTGGCAACCAAAGTGGGCGCAACAGCAGTCCTTTCACTCTAAGACCACTTGGTTGCTGCGAGGTACAGGTGGTGGCGGACCATTCAGTCCCGCAGTCGGAAGAATTGCATTGGAAATTGATTCGCGTCCAAGCGGTAAGGACTCGCGTTCGTAACGTCTAAGTATGGGCCAACAACGTTCGTCGCGCTCTGCAAGATGAAGTTTCCTGGCCAGTTTATCACCAGATTCGTCCTGTTATTTTGCAAACTGAGCACCGGCAGAGGCATCGGAACGACCTCTCCGGCCGAAAGAATTCGCGACGGATATGTTCCGGCTGAAAACCCGCCGGGGTTCACGAAACGGATTTGCGCAAGCTGGCTTGCCGTGAGCGCCGCGTTACTTGCGCCAAAGATGAGTTGGTCTGCGCCGCCGCCGTTGGTCGAACCGTCCCAGTTGTAAACCGTAACCTGCGGAGTTACCCCCTGCAATTCGCCCTGCCAGGAATTTGTGTGGCTGTCAGCGAAGCGCAAAACGGCTGAGTTCCCGGCGAGGTTAATCCCTGAATCGCTTTGAATCGTGAGGCGGCCAAACTGTTGCGTGGAATTCTCGATGACGATGGCGCCGCCTTGCAAGGAAATGGTTTCGTTTGTGACGGCGAATGCCGGTGCGCCGGTCACGAAGAACTGCGGCGGGTCATTGATGTTTCCAGTCAGGACAATGTTCGGCACCGTCATCGTCCCGCCGCTCAACTGGTAAATGGCGTTGCCATTGATCCAGAGCGTGTCCGCGATAATGTGCATGCCGCCGCTTTGGAAAATGTGGCTGGACTCCGGATAGGATGACGAGATGGCCGTGTCGGGTGTAAAAAGATTTCCACCGGAAAGATAATAATTGCTTGGAACTCTGCCGCCATTGTCATCAACGAACAGTTCGTTCGCCACATTAACCGTGCCGTTGGTTTGATTGAACACCCCGGCTTCCTCCAGCAGAATGCGAGATGCCGAAAGCGAACCGCCAAACATATTGAACGTCGCCGTGCGCGGATTGGTCCGATTGCCCTGACCGGCCAGCCGAAGGTCATTGGTAATCATGGCTGTGCCGCCCGCTTGAGTCATGATCGCAGTTGGCGGTGCGAAAATTGGTTCAGAGGGGGCGAGCACGCGGACTTCACCAGCAAATAGACCGCCACCGTTCTTCACATAAGTGCCGTTGCCGACGAAGAGATTGTTCGCGCTGTTGGTGCCACCGTTTTGGGTGAGCGTGCCGAATCCATTTTGGCCAACCTCTTCAAACTGGTTGACGATCAGCCAGCCGCTTTGCAGGACATACGTTCCGGCGCCTGTGCTGCCTGGAACGCTAGGCTTGTCACCGAGTGCCAACCACGCCAGCGAAACAAGTCCGCTGTCCTGGTTGACGTGCCCGTCATTCGTTCCGCCGAGATACATGTTTGCCCCGTTCACGAGTCCATTGGTCAGGTTGAAGTAGCCCCCCTCAATTTGTATTATGGTCGCGAGCGAATTTGTGAAGGTGAGTTCGCCCCCTTCCTGATCGAATACTCCGTTCAGATTGAGCGCGTTGCTCACGTTCAGGCCGGAAGAAAGCATGAGCACACGGCCATTGATTTCGATTGTGAAATCGTTGAGCACGCGCAACGGTGTCGTTGTGCCGAAAAAGTTCAGCAAAAGTAAATTTGTGTTTGGCGGCACACCGCCGACACGAAGATTCTGCACGGTCATCGAATTGGAGAAGGTGACCGGCGTGCTGGGCTGAATTGCCACGGCTTTGCTGTTTGCGTTGGTAATGCGGACTTCGGTTTGGCTGGAATTGGGCAACCTTGCCGACCAATTGGTCGCCACATCCCAGTTGCCGCTGCCCGGGCTAATCCAATCATTGAATTGCGCGTGAGCTATGGTGGCGGTAGCAAGAAGTGCGAGATTGATGGCACGTTGAAACCAAAGCGCCCGGTCAAAAAACAAAATGTGATGACGATTCTGCAACACCTTGCTGCACTTTGGCAGCAGGGAAAACGTAAAATCCTCGCGGGGGCCATTGTAGTGGGTAAAACTCCTCCTTTGACGGAGGAATTATTGCCCATCGCGTTCTACAAAGATACCGCACTACGGCCTAATGGAGTCAGACGGGATTGATCCGGGCCGATGAGATAACGGAGCGTGACCCTGGAGCTGGGAGCGCGGAGAGAAAACCTGAAATGCTGAAACGCAAGAAGCTGACCACAAAAGGGCGCGAAGGAAACGAAGAGGGTCGAAGATGTGACCATTTCACACGATTGACGATTTAACACTCTTGCGATCATGGGCACATGTCCCCAGTTTAAGGCGTTCATCGGATGGTTTATTTTTTTCCGAGCGTGGCGCATTCAACGCCTGCTGTAAAAGGAGGTTATTATGCCGGGAGGAAGAAAAGGCCTCAAGGGTGTCGGAAAGAAGGAAAAGCGGATGTACGAGCATATCAAGAAATCCGCGCAACGGTCGGGGAGATACGGCAAACGCGCCAAAGAAGTCGCTGCTCGAACCGTGATGAAACACCACAAACGGGCAGGCCACAAAAAAGGCAAATAGCCCATCCCACTACTGGTCATGCAAAAGCGAGCCATCTCAAAGCCGTTATTCCGTCGCACGACACTTCTCCCGCGCGGCCTGCGCCGGCGTGCGGGCGCGGAGCCGACTGACCGCAAACCTTCGAAGCACGTGCGCTATGCCGTTGTGGCCGCCGGTTACATTGCCCAGGTCGCGGTGCTGCCCGCGTTCCAACACGCGCGGAGAAATTCAAAGCTGGTGGCGCTCTTTTCTGATGATCCCACCAAACGTGGCGAACTCCGTCGCAAGTATAAGATCCCCATAGTTTCCACTTACGAGGATTTCGACACCATTCTAGGCAACGGGCAGATTGACGCCGTTTATCTCGCGCTGCCGAACTCGATGCACAAGGAGTTCACCATCCGGGCGGCCAAAGCCGGTGTTCATGTCCTTTGCGAAAAGCCGCTGGGCGTGACTGAGCGTGAATGCCGCCAAATGATCGATGCCTGCCGGCGCTATAGCGTGAAGCTGATGACCGCCTACCGGCTGCACTTCGACAAGTCCAATCTCGCGGCCATCGAGACCGCGAAGTCCGGCAAACTCGGCGCGCTTCGCTATTTTAATTCGAGCTTCAGCATGCAGGTCAATTCGCCCAACATTCGTCTCGAACGCAAAATGGGCGGCGGCCCGTTGTACGATCTCGGGGTTTATTGCATTAACGCGGCGCGTTACTTGTTTGGCGATGAACCAATTGAGGTTGTCGGCGTGACTGCGACTGGCAGTGACAAACGTTTCACAGAGGTCGAAGAAATGGTTGGTGCGACGTTGCGTTTCTCTGGTGAGCGTCTAGCGACATTCATTTGCAGTTTCGGCGCTGCCGATGTTGCTTCTTACCTCCTCGCCGGCACGAAAGGAACCGTGACGCTCGAGGACGCGTACGAGTACGCGCAACCGGTCGAGATGAAAATCGCGATCGGCGACAAGAAACAAGCGCGCAAATTTGCGATGCACGATCAGTTTGCGCCCGAGTTGCTTTATTTCTCGGACTGCATTCTCCGCAACCGCGAGCCGGAGCCGTCCGGCGCCGAGGGATTGATGGATGTGCGCATTGTCGAAGCCATTTACCGTTCGGCGCGAACCGGGAAACCGGTGAAATTGGGAGGGGTGTCGAAGAAAAAACGGCCATCCAGCCGCCAGCAAATCGAACGCCCGCCCGTGTCTGAGCCGAACATCGTCCATGCGGAATCAGCCAGCCGGAGTTAATCCCATGAAACCGGCGTCGTACTGGCAACTTCCCGGTGCCGACGCGAAAGCCCTCGGTTTCCAGTGTGCAAGCTCGCTTGGCCTCCTTTACGGCTTCGCAAAATTTTAGATATTCGTCGGCAAAATCGCGAAAAAAGAGCGTCCGCCTTAGGTACTGGTAGTTTACTTTGCGGCGGTTAGACCTCAGATCTTCGAATGCGTCCCGGGCCTGATCGCCGTGGTGGCCTTCTCCCAAAGAGACCGGGCATACCCTTTTCTGGCCCGTGTGTTCATCCTCAATCGTGAGTTGCGCGTAGTAACGACCGTTTGCGTATCCATAATCCCCGATAGGGCGCTTGCGCTCATCGTGTACCCTCTGGTATTATGCGTGGCGATGTTGACGTGTGCGAACGACCCGAGAATTCGGACTCGCGACCTTTTTGTTGCTTTGCCGGGCAATGCACGGTGTGAAGACGGGTCGGTTGCTCAAGTCTTAGATAGTTGGTAATCAGGTTGCCCGCGTGGCGGAATTGGCAGACGCGCTAGATTCAGGTTCTAGTGAGTAACATCGTACAGGTTCAAGTCCTGTCGCGGGCACACTGTTCAGGCCAAAATGGAGAACGGTGCTTGATTTGATGACAGATTGATGACGGCATCTCGGACATGAAGGTAGGGCTGCGGCTTGCGGTACAACCATGAAATCCGAACTGGCATTGCTGCTTGCTCTCACCCTCCTGTCATCGTCACGTGCGGAGGAAGCGCGCTTCTTTCGCATTGTTGGCCCGGTCGCGATGACCATTACCGCGCTCGGTGCAGACTGTTACTTGACCTGGACCAACACGCCTACCAATGCCACTTTTACCGTCCAGACCACTTCGTCACTGCTCAGTCCAATCAATTGGGTGGACTACATTCAGGTACCCGCCACCGACCCGATCAGGACTCTTCGGCTGTGTGATCTCAGCCCGCCTTCGGGCCTGGGGCTCATTACCGCCGGCCCATTCACGATGCGGGTATAGTCTGACATGCGCGGCCTGGGCAGAAAACCCAGTGAGGCCACTTGGGAGCGAAGGTCACCGGCCGAAACGACGTGCTAGTGTAGGTCGTGCCTGTTGGTAATACGCACGCTGATTTTGATGCCAAGGCGTTGGAATGGTCCCGCGCCCGCCACGTATTGTCTGGAGAGGATGCCGTTAAAGCTGCAGGCGAGCGATACCTCCCTCGCCTCGATTCGCAGAGTGATGAAGAGTATGCAGCTTACAAAGCGCGTGCTTCGTTCTTTGGCGCGACTGCGCTGACGCTGGAGGGATACTCGATCTGATTTTTCGGCGAGGATCGACGATTTCTGTTGCGGGGCACAAGGGGTTGCAGACGTTTGTGGCCGACTGCGATCTGTAGGGGATGGATCTGGTTCGTTATGCGAGACACGGCGTGCGCGAGGTGCTCTCGTCCGAGCCGAGTGCAGGCAGATGTTCGACCTTTTTAGGTGACGGTCGCCTACAAAAAGAACATTCTCTCAACTTCATGAAGAATAGCATGCAACTCTTGGCATCACTTTCTGCGCTTGGTGGTATCATTCTGCTCTCTTCCTTCACGGCGGTTTCCCAGGAAAGCCGCTTTTATCTTAAAGGAGATCTTGGCGGCAGTCTGACTCAGGATACGGACCTAATCACAAGATATAAAAGCTATAATCCCGACATTGGCAGTGGGATTACGGTAAGCAAAGTGAATTTCGATCCGGGCGGGCGCATTGGTCTGGCGGCAGGTTATCGAATCACGGATTGGCTTGCGACCGAAGCCGAATCCGGCGCCACGATAAACTCCGTTAACGGCCCGGGTATACGTGATGGCAAATTTGCGAATGTCCCGATTTTATTCAACGTGAAGCTTCAGTACTCGGGTTGGTCGCATTGGGTGCCGTACGTTGGCGCGGGTGCTGGTTTCGCGGTCTCGATTCTGGACGCCGATGTCCTGGTAGCCAATAGCATTTTCAGCTTCTATAGCCGAGTCCCCGTTACCGGCGTGGATGTCGTTTTCGCCTATCAGGCATTCGCGGGTCTGCGCTACAAACTAAACGAGCGGTTGGGACTTGGTGTCGAATATCGCTACTTTGCCTCCGATGACCCGCAGTGGGACTTAGAATCCAACGCTGGGAAAGTGAGATTTGGAAGCGTCCAGACTCACGCGATCAGCTTTGCAGTCCAGTACTCGTTTTAGGGAATGTGCTCCTGTCGTTCGTAACGTGCTTCGAGTAGGGTGAGGCTTGTTTTGGAGGTCAATCGTGGCTTTTCCGATCGCAACCATATTGGCCCTGGAACGCTCGCTCGAACGGCACGTTAGGGGACCTTCTAAGGGACACAAAATGAATGTTCCGGGTTGAAAGCTGCTGGCTTTCATTGGGATGGAACTACCTTCAGGAATGAACTCGGAAATAAATATTTGTAAGAAGAGGTTCTTGAGCGTTTGTTCCCTCAAGCTAATGATCTGCTATTGATGACAATTGATAACCAAAAAAATTCGTGAGATTGAGGGAGTCCAAACATTCCGAAACTAATTACTGATACAACTATAACCGTGCCGGCCACCGGGAAAAACTGCTCCTGCAGGCGAATTTAGAATCGGCTCCGGTGTCAAACACGTGTGGTTTTAGAGCAGGGGCTCAAAGGTTTGTTCGGTTTCGACAACAGCGGGGATTAACTAGGTGAAGATGGAAGACTGGCGCTTATTGCAGCAATATACAGAGGACGGCTCGGAAGCCGCGTTCAAGGTATTGGTGGATCGCCACATGGACCTGGTTTACTCCACCGCGCTGCGGCGCCTCAAAGATCCGGAAGCCGCACAGGAGGTTAGCCAATCTGTATTTTGCCTGCTTGCGCAAAAGGCGCGCCAACTCCGCTCAGACACGGGATTCGTAAGTTGGCTGTATCGCACCACTTGTTATAAAACGGCCAGGTACAGTCGAGGCGAATGGCGCCGGCGAAAACGTGAGGAGGAAATAGCCCGTATGCAAAGCACAGGCCCCGCCCCTGAAAGTTCATGGCAAGACGTGTTGCCGCATCTGGACGATGCTTTGGCCCAGCTCAGTGAACCCGATCGCTTGGCCATCCTGCTCCGGTTCTTTCAACGCAAGGCCCTCAAAGACGTGGGGACGGCCCTTGGAATCGGCGAGGATGCAGCGCGAATGCGCGTAAGCCGCGCGCTGGGTAAACTTCACGGTTCGCTCGCTCGCAAAGGTTTGGGCATCTCCGCAGTCGCTCTGGCCACAGAAATGACTAACGGCTCCGTTCAAGCAACGCCGTTGGGTAGAGCAATGTTGGTGCGAAACGCAGCTCTGGATGCCGCTAGGATCAGTGCTTCATCGCTGCTAACAACTTTGGTAATCATTATGGCAAAGGCGAAGTTGAAAATAGCCGTTGCGCTGGGAGTCATTCTCCTTGCTGGTAGCTTGGGAATGCTCCTGGTAAGTCAAATTCCTAAAGGTGAAAGAGTTCAGGACAACCTCTCGGTTGCAACGCCGGAGAGGCAGATCCGGCAAAGTCCTGACGAACAGGTGATGGCCACGTTACCGACTCGACAATCCAAGGCTTTGGAGCGGCAGATTGAAACCCAGGACCTAATCTCCAAACTGCAGAAAGCGCTGCGCGAAGAAGCCGTAGTCACCGAAGGCTATATCTACGCCTATCCGGTTGGACCTGCAGTAAGGGCTTTCAAACCGAACATGGCTGCGGCGCTTCCAACCTTGCTTGCGGGAATTAGGGACTCGGAGGAACTGGTCAGAATGAATGCCGCGCTTGGCATTGGATATATGGAAGAAACAGCGAGAGAAGCGATTCCTCAACTCCTGGAGTTGGCAAAGGCCCCAAACGAGAGAGTCGAAGTGCGGCACAGCGCACTTAATGGCCTGCTATATGTTGCGGAGCGGGATCCGGCTTCGATGGCAGGATCTGTCTCTGAACTGATTGAGTTACTCAACGATCCCAATTTGACGGTGCTGCAATCTGCCACGGAAGTAATCGCAGCAATGGAAAACTATGCCAGGGAGGCGGTACCGGCGCTCACCACGTTACTTGACTTTTCGGCGACGCGACTTTCGGCCACCAAGGCTCTGCAACAAATCGGACCCGAAGCAAACGCTGCTATCCCAGTACTGGAACGGCTCTTGCAGGAGCCTGACAAGCGAGTGAGGGGCTCTGCCGGAATTGCGCTATGGAAAATTGCAGGACGAACTGATGGCGCTGCCGCAATAGCAGAGAACCTCTCCCCCAATGACTTGGAATCGGTTGATAAAGGCCTCAAGACATTAGGCGAGATGGGCCCGGCTGCCCAACCAGTCATCAAGGCGGTCGAGCACCTCACCCATTTTGCGGACCGTAACATCCGCGAACCAGCGTTAGCCGCTCTCAGCAAAATAAATCCGACAGGGGAGGCCTCGCCTCGGTAATAGGTTACCGCGAAGTGGTGGGTCAGACAAAATTCCTGACAGAAAGCTTCGTTTTGGAGTTTAAGTCTGTTGATCTACTCCTCAGAATTCCGGCAGCTCCTCATCTGCCAATCTCAATTTGACTTTCATTCGCAGATCTTCCCATTGGTATTGACTCCAGGAGCTGAGCGCAATATCTGGCAGCCTCAAAAAAGCCGCGAGGCAGGATGAGGCAAAGTCCTGCACGCTGATCTTCGGAAATGTGAAACCTGCGAAGGGACCTGTGAATCTTGACTCATCGGTGGTAGCATCCCGGACGGTTTTGTCTTCAAGAAAAGCAGCGAGGAAAGCTAGTCGCAAAGATCGATTTGTCTGACCGATGTATGTGTAGTTCATGGGGTTCATCATCTCCATCCGGAGTGCTGCACTGGAACGCTTAGCAGCACTCAGAAATTCGCGCCAGACGTTTGTGTCGTCAACAAGCACAACTACGTGGGTGAACGCTGCTTCGGGGCACGTCCAATACGGGCCCGAGGAATCGGGAGGGAGTGTTTTGAGGAGAGGAAGTAATAGTCCGCAGCACTTTTGGGTATCGAGAGGGGCCAGGCACTGAAGCACGCATCTCTTATGGGCTAAGGAGCCGCGTTGCGCAAAGTCCGCGAGCACTTCGATTCTTTTGGCCTTTGTTAGTGAAGCGGAAGCGATGGCCTCAGCAAGAGGAAATGGCTGGGTATCGGGATTCGCTTTTACCGAGAACTGGCGACATAACGGCTCGAGGCTGTTCGGATATTTCCGGGCGAGAATGTTTAGGGGGCCTTTTCGCACCGAGCTGATTTTGCCGTCTTTTAGTTCGAAGGCCGACTCAGCAAGAACTTCTTTTTCACCAACACGGCGGGTCCTTTCAAGCCACGAGTGGAAGACGCTGGGCTCCGATCGTCCGGTGGGCCCAGGTATAGTTCCTGTAATTTCCCTCAGCAATAATTCCGCCAGCTCACCGAGTAATAGCGATCTTGCCGAAGCATTCATGACGCCCGGGTAATGGAAAGTGGTGATTCGAGAATCGCTCAACAACGTGATCAGTTCGGGAACGACGTCAGCACCGCGAAGCGTAAGTTCGCGTGCGCGGTTGTAAAATTCCTCAAAAGCTCTATAGGTTTCGATGCTCGTGTCGCGGGGTATCCGTGACCATTGGACCAGCAGAGCTTCGGTGGAGTTGGGAGGAGCTGGCCTTTCCTTCAATGCTGCGGCAAGTCCGTCGAGCACCTGCTTGCGGGCAGGTTGTGTTTTCGGTGCACCGAGCCGGACATTAGACGGCTTGGGATAGGGGCTTGGGTCCTTAAAGAGGACGGGAAAATCGCGAGACAGGAGTCGCATGCATTGATAGATTTCCGGCCATCTCGCCGGGTCGTCCATTGTTTTGTTCCAGAGGTGCTGGTACATGCAGCGTCCGAAGAAGAGCAGCGGGTTTTTCAATTCGTTTTCAATGTCTTCCAAAGGCTCAGCGTCAGAAAAATGACCTTCACGTTTGAGGTTCTGCCAAATTTGTTGAGCAGTATTTTCGTCTCCGCGAGCTGCCAGTTGAACGCCACATATGAACGCACTGAGGCGATGGAACTCGGCCGCATAACCGCCGGCGGCCGGCTGAGGAGGTGTGGTTGAGAACGGAAGGTAAATGGCTTCCCTGAAATCCTTGCGGATCAATGACTCTGTTTCCGCTCCGCGCATGACGATGACTCGGTCTTGTTTATCCTCTAATAGGAAACCGGGAGAGTAGACGGCCGGGTAGAGACTTTGGTCGTCTCCAAGGCCCATTTTTGCTCCCGTATGGACGAATACGAGGGATGCATCTTTGGGCGGAGTCGGCATTTTATAACGTGCAGCTAATTGGAGGAGCTCTTGTGTAGGCAGCGGCTGCGCTGAAGTGAAACAAGTTGGAACCAACAGGGAAATTGTTGCCACCAGGTCCACTAGTTTTTTGCTGCTCATTATTTTCTGGAAAAGTGCTCTATCTTGTCACGCATCTCCAGGGATCGTCCAATGCCATCACTGCGCGGTCCAGCCGCCATCGATGGTGAGTGTTTGACCGGTGACATTGCGGGCCAATGGGCTTATGAGGTATTCCACGGCGGCGGCAACTTCCTCGAAGGTGATGAACGCCTGCTTGGGCATGGGCTGCAACATAACACGCTGAATGACTTCCTCCTCCGGGATTTGCCGTGCGCTGGCCTGGGCTTTGATTTGCGTTTCTACCAGCGGCGTGCGGATATAAGCAGGGCAGATCGTATTGACGGTGATATCCGTCCCAGCCGTCTCAAGAGCTACGGCTTTGGAAAAACCGAGCAAGGCATGTTTCGCGGCCACATAGGCGGACTTGTAAGGCGATGCCACGAGCGAGTGGATCGAGCCGATCTGAATGATACGTCCAAATTTCTGGGTGCGCATGGCAGGCAGAACTGCGCGGCTCAACAGGAAGGCCCCTTTCAGCATGACATCCAGCATCAGGTCCCATTGGGCAACCGGAAATTCTTCAACCTTAGCGACGTGTTGCAGGCCGGCGTTGTTGATAAGGATTTCAATCCGGCGCTCGCCCAGTTCGCGCAAGACGCGTTGGATATTCTGTTCGGAAGTGACGTCCAGTTCCTGCGCCTGGGCTTGGCCGCCCGCCTCGGTAATCTGCGCGACGGTTTCCCGCGCTCCCTCCAGCCGGAGGTCAGTAACCAGAACCCAATGCCCCTGTTGCGCCAAACAAAGACTGAGGCCACGACCCAGGCCGCTCCCGGCACCGCTGATTAGAATATTGCGCTTGGGAGTCATAAATGACTAGGCGGACTGATTTCGGTATTGTCGCGACGAGGTCGTGGAGAATTGTGTAGAGAACCAGAAAAAGTCTCGGAATCTGATTTTGAATGAGATAGACATGTGTGAGGCAGTGCTCTGGAGGGCATGGACCTCCTAGAATGGAACTTCATCGCCGTTCATTGTATTCACAGCTCGTTTCCTCATGGTGTGTCTCGTCGATTCGACTCATGCGTTGCACTATTTGTTCGGAAAAAGCAGGCGCACTTGATTAGGGGACAGAACACTGTTAAACGTGAGCAGCCCGGCCACCAGTCCCCGAAAGGTGCCCCCGGTGGCACCGTCGGTGAAGGTCAGGACTTTGTCAGACTCTCTCCATTTTTCATCGTTCATAACATCTAAGACAAAAGCTTCTGGTAAAACAATTGCCTCGGCTTGTTTCCCGTTAGCATAAACAACAGTTTTCCGCGCCTGGAGATCAAAAGTGAGAGCCAGGGTCGTCCACTGCCCATTTGTTATTATGAGGCTGTCTACAGCGTGCCGGAATTGATGATTATTGAAAGAGAGTTTAACCCTCCCATCCTTGTCTGTATTCACCACCAACCAGCGGTGTCCTGTTCCACCAACCAGGAGAGTAGCGTAAGAAATATTTTCCGGGCGAAGTTTAACGACGATAGAGAATTGTTGGTAATTGAAAACCAACGGCCAGAAAAGATCCGGAAGCCAATTGTACTTCCCCGTGAAATAGAGAGAGTTGCTAGTGATGACGGCATTCGTGATAATTGGTGTCCCGACGTAAGGTTTCCCCTCGAAAGTGAATTTGCCAGATGGAGCAGGAAAGTTTGCCGCGCCGCAGCATATCGTGTTCAGCAAGAGAACCAGGGCCGAATAACCAGCAAGTCTCGGGGCGGCTGATGACTTAGGCATACGGCGGTGGCGACCAATCAGCGCAAGTTGCTGGATTTAAACACGAAGTTTCCGTTTGCAGCAAAAGTGGTGACGCCATTCAACGTTTCCCAACTCCCAACGATCTTTTGATGGAGCGCGCCGTCGGCAGGGGACGAGCGGCGGCAGGCGACCAGCAGCATGCAGAAAGTGAGAATTGAGAGCACCAATTTCACAGGCGCTTCCACTGAATGCGAGTTTTTCGGCTTTATATGCGTGCTCACAAGTCCACTCGTCTGAATTCCAATGCCGTGCTGCTGCCCAGGTTCCTGACATCGTGCAGAAACACAAGCGTATATGGCGATCCATGGCCACTGAGGGCGCCAAAGACGCAGTAGATTCGCCTGTAGGTTCAGTAATAGAGCTTTCCGCCACTTTTCCCGCTACGTTGGATGCTACGCGTGTACAAGCTGACGGAGCCACTGAGCCACGAGATGAGCGACCTCTGTGGGACCTAGCTCGCTCGTCTCAATGATATAACTACTCCAAGGGGGCTGAACTGCAGGCATCCCAACCCAGCGATCCCAACGCATTTGCGGCCAGGCATTTTGAGTAATGACCTCCGGCCGATGCCGGTGGTCAACCACATGGTAGCGCATCCAGTCCGCGAATGCCACATGGTGACGGATGAAGTTCGAATCATCTCCCCGTTCCAGCAGACGGGCGGTTTGTGCTTTTTCTCCTGCATCGAGGAGGCAGACGTCGAGACGATCGAGACGGTCGGCCGAAGGAGCCGCCCAGACCTCCCCGGGCGGAACCGGATCGCCGCACAACAGAAAGTGCTTTCCCTCACGCTGAGCATCGAGAGCACGCCGCACCGTCCGCTCCACCATTCGATGTCGCCATTCGATGTTCCATTTCGGAGTGCTTCCAAGCATACTCAGTTCGGCTGCTTCGAGAAAGTCAGCGAACTCCGGCTCGATTAACTTGCGGACAGTGGACTTACCCACCCCGCTAGCGCCTGTGACTAGGAAAAACATGTATCAACCTGCAATTCCGGATCGGGCTGATCACGCCCCATAGTAATTCAAAAAAATCGCAACAGCCTTCCTCACAGGCCAAACCAGCGCGCGCGACGGCTTGAACCGAAATAATCTTTGTCGGCGCGCAAAGCGACCGAGGGTTCATGATAGGTGCCGGTCGGGCCATCGGGATTGGAAAAAAAGTCCACATCGACCCGACCGATCCGTCCGGCGCCGAATTCGATATAGCAGGAGCCCGTTCCCGTGTGAGTCAGTGGAACCTCCTCATTCCGCAGGCGCGCGATCAATGCCCTGGCGACCGCGCGCGCGGCGCCCTCGGCGAACACCCCGGCTTTTGGTGTACCCTGTCGCGCGCAATCGCCCACCGCATACACGTCGGGGAAGCGCGTCTCGAGTGTCCTGGGTTTGACTGGCACATAGCCGTCCTCGGTCATGCCACTATCCTCAAGAATCTTGGGGGCACGAATGGCAGGCACGCCAAGGAAAAGGTCGTAGGGAAACACGCGGCCATCATCGAGAGTCACCATCCGGCGCTGCGTGTCCACCAATCTCATTTCACGGTCCCCGATGAAATTGATGTCCCGCTCTGCGAACGCCGCGAGCAGCGCCCGCGAGGTTTCGGGTGACGGAGGGACTGGAACTTCGAGCGGCAGGATGAGTGTGATTTCGCAGGCGCTGCGGACTCCGCGAGTGGAGAGATAATCGTGAAGCATCAGGGCCGCTTCGCTGGGTGCGGGCGGGCATTTGAAAGGCGCGCCGCCAACAGCGATGAGAACGCGACCCTTAGTGAACGAAGGAAGGATCTCACTCAGCCGCGTCGCGCCCGCAAGGGTATAGAACTCAGTGGCGTCAGCCATTCCCGGCGTGGCGGCAAAATCGTAGTCGGCTCCGAGCGCGACGATCAGGAAATCCGCCTCATAGGTTCCGCGCTCGGTCGTGACGCGCTTCGCGATGGGATCAATCAACGAGATCGTTTCCTGGAGAAACCGCACACCAGGTTTCACAAATTTATTATACGGTAGCCGCACGGCGTCCGGTTGCACATGCCCGAACATCACGTCGAGCTTTGAGAAGCCGAAATAGAAGCAGTCGTTCTTGTCAATCAGCGTCACTTCGATGTCGTCGCCAAATGTTTCCGAAAGCGTGGTGCTCAGTTCCAATCCGCCGAAGCCGGCGCCGAGAACGAGGATGCGTTTCTTCATAGAGTGGTGAATTAGGTTGTCACGAGTAAACGGTTCCCGGCTAGGTCTGCGCATCACTGGCGCGCCGCAAAAGCAGGGAAATTTGTTGAGAAAAGACGTTCAAAGTGATTGTTACTTCTTAAGAAATCGCCGAATAGCTCGGTACTCCAATCTTTTCAGGTCCAGATCGGATTGTTCTTTTTGAAGATTTCGTATGTACCTCTGATTTTCCTCCTCGATGAACGCGATTTTTTGAACATTTTCCGGCAGATTATTGGTTGCTAACTGCATCGCGTTGAACCGGCTTTGCTCCAGGGTAGAATCTAGTTCGTGATCCACTTGTAAACGCTTTTCTTCCAGCTTGGCCAGGAATTCGATTTCTTCGTCAGTCACCCCCTTGACCTCGCCAGCCCCACCCGCACCCAAAGGAGCTGCTTCCGATCCATTTTGCATCTTGGTCATCTGGTCCATTACTTTTAACAGCCGAGCGCTTTGGGCCTGGAACTCACCCGCCAATTCGGTTTCCCACTTGACGCGTTCCACTTGATTGCTTACGGCAGCCTGAGCCGCTCGGTTTGAGTGTTCCTGGGCCAAATCTTTTAAGAGCTCAGCCTGCAGCTTCAAGACTGAGATTGGTGTATTAGTGTTTGCAGTAAGTGTCCGAACCCCGGACCCAGCGGGTACATTCGAACCCGCGTTGTAGGGTATGGGTTCAGCCGCGGCGCAGCCTGGGACCACTGGAGCCGTATCCACGACCACAAACCCCATAAAACAGAGCCAACCAAGCGAGTTGATTTTCATGAAAGCAACTTGGCCCAATTCAGGCTTGTGCCAAGAAAATTCTTCAGTTGAAAGATCCTCAGTGGTTTGAGTCAGTCCGGAATGGGGACGCAGGCAGGCCTTCCTTGTTGAAGAGATTTCCGTCGGGCACATTGGCCCAGCCGTAGCGAACGCTAACCGGTGTGGAGACCTGGTCGCTCCAAACCACTACTGTGTTGCCTCGGATCTCTGCCTGTGCGGGCAAAAATTTGTTGTCAACCTCAGCGATGGTAAATCCTTTCAGTGAGTCGCCTTTCGCAATCAGCCCTCTTCCGATGTGACCAAATGAGAGAACTGCCTTGTTGCCTTCGATTTTCAGCGAGTCAAATAACGGCCCCGAATATTCCAGTTTTTCGCTGTAAGCGAGCGCCCGGGCTGCCAGCGCCAGACGCTGGCCGGGCACCTGCTTGCGGGCTGGATGGATGTCGTTGGCATCACCGGCGTCGGTGATAACAGCCATTGCGCTGTTGGGGACTCGCTTAAGTGTTAGCAACTGCGCTTCGCGGAGTTCTGGTTTTATGCTGCTGTGGGGCGCAATTTGGACGAAAAGGAATGGGAACTCACCGCAACGCCATGCTTGCCTCCAATCGGAAATGAGCAGGGGCAAAAGCTGCCGGTACTGTGTGGCTCGGTCATTATTGGATTCGCCCTGATACCAGATCGCGCCTTTTATCGGGAAGGAGAGCAACGGCGCAATCATTGCATTAAACAAAACTGTCACTGTATTGGGGTTTTCCTTTGCCCCCGATTGCTTGGAAAAATTGTCCAGGGCACTTTTGAAATCAGGCATGGTTTGGAGCGATTCAGCGCTGGTCCATGCCTCAGCCACAGTGCCCCCCCAGGCACTGAATAAAACGCCAATGGGAACTTTTTCAGCTTTGTGAATGTCGCGTGCGAAGAAGTACCCGACGGCAGAGAAATCCTTCACCGTTTTCGGAGAACAAATTCTCCAGTGGCCATTGGCGTCCGCGGCAGGCGCATGAGCCGCCTGGTGAGGCACGTAAAATTCACGAACCTGCGGATAATCAGCCGCAGCGACTTCCGCTTCCCAATTTTCGATCTTAGGCTGAGGGTCACGCGGCCCGAGTTGTCGCTCCATATTCGACTGGCCGCTGGCAACCCAGACATCGCCGATAAGAATGTTGGACAATGTGATAGTGTTATCGCCGGTGATGGTCATCTGCTCGGGTTTGGGATTGGCTTTCATCCGCTTCAGCCTCACTTTCCATTGGCCGTTGGTTGTCGTGGTAGAAAGCTTTTGCCCGTAAAATTCAACGGTGACTTTCTCTCCCTCTCGGGCAGTTCCAAAGACATCGATTGCCCAGCCGCGTTGCAACACAGCGTTATCGGCGAACAAACTATTTGGGCGAACATCCGCCCGCGCTGCGAACGCCAGGCCCAATGTTATGAAGAAGATGGCGGCTGGTCGTTTCATTTCTCCATATCCAATTGCTCTGTTTACTTGCATGTCAAGAGATACGAAACGACGGCTAGGCTGGGGACTCCCGAGAACTTCAGCCGGCCGACCGTGTAGGAGCAAAGGATGATCCAGAAGCATCTACTTCCGGTTAGGATAAGAATCTAAAGGCTCAAATCCGCGGGGGGATCGCTATTCTGTAACAGCCTTAAAACGGGTGCTATTGAACTCCAAAATCCCCACCTTTGATGAGAGCGGTAGTCTTAACGGACATCCACCAGATATCCTGATTATTTGCCTGGCTTGGGACACTGGACGCCGCGCTGGTCAGGTAGGTGCGGCTGTCCTTCCACTTATGAATTTCTGAATGGCCATCCCCGAAAGCAAAGCCGCATGCCCCATTGTGAGCAATAGAAGGCCAATCAACCATGCGATAATTGGGAGGCTGATTCGGTCCGACCGTCGCAAAGCCGCCATCATTGATGCTGAACTTGTTTTCATCTAGAATAGTAAAAGTGTTGGCCGGACCGGGGCGCAACATGCTACTGGTCTTGCCAAAAGTGAACCACTTCTGATTCAGTGTATGGCTATGACCACCATCCAACCATGGACCATCGACTGCCACCCTGCCACCTCGATAAGGATTTGTGCCCACAGCCTGGCTCATAGCAACGCTACGTGAGTTTGGAATCTTAGTTCCTTTTAAGAAAGGATCAGCCGCCGACTGGCCATTGGGGAAGCCAGGATTTCGGTTGTCCGCTGGACATTTATAGACAGTGACATTGCCGCCCTGATAAGGTGCCATGAGAGATCGGGTGGGGTCCTTCAGAATATTGGGATCAAATTCATTACCGCCACCTATCCCCGCTGAACCGCCAACCCAATTATAATAAGGGGTGGTATTCCCATCATCATAGTTGGGCGGGAGAAAGTCCGTGTAATCGTGAGTGTATTGCATCATCGAAAGCATGAGCTGATGGGTGTTGTTCATGCAGAAAATGCCTTGGGCTTTGGTTTTGGCTTTAGCCAAAGCCGGGAGGAGCATCCCCGCGAGGATGGCGATAATAGCAATAACAACTAATAGTTCGATCAGTGTAAATCCTTGTCTTTGCCCTTTATTCAAGACACGACGGCGGTAACATGGAAACATATCTACTATTCAGGCAATTTCTCATTATATTCAAGCAAATTCTTGGGCCAGACTTACTTTTTTAGTGTGGAAAAGGATTCCTTATTGGCGGCTTTGCTGAAGAACTGCTGGTGGTCCGGCGATGCCGTTCCGGTCTATGGCAGTCAGAGCGATGACCTCGGGCAGTTGACCCGTCCAAACGCGAGAATCCTTTGAAGCAGGGAGTAGCTCGGTTTTCCAATCACCGCGTTCTTTGGTTTGCAGAACCCAAAGCCAGATCTTTTGTTCTCTTTTCCAGTGGGCTTTTATACCAATGCGACTTAGTCCTGGGTTGGCTTTGACATTGCCCAGGCTGGTTACCATTCGATCCACTTGCAGTCCAGCTTTTGGCGGCTGACTCCGGTCCAACCATGGCGAGGGGGGAGGTAGAGCGAAGTTTTGGTAAATGTCGCGTTGCAACCCTGAAACCAAAGTTCTGTTGTACATCAGAGTTTTCATATTCCAATGAATGTGGCCGCCAGCGCCGGTTTGTTGTCGCGTCAGACGAATTTGATTGAAGATCTCCTGCACTTTCCACCGTTCATTGGTTTTGGTGGAGTCGAGGCCTGCATATAAGTTTCGGCTCTTGGTATTTTGTTCGGACCACCATTTGAGCAGGACAGGAAAGCTTTGCTCGGCTGAATCAATGCGCCAGTAAAGCTGGGGCGCGAGATAATCCACCCATCCGTTGGCCAGCCATTTTTTCGAATCCGCATTGAGGCTGGCATAAGCGTCAAAGCCTCTGACTTGAGGTGGCTCGCCGGGGCGCCAAATGCCGAAAGGACTCACGCCAAACTTTACCCAGGGCTTTACAGATTTTATGGAGTCATAAACCCTGTGGATAAGGTCGTTGACATTTTCCCGCCGCCAATCGTCGCGGCTCAAACGGCCTTTAGACTCCGAGCTTCTCCAGGTTGCGTAATCGGAAAAATCGAGCACCTTGCCCGAACGATCTTTTTCCGGGTAAGGATAAAAATAGTCGTCGAATTGGACCCCATCGATGTCGTAGCGCCTGACGACGTCCAGGACGATTTTCAGCACGTGGGCCTGAACATCTTTTTGGCCTGGATCAAGCCATAATTGGCTGCCGTAGCGACGGATCCACTGTGGATGGGCTTTGATGACGTGGTTGGCTGCAACCGACCAGGTGTCTGGAGAGTTTCGGGCACGGTAAGGATTAAACCAGGCGTGCAATTCCAAGCCGCGACTATGGGCCTCCTGGACAGCGAAACTGAGCGGATCATAAAAAGGAAGGGGAGCTTTGCCCATGGTTCCGCTCAAGTACTCGGACCAAGGTTCGAAAGTTGATTCATAGATCGCATCCGAACATGGCCGCACCTGAAAAATGAGGGTGTTGAGCTTGAGTTGAGCGGCTCGGTCCAACATCGCGATAAGTTCCGCTTTCTGTTCGGCGGTGCTCAATCCCTTTCGCGAAGGCCAGGCCAGGTTCCCAACCGTTGCGATCCATGCGCCCCGCATTTCACGAGCGAGTTTAGGTGGGATGACAGTGCTGGGTTCGTACGAGCCGGCTGCTGAAGCAGCTGCTGCGCGTAGCACCAGGCTCAATGTCAGTACCAAGCCAATCTGACTCCGGCCGACCCTGTGCCAAAGCGCATTAGAGCGTTTCATTGGGCCGTCGAGTCCGAAGCGGCTCGCCAGCCAAATTGCTAAAGCGTTCATCGTTTGCTGAAAAAAGAGGCAACAGATCCCGTGCTGAATCGCAACGATCTTAAGGTGAACTGCATGTTGGGACAACCTCGATACTTCAGCCAGCGTATATATTCTAAAGTGCGCGAAAGTAATTTTTATCCCGAGCTTGGGAGGCGGCAAAAGACGAAAGTTTTTATTGTTATCCAGGCTGATTCAGTTCATTCTAAGCAAGTCTAGGCAGAATTCTATGGCGATTTGTTGGGTCGGGCGCCAACAGATGACTTCGCCTAAACCAATGCGCATTTATCAGGACATACATCCAAAACAAGGTGGGGATGTCCATCGACGGGTTTCTTCAAGGCGGCGGTTCAAACTATCTATGAATCCTTATCGAAAGGAATTGTCATGCTTATCTTTTTGATCCACATCCGTGATCCTCAATTCTACGCACTGCCTGCCGCAACTCGTGCCAAAAACGGAAACATTCGTGTGATGGGTTTCCCGCCAATCGGCATCATGTCACTTTCGGCAGTGGTGAAACGCGCCGGTCACGAGTGCCAGATGTTTGATCAGGCTAATCCCGAAACGCCTAACGAGATGATTATCGAGGAGATCAAAAAGCGAAAGCCGGCTCTGGTCGGCTTAAGTTTTTTGAGCACCACCAGTTATCCGTACGCCAAAATGCTGGCACGCGAAATCCGGACCGCGGACAGTAAGGTAAAACTGGCCTTCGGGGGAGTATTCGCGAGTCTGAATGCCGCCCTGGTCAAGCGGCAATGCCCGGAAGTCAATTTCGTCTGCCGGGGTGACGGTGAACAGCTCATTCTGGATCTGATTGCGAATTTGGAAAATCCATCCACTGTGCCGAGCTTGACTTGGGAGAAGGATGGGGAAGTGATCAATAACCCCAATCGCCCACCGGAGCGAAATCTGGATCAGTGGCCGTTCCCTGACCGTGAAAGTCTTCCATTGGACTTTGTCGAATCGATGCCTTTGGATGTGCCCGCAGTCCTCTCCATGGAACGCTTTACCACCATGCAGACTTCGCGCGGTTGTCCATGGACCTGTATGTTTTGTGATATCCCGATTTTTAATGAAGGCAAATGGCGCTGCAGAACGCCTCAGCATGTGGTGGAGGAATTCAAACATCTTAAAGAGCTTGGGTATGGCGCGGTGTACTTCGTGGACGATCATTTTCTTCTGCAACCAAAACGGATCGAAGCGATCTGCAAGGGAATTAATGACAACGACATTAAAATCGAGTGGGGTTGTGAAGGGCGGGTGGACTCGGTCGCACAACATCTTTTCCCTGCCATGGCCAAAGCGCATTGCCGGACTCTCATGTTCGGAATCGAAAGCGGAAGCCAGAAAATATTGGACCGGGTCAGGAAAGATCAGACGCTGGCGGAAATCGAATCAGCAGTGAGCAAAGCGAAAAAAGCTGGCATTGAAATCGTTCATGGATTTTTTGTGGTGGGTAATCCGGACGAGACTGTCGAGGACATGAACGCTACTTTCGATTTTGCGGCGAAACTGCCTTTGGATACCTTCGGCTTCAACCGGTTGTGTGTTTATCGTGGAACTCCGCTTTGGCAAGAATATCTGAAGCGAGGTTTGATCAATGACGCTGAGGATTGGTATAAATACTTCAAATGTTCCTCGATTGACCCAACGTGTTTGGACGGGGAACTGATCAATGATGTCCGCCGGGCGGGATTGCGCCGCCTTTTCATTTACAAATTGTTACATTATCCCGTTCAAACTTTTCGCTTGTTGCGCCGTTTTACCCGTTTCATGCCAATTCGCGATGTGGTTTATCTCATCATCAAACCGTTCCTCGGCAAAAAGAAAGGCGCCACAAAATCTGAAGTCCTCTCTCGCGCGGTGGAACATGGGGCGATGAAAGATGCGGCGGCGGAGATGACCCAGTTGCACGATGACGTCCTTCAGCGTGTGTTTGAGGAATCAAGGCTCGAGCGTCTTCGAATTGAGCAGGAAAACCAGATGGCCGGCGCCTCGGGTCGGTAATTCCCAGCCTCAAACGGGTGATATGGCACTGGGGAGACGTGCCTCCGCTGGAGGAAGGGAGTTTTGGAGTGGTGGACATGGCTGCGCATGGAACTCAAAAATCCAGGGCCGGTTTCAAGCGGTGGTGATAAAGCAAACAAGACTCGGGTTTTGGAGTCGGTTACATCTCTCCGCGTGAAGCCAAAGCGGCATCGTGCTGCCGCAGTCCAAACGGGCCGTTCTTCCTAAAAATGGATTGCAACCGCGGCTCAGGCCGGACAATAATTGCCTTCACCATGCAAAAGCAATTCAATCGCCGTCAATTTCTGCGAACTGCCACCTCTGGTGCGGCTATCGCGCCTTTTCTTTTTTCATCCACTCGGGTTGCGTTTGGTCAAAAGGGACCCAATGATCGGATCACGATGGGTTTCATTGGCACAGGGACACAGGGCAGGGGACTGCTAAACAATTTTCTCAACCAGGCTGACACCCAAGTTGTGGCAGTCTGTGACGTCGATACCACCCGGCGGGAGCACAGTAAGAAAACCACAGAGGAATTCTATTCGATAAAGCGGGAGCCCGATTACAAAGGGTGCACGGAGTATAAAGATTTTCGCGAACTGATCGCGCGGAAGGATATTGATGCTGTTGTGATTGCTGCACCCGATCATTGGCATGCGATTATCGCTATTGCGGCATGCGACGCTGGAAAGGACGTGTATTGCGAAAAACCGCTTTCATTAACCATTCACGAGGCCCGCGCCATGGTGAATGCCGCGCGCAAAAATGATCGAGTATTTCAAACCGGATCGATGCAGCGCTCTTCCAGTGAATTTCGCAAAGGCTGCGAGTTGGTTCGCAATGGTCGTATCGGCAAAATCCAACAGGTGATTGTCGATGTGGGCCCGCCCTCGGTTCCCTGCGACTTGCCGGAAGAAACAATGGAGCCAGGCTTGAACTGGGACTTTTGGCTGGGGCCATCGCCGAGCCGCCCCTACAATTCTGTCCTGAGTCCGCGTGGAGTTCATCAGCATTTTCCCGCCTGGCGCAATTATCGGGAATATTCCGGGGGCATGATGACGGATTGGGGCGCCCACCATTTTGACATCGCACAGTGGGGACTGGGCATGGACGATAGCGGGCCAGTGGAAATCATCCCGCCGGAAGACCCCAAGGCGACCCGAGGCGTGCGCTACCTATATGCAAATGGAGTGGAAATGATCCATGGCGATAGTGGTGGCATTCTGTTCATCGGGACGGAAGGGAAAATCCTTGTTAACCGCGGTAAATTTGAGGCGACTCCAAAGGCGCTTGGGGATGAACCGCTGGATGACAAGGCACTCCGTCTTTATAAGAGCAACAACCACGGCAAAGATTTTTTGGATTGTGTGCGTAGTCGAAAGAAGCCGATTTGTGACGTCGAGATTGGTTGTCGGTCCGTTACGGTGTGCCATTTAGGAAATCTCGCTTACTGGAACCATCGCCATTTGAAATGGGATCCGGTCAAGGAAAGGTTCATCGGGGATGAGGTTGCCAACCAATGGTTGGATCGACCCAAACGCGAGCCGTGGAGAGTTTGAGCGGGGACGCCGTGTGGGGGGCACACGGCCTACATGGCTTCGCGTGTGAGCTGCGTCCTGATCGGCGCGACGTTTTCTTGTAGGCCGGGTGCCCCCGTCGTGCGCGTCCCCGGCTTTTTGAATTGAAGCCTTTCGGGATTTATTTCTTATCTTCAGATTTGTCAGTGCTATCGATTTTTTCCTGTTCTTTTTGTAATTTTTCGATTGCCTGGCCGATTTTACCTTTTTCACGTTCAAGCATCTCAAGATGCTTCTGCAATTTCTGGAGTTCGGCTTGCCTGTGCTCTTTTATTCTTGCCAGAGATTGGCGTTCGATTTCCTCTTTTTGCGCAGGCGAAGCTTCGTTTGCAGCTCGCCGTGCTTGTTCCTGGCGCATCTGGGAGTCGTTGAAATCTCTAAATCTCTTCTCGGCGTTGTCAAACTCACCGAATCTTTCCTGACGCAGGCGCTGTTCCAATTGCATCTGCTCGCGCATGGCTTTCCGTTCGGCGAGGCCCTGTGGACGAAACTGCGCTTCGGCCGGGTTTAAATCAAAATGCGACATCAACATTTCGAGCATCTTTTCAACCCGTGCCAGACGTTGTTCCAGCGGTCGTTCACCCGCTGCGACGTCGCGCGACATTTGGCCCCGAAGGTATGGCGGACCAGGTGGTACAGGCGGTTGCCCAGGAACCATTGGCACATCAGCCACGACGGCTCTTGGGCCGGGAGGCGCAGGATAGAGGTTCTGACCAGGCGGAAATGGTTCTCCCGGTCCACGCGGGGCAAGATCCGCGCTGGGTTGATCTGGGCTCCGGAATGGTTGCGGAGGTATGCCGGGAGTTCCTGGCGGCGGCCTTTGTTCATTTTGAGCCAGGACCACTCTTGGCGCATAGCACGTTGCCCCTGCTGCAAGCAAGACTACTGCTGCTGTTATCAATCCCATTCTTGTTTTCGCAAGCTGGGGCGAACTGTTTCTGGCACGATCGAGTACCATATTTATCCTTTCTTTTAACTGGTTTTTGTTGCTGGAAGTTCCGGGCGCGAGCATAGGATGATACCCTTGCATACGGCTGGCCAAATTTAACAGGAGCGTTGCATAAGCCCGCCGTCCGCTCTGTTCCAAAACCTGATCGTCGCATGCGATCTCTCGCTCCAAACACAATCGCCTCGCAATCCATAAGACACCTGGATGGAAGAAGAGAATGGCACCGATCAAATGCTGGACGAGGTTCGCCCAATCGTCATACCGCCCGACATGAGCCAGCTCGTGTCGCAATACTTGCTCGACTTCGGTCTTGTTCGAGTACTGCCCGAGCTCGGCTGGCAAGAGAATCACTGGGTGCCAAAAACCTAATAACAATGGTGATTTGTGAAGGTGTGAGATTCGAAGCTCAACTTTCCTGCAGGAGGCGACCTTTCGACGAAGCGTATCGAAGATCTGTCTTAGCTCGGCTTCTGCTGCCGCAGAATTGATCTTTAGGTTCCGAATCTGGCGCAGGCGTACCAGGAGAACGAACAGATTCGTGAATACGATACCCATCCAGAGAGCTACCAGGACAATGCTCATATTCCCTGGGAATTTGATTCCAAGGTTAACGGGATTTACCAGCCCATTTGCGACATTGTGCAAAAGTTCTGTAAGCTTGAAAGTGGACCCATTGGATTCAATTTGGGCAACGGGTCTCGCAAAAGCTGGTGAGGGGGTTTCGCTGTTGAGCGGATTGAGGAGAGGTTCAGATGCATCCGCGTCCGCTTCCAAAAAGTCGCCCTGCAAAAAGAGCAGATCCAATACTTCGTTACTTGATATCACTTGAAGCCGGGCGTCTGATGCCGCAGCCTGAAGAGAAACCGCAAAATCTCGCTGTTGAAAAGACCTGATACCGCTCTGTTTTTCTTGGGAGCTTGTGTGCGAAAGCAAAGGAGTTTGTGCCAAATGAACTATCATGAGGCACACGAGCAGAAGCAGTGTGAACAGCAAAACCGCATGACGCGTTGCGGCATTTGTCTTCCTGAGAACCCGAAGCCCCAAAGCCAGTAGCGCAGTCAGAATAACTCCCTCATAGAGGCCGTTAATGGAACTGGTCAGGATCTGCTGGCAAAAACTTCCCGCATCCATGCTCATAGCTGGTCTTCCTTCGAATCGGTAATCCTCTGTTTTATTGCATCAAGTTCTTCCGGCGTCAGTTCCTCCTGCCGAAGGAATGACAGAACCAATTCACTCGGTGAGCCTGAGAAGAATTTCGACAATAATTGATGGACTGCTTTTCGTGCCGCAGTGGTCCGGTCCACTTCCGGGAGAAAGACGAAAGCACGTCCTTCCTTGCGTGAAGAGAGATAACCTTTTGCTTTCAAGATTCGCATCAGGGTGAGAATCGTGGTGTAAGCATCCTTGCCTTCCAAGGCATTGACTACCTCACTCACCGTGGCCGAGCCGCGCGCCCAGATCACCTCCATGATTCGGTGTTCGGCATTGGTCAACGTTTGAGGTCGTTTGCGCGACATGCAAAGCTTGGTATTAAAGATTTAGTAGTTGAAGATAGCAGAGGGAAAAAACCTGTCAACTAAAACATTAGTAGCAGCCACGTTTGGAATCCTTTAGCCAGCCAGCCGATTAGAAAAAACAGCAACTGGCCTGCAGAAAGTGGTTGAATGTGCTATGAAAACTGTGCTAGAAAGGAGCATAGAGCAGAATAAAAGTATTAAAAAAACGGTTTAATCGGCACAATTCAACTCTCGGTTCCTCACCATTAGTTGTGCTCCGACAAGAGCTGGACTCTAGGTATTGTGGTTTTCCCTTTACTTAGTCCGGTAAATTTGGTTTGTTTTAACAAAATCATGTATCTCAAAAATTTGACTGTTTTGGGGTTTAAGTCGTTCGCGGACAAGACTTCGCTCAATTTTCAACCGGGCGTGACCGCAATCGTTGGCCCTAATGGTTGTGGTAAGTCGAATGTCTCAGACGCTATAAGATGGGTACTGGGCGAACAATCGGCCAAAGCTTTGCGCGGGGGCGAAATGGCGGATGTTATTTTCAATGGCACCGACGGTCGTAAGCCCGTGGGAATGGCTGAGGTTTCCCTCACGATAGGAGGCGTTGACGAAGAGCACCTCCATGCCGCTGGTGTTGAGATGGCGTACAATGAGGTGACCGTTACGCGCCGGGTTTTTCGTGACGGTGGCAGCGAATATTTTATTAACAAGACGCCTTGCCGATTGAAGGACATTCAGCAGCTTTTCATGGGGACAGGAGTTGGCCGAACGAGCTATAGCATCATGGCCCAGGGAAATATCACACAGATACTTTCCAGCAAACCAGAAGATCGGCGGATGATTTTCGAAGAGGCCGCAGGAATTACAAAGTTCAAAACACAGAAGAAAGAAGCTTTGCGCAAGCTGGAATACACGGAGCAAAATCTGCTTCGAGTTGCAGATCTGGTGCGAGAGGTAAAGCGGCAAATTGGCTCTTTGCAGCGGCAAGCGGGCAAGGCCCGGCGTTACAAGCAGGTTTCGGTGGAATTGCAGCATTTAGATGTACAATTGGCCCGGCATCAGTTTGACGTATTGCAAGCCGAGGTGCGCGAACGGCTTACCTCTGTGGCTAAACTTCGAAACGAAATTGAAATTGGCACGGCCAGGGTGCTGCGTTCTGAGGATGAAATCAGCCAGTTGCGCGAAAGACTTTCGGAGCTGGATCAGCAGATTGCAACGATGCAGCAACGGGGGTTGGAATTAAAGGGCGAGGTGGAGAGGCATGAGAACCGGATCCAGTTTAACGAGGAACGGTTGCGTGAATTCGGAGAACAGAATAGCAAAGCCCTGGCTGACATCACTCAGGCCGAGGAGCGGCGCAGCATCGCGCAACAGGAGTTGGGAACCGTAGCGAGCCAATTGGAAACCTGCCAGGCCGCCCGTGGGCAATACCGACAGGCACTAGCTGCCAAACAGGAGCATTTAAAACAAATCGAGGAACAGTTACGCCAGGCGCAAGAAAAGCTGCGCGAAGTGCAAGCCGAAGCGTTTGCTGTCGCACAGCGATTGAGCGGCGTTCGCAATGAAATTACCGCGCTGGATCTTCAGAAACAGGGGAATGTCGTGCGCCTGGAAAAACTTTCCGCAGAGAAAATTCAACTCGAAGAAGAGCGAAAACGACTGGAGGGCCGGCTGCAAGAGTTTGCGGTCAACGTGGAAGCCCAGAAGTTGAACGCTCAAACTCAACGCGGAACGGTCCAACAACGTCAGGACCGATTGCGGCAAATACACAGCGATCTCGAAACTGCTTCTCGTGAACAGGATCAGCTGCTGGAACAGCAAGCAGGGAAGCGGTCGAGATTGAACGTTTTGGAGCAGTTACAATCCGATCACGAAGGGTTTAGTGCCGGATCGCTTGCCGCTCTGAAACAATCCCAGCATGTGCTCGGCTCTTTGGCGGATCGGATCCGGGTGCCTGATCAATACGTCACTGCCATTGAGACAGCGCTGGGCCATCATTTGCAATTGGTGTTAACCGAGCGGGCGGAGTCCGCGCATCAGATTTTGGAAGACCTGAATAAGAATAAAAGAGGTCGCGCGAGCATAGCGGCGCTCGCCTTTTCCGGGAACGGCGCCTTGGCAGAAGGGCATTCCAATGGTCATTCTGCGCCAGGAGAGTCCGAGAACAATGCTGAGCAATCTGCAGGCTGGGAAGGCGCTTTAAGCGCCTCCCATTGCGAGTTGAATGGTGAACCGCTTCCCGCCATTGCCATAGTACAAGGCGACCCGTCCGTACGCCCTTTGCTGGAACGTTTGCTGGGCATGACCCGCATAGTACGGGATTTATCGGCGGCCACGGCAGCCTGGCAGGATACGAATGGCGCATTTCATTACGTAACGCTGGCGGGAGAATTGCTCAGCCGGCATGGCGTTTACACCGGAGGCTATTTGAATGGAAGTGGGAACGGCAATGCGCCGGCTTCCATTCTTGGCCGGAAGAATCAGATTTCGGAACTACGCACTGCGCTCTCCCGATTACAGGAACAGGTAAACGCCATCAGCCGTCGCAAGGGTGAACTGCAAAGTGAGCAGACGGAGCTTGAAGCAAGCTTGCAGCAGGCTCAAACAGAGCTTCGAGCACAGGAAGTTGCCATCGCCACACATGAAGGAGAGTTCAATGCCTTGCAGAATTCGGAACGGTTGCTGCATCAAAAAATCGACACGGTAGTTTACGAGATTCAAAGCCTCGCGGCCCAGGAGCGGGAAGGGATGGAAAAGCGGGCGGGCTTGAGCGCACAAGCGGACGAATTAAATTCGCAAGAGCAGGCGCGCCAAACGGAGGTTGCTGATTTAACGACCCAACTGGAAGCTCTGCGTCAGGAACGGGACGCGGGTAATGCAAGTTTGACTGAGAGCAAAGTGGCGCTGGCGACCGAGGATCAAATGCACGCCTCATTTCAACAACAGCAGCACTCGTTGGAGCAGCGAAGCAAGGAATTGGAACAAATCATCGCGCAACGCCGGGCCGAACTCGGTTCTTTTGTGACCCGGAAAGAACAAGCTGAAAAGGAAATTCAGGATAGCCGCGGGCAAATGGAAAGCTTAGGCCATGAACGCCAGCAGGTGAATGACCGGTGCGCGGAACTGCATGGTCAAAAACAGGCCCAGGAAGGCGCCATTAGCGAGAGGGAAGAAGCCCTTCGAGAAGAGCGCCGCCGCATGGCCGATTTGCAGCAGGAACGCGGAACCCTCGAAGTCGAGTTGGCGCAGAAGGAAATGTCTGTGCAAAATATTCGCGAAAGGATCGATCAAAAATATCACTTGAAACTGGACGATGTCCGCAGTGAATGCATCACCATCACGTTTGCCGACGAGGGAGCGGCCAAGGTTCACGTCATGACACCGGAAGAAATGGCTGCGTCAGGCGTAGCCACAAACTGGGAGGCCGTCGCGCAGCAAGTCGAAGCTTTGCAGAAGCGGCTCGAGGAAATGGGGCCGGTTAATCTTGTGGCGATTGAGGAATACGAGGAGACGGAGCAGAGATTTCAATTCCTGAGCAAGCAGCACGACGACCTGGTCTCGGCGAAAGCGCATTTGCTTGAAGTGGTTGGACGGATCAATACGCAGACGCGGGAAATGTTTCGTGAAACGTTCGAACGGATTCGGGAAAATTTTCGAAACATGTTTACCGAGGTTTTTGGAGGAGGCAAAGCGGATCTTGTTTTAATGGACGAAAATGATCTGCTGGAAAGCGGTATTGATATTGTGGCCCGCCCTCCCGGGAAACAGTTGCAAACGATCTCATTGCTTTCCGGCGGAGAACAGACGATGACGGCAGTATCGCTGCTCTTTTCCATTTACCAGGTCAAACCCAGTCCTTTCTGCGTTTTGGATGAGTTGGATGCGCCATTGGATGAATCGAACATCAATCGGTTCATTCGTGTGCTGCAACGATTTCTGGTGCACTCGCAATTTATCATCATCACCCATAATAAGCGCACGATTGGCATGGCCGATGTGCTGTACGGAGTTACGATGCAGGAACAGGGCATCAGCAAGATCGTCAGTGTGCGCTTCCACAAAGCCGAAGAGGAAGTTACCGACCATTCTCCGGCTTCATTGGAAACGCCAGCCACGGTGCGGCCTGTGGATCAGGAAGAAGACGCTCCACACAAGCTTGAGGAAACGTTTGAAATCGCGGTCGCTGCGGCGCACGCGCAAACGGTCGTCGCGGGCAGTGAGTTTGCTACTCCGGCCTGACGTTTCCGATGCTTCGTGACAGGATCAGGAGCTTGGCTATCACGTCCTTTTGAGCCACGAGGAAGTCAGGACGCCAATGTTGTCGTCATAAGCTCCAAAGGAGAACTGGTCGGGAACTAAACGTTACGGAGTTAGCTTGAAAGGAGTGACCACAAGTAGATCCTCCCAAGCGTAGGGTCTTTACTAAGGAGGGTGGAGGATTTTACCCACTTACTCGATCGGAAGGGGGGACATACGGTGCAGGCAAGTCGTATGGCAACCGACCCTGAAGTCTGTAAAAACAATGTTCCTGATTCCTGTCCGGTTAACCAAAGCAATGGTTTTTCGGACCAGGCAATACCATACGCTTCCACCCCATCCACCGAAGGTGGTCGCGTGAGAAACCGGTTTTCTAATTTGCGCCGGGCTAATGGGTGGCATGAAGCTTCGCCTCAACAAGGGTGGAGTCGGTTGCCAAGACCCCTGCCCTCATCAGCTCGGCTGCTTCTTTCTTTTACTGAGGCAATATCAAATCGCAAACTGAAGAATTGGGTTGCGCGTTCAACGATGGCAATTGGTTTATGAACGCTGGGACAGTTAATTCAATACCGACAGAGACCCGTGAAGAGGAGTTGGATTCAAACTCCTCCGCTGCTTTGGATCCGACTTTCATTCCCTTATCATTCGCCCAACAAAGGTTGTGGTTTTTGGATCAGCTTGAGCCGAACACTTCGTTATACAACATCCCTACAGTGGTCCGTATTTCGGGGCAGTTGGATGTGAAAAGCCTCGAGCGCGCGCTCAACGGCATGGTGACTCGGCATGAGATTTTAAGAACTCGTATCGCATGCCAGGAAGATATTCCAGGTCAAATGATCTCCCAGGCGGAGACAATCGATTTAAGGTGCATTGATTGCACGAGTGTTCGGGAGAACGAAGAGGAGATCCAACGGTTACTACGGGAGGAGATAAGCTGCCCATTCAATCTCGCGAATGATCTGCTGGTACGGGCATTGTTAATCAAAGTTTCCACACAGGGACATTTGCTGGTTGTGACCATGCATCACATCATTTCGGATGAGTGGTCATTGCAGATCTTTTTTCGTGAGTTAGGCGAACTTTATACCGCCTTTATTGAGGACCGCACCCCGGTGTTACCTGAGTTGGCCATTCAATATGCCGACTATTCAATCTGGCAGCGGGAATGGTTGCAGGGAGAGGTTCTGGAAAGCCAAATAAAATATTGGAAGGAAAACCTTCGGGACACTCCTCCTGCTTTGGAATTGTGCACCGATCATCCGCGCCGGTCCAAACCGAGTTTCAAAGGCGGCAATGTAAGCCGAGTAATCAGAACCGAGCTTGGGGAATCGCTCCGGAAATTGGCGAATCGCGAAGCAGTCACTCTGTTCATGGTACTGCTGGCAGGTTTTAAAGCTTTGTTGCATCGGTACACCAATGGGGAGGATATTATCGTTGGTTCACCGATTGCCGGGCGAAACCGAGTCGAAACAGAGGGGCTTATTGGTCTTTTTGTCAACACGCTTGCCTTGCGAACACAGGTTACTGGTGAGATGACTTTTCGCGAGCTGCTGGCTCGGGTGCGGGAAACGACCCTGGGAGCATACGCTCATCAGGACTTGCCGTATGAAAAGTTGGTCGAGGAACTGCGTCCGGAAAGGTCGTTGCAACACCTTCACTTTACCAAGGTAATGTTTGTCCTTCAGCAAGGTTTGCCCGAAATGGGATTTTCAGGCCTGACCCTGCATTTTCCAGAGGTCGTGAGCGAGTTGTCGAAATTCGAGATTACCCTGGCGGTTCAGGACAGCAGCCGAGGTTTGGTAGCGCGAGCCGAATATAACGCTGATCTTTTTGAGGCTGGCACAGTTGCGCGCTTGCTCGAGCATTTTGAAAATATACTGCATGCGATGGCGGTCCAACCGGAGCAAAAGCTTAAGGAAGCGCCATTGATGAGTCAGGGGGAATTTCAAAAAATAACCGTCGAATGGAATCGAACGAAGTCGGAATATCCCCGAAATCGATGTGTCCACGAACTATTTGAATTTCAAGCTGCCTCCAGGCCAGAGGCAAAGGCACTTGTTTTTGGCTCACAAGCTTTGACTTATCGGGAGTTGAATGCACGGGCTAATCAGGTTGCTGGCTTGCTCAAGAGCTTGAAGGTCGGTCCGAATGTGCCGGTGGCCATCTGCACAAATCGATCGGTGGAAATGGTCGTGGGGTTGCTGGCAATACTGAAAGCTGGAGGCGCTTACGTACCTTTGGATAGCGCCTACCCGGCGGAACGATTGGAGTTTATGCTGGCCGATAGCCAGGCGAGCGTGCTGCTTACAGAACAACCTCTGCTTTCACGCTTTCCCAACGTTCTTTTAAGGACGATTTGCCTGGACGCAGATGGTGAACTGATCGCTCGCGAACCACGCCAAAATGTGCCCGGCAGCTCGACTGCTGAAAGTATTGCTTACATTATGTACACCTCCGGATCGATGGGCCGGCCGAAAGGTGTTGCGGTGCCGCACAAAGCGATCAATCGCCTCGTTCTGAACACGAATTACGTTCAACTTGGCAGTGCCGATCGTGTTGCACAAGTGTCCAATTTGTCATTCGACGCGGCCACCTTTGAAATTTGGGGAGCTCTATTGAACGGGGCGCAATTGGTCGGAATCAACACGGACATAGCGCTCTCGCCGCATGATTTTGCAAAAGAACTGCGGGATCGCCAGATCAGTGCAATGTTCCTGACGGCCGCTTTATTTAACCAACTGGCAGCGGAAGAACCCACAGCATTTTCGACGGTGCGCACGGTGATTGCAGGTGGGGAGGCATTGGATCCGAAATGGACGCGTGAAGTGCTGAAGCATGGGCGGCCGGAGCGGCTTTTGAATGGATATGGCCCAACAGAGAATACCACATTTAGTTGCTGTTACCTCATTGATGCGGTGGCGGAGGACGCGACAAATGTCCCGATTGGAAAAGCCATTGCCAATACTACGACCTACATTCTGGATCCTTATCGGAATCCGGTCCCAATAGGAGTACCAGGCAGACTATTCGTTGGAGGTGATGGATTGGCGCTTGGCTACTGGAATCAGCCGGAACTTACCCGTACAAAATTCCTGGCCAACCCCTTTGGAGAAGGACGGATTTATGACACCGGGGATCTGGCCCGTTATTTACCTGATGGCAACATCGAATTCCTTGGACGGAAAGACGGGCAAATCAAAATCCGCGGTTTTCGAATTGAGTTGGGGGAAATCGAATCGCTTCTGAGCCAGCATGACAAGGTCCGTGAGTGTTGTGTCACCAGCATGGGGGATGAAGCCGGAGGGAAGCGGTTAATCGCTTACTTTGTGGCGGCCGGAGATAAGGCACCGAACGTCTCCCACTTAAGACAATTTCTCAGTGGCAAACTGCCACAATACATGGTGCCTGGGACCTTTGTTCAATTACACCGCTTACCTCTGACGCCAAATGGTAAAGTGGATCGGCAAGCTTTGCCAGCTCCGGGCCAAACGCGGCCTGGACTTGAAAAAGAATACACGTCCCCGCGCGATGATATAGAACGTGAATTGACAAAAATATGGGAAGAGGTTTTGGAGGTGAGACCGATTGGAATCGAAGATAGATTTTTTGACTTGGGAGGGCATTCTCTTCTGGCGGTTAGGCTCATCGCCCAGATAGGAAAAACATTTGGAAAGAAAATCCGTCTGGCCACGTTATTTCAGACGCCGACCATCGCGCAAATGGCGGCCATTCTGAGAGAAGAGCCAAAGCCGGTTCCGTCTGGAACTGCTTCCAGTTCGGTGGTCGAGATTCAGGCGAGAGGAACGCGGCCCCCTTTATTTTTGGTTCACGGGGCCGGAGGAGGCATGTTTTGGGGTTATGTAAATTTGGCCCGACACTTTGGTAACGACCAACCCGTTTATGGGTTCCGCTCGCGAGGCTTGGATGGGAAGAGGGAATTTGAAACTCTGGAGGAAATGGCAGAGCACTACGTTGCTGATCTGCGTTTGGTGCAACCGCATGGGCCTTATTATTTGGGTGGGTACTGCTTTGGAGGGAATGTGGCTTATGAGATAGCCAGGCAATTGGCGGCCAGCGGTGAGAAAATAGGCTTACTGGCACTCATCAATTGTGCTCCACCCAACTCGGGGTATGGCCGCTTGCAATATAGCCCCGTGTGGTTATGGCGCTTTCTGCGCAATCTTGTTTATTGGGCAGGCTATTGTGCGCAGTGGACGGCGTCCCAGCGCCGCGAGTTCTTCCGTTGGAAAATCAAGATGGCGCGAAAGAATCTGAGAGATCTGTTACGGATTCAGAGTGAGCAGTGCAGAAGACTGGATGTTGAAAACCTTGTTGATCTTTCAGCCTACGCCCCCGAACTCCAGGAATTATGGGAGATGCATATCCGTGCACAGCTTAACTATAAGCCGAAGCCTTTTGATGGCCGGGTGCATCTGTTTCGCAGCCCCGGTCATCCTGTGTGGTGTTCTTTTGATTCAGAATACGGTTGGGGTGAACTGGCCAGGGGTGGAGTCGAAGTCACCCTGGTGCCGGCGGGCCATGAAAAGATCCTGGAGGAACCCTTTGTTAAGGTGGTCGCAGATGGGCTTCGAGAGATTTTGGACGCTGAAAATCATACGACGAGATCCTCAGTGCAGGCTTCAAAAACTTCCGAGAATGATTCGATAAAGAGTACGAATGAGGAGCAAAAAATTACTCCTGTTTCCTTTGCTCAAGAACGAACATGGTCTTTGAATCAGCTTGAGCCTGGAAATCCAGTTTATCACCAGGTGGCAGCCTTTCAGCTTCATGGGGGTCTGAATCGCGAAGTCCTGGGGAAAGCTTTGGATGGCGCGGCACAATCACATGAGATCCTTAGAACGGTTTATTTATCCGTAGAAGGCCGACTTGTGGGAAAGGTTCTTCCTTTTCACCTGCTGCTGCAGGACATCGAACTGGATCCCATATTCTTTACTAAAGAGGAGACTTCTTTGGGAGACCGGATACGCGGAGTTGCTGAGAGAGAAAAGTGCAGACCGTTTGATCTGGCAAGCGAGATGCCCATACGGGCAGGACTGATACAACTTGGACCTGATGAGCATCTCCTTCTGTTAACAGTTCATGAAATCGCAGCAGATAGACAGTCTCTGTTAGTTCTAGCAAACGAAATCTTCTCGAATTACGCAGCTATTCTGAAAAGCAAGGCTCTGCCGCCCTCTATTCCTGTCCAATACTCTGAGTTTGCGGAACGTCAACGTGAACGAGCTGACAATAGTTCATGGGCTCAACCGCTGGCATTTTTTGAAAAGCAAATGTCAGGATTTCCGGAGCTTTTGGAATTTCCGGCTGATTATCCACGGCCAGCCCAGCAAACTTATCGAGCCCGGTTGGAGAAACATCGTTTACCCGATACACTTTCCCAACGCATCCACGCAAGAGTTGAACAATTAGCAACGGATGCGCACGACTTTTTTGGAGCCTCAATTGGTGTGTTGCTTAAGCGGTACATACGCCAGGAACAAAGCGCCATTGCGTTAGTCGTCGCGGGCCGCGATGAACCTGATCTTAAGAACCTGATTGGGAATCTTGAAAACCTCATTCTATTGCCTGCGGATTTGTCAGGTGATCCCGCGTTTATTGATTTGCTTAGGCAATTTCAACAAACAAAAGTTTCGATGCAGCGTTACCAAGAAGTTCCTTTTGAACGAGTTTTGCAGCAACTGCGCGTCTCCCGGGATCCGAGTTACCATCCGTTGGCGCAGATCTTGTTTTCCTTCGAAACGGGGGAGGGATGGTCCACTGAGGCTGCCGGGTTGCGCATAAGCCAGCTTTCATTTGCGCCAAACAGTACGAAGTTCGATTTGCACTTGCAGGTAATGCGCGGGCCAGATGGGTTGATGTTGCAGGTCCATTACGCCGAGGATCTCTTTTCGGCAGAATCCATGCGTTGGTTGTTGCAACACTGGGAGCAATTGCTTGAAGGAATAGTGGAAAATCCAAAGGAAAAAGTTTCTCAATTGCGAATGCTCACAGCAACTGAGGAACAGACATTGCTGAAGGACTGGACGAACACCACGCAGGTTTACCCAAAGGAAAAAACGCTGGTTGAATTATTCGCCGAGCAGGTTGGGCGCACGCCCGATGCCATAGCATTGGTGTCTGGCCAAACACGCTTAAGCTATCGCGAGCTTTATGAACGGGCTGTAGCGGTCCGCAACAAGTTGCGCGCAGCAGGAGTAAAAAAGGAAGAGTTAGTGGGGGTTTGCCTGGAGCGTTCCTGGGAGATGGTGGCAGGGATCCTTGGAACGCTTCAGGCCGGGGCTGCGTATGTCCCCATGGACCCAGCCTATCCGAAGGAACGGCTTCAGTTCATGGCTCAAGACACCCGAATGCCTGTGATCCTGACGCAAAACAAACTGCTCACGTCCTTGCCTCAAGTCGAAGCTCAAGTCATCTGTACGGAGGACATCGAGTGGAAATCAATCCCTGGTATCTTTGATCCTGTCCAAGAGTTGCGCACCAATCCCTTCCAGCCGCAAGCTTCGAACCTCGCCTATGTGATCTATACTTCAGGTTCGACCGGCAAGCCTAAGGGGGTAGCCCTGGAGCATCGCAATGCAGTTGCGTTTGTATATTGGGCCAGAAGTGTATTCGGTCCGTCAGAAATTGATGGAGTCCTTGCCTCAACATCAATTTGTTTTGATTTATCCATCTTCGAGATGTTCGTTCCATTGAGTTGGGGTGGAAAAGTGATCCTCGCTGAGAACGCTCTGGCGCTTTCCAACCTGCCCGCGGCAAACGAAGTAAAGCTGATCAATACCGTTCCTTCTGCCATTCGCGAGTTGCTGCGGGTCAAGGGAGTGCCCGCATCTGTCCGTGTAGTCAATCTTGCCGGTGAACCCCTGCCCACCGCACTCGTTGACAAGATCTACGCAGAATCCAGTGTCGAGAAAGTATTCGACTTGTACGGGCCGACGGAAACGACTACCTATTCGACATTCACGCTGCGCCAGCCAAAGCTTCCTGCGACGATCGGTCGCCCGCTTGCGAACGAGCAGATTTATATTCTGGATGGCCAACGCCAGCTTGTTCCGATAGGTGTTCCGGGAGAATTGTTCATTGGCGGGGACGGTTTGGCGCGCGGTTATCTGGAACGACCGGAACTGACGGCGGAGAGATTTGTTCCTCATCCTTTTGTTCCGGGCGCTCGCTTATATAAAACGGGCGATCTGGCCAGATGGCGACAGGATGGCAATTTGGAATTCCTGGGTCGTATCGATCACCAGGTAAAGATTAGAGGGTTTAGAATTGAATTAGGCGAAGTCGAAAGTGCCGTTAAAAAACAGAGTGGCGTCTCCGACGCAGTCGTCGTTGCCCGCGAAGATGGTTTTGGCAACAAGCGGGTCGTGGCTTACGTGGTATTAGAAACTAAGGGACGACTTGCGTTTGCAGGGGAGCGTGCCGAAAAATTGGCATCCGATGACCTGCGGAGCGGTCTTCGAACCCAGCTTCCTGAGTATATGGTCCCGTCTGCTTTTGTCTTTTTAGATGCCATTCCCCTAACGCCGAACGGAAAGGTGGATCGTAAGGCGCTGCCCTCGCCGGAAATTCAACGATCGTCTGAGGGCGAAGTGGAAGAAGCGCGGACTCCCGTTGAACAACAGATCTCCAACATCTGGAGCGAAGTGCTTCAAGTTAAGAATGTGGGGCTAAACGAGAATTTCTTCGATTTGGGAGGACATTCGCTTTTGGCATTTCAGGTAATTTCTCGATTGCGAAGGACGTTTAACATCGAGGTTCCTTTATCAAGTTTGTTCGAAACACCCACAGTTTCAGCTCTGGCGAGAACAATTGCGAATAGCCATTTTGGGCCCCACCAGGTTTCGGAGTTGGGCCCGAGACCGTTCACACGTGATGGCAAAATACCCGTTTCATTTGTGCAGGAACGGTTATGGTTTCTGGATCAATTGAGCCCAGGCACCCCCGCTTATAACGTCCCGATGGCGTTGCGGCTAAAAGGACCCCTCAACCTGGAGTTTCTTCAGAAAGCTTTCGATCAGGTGATGCGACGTCATGAGGCCCTGCGAACAAGGTTTAGCGAAGCAGAGGGGACCGTGACGCAAGTTATTGAGCCGAAAGTTGCGGTCAAGATTCAGTTGATCGAACAGACGAGCGGTTTTGATCCTCGAAGCGACAATGCACTTCAACGTGTGCTCGATCGTGAGGCACGGGTGCCATTTGATCTCGCACTAGGACCCCTGATTCGGGCCGTTTTGATCCGGATCAATGAAGCGGAGCATGCCTTGCTGGTTGTGATGCATCATACGATTTCAGATGGCTGGTCGCTCGCTTTGTTTTTCCGGGAGTTGCAGAGTTTTTACCAGGCACTATCTGATGGTTCCATGCCGGACGCTCCCTCCTTGCCGGTGCAGTACGCCGACTTCAGTTATTGGCAACGTGGTTTCATGACAGGGCCCATTTTGGATCAGGAATTAGACTACTGGAAACGAAGTTTGCACGGTGTGCCCTCGAGAGTGGAACTTCCGACGAAGAGAAATGAATCCGTTTCCCGCGGTGGAAAAGCAGGACGCCGCACCTTCACACTGCGTTCTGAGATCATGGCGAGTATTGCCAATTCAGGTCATGGCGGAACGACCCCATTCATGGTTCTGGTCGCGGCTTTGGCGGTTACATTGCGAAAATGGTGCAGTCAGGATGATATCGTTATCGGCACGGTCGTAGCCGGTCGCAAGTATGAGGCCATTGAGAATGTGATCGGCTGTTTCATGAATTTTCTCCCCATTCGAGTCCGCTTTAACGGCGTGGAAACTGGAGGCGAGGTTTTGCGAAATGTCCGAGGCACTGTGCTGGAAGCGCAAAGTCATCAAGATTGTCCTTTCGAAAAAATCGTGGAGGCAATCAACCCCGAGAGAAGGTCAAATCAGAATCCTCTGTACAATGTAGGGTTGCTGGTGCAAAACTTTCCGGCTCAGATTTTTCGCACAGAATCAATTGGATCCTCCCCCATCGCCATTGACCTCGAGGCGGCCTTGTTGGATTTGCGTTTCGAAGCCGAGCAAACCGCAGCTGGTTATGTTCTAAGTTGCGAATTTAAAACGGAATTATTCGAGGCAAAAACAATCGAAGAACTGCTTGCCTCAATTGGCCAGGTAATCGAAGGACTGACTCTCTCTCCTGAAAAGAAAGTAGAGGAGTTAAAACTCACCCACGCCTTGGAATCTCAAAGGAGTGGAGATTCTGCTCGCAGAGCGAAGCAACTGGTGGCAATAGCCGCGACGTTTACCGCCGAACCTATCGAGGAATCGCTGCGATATTGGTCAAAAGCACTGAACTTTCCGGCGGCAATTGCTTTCGCTCCCTATAACCAGATATTTCAACAACTGCTCGACCCGGCCAGCTTATTGTCTACCAACCAATATGGTCTGAACGTCCTGTTATTACGCCTTGAGGACTGGCAAAAAACAGGGAAAGACTCGGGACTGGCTGAAAACCACAACGTGCAACGCAGCGCCGATGAATTGATTATGGCGTTGAAATCGGTGACGGCGCGTCGGTCCGTGCCATGGCTTGTTTGCATTTGTCCACCTTCTGATAAGATTCAACCCGATTCAGCCCAGGCCAAAGATTTGACTAGAGTTGAGAGAACATTGGTCGCGGAATTGGAACACTTAAGCGGAGTGTATCTCGTGTCCCTTGGAGAGCTTTTGAAATCGTACCCGGTAACAGACTATTACGATCCAAAAACGGACGAGCTCGGGCACGTCCCTTATACGCCCGCAATGTTTACGTCCTTGGGGACGATGATCGCGCGCAAGTTGCACGCGCTCAACCGGCCCTCCTACAAGGTCATCGCCTTGGATTGCGATCAAACGCTTTGGTCCGGTGTTTGTGGGGAGGACGGGCCGGAAGGCATTCGCTTGGAGCCGGCCCGGGTGGCACTTCAACAATTCATGCGCGCCCAAAAAGATGCGGGAATGCTGCTCTGCCTCTGCAGCAAGAACAATGAGGAGGATGTTGAGCAAGTGTTTAAGCATCACAAAGAGATGCCCTTGAGACGAGATGACTTTGTTGGCACCCGTTTGAACTGGCACTCGAAACCCGAAAACCTCAAATCCCTGGCCGAGGAATTGGGGGTTGGACTCGATAGCTTTATTTTCGTCGATGACAATCCTGTCGAATGCGCAGCCGTGCAGGATCGATGCCCCGAAGTTCAGACTTTGCTGTTGCCCGAGAATGCCGAATTAATTCCCCAATTTTTGGATCATTGCTGGGTTTTCGATCATCTGAAAGCGACGATTGAGGATCGCAGCCGCACTGCGATGTATCAGCAAAACCAGGAAAGACAGCGATTCCGTGAGCAGTCCATCAGCCTGGGTGATTTTCTGAATGGACTGGAACTCAAGATACAAATTCAAACCGCGACCCCGGAGAACTTGCCTCGCGTGGCGCAACTGACCCAGCGCACAAACCAATTCAACTTCACAACTCACCGGCGAACGGAAACCGAGCTTCAGGCTCTCTCGGGCACCATGGAAACTCTGACTGTGACGGTCAGTGATCGGTTTGGGGACTATGGCTTGGTGGGAGTCATTCTTTATAGCCGTCAAATCGGTCAGCTTGACGTGGATACATTCCTTTTGAGCTGCCGTGTTCTGGGCCGTGGCGTCGAGCATCGCATGCTCGCCCGTTTGGGAGAGATTGCTCAGGAAAATCGCCTGGGTTGGGTGGACCTTCACTTTACCAAGTCAGAAAAAAACAAACCGGCTTTTGATTTCATTGAGAAGGTTGGAGCCCCGTTTCGTCAGTCACAGAACGGGGGATACCTTTACCGCTTTCCGGCAGGAATAGCGGCGGGAGTTGGGTTCGATTTACGAAACTTCGAGATAGCCTCACCCGCTCCTGAAAGCAATCCGGCAAACGCGCTCAGAATAGAGGGTGTTCATCGATTCAACCAGTACCGGGATGTCGCCTTGCAGACATTGGATGTGGCAACAATCCATAAAAATATTGAAGCGGGAAAAATACAGCGTGTTTCCACCCTGGATGGCTATGTCGCCCCTCGAACTGATTTGGAGAGGCAGTTGTGCGAGCTTTGGCAACAATTATTGCGTGTCGAACGGGTCGGCATTAAGGACAATTTTTTTGAGCTTGGGGGACACTCGCTTCTTGCCGTTCGATTGTTTTCAGAGGTTGAAAAGTTGACTCAACGGAAACTGCCCCTGGTCACACTGTTTCAGGCTCCCACAATCGAGCAGTTAGCGAGGTTGCTTGCCCAGAATGGGCCTCAAGGGGCCAATTCATTGCTCGTGCCGATTCAACCCCAGGGATCAAAAGCCCCGCTTTTCCTTGTGCACGGCGCAGGCGGTGACGTTCTGTGGGGCTATGCTAATTTGGCCGCGCATTTGCCGAGTGACCAACCAGTCTACGGTATAAAATCGAGGGGCCAGGCTGGACTGGAGGAATGGCGGACGGTCGAAGAAATGGCCACGGGTTATTTGCGGGAAGTGCGCGCGTTCCAACCGGTCGGGCCGTACTGCCTGGGTGGTTATTGTTTTGGGGGTAATGTGGCGTATGAAATGGCCCGCCAATTGCACGCCGAGGGCGAGACGGTGGCCTTATTGGCCTTGCTTGATAGCGCTCCTTCAAATGCAGGTTACGAAACCATCACCTGGTGGAGACCTTCTTACGCTTATCATTTCGCCAAGAATCTTTTCTATTGGGGCAGCGATTTCTCTCAATTGGATGGCAAAACCAAATTCAGATTTGTTGCGCGCAAGGCTCGTGCCTTGGGACGCAAATTAATTGAACGCCTGAGAGGTCGAGTGGGCAGTGAAAAGGTCGATATCGAAGATGTGATCGATCCCGCTCTGTTCCCGGAGAACGAATTGAACATGTGGAAGATCCATCTACAGGCTCTCACGCAGCACGTGCAACTACCGTATGCCGGTAAAGCCACGCTCTTCCGGACCCGAGGCCAGCCTATTTTCAGTTCACTCGCGGAAGATTTCTGCTGGGGCAAACTGGTGGAAAGCGGTGTGGAATTGAGACCTGTGCCTGGCTCCCATGAGAGCATATTTGTCGAGCCCAACGTTCAACATCTTGCGCGGGAGCTTTCGGCGGCTTTGGACCGCGTCCATGAGCCCGGCGCGACAGAAACAGCCGCCTTGCTCATCGAGCTACCAGATAAGGCAAAAGCTGAGATTATTCATTCATGATCCTGATCAAATTTATTTGGCGCACATGTAGTGGGATGATGTTCGTCACGACCATGGCGGCATTATTGAGTGGCGCCTGCAACGCGGGGCTGATTGCCCTGGTAAATACTGCCTTAACCAGAGCCTCTACCTCTGCTTTGGTATGGGCATTTGTGGCTTTGGGGTTAGGTAAAATATTTACCAACTTTATCTCCCAGGCGATGCTGGCCAGCTTTTCTCAAAATGCCATCAGCAATCTTCGGCGAAATCTCATCCGCAAGATCCTCGCGGTGCCTTTGCGTGAATTCGAGGAGATCGGCGCGGCGCGTGTGATGGTGGCGTTGACCGATGACGTTTTCAATATCACTCAAGCTTTGCTCGCCATCCCCCTTGTTACGGTAAATCTCGCCATCTTGTTGGGCGGGGGTGCTTATCTGGGGTTGCTTTCCTGGCGGATTCTGCTGGCGGTGTTTGGTTTGATTGTTCTGGGTGCATTGGGCTATCGGCTGATTGTGGCCAGTGCCTTTCGGTTCCTCAACCTGGCGCGGGAGGAGGAAGACAAGCTGTTCCGATCGTTCCGCGCGCTCACGGAAGGAATAAAAGAACTTAAGCTGCACCGCAGCCGCCGCGGCGCTTTCTTTTCTCAAAACATCGAGACCACAACCGAAATTTATCAGCAGCACAACGTCGCCGCCGAAGTGCGTTTTATTACTGCCCAAAGTTGGAGCCACCTTCTGTACTTCGCGCTGATCGGCTTAATCCTATTTTTAATTCCCACAATGATGAAGATGAGTCAGCAAACACTCACCGGCTACGTCATCACGACACTCTATTTGATGGGACCGCTGGCCGGCGTCATGTCGAGTTTCTCGTTGTTTGGGCGGGCTAATATCGCGTTGCGCAAAGTCGAAGATCTCGGCGTCTCCCTGGATGAGCACGCGAGGGAAGAATGTGCCCCGGCGCGGCAGGACACGAGCATCACTTTCGAGCGTCTCGAATTGGCTGGGGTCGTTCACTCCTATCATCACGACCAGGATGACAGCCATTTTGCCGTCGGTCCAATCAACCTGACCTTTCGCCCGGGCGAACTGGTTTTTCTGGTTGGGGGGAACGGTAGCGGAAAATCCACCCTGGCCAAAATTATCACGGGTTTGTATGTGCCGGAAGCAGGTGAAATTCGGCTGGATGGTGAGCCGATCACCAATAAAAATCGCGACGATTACCGGCAATTGTTTTCGGCTGTCTTCGGTGATTTTTATTTGTTCGACAACTTGCTCGGTCTGGAAGACGCGAATCTGGATGCGCAAGCGCAGGAATATCTGGAACAGCTTCATCTGCAGCATAAAGTGAAAATCAGCAATGGGACCTTATCCACCACTGCGGTCTCGCAAGGACAACGCAAACGCCTGGCGTTGCTCACGGCTTATCTCGAAGATCGGCCATTTTATCTGTTTGACGAGTGGGCATCCGATCAAGACCCGCTGTTCAAAGATGTATTCTACACCCAGTTACTCCCGGAACTGAAAGCGCGCGGAAAAACCGTCCTGGTCATCACTCACGACGATAAGTATTTCGACGCAGCCGATCGCATCATCAAACTGGACTACGGACAGATAGCGACCGCTCCTGAACCGTCGAAAATAATCTCCTTCGCGACTGCTTCGAAATAGGAAGCTGTGTCACCAGAGTGAAGAGTTGCAATAGAAAGTAGCGCAGGTTTCCAACCTGCTGTATCGCCGACTTCCAGTCGGCGCACGCGCGACGCGGCCGTCGGGCCAGAAATTTGCAACTCTTGCGGATTGGAAATCCGCGATACGGCAGACTGGAAGGCTGCGCCAAGCCTCCGTTGTCACGTCGGCTCAAGAACTATTCGCAGCACGCCAACAATTTCGGCTATTGCCGTGTGACGGTCGATATTGTTGCTAATGAATCGGATTCCCTGCGGGATCAATCATGATCGGTGTGATAAAGAAAAGCAGATTTTTCTTTGATGGTGATTCTGATTCACTTCTGAAGAATCGCCCCAACAAAGGCAAGTCCCCAAGGACTGGCACTCCATCTTTTAGTTTTTTGAGCTGAACAACGTCTGAGTCGTCTGCGATCCCTCCGAGTATTAATGTATGACCGTCGGGAACCAATCTGCTTGTCATTACCTGTCGCAACCTAAAATGGGGCACAGGAAGCACCGATGAAGTATTTTGATCAACCCCTTGCTTTCCGAGAAATCCCCCGGGGTCGTCATAACCGAGAAACTCTTTGTCAATGCATATAACAGTCAATTCAATGTCGTACCCATTTGTATAAACGTAAGGTACGATGTCGACGACGGGGCCAACGGTAACGGGCCGTGTCCGAAAAAGATTCGTTGCTGAGCTCGGAATTCCGGGCTGCCAATCTATCATAGAAACAGTTTTGGCCGCTTGAAATTCGGTTTGTCGACCGCTTAAAGTTGTCACGCTGGCGGGAGGAAGTATTTCCCTGGCACCTTTTTGTTCCAAAGACCGCGTAATTTCGGGCATCTGCGGGGATTGAACAACACCCTCGACAAAAAAGGATATCGTATTCGTTAAAGAAGTAACCGCGGTTTTTATTTCACGTCCAAGTTTTCCATGACCGCTGGTAATTGTTGAACCGGAATCTTGCGCAGCCATCCAGTTCATGACATACGCTATCGTGGCGTCGTCGACTTCGACGACTTTTAATTTGATGTTGATTTGAGGCGGCGTAATACACACTAGCTGGAGAATCTGTTCGATAATATCGAGCTCCTGCTGTGTGGTTCGGACGATTAGGTTGCCCTGTGCTTCGCTCCAAGAAAGGCTTTTAGGGGGTTCCAAGCTAATCCCAGCATCAAGAAAAACCTTTCGTAACCCGGCAGCAATATCAAAATTTACACCGATTGAGTCAGGCTGAGTTCCTGCTGGTGAGCTCGAATTGATCCGTTCCAATCCTTCTCGAACCGTGGCGGGATCGAGTCTAAAACGTCGGGTGAACAATGGCGCCGTATTACTCGGAATTCCTGTAAGAAGTTCGGAGCCTGACAGGCCGGTGCTTGGATCTATCAGCTCTCTCGTCGAATGGGGTTCGGCTCTAGCTTTCGAGGCCTCTTTCAATGGCTCGAGCTTTGACGGCGGTGCGCCTGCTTCAGATTGGCGAACTTCGATCTCGCGGGTCTTGAAATTATAACGAATGTTTTCTCCCGTCCAAACCCGTCCATCGCGTTGGATACGTACCTTTCCTGTCGCCAGTGCTTCGCCCGATCTCTGATTAAGTTCCAATCTCTCGGCGGTAAGCAAAGTGCCATTATAAGCGACCCGCACGCCATTCATAGCTGTGGTGAGCCCACTCGTGATCGAATACTCGACCAACCCGTTGGTTGACAGCGATACGATTTCAAACGTGGGCTCCTGTTGAACGCCTAAGTCGTGCTTCTTATTCTCGTTCGTCGATTCGATCCTGTTAGCAATCGTTTTGTTACCAGAATCCACGTCGAGGCTAATAATGTAAGGATTGTTCCATAGGTCTGTCATGGGGCTGAGGACGCTTTGAGACAATGGTACTTGCGAGATCGGCTCACGGTTTCGTGAGGGTTGATTCGGCAACCGATAAGCCGAGCTTTGCTGTGGACCTTTATTTGTGCCGGGTAAAACCCAAACCAATTCGTTGCCGACCTGGAACTGCAAATTATGTTTCTGGGCAATGTACTCGAAAAAATCGGCTAATTTGACATGGTCCAAATTTGTGTGGCCTCCAAGATCATCCAACAGAGGGTTATTGAGAGCTGGGAGAGACTTGTCGGCGACGATATTTACACCAAAGACTTCGGCTAACTTCAACAGAGTGGTTCCAACTTGTGCATTGTCCAGCCTAATTGAGACTTCTTTTTCCAGTATTGCTGCCATCCGTCCCGACTCTGAGTTTGTGAAAGTCTGCAGAGCGGGATTGTAGGCAACTGCCGATGGGAGATCATTACCGGCAAGCTTTTTCCCTTTGACACTATGTGTGGCTGGACTTTCATGATGAAGTCGAGAATCGGCGATCCTGGACAGGGCGGGCGGCGGCTCCCCCATGGGAACAGCCACAGCCGCGAAGGCGCAGATTGCAGCGATCGAAAAACAGGTGAGGCCGGCCTTGCGCGGCATATTGAGATTCGCGAGGCGTTCGATGCGTTTGCGCAACGAGTGTTTTGACTCCAGAATCCCGACCAGGCCGAGACTCGCGAAGGGCCGATGGAATGTGACTTTGGCTACTTCAAGCAAGGCTGAAGGGTAGCAATGGGCATCCTCTTGCAGAGCGAGCATGACGCAATCGTCGACAGCCTCCTCTCGCAGGCGACGGATGCGCGCGTTGGCGAGCTAGACCAGCGGATGCCACCAATAGACAATCTGGAGCAACGCCTGGAGGAAACTTACCAAAACATCCCCACGCCGCAGATGCATCAGTTCATGGAAAAGGACCGCGCGCAGTTGGGACTGTGAAAGATCGGTCGCCAAGGATCCAGGCAACAAAACAACCGGGCGAACCAGCCCACAGAGCGCAGGAGATAACGAGCGCCTGGTCAGACGCAGACGCACGGGCCAGCGCACCCGGGCTTGTTTGCAAGTAGCGCGGAAAAGCAGAACCAGCCATTCCCATGGTGAAGCAGCCTGGCGGATGTCAGCCGAAACTCGATACCACTGGAAGCACATTAAACCGAAGAGAACAACGCCAACCGTCGCGGCAAGGACCAGTCGCCAGGCAGCGGTTGAAAGGGTCGGTTCCGGAACCGGCCCACGCAAGGGCAGGGGACTTGGGTGTGGAAGAGTTACCCTCGCAGCGCTCTGGGTGTTTTGCTCAATGAGGATGGCAGGCGCCGAAGATTTCGCTGGAAGCGGCAACTCGCTCTGCCGTGGTAGCCACCAACTCAAGCCGGTCGGTAAGGCGAGCGACGCGGGGAGCGTTAGTTTCAAGAGCACCACGAGCCACAGGGCATATCTCACAGCGGCACGAAGCTTGTTCCGAAGAACGAGGTCCACTGCCAACACAACCAGGATGAGAACGCTGGATTGCCAAAAAATCGGCCAGGCAAGACCAACGAATTGATTACCCCAACGGTTCAGGGCCTCGATGATGGAACTCATTTGGACTTTCGACCTCCCTTCTTTCTGGCCTGGATAAGACCCTCAAGCTCCGAAAGATCCTTGTCCGAAAGGTTGCCTGTCTCCAAAAGGCACTGAACCATCGGTGTTAGGGCACCGTTGAAGGCGTGTTTCAACGCGTAGAGCAGTTCCCCGCGTTGAGCCTGTTGGCGAGTAATGACCGAGTTGTAAAAAGTCACCTTTCCGAACTTCTCTCCACGCAATAATCCTTTGGCGATCATCCGATCCATCAGCGTGCGGACGGTGGAGTAAGTCCATCGGGTCTGTTGCTCCAGTTCCTGTTGCACTTGCGGTGCGCTGCAGGGCTGCAGCTTCCAAACCGCCTTGATGATCGCCCATTCCGTTTCGGTGAGTTCCGCGTATTTTTTGGACATAATGGGTGCTGAATGGTTGAGATTCTCTACATTTGTAAAGGTTGTCAAGCGGAATCTTTATAAATGTAAAGATAGCTTAATTGCGTTATCAATAGGTCCCTAGCGGGGTTTGGCTGTCGCTCTTCGAAGCAAACGATTAAGAAGGTAAAGCGCAGTGCCTGCCACGCAAGTCCAACCGAACCAATCGCCATAGCGATGGTACACGGTAAGCGGTTGGTTTTTCCCATGCGCGCGTAATGGAATCGTGACCAATTTGAAGCCTGGCCCATAAATATCCCTGCTGTCGGGAAAATAGATTTCATGCAAGCGTCCGCGGGCGTCAATCCAACAGGTCAGTCCATTGTTCGTGCACCGGACCAATGGCAGTCCATTCTCGACTGCGCGAAATAGCGCGCTGATGGCGTGCTGCCATTGCGCGGCGCTTTCGCGAAACCAACCATTGTTGGTTAGATTGAGCATGAAATCCGTATCCTCCGACACTGTGTCTCGAGCCAATTGAGGGAAGACATCCTCGAAGCAGATCAGGACGGCGATGTTTGCGCCAAGATTCGGCAGTTTAAACGGCACGGGTGTTTCCCCAGCGGTGAAACCGCCTTCGACCCGCCGTATGTATTTGAGGAAGGGAAACCAGCGTGCCAGCGGGAGGTACTCGCCGAACATAACGAGCCGTCGCTTGTGGTATCTTGTCAGAAGCTGTCCGGTTGGATCGACCAGGAAAGCGCTGTTAAAAAAATCCGCATCACCAGTTTTCCCAGGGTCTTTTTTCGGTTCCGCATCGTCCGCCCCAAAGATCATCCAGAGATGATTTGGCACAACCAGGTTGGTAATCGTATCGTAAGTCCGGCGGTTGAACCGGGTGAAGGTGTTGGGCATGGCGGCTTCTGGCCAGACCAGCAGATCGGGACGCGAGGCGGCGGCTTCTTGAGATAGAGCTACTAACTTGCTGAAACGATTGGATTTTTCCTGAGAATCCCAAATGGTAAGTTGCGGAATGCTTGGCTGGACTAACGCCAGTTTCAATTCGCGCTCGGCGAACTCGGGGTTTGAAAGCCTCTCTAAACCAAAACCGATGACCGCCGCGAGGACAGCAGCCGGCAAAGCCAGTTCGATAGCGCAAGCAAGCAATGCTTTTTGTTTCGAGCACCAGGACCTGCTGACGGCCATTGCCAGGGAAATCGAGACCCAAACCACTAAAAAGGAAACACCGTACACTCCGGCCAAAGATGCGACTTGAATAAGAGCGAGCTGCCGATATTGGGAAGCGCCCAAGAGATTCCAGGGAAATCCAGTTAGAATCCGCGTAATACCCATTTCGATAGCTACCCAGCCAGAGGCACAGATCAATGCCCATATAGCCAGTTGCCTGCGATTAATGACGCGAAAATGATCCAAGAAGGAGCTAATATTGTCGGGGAGTAATTCTTGTACTTCATGTTTCCCTATTCGGGACGCTGGGAAGGTCCGCCAACAAATCCAGGTCCAGCAGCCAGTGTATAAAGCCAGAACTCCGGACACGGCGAGCCAGGCCGCCACTGCCTTAATCGGAAGGGGTATCAAGAGCAACCAATAAAGCGAGAGGAGGTAATGGGCCAGCCCCGAGCAGTAGCCAATCCAGCAGGCTTTTGCGCCAGTTTTTTGACCGGACGAGAGCACTAACAACAACCCCGGCGCAAGCCAGGCCAGCCAACTGAGACCAATCTTTGGAAACGCCGCTGCCTGTAACAGTCCCACGCCCATCGCCAATGCCGAAGCATTTAGAAGCGCTGATCGCAGGGCAGGTTTTTTCAATCAGGAAAAAGATCGCGTATTCGCACCGAAAAACAAAGTTTGAAAATTAATGGCAGTGTCAAAATTAATTGGAGTTGACAAATTCCTGCTTCGAAGAGAATCTGTTACTCAGAATCCAATGCGCTCAAAGAAGATCTTCGTCTATCTGGCCATCAGTTTTGCAACGATTCAGCTGTATGCGGTGTCAGTTTATGAACCGTTTGATTATCCAGTCGGGTCGGACCTTGCGGGGCAGGGAGGCTGGGTGCTTACCTCGGGTACGAGTCCGAAGGTACAAGCTGGCTCATTAAATGTGCCAGGGTTGATGCCTGCGGCCCAGGGCAACAGTCTGGCATTTGGCAATAACCAAATGGAGGTAAGGCGCTCGATGAAGAATGCCTTCGCGCCAGGCGAGTTTTCCGGTTTCTATTGGTATTCCCTCGCTTTCAAAGTTACGGATCTAGGTACTCTGAGTACGAACGGCGATTTTTTCGCGGCCTTTTCCTCGACAAACACAACGACAGAGTATGGGGGACGGTTGTATCTGCGCAAAGATCCGCTCGGCTCGCCTGGCGGTTACAATATCGGTGTATCTCGAGCTTCGGGTGTTTCGACGGATATCATTTGGTCCACGAGTGTGTCGCATACCAACGACACTAATTTCGTCGTATGCCGATATGCCACTCCGGACCAGGCAAGTACTGATACTTTGCTGTGGATCAACCCCGACCCGTCCACTTATGGACAGGTTAATCCGCCGGCGCCCGATCTTACGGCAAACACAGGGTTGCATTTATTGGCGGTTGTCGGTCAGCTTCTGCTGCACCAGCAATCCGCCAGCGATGGACTGGGCGCCATTGTGGTGGACGCTATTCGTGTGGAAGGCCAATGGGCCAGCGTAACGCCGGTACCTTTGACCATATCCGTGACTTTGACCAATAACACAGATGTGTATTTGTCCTGGGATGGCCACCAAAACGTATTTTTGCAGCAAGCGACGAATCTGACTCCGCCGATCGCCTGGGCGACTCTCAATCCGTACCCTGCCAGCGGAATGATCAACAATTGGACCGTTACCAATGCGGTCGCGGATCCGACGCCAAAATTTTTCCGAGTGATCCGATGGTTTGTGGAGTGAGGGATTTCAAAACGCAGTGATTTTAGCGTTGAATCCCAAAGGGATTCTGCTTCAAAGCCCGGGGTTGCGAGGCACGAGCTACCCTGGGTAAACTGTCCCCGCGACTCCACATCAACTCCGAAGGAGTTGTGCCATTTTACAATATTACAAGGATTCTATGCCACAATCGTTATCGGCTGTTTACATCCGTCTGAGGCCATGGCTTAAAGCACCGCCACAACCCTTTCAGGGTTGAACTGTCAACTGCACCGTCGGCACACCCAAGGTAGCTCGTGCCTCGCAACACTGGGCTTTGCGGCAGAATCCCTTTGGGATTCACGCTAGGCCGGGGCTAATCCGTGGGGCAATGGGGTTACTATTTTGTCACTCTTCTGATCGTCGTTCAACATTGAGGATAGACCTTCTGCCTCTAAAATTTGGAATCAATTAGATTCAAGGGAACGCGAATCGCTTTAGGGCGATAATGATCGGGGATGGCGCGACCGTTCGTACAAGCGGGCAAACAAGGTTCGTAATTATTGATCGAATACGTCACCAGCAGTTCACGTTGCGCATTGATAAACTCAGGGTGCGCCACAGCGAAATAAAAAAAGGGATAATGCCCCTGAAAAGTGTCCTCGATCGTATAGATCTTTTTCAGCTCAGTGAAAGGACCAGTGGGCCGCTGGCTCGTGCCCATGAAAATCTCCCTGCCCTGATCGCAGCCCACACTGAAGGCAGACGTTGTCAGCAAGAACTTATTTTTGATTTTGCAGATGTGAACCGAAGTGGATCGGCCTTGGCCAATTACTGCTGCGTTTGACACACCGGAGTTCCACTTCTTTCCATCCCAGAAAGTCCATTTTTCTTCGGGGCGATCTTTCCGGAATCGAGCCACATAAATGTCACTGCCCAAGGCGCGAGGTTCCTGACCAAATGCGTATACATAGTCACCTTCCCTCACAAAGCCCTGTCCAAACGTAATGCCACCGAATGAAGGTAATGGGATATATGTGATGCGTTCCATTTCGGGGAATCTTATTTTTCCCCAGTAATCAGTGCCTGTACTCGCAAAGGCAAATGGCCCCTCTGCCTTGGTTTTCCGGAGCGAGGAGAGATAGATATAGACGTTCGTTCCTTCTTGAAAACCACACCCTGGCCAAAACCACTCGCTCTCATTGGTCGAGTTCTTCAGCCAGGAGCGAAAACCTGGACCCGCGCCGACAAGCGTTTGCACATTGCGCATGTCGGTGATTTTGTGGATGAATGCAGCATTTCGGGTTTGGAATAGGCAGGGCATAGTCCCTATGGCAGGGTCCAAATCATCCACGTGGCTGTCTCCGAAAAGCCAGAGCACACGGCCATCCGAGAGCGGAATGGATAAGGCTCCATCGCCTGCGATCCAACCGGAGGTCCGCCGGAACAATTCAGTGAAGGTCGTATCTTTCCGTGCACCTGTGGGCAGCGAGGCAGCCGTCGCAGGCGATGGGTTCACGAGAAATATAAGACCGCAGAAAAGCCCAACGACCCAGCCCATGCTGTTCTGTGCCGGCAGGGTTGGGAAATGAATATGAATCACGCGTGGGGAGATATGCTCGCGTCTTTTGAATTAGGTGGCTGCTGCGAACCGAGGACGGTTCGCGCTCCGCTCGGACCGCCGACCGTCCCGGTCGGCAGCGGCCAGAGATGTTTGAAATGTGCGACTGGGAACATTTTGCGTCTGTGAATTAATCTTTAGTTAGGTGGCTGCTGCGAACCGAGGACGGTTCGCGCTCCGTTCGGACCGCCGACCGTCCCGGTCGGCAGCGGCCAGAGATGTTTGAAATGTGCGACTGGGAACATTTGCCTATTTGAATTACTTTTCAGGTGAGCGCTGCGAACCGAGGACGGTTCGCGGTCCGTCCGGTCGACCGCAGTTCCTTCTATGTCGCCGCGTTGTCATCCACGCCCCTCAAGATTTTATATCGCCCCTCAATCCAGTCTTGTAGACAGTTGGCATACCATTTGGATAGGAAACGATCACTGGCGCCTCCGGCCAGAGTTGTCTGGACTTCGTCCGTAGCCATATCGGTCAGGAAACGCAACGATGGAGCGAAGGACATCTCGCGTCCGCCTCCGCGAAAAATCTGTCCCTGGTGCACCGTGGCGCGATTGCCAGGCATTTCAAGTTCTCGATCAAATCCAAGAAAAAGAGGCAGCTTGCCTCCAAAAAGCAAGTGCCGCATTCGAACCTTGCGTGTCTGACCATATGCTTTTGCAGGAATACTAAAGATCCTGGCCAGAACAGTTCGATAGATCTCATCGCGAGACCGGTTCCCAAACCACAGCGACTTTTCCGCGAGCAAGACCTTATCGAAGTTGCCGTAAAAATCGAAAAAAATGCAGGTTTCGTTCCAGACACTGTCAAGAACAGGCAAGCCAAACGCGCAGTCATTCCCGCCAAAGACTTCGCACATCAAGGCACGATAGAATTCTTCAAACAAAAATGCAGCTTTGGAATCACTCGAATAAACGAAATCCCAGGTTTCCAACAATTTGACCGCTTCGTTATGCGACGCAACAAATTCAGGCAGTAACAGACGAATAATTTTCAAGAATTGTTCCGCCTGCACGGAATAGAAGTCCAACTGCAATTTCTTCATTTCTTCAAGGGTTCGCTTGCCTGGCTGGCTGAAGATTGCGCTAATCCGATCGGCACGATAAGAAGCCATGCAGAGATTGATGGGACTTTCTTTGCCCATCGCGTTCAAATCGTTGTTTGCCGTAACAATGAATCCTTCGGGTGGATTAAGCGCTCGAGGCAAATCTTCGAAGGAATGAAAACCGCGCCAATCATTCTCGGGATCCCAGCCGGGGAGAGGCACGATTCCGCTCACGTCTGCGGAGCGAATGGGCATTTTACCCGACATCTGGTAACCAATGTTCCCTGTCTTGTCCGCCAACACCCAGTTCCAGGAACAATTCGATACGCGGCCAAGAGCTGCCCGGCCTTCTTCCACGGTTTTGGCGACCAGGATGTTGTAAGTGGCATCGAGGCCTCCGGCTCCACCATCCCGACATGACCATCTTGTGGCTAGATAAAACCCAGGCGCAGATGGATCACCATCCAGTACTCCATGATGGTTTTCGAAGAAAGTTGTTTCCAGCGGTGGGTGTTTCTTACGTCGAATCTTTTCCTTTCGAATGGCGAAAGGCACCCACTCGTTACCGCGGCGGTATTTCCCGTCCTGACATTCCTCGATCCATGAATCCATACAGTCCATGAAAGCATGAGTTACACCCCAGGAAAGTTCAGGTGTGCGGCCAATGGCCATACCCGGAAGGCCAGGGAAAGTTGCCCCGATAGCATAGCGCGAGCAATTCGTTTTTCCCCAGCGCAGTACTGCCTCATACCAGACTGCGGGTAAGCGGTTGAGTTCCAGGTGAGGGTCGTTGCAAAGAAAAGGTTTGCCTGATTCTGTCCTGGCACCCGCTACAACCCAATTATTGGAAGCCAACATCCGGGGAAGAGCTGAAGCCCATTTCACTGATTCCGGCACCAGCCGTTCAGTCAATCGAACGCGCCGAATCAATTCTTCATCGAGACCGGAAAGCTGGCCTGGAAAAAGTTCTTCAAGCTTTTCGCGGTCAATGCCACCTTGGACACATTCCACGATGAAGCGTTCCATATCTCCCTGAGATTGCGCCAGTGCGACTAGTCCCGCGATTTTTGCGGTGAGACCAATGTCAGCAATAGTCCACGGTTCGAATTTGCAGCCGAGTAACCGGAGTTCCCATGGCAAACCCGATTTGCCAAAATAAAGATTGGCGCCTTCACAATAGGAGCCAGCCATGGCTCCGGCTCGCTCTGATAATTCCGCTACTTCGCGAATTGCCTCTGCGTTTAGGTTCCAGCGTCGAAAGTACCGGTCCAGTTCGAGCATTTGCTCGCTGTCCTGAAGGTATTCGCAAGCCTGGCCTCGGCCAAGAATTCGCACCAAAAGCATTTGCAGCCCGCGATCGCGAGCGTGGCAGTACCCCAGTCCAAACTGGGAGTCCTCGAGAGTGGTTGCCGTGATGCGGGCTACGCCGCAATCATCACGTTCAAGAAGAACGGGACCTGCTTTGCCGGGCAGATGGATCGGGCGCTCGCTCATTCGCCGGAAAGCTAGGGCTTACCGGCGGAAGGAGCAAGCAAAGGGCGCTAAACGCCCTTCGAGAGAAGTTTTAGTTAAGGATCGTTGCTGAAGTTAAACGCCCTCGTACACTTTCAACAAACGATTGTTTACGTAAAGACGATTGCGGTGTCCAAGCAAAGGCTTGCGTTCTTTTTCGATGCGGACGGTGGATTTTTCAAATTTGCCTATAGTGAGGATATGGATCTCGAGCTGGGGTTCATTAATTAGGCGAGTAACCTGCTTTATGGGTTGTTCGTTGACTTTGATCAGAAGGCTGCCAAAGAGCTGGTTGAATTTGTATTCGAGACGGTTTTTTTCGGTTTCACCAATTAGAATCGAGAACTTCATGGGGTTCACCTTTCGCTTCCGCGTACACCAAGGGCTAACGCATGGATCGTGCCAACCACCGGTCCTCGCAGATTATAGCAACGAATCGCAAGAACTGGCTGAAATCCCCGCAATGGTGTCCAATGTATGGGCACTAGAAAGGTCAAACTCTGGAGTCTCGACCTAGGGACTGTTTGGACTGCGGGGACACGTTCCCGCTTTGGCTTCGCCGTGCTTAAAATTCAAACGGTTTGCTCTTGCGCGGCGCGAAACCAAAGCGGCGTCGTGCTGCGCACTCCATTTGGTGACGGCAATTGGAATTGCACCATGGCATGGCCAAACCTGACTTACTTAAGCAAGGAACGTACTTTGTCAGCTTGATCCGTAGGCGGTTGGCAGGAGGTTCCGGTGCACAAATAAACCAGCGCGCCATTTTTGGCAGGCAAGGTTTTTGCAAAAGGTTCGATGGCTCCGCTGTTCCCCAAGACGACTTTGTGCGGCTGATAAACGGAGTGCACTGCATGAAGCAAATCGCGGGCTTGGGCTGTGAAAGGGTCACCTGCCAGAACGGCGCGCCTGGGTTCCTCGAGCGAAAAATCCAGCACTTGCAGCATATAAGGCACGGCCTGAGGCATTTGTTGCAGCCGGGTGGCAAACGAGCGAAGCGATTTCTCGGCAGGTTCGGTGAAATCCTTTCGCTCGGTAATTTTCCCAAGCTTAAGGAGAGACATCATGGCAACGGAATTGCCGGACGGTTCCGCGCCGTCATAATCCTCTTTGACTCGCAAAATCAGATCTTTAGCGCCGGCAATGCTTTGCCAAAAGCCACCGTTTTCCGGATCATAAAACTTCGCGATCATGGCCTCGGCCAGGGCAATGGAGAAATCCAGCTGCCGTGAGTCGAGGGTCGCCTCGTAGAAACTCAGAGCGCCTGAGAGCAAGAATGCGTAACCCTCCAAGAGTTCGACTTTATCCCGCTGGCCATCCCGCCAACGATGGAACAGAGTTCCGACATGTTTTGGAGAAGGCGCACCGGATTTCTCAGCAGGTTCCCAAAGCTTTGCGTGCAGGAACGCGATGTTCTTTTCCGCTGCATCACGATACTTCTTATCGCCGAGCACTGCATATGCCTGGGCCATGGCGCTGAGCATCAAGCCGTTCCAGGAGGCCAATATCTTATCGTCCAGGTGGGGACGCACTCGTTTGGAACGCTCCACCAGCATTTTGCGTTTCGCTGAAGCAAGCAATTCAGACTTTTCCAATTTGGGCGCCTGGATGCTCAGGACGTTTTGGTAGGGAAGAGGTTGAGGATGGCTGTGGTCAACAAAGTTCCCTTTTTCGGTGATGCCAAAAAACTCGACGACCGTTTTAAATTCCTCCGGAGTCAGCAGCCTGGACAATTCTTCCCGGGTCCAGCAATAAAATTTCCCCTCGTGGCCCTCACTATCGGCATCTTCGGCAGAATAAAAGCCTCCTTCGGGGTGTGTCATGTCCCGGAGCACATAATCGAGAATATCTCGAGCAGTCTCGGCATAGCGCTGTTCGCCGCTGATCAAAAAAGCATCGAGATACAACTGAGTTAACTGCGCGTTGTCGTAGAGCATTTTTTCGAAGTGCGGCACAAGCCAATGGGCATCGACCGAATACCGCGCAAAGCCGCCCCCAAGTTGATCGTGAATCCCTCCGGCAGCCATATGGTCGCAGGTATTCAGCACCATACGAATGGCTTCATCATCGTTGAACCGTTTGGCGTATCGCAGCAGGAATTGGGGATGGCTCGGTTGCGGAAATTTTGGCGCGTCCCCAAATCCGCCGTTGCTGGCGTCGTAAGTGCGCTTGAGTTGGCGTCCGGCGTCTCGCAAAACGTCTGCGGTCAGGACGATCGCAGACAAGCCGTCGTTTGCGCTGGCTTGTTCCAGGCGTGAGTGAATCTCTGCCGCGGAATTGGCTAGTTCACTATGACGTGTTTGCCAAAGTTGCTGAATCTGCTGGAGCATTTGGAGAAAGCTTGGTCTTCCGTAGCGCGCATCGGGAGGAAAATAAGTTCCGCCGAAAAATGGCTTGAGTTCGGGTGTGAGGAAGGCATTGAGGGGCCAGCCACCCTGGCCGGTGGTGGCCTGAACGAAAGTCATGTAAATTTTGTCGACATCCGGCCGTTCCTCGCGATCCACTTTGATGCTGACGAAGTGTTCGTTGAGAAATTTTGCAATGTCTTCGCTCTCGAAAGATTCCCGTTCCATGACGTGGCACCAATGGCAAGTGGAATAACCGATGCTTACGAAGATAGGTTTGTTCTCCAGGCGCGCCTTGGCGAAGGCCTCCTCGCCCCAGGGATACCAATCCACGGGATTGAACTGGTGTTGAAGCAGGTAAGGGGACTTCTCCCGAGCCAATCTGTTGGTGTGGGCATGGGCCTGGGGAGGGGTTGAAGCGGAAACGGGCGAATCAGTCTTCACGGGTTTTGAGTGTTCGACTTTGGTTATTTCCTTCCGGCACGCCAGCAATCCCACAGCGCACAATAGTGCAGCCGAGCGAAGGACAACCGTGCTCATCGGTTCAGCATAACCCGGCCTGTCGGCGGGAGCAAAGGAAAGGTGAGAAGATGGAGGTGGAGTAGTGGAGTAGTGGAGTAAGGGAGCGATGGATTCCTCGATGTTGGAGGGACAGCTAAGCTAAGAGCAGAAATTAGTTAACTGAGGAGCGGATCTTTGTCAGTTCGGCATTCGGCATTTGAAATTGATACGAGGGAATCGCCTGCCCTTGCGGCATTTCGGGCCTGTGCCAATTTGAATTAAATAAGAGAGCAACAGCAACACACTTGACGCAAAGCAAGTCATCTATTCTAGTAATTGTGATGCAACTTTTAGAACCGCCCGATCTTCATTACCTCTCCGCGGCCATTGGATGGCTCGGTTTGGGCAATGCCCGTGAAGCGGAAAAGGAGTTGGCAGCTATTAGCCTCGCACACCAGGGTCATCCCGATGTTTTGGAAGTGCGCTGGATTATTTGCGCGGAGCAGAAGCAATGGGATGAAGCGCTCAAAATTGCTCGCACAATTATGGATCGCGCTCCGGACCGTTGTTCCGGCTGGTTGCACCAGGCATATGCATTGCGGCGGATTCCTACCGGAGGAGTCAAACAAGCATGGCAAGCGTTGCTCCCTGCTTTCGATAAGTTTCCGGAAGAGGCGCTGATTTCCTACAACCTCTCTTGTTACGCGTGTCAAATGAAGCAACTGGAGGCCGCTCGAGTTTGGCTCAAGCGCGCCGTTTTTTTGGGAGGCAAGGACAAAATTAAGCGAATGGCGCTGGATGATCCTGATCTGGAGCCATTGTGGCCGGAAATTCGACGGGGATCGTGCTAGAGCCGTTCAACACCCTTCGCAGAACGATTTAGCCGGGGAAAGTCCGCTTTCACTCTTACCCTCTCCTCCGCCGGAACCATGCAGATGAAACCGCAAATGAACGGGATTGTTTGGAGTGCCGGTTTGGTGCCGGTTACAATTCCCTAATCCAAATATTTCTGTAACGGACGGGAGTATTATGGTCCTGCAGGGAAATGGGCGCTTTCACTGGGTGGGCTTTATATTTTGGAGCGCCTGGGGGTGCCGTCGAACCCATGATTTCGGCATGGTCCTGGATCAAAATTCCATTTTGCAAAACGGTCACAGTGCCTGGTTTTGCGAGCGAGCCATCTTCATTGAAGCGCGGGACATGATAAATAATATCGAAGCTTTGCCATTCTCCTGGCGGGCGGCAAACGTTCACTAGCGGGGCATACTGTTTGTAAATCGCGCCGGCCTGCCCGTGATAATATGTTTTGTTGTTGTAAGAATCGAGCACTTGCACTTCATAACGCCCGGAGAGATATATGCCGCTATTCCCGCGGCCCTGACCAGTGCCTTTCACCACTTCGGGAGAAGCCCATTCAACGTGCAACTGGCAATCGCCAAAACTTTGTTTCGTCGCAATGCTTCCCGTTTTATTCACAGTCGCTACGCCATCGCTTACTTCCCACCGCGCTTCGCCGCCTTTGTCGCTTTGCCATTGGGACAGATCCTTACCGTCGAACAAGACAATGGCATCGGCTGGTGGCGGTCCGGGATTGACGATACGTGGTTCGTCTTTCGGCGGAGGAATCTCGCCTTGTTCGGCCGCGAAAATGGGCAGAGTCAACTGGAACAAAAGAGAGGTCAACGCCAGAAAACGAAAGCTCGTGGTTTTCATAAAGGGTGTGCATATCAAAACATCCAACCGCTTTGCAATGCGAATTCGTTCATGAACACTCGAACAAACATTTGACAGCCACATACGCGGCCGAGTAACAAGGGAGCGTACCGTAAAGCGTAAAACTACAGACTAGATATGAACACACCACCGAATACTAACTCAAAAAATACCCTCAATTCCGATGTTGAAGTCAAAGGCAGCCTTAAGTTTGCCGGGGAATTGACTTTCGATGGAAAACTCGACGGCGACATTCAATCGGACGGCAGCTTGAACCTGGGGGACAATGCGGTCGTGAAAGGGAACATCAACGTAAGCACGGTGGTGGTTCGGGGAAAAATTAACGGGAATGTTGTCGCGCGTGAAAAAATCGACATCAAATCAAAAACCGAATTGTTCGGTGATATTCGCGCTCCAAAGCTTGTGATCGAGGAAGGGGTGACTTTTGTCGGAAAAACTGAGGTCAATCCGAATAAGGTTGCACCCACGGCACCGCCGCCTACTCCAGGGCCAGGGGGCAAGCCAGGTGAACCGGGGAAAGGTGCTCTCTAAAACGGTTTTACTTCGAATCCGAATCCAGTCCTGAAGCGGCTCGGATCCGGCTGCAACAGGGCTTGAGAATCGATCAAAGCGAGAGCTGACCCTATCGGCTGATTCCAAGCTTGGTTACGGCCGCGCCTTGAACTTGTCACGTTGCGAACGTAATATCGATGTAACCTGGTCCCATTGGCATGCCGCCTTCCAAAAAGGATCTTGTTCCTGTCACTTGCCCTAAATGCGGGCATGTACAGCCTGAACCGCGAGGGGTATATTCCACGGTTTGCAAGCAGTGCCGCGAGCATTTTCGAATCGGGGAAGTGCTGCAAACGCCGGCGCGGCTAAAAAAGCCGGTCATCGATGAGAAACTGGTCAAATGCTTTCAGTGTGGCACTGAGTTGCAGGTGGCAGCCGCCGCGGAATCCACCATGTGCAAGAAGTGCAGCAGCCATGTCGATCTGCGCGATTATCAAATCAGTCAAACGGTTTCGAAAAACTTTCGCACTCATGGCAGGCTGATCATTGAAGAAAAAGGTTACGTCTTAAACACGGATTCTCACGTGGGCGATGCGGTGTTGCGCGGCCGCATCATCGGCAAACTGATTGCCGAACGCACGCTGGAAATTCACTCGACCGCATTCATAAAAGGGACAATTTCCGCTGGCAGATTGATTGTTCCTGCGGGAAATCATTTTCGCTGGGCCGAAGCGCTGCGCGTGGGCGCGGCAGAGGTGGGCGGTGAACTGGTCGCCAACCTGCAAAGCGCGGGGACCGTCCTGCTTAAATCAACAGCGAGATTTTTTGGGGACGTTCAGGCGGGGAACCTGGTCGTGGAATCGGGGGCGGTATTTGTAGGCGCGGCGCGGATCGGGCGGGGAGGGCGATGGGGCTAAAGGTTGATTCAAGAGTTTTACACGAATTCCACAAATTTTCACGAAATGGAAGAGAAGTTGTGATGTTGTGACGAAACCAATACTCAAAGTTTCAAACCTGTCGATTCGGCGGGGGCTGGTGCACATCTTGAAGAATATTTCATGGTGTGTTGATGTGGGTCAGCACTGGGCTGTACTGGGTGCCAATGGCTCCGGCAAAACTTCTCTTCTTAGCGCCCTCACCGGATATGTAACTCCGACTGCAGGCGAGCTAATGCTTCTGAATCAAAGATATGGCGGCAGTGATTGGCGGGAATTGAGAAAAAAGATTGGCCTCGTCAGTTCCTCCGTGCGCCGGATGATGCCCCAAGATGAACCGGCACTCGAATTGGTTTTGAGTGGGAAGCAGGCCATGATCGGTTTTCTGGGCAGGTCTGCCGCGCTGGATCGTAAAAGGGCAGCCCGCATTCTGCGGCAAGTCAAATGTTCCCACCTGGCCCGGCAGCCCTGGCAGGTCTTATCCCAGGGCGAACGGCAACGGGTACTGATCGGTCGCGCGCTCATGCCGCGACCCCGCCTTCTCATCCTGGATGAGCCCTGTGCCGGATTGGATCCCGCGGCACGTGAGCACTTCCTTCAATTTCTACAAAGGCTGGGACGGCAAAGGAGTTCGCCTACACTGGTGTTAGTCACACATCATGTGGAAGAGATTATGCCGATTTTTTCACACGTGCTCATTTTGAGGGACGGTGGAGTTTTGACAGCGGGAGAGAAAGAAAAGGTATTGAATAGCCTAGTGCTTTCCAAAGCATTTAAGGCGCCGATGAAATTAAGCAGAGCAATGGGACGTTATAGTTTAAGGTTGCTAGGCGAATCTGAGACGGTCATGTGATTTGGCGTCGGGGGGAGATTTCAAATACCTCGGAGGTGAATCCCAAAGGGATTCTGCCGCGAAGCCCAGGGTTGCGAGGAACGAGCTACCCTGGGGGGTGATTCCAAAGAATGGCTCAACCCTGCAAGGGTTGCGGCGGTGCCTGAGGACCACGTTCAGATTTTCATTGCTCCCGACTTGTAGGAAAGATGGGTGCTTCCGCGGAGAACAATAAGCCGATGCAAACTGCCGATGGTGATTCAAGCAAGAAGTATTGTGCGAGTGGCACAACTGCTTCGGAGTTGACTGGATAGATGGGCAACAGTTTACCCAGGGTAGCTCGTTCCTCGCAACCCTGGGCTTTGTTGCGGAATCCCATTGGGATTCTGCCCCGAGAAGCTCTGTCTCGATAACAGGTGTGCGGCCAAAATAACGGTGAAGTGAGACTGGATTGGGGTGTCCAAGCGCCCATCGCTATTAATTTCCTGTTCCCAACGCCCTTTCTGGTCCATACGATGACCCGTCATTTATGCCAAAACCACACCAATACAAATTTTGCTTCGGTCCATGGAACATCAGCGAAGGCCAGGACCCGTACGGCCCGACCACTCGTCCTGCCCAATCGTTCGATTGGAAGCTCGAGCAACTCAAGAGACTCGGGTTTGACGCCATGATGTTCCACGATGACGACGCGGTTCCGGACATCGACACCAAGAACGACGCTGAGGTTCGCAAAGAAGCAAAAGAATTGAAGCGCAAACTTGATGATGCGGGGATCGTTGCAGAAATAATGGCGCCTCGGCTTTGGTTCAGTCCCATGACGATTGATGGCGGTTACACCAGCAACGATCCCAAGTGCCGGAAATATGCCATCGAACGGTCGTTGCGAGCGATTGACATCGCCAATTATGTCGGAACGGATCTGTTGGTATTGTGGCTGGCGCGGGAAGGCACCTACATTCGCGAATCGAAAAACGGCTGCAGGAGCATCGAGTTTTTGGTCGAGGCATTCGATAAGATGCTCCGGCATGATAAAAGGATTCGCTTGGCCATCGAGCCCAAACCAAATGAGCCGATGGACTTGTCCTATGTGCCTACCATCGGACATGCGCTGGCGATTGCTCAATTGACTGCTGATCCAAAACGAGTCGGTTGCCTGATCGAGACAGCGCATGCGATTTTGGCGGGCCTCGATCCGGCCGATGAAATTGATTTTGCCATGAGTTTCGGCAAGCTTTGGTCGCTACACCTCAATGATCAGAACGGGCTCAAATTTGATCAGGACAAACCTTTCGGCAGCGCGAATCTGCGCGTGGCATTTAACCAGGTGCGTGCTCTTGAGCGAAATGGGTATGGGAAAAAGGGTGAGTATATTGCTTTTGATGTGCACCCGTTTCGCACAACGAAAGTGGACCATTGGGTGGCACACCTTGACAATAGTCGCCGCACCTTTCTACGATTAGTCGAAAAATCGCGAAGTTTTGATGAAAAGAAAGCTCAGGGAATGATCGCCGAGCGGAATTACGCGGCTCTCGATCAAATGGTGTTGGAACATTTGATGGGAAGGTAGGGAGTCTTTTATGCGAAGCGTCATCTTTGCCCTGAGTGTTGCTCTGATTCTGTCTTGTCCCGCCGCAGAGACAGAGCGCTCGGTGGCCAACGCGACCTGGGTGTTTCTCAACTCCGGCTCCGGTCGCAACAAAATGAAAGAGATGGAGGAATCGACGGTTAAACAAATGCAGGCTGCCCACGTGGCAAATTTCGGGACTTTATTTGAGCAAGGCAAGTTGTTCATCGCCGGGCCGCTGGGAGACAATGGATCGATCCGCGGGATCGTAGTCTTAAATACAACCGCCATGGAAGACGTGAAATCCTGCTTTAAAGCGGATCCACTTGTGCAAAACGAAATCCTCGAGCTTGAGCAGCATCCGTGGCTGGTGGATGTGATGAGTTTTGGTACGCCCAAAGTCCCATTCCAAATCGAGCAGCACACGCTTTGTATTGTGAAGAAGGGCCAGAATTGGGAGCATGCCAGGCAGCAACCCAATGCCGATGCGCTGGTCGATTTGTTTCCTCATTTGAAGTCCAAATACCGTTCCGGCGAGTCAATCCTATCCGGGGTATTTCTTGATTCCTCGGACAAGCTTGGGGTTTTACTTTTTGCTTCAACCAATCAGACGGAGATACAGAGCGAATTGGAAGGGCCATCAGTGAAAACACATCTGGTCGACCTTGAGTTTCATCCGCAATTTTTGGGTTCAGGTCTCTTTAAAAAGATAGAAGATTCTCCCCCAAAACCTGGAAAGCGCCTCCCGCTTTTTGATGGGAAAACTCCAAATGGCTGGGAAGGAGATATGCAACGCACGTGGCGCATTGAGAATGGCGCGTTCGTTGGCGGCAGCTTAACTGAAACTGTTCCCCATAATGATTTTATCTGCGCGACTCAACGGTTCAAAAACTTTGATCTGCGTTTAAAGCTGAAAGTGACGGGCACCGGTTTTGTGAATGGCGGAGTCCAATTTCGCAGCGAACGCTTGAAAAACCCCGCCTTTGAAATGACGGGGTACCAGGCCGATATGGGAGAAGGTTGGTGGGGTTGTCTTTATGACGAATCGCGCCGGAACAAAGTTCTCGCACGTCCTTATGCCGCAATTACCAAACGAATCGTTAAGCAGAATGACTGGAATGAATACATCATTCGCTGCGAAGGCAATCACATCCGGCTTTGGCTGAACGGGATTTTGACAGTGGATTACACCGAACCGGATGAGGCGATTGCTCGCGGTGGCCTCATTGGTCTTCAAGTTCATGGGGGTGGGAAAGCCGAGGCTTCCTACAAGGACATCACCGTAGAGGAACTTCCTTGAGTTTATTCGATGAGTCATCTACCTAGGCCGCTCAGTCTGGCCTCACCACATCCCCCTGCAAAGGCAGGATTGGATTTAGGCCGTGGCGTTTACGGATCAGTTCCGCCAGCGGTTCGCGGCCGCGGGGTTCGCCGTGAGTCAAAACGACCTGCGGCTTGGATGGCGCAAGAAACCCAAACCATTTGAGCAATCCGCTCTGTCCGGCATGGGCGCTGAACCCGTTGAGTGTGTGGATAGCAGCGCTCACGGCCACATCTTCACCGAAAATCTTTACCGATGTTGCGCCATCGACCAGCTGACGGCCTAGCGAACCGTCTGCCTGGTAGCCTACGATCATCACAACGGTATCCGGCTTGGAAAGCCCGTGTCTGAGATGATGGAGAATACGTCCCGCGTTACACATGCCTGAGCCAGCCATAATCAGGCACGGGCCAGGCACGTCGTTAAGCTTCATCGAATCTTGTGCTGTGGGCGTTGGGATTACATGATTTTTTCCGCGAATGATCTGACATGCTTTCTCCATGGCAGCAGCCTCCTCGTCAAACAGATCGGGATGGCTGTGGTAAATCCTTGTCGCTTCGATTGCCATGGGACTGTCGAGATATATCGGGAAAGGCTCTAGAGCACCTGAACAGAACAGTTCATCCAGATGATAGATTATTTGCTGTGATCGGCCAACGGCAAAGGCTGGAACAAGAATCCGCGCTTTGCGTTTTACGGCGTCCTCGATGATGGACCGGAACTCAGCGAGGGTTTCTTTCATCGGCTTATTATCGCGATCTCCATAAGTGGATTCCAGGAAGACCAGGTCGGCGCGTTTGAATGGGACGGCATCCCGGAGAATGGCGAAATCAGCCGGGCCAAGATCTCCGGAGAATACTATAACCCTGGTTTTGCCTTTTTCCTGAATAGTGAGTTCGATGCTCGACGATCCCAACATGTGTCCCGCTTCCACGTACCGTGCGGTGATACCCTCGGCCGGTCCAAAGGGACGTCCATACTCGACAATGGCCCGAAAAAGCTCAATGGTTTGTTCCACTTGCTCCGCGGTATACAAAGGTTCCAGCAGAGGTTTGCCCGCGTCAGTGCGTTTGCGGTTTTTGCGTTCTACATCATAGCTCTGCACCTTGGCCGAATCGCGCAAGATGAGGCCGGCCAAATCCCTGGTCGCTCCGGTGGCGTGAATATCACCCTCATATCCGTTTTTGAGGAGAAGCGGCAGCCGCCCGACATGATCGAGGTGAGCATGAGTCAGTAATACCGCGTCTAACCTGCTGCTGAGCAATCCGGCCGATAGAACATTTTTTGCATCATGACCTGGACCTCCCTGAAACATGCCAAAATCCACCAACACTCGCGCGCGGTCCGTTTCGACAAGATATGCGGAACCAGTGACTTCACCGGCGGCGCCGTGGACTGTTACCTTCATAATGAGCGATCTATTTTAGTGATTTGTTAAACTCCGCCGAGAACTGTATAACCCGCCCGGCGTAAATCTTCAGCCAGGTCTTTCTCCATCTGGGCAGCCGCGTCATACGGCATGGGATTGAGATGTTCGTACAACTCGGGCAATAGCCTGACACCGAACCTTTTGACGAATGAAGCCGCTTTGATGCCTTTTTTATGATTGGCAAAGCGTTCATAAGGTGAGAGGCCAGTCAGACCAACGTAAACACAGGGCTTGGCGGAATCACGTTTTGGATTCGCCTCACGCACCTTGCGGCTTTTGCAAACTTCTGACCCAAGTAGCACCACATAAACACAATGGTGATGCGCCAATTCTCCGCGCGTTTGAAACTTTTTGAGTGTCCTGCGTTTCAATGAATGCAGTATGCGACTTGGCATTCACTAGTCGAGGCAAAGCAATGGATGCGAATTGGAAGTCGCTCTAAACCAAACAAACCTGCCAGACCCCTAACCGAACTCGCGAAGCGTATGGAGTGCGCCGTATCCCGGCGCTTTTCTTTTCAGTGCTTCAATTAAAATCTTCAAGCAAAGACCAATCCAAAGCGCCGGGATACGGCGCACTCCATACGCTTCGCGAAACTCGAACGGCTCATGCTAACCAAAGGCTTAACAGGTAACTTGGTAGCTTATGACAAATTTTTTACAAAGGATTCACCCTGTTCTGACACTAGTTGCCCGACTTTCAGCCAAATTCGCATCATGAAATTGCATGCGATTGCTATTGGTCTGGCGACGAGCCTGGGTGCTTCCTTGTTTGCCGGAGAAACATTGCGTCTAAAAGTCGAACCCGACCACGAGTATTTGCTGGCCGGTTCTCCACAGGAGGTCGTTGTTAAAATCGATCTGCTGGCGGAGGCGCATAAGAAAAAATCAAAACGCACGCCGTTGAACCTGGCGGTGGTGCTTGATCGATCAGGTTCGATGGCCGGAGCGAAGATTGAAAAAGCTCGCCAGGCAGCCATGGAGCTGGTGGACCGTCTTGCTCTGGACGATTTCCTTTCGTTCGTCATCTATAGCGACCGTGCGGAAGTAGTTTTTCCCGCGCAACCGGTGGAAGATAAGGAGGCGCTAAAAGCTCGGATTGCACGGGTGCAGACCCATGGCAGCACTGCTCTTTATGCCGGTGTGCAGCTTGGAGCGGAACAGGTCCAACGGCATCTCGGCAGCCGTCGAATTAACCGCGTAATTTTGCTCTCCGACGGCTTGGCCAACGTGGGACCAAGCTCGCCCGCTGAGTTGCGGCGCCTGGGAGGCAACCTATCGGAACGAGGCGTTTCGGTGACCACCATTGGAGTGGGCGACGATTATAATGAAGAGTTGATGGCTGGTTTAGCCGAGGCGAGCGACGCCAATTATTATTATGTCAAGGATACGGAAAAATTGCCGGAGATTTTTGCCAAGGAGTTGGGGGAGATGCTGACGGTGGCCGCTCGGGAAATTCGAATTGAAATCACGTGTCCGGAAGGAATCAGACCTTTGGGTTTGATCGGCCGGCCAGAAAAATTTGATCACCAAAGAGCGACGGTCCAATTGAGTCAGTTGACCAGCGCTCAGAACCGTTACCTCTTCCTAAGGTGCCAGGCCGAAGGGAACGAACCTGAGCTTGCCCACATTAAGGTCCGCTATCTGGATGAAATGAACGGTGGCGCTGAACGAATTGTGAATGACAAGGCGACGGTTCGTTATACTTCTGATCCAAAGCAGGTCGAAAGTTCCGTTCGACCAGAGATTGCGGCTCAAAGAGAGCTTTTTGTCACAGCCGTCGCGAAGAGTGAAGCATTAGCTTGTGCGGATGCTGGAAATTATGAACAGGCCGCCCAAAAACTGGAGCGCCAAGCCAAAGCCCTGGATTCTCAATGCCTGACCGCACCGGCCCCTCTGCAAACGCAACTTCGTGACGAAATTTCCAACTTACGATTGCGTTCGGATGAGCTCAGAAAAAATCAATATGACGCCGGTGCCCGGAAATCATTACAAAACGAGTCATGGACGGTCCGCAATTCCAAATGAGGTTATTTATGAAACAATCATTAGACACAAACTTGAAGAAAATGACCTATCAGATAAAATCGGAAGTCACCGGTCCTGGTAAACCGGTCCTTCCGGCAAAGACGGCAATGCTCATACTGTGCGGTGCCGTGATGGTTGCTACAGCAACACGCCTGGTCAGCGCGGACAAACCTTCGAATGATTACGTGGCGCACGAATGGGGGACTTTTACATCAGTACAGGGTAGTGACGGAGTTCTGCTGGAATGGCAACCGCTGGAAACCTCGAGACTTCCAAAGTTTGTGTATAATTGGACACATCCCGGTGCAGGCCGCCCCCTCGATCTGACCAAAGCCACGACCCTGAGTTTGCAACGAATGGAAACGCCGGTAATCTACTTTTATTCGGCAAGTGAACAAACAGTGGACGTGGCTGTACGATTCCCCCAAGGCGTAATCACAGAATGGTATCCGCAGGCTTCAGAAATATCCCGAGGCATGCTTCCAATACCACCGGCTTCGGCCAGAGCCGATAAGGACTTGCAAAAAACAGGTTCAGTGATTGATTCCGTTGGCCCGATTAGTTTACGTAAAGAAAGTTACGCAAAATGGGGGCACATGGGAATTCTGCCGGAGAAGAAAAATTCGGAAATGGGACAGTCGCTGCCGCAAGATCCATCTGGCAGTCACTATTTCGCAGCCCGGATGACCGATTCAGATTATTTGAGTTCCTCTGTGGCAGCTAACTGCTCCACCGAACACGAAAAATTCATTTTTTATCGCGGCGTTGGGAACTTTGAGACGCCTCTGCGCGTAATGATGACGAGCGAGAATACTGCTATTCTTGTAAACACAGGCCATGAGGCGATCGGTCATTTGTTTGTGCTCCAGTTGCGCGACCAGTCAGGAAATTTTCAGTATGTCGATCGGCTTGCTCCGGGGGAACAGCAGACTATTGCGCTAAGCGCCGGATCTCAGGTAATCCCTCTGGAGAAACTCTCACATCAACTGGGGGAGCGGATAGGTGAAGCGTTGGTCAAAGAGGGATTATACCCACGGGAAGCCAGTGCCATGGTGAATACATGGACAGATTCGTGGTTCCAGGAGGAAGGTGTGCGGGTGCTCTATGTGTTGCCTCGTGGGTGGACGGATCTTACCCTCCCGCTGACCTTGACTCCAGCTCCGCGTCAACTCACCCGCGTAATGGTGGGTCGCTCCGAAGTGATCCCCGCTGACGTGCAAAGAACGCTGGCGGAAGCCCTTACAAAATCCGCTGCCGGTGATCCCGAAGCACGGGAGCGCGCAATCGCCCAAATGGCGAAGTTGGGACGGTTTGCCGAACCGGCGGTGCGACTCGTTACCAAAGATTCAACCCTCCAGGAAAAACAGAGTGCCTGGAAGTTGCTCTATGAAAGGCCGACAGCAAAGGTAGCGCTTTCCAGTCCATAGGTCCTCGAGCAGCCGGACAATACACCAGCTTCTCGGTAGTTCCTTTATCGACCCACCGAAACCTGCTCGCTATCTACCCTGGAAAATGCCAAGATTCCTGAGAGAAGTTGGAATGAGAAAAGTCGCGTTGGTGTTTCTCCTGGCAGTATTTGTTCCCAGCCTGGTACTGGCATGGCTGGCGGTGCGCTCATTGCGAGACCAGCAGTTCCTGCTGGAACGGCAACAATCACTCCTTTACCAGGGCGTGGCCGATTCGCTTTCCAGGGATGTCCAGGAACTTCTGGCGGATTATCAACGGAGTTTTGCCACGACAACGATGACGCTCTTGCGCAAGCACACTCCGCAGGAGTTGGCAAAAATGTTCGATGAGGTTCTGCGCAAGGAATGGCCTCTGGCGCAAGTGGGTTTTGTTGTGAGCCTCTCCGGAAACCTCCTTTGTCCTTCGCCAAAGGATTCTCTGGAAGCGCGCCTTTTTTGCGCGGATAACAGCCGCTTTCTTGCCAACCGCGAAAGTGCGGAGGTCTATTTAAATCAAAAAGGCGTCATGCAAAATGCTCCCACTGCCGAGTCAAAGCTCGGACAGGTTTTATTGGATACAACGGATACACCTCTCGCGCGCCAGAATGATTCCGCTAAGACCGCTCTGTATAGCAAGTCACAAGCTCGGGCCGTTGTTCCGCAGCAGGCTCTTCAAAGTTTTGAGCTTCCTCCTGCCAAGACCGATCCGTCTTTCAAACAACCCGCAGAAGTCACAGGTAACCTTTCGAAGGTTGCTCCTTCGGAGACGGAGTTCCGGCAGCTTATCGGGGAAGCCAACGAGGGAACCCTTGCCAGGTTCGTCGATGACAAATTGAATGTCCTTTTTTGGTATCGCGCTGCACGTGACTCGCAATTGGTTTTTGGCGCGCAACTGGCGGTGCCGCGACTCAATACTGGCTTGCAGGAACGCCTTGCGCAATTTGAGCCTGCTCTCCGAAATCAAATTTGCATGGCTATCCTGGACGATAAGGCCAGGCCAGCGGCTCAATCCCAACCTGGCTTTAAAGCCAACTGGCGCCATCCGTTTGTGGCAACGGAAATTGGCGAAATCCTGCCCCACTGGGAAGCGGCAGTTTATTTGCTCAATCCAAAGGCATTGGCGCAATCTGCAAATATAATCAGATTGACGCTTGGCCTTTTGATTGCCGTCTTAATAGTGGCCATCGGTGTCGGTAGTTGGCTGATCGTAACGGATTTGAACCGGCAGCTCGGCCTGGCCAGGCAGAAAACAGACTTTGTCAGCAATGTTTCCCACGAGTTGAAAACCCCGCTGACTTCGATTCGAATGTTTTCGGAATTGCTGGCAGAAGGGCGCGTTGCGGATCCCGAGCGTCAACGTTCTTATCTGGGCATCATCACGGCCGAAACAGCGCGCCTCACCCGACTTATTAATAATGTGCTGGATTTTGCCCGGCTCGAGCGGGGAGAGAAAAAGTACCAATTTCAAAAATGTGATCTGACGGCCCTTGTGCGCGAAACGATTCAAAGCTATAAGCCGCACCTCGAAGCCAATGGGTTCCAATTCTCGAGCGAGTTGCCTGATTCCCCGGTTTCGGTCAATGCCGATCGCGATAGCGTGGCGCAAGTCATCGTTAATTTGCTTTCGAACGCTGAGAAATATTCTGACAGTCAAAAGGAAATTTTTCTTGAGTTGCGTCAACAGACGGAGCCGCTGCCTTATGCGGAACTGAAAGTGAGCGATCGTGGAATGGGAGTTCCCAAAGGCTGCGAAGAAAAGATTTTTGAACAGTTTTACCGTGCCCATGATTCCCTGAATAGCGGTATACAAGGCTCAGGTCTCGGGTTGACTTTGGCACGGCAGGTCGCCCGCGCTCATGGAGGCGAGGTGGTATATGAGGCCAGGCAAGGGGGTGGGAGTTGCTTTTGTTTGAGACTGCCGATTTTGCAAATTTCCAATGACGAATGAATTCCGAAGTCCGAAATCCGAAATCCGAATCCGAAAACTGAGATTTGAATGGAATTTGACTATTCCTCTTTCTGGCCTGAACTGAGATGAAAACAAAGATTCTGATTGTTGAGGATGATCCTCATATTCTCCTTGGATTGGAGGAGGTCTTAAAAGGCGATGGGTTTGAAGTGAATGTTTGCAATCGAGGGGACCAGGCTCTGGAGGCAGTCGCTCGATATCGACCCGAACTTCTCGTGCTCGATGTCATGCTGCCCGGGCTGAGTGGATACGATATTTGCAAGCAAATCCGCGCCAAAAAGATCAGCACACCTATCCTGATGCTGACTGCGAAAGGGCAGGAGCTCGACAAGGTAGTTGGTTTGGACTTGGGGGCAGATGATTACGTGACCAAGCCATTTGGTGTTCGCGAGTTGCTCGCGCGTATCCATGCACTCTTGCGGCGCACCAGCGCGGGGACGACATCAGGGACGCCCACCCAGGCCCCATTTAAAATTGGCGCGGCGCTCATCGATCCGAAGACTTTTCAATTAAAACGGGGGAAAAGTGTTGAGGAATTAACCTCCAAAGAACTCAAAGTACTCCAGTTGTTCGCCGCCCACCCAGGAGAGGTGCTATCAAGGGATCGATTACTGAATGATGTTTGGGGATACAATTATTTTGGCACCACCCGGACCCTGGATCAGGTGATTGTACAGTTAAGGAAAAAGCTTGGTGACAATGGAGGTGAAGCAAAGCATTTGGTCACCGTACATGGCGTGGGTTATAAACTGGTCACCTGAGAAGGTAACAGTTTCTCCCCGGGAGATGACGTCTTTGCTTTTCCATTAGCAAATCCCTTTCGGCCCATAAACTCTGATAGACAAGCCGTTAGACAAGAATTATTTTGCAGGCGTGACGAGAAGCATCTAATAGGACGCCGATTATTTGTTCGGCAATATGAGCGTGGACCTCTCCAAAATCCGGTTTCAGGGCGCGCGGATTATTCGCGTCATCGAGGACGACCAAAGGAGGCTGACGTTTGAGGTCAGCTATCCATTGAAGCGTGCGGCTGTGAATTCCGAAGAGGGAAAACTGACTTTTGAGTTCTACAGCCGTTACCTGGTCGCAGAGCGAGACCTGAACGGCGAGCCCACAATCTTGAGAGCCGAGGTAGCCGAGATCGGCAGCAGAAGCCTCGCGATTCGGATGGAGACGGACTATAGCACCCGAGAGGTTACCTGCTACCGTGTCGGAGAGGGGGCTACCTTGCCGAACCAGCCGCTTCACCAAATGGCGGCCCTGCGAGGCGCTCAGGCAATTCGGGAGTCACAGAGGGGCCGCCATCGGTGAGCTAAACGTTAGCCGCGGTCGCTCCGCGCCCTGTCAACCAAACCTAGCACTATGAACAAAATTGCTATAATCCTCTGCCTCCTGGTCTTTCCTGCTTCGGTCGTCTTTGCCCAGGACAAGGCGCGGGCCATCGTCGAGAAGGCCATCCAGGCTCAAGGCGGAGAGACCAAGGTCGCCAAACTCCGAACTATGCGGATCAAGGTCGAAGGCATGGCGGCTTTGGTTCCAGGTCAGCCTGATCTCCCGTTCACGATTGAAGACGTCTGGCAGATGCCCCACCGCTACAAGACCTCGTCCACGTTTCAATTCCAGGACCAGAAGTTGACCCAGATTCAGGCCATCGATGGGGACAAGGGTTGGATTCAAGCGAACGGCCAAACGCAGGACATGCCCAGGGAGGCTCTGGACGAGATGAAGGAGCAGAAATACGCAGAGGATCTGGATCGCTTGGCCTTCTTGACAGAAAAAGACGTTGAAATTTCAACAGTTGATCCAATCGAGGTGGATGGAAAGCCTGCGGTTGGCGTGCTCGTAAAGCCTAAAAGCCACCGCGACGTCAAGCTGTACTTTGACAAGACGAGCGGATTGTTGGTTAAGCGAGAGCATCGGCTGCTCGACCCATCGTCTGGCAAGGAGGTTCTACAAGAGGTCGTGTTCAGCGACTATCAAGAGAAGGACGGCCTCAAGCATTACAGGAAGATCGTTGCCTTTCGCGATCGTAAGAAGTTGATTGATGCCAAGGTGATGGAGATAAACTTTTTTGACAAACTGGATGAAAAGGTGTTCGCCAAACCGTAGGCAGGGAAGGGCCGATTTTGGGACCGCAATTCGCTGCGCTCTGGCTTCGTCGGGGCTTGGAACGGCAGCTTATGGTGGCATTTCAGGCAACGGCACTGTGTTCAGTATTTTCATCCAACCGGAACTGACAATCATTTCTTCCGAAACCAATGTGGTTTTGACGTGGCCGACCAATTACGCCGAGTTCACTTTGCAATCCGCCACCAACCTTGTGTAACCGGTGGTCTGGACCACGGTTATTCCGGAGCCGGTCGTCGTCAACGGGCAGAACACAGTGACAAATGCGCGCCTGAGTTTTTGCGTTCGGTGCAAGAATGAGCGGACTTCCAAAAAACGCGGTTGGGCCGCTTCGCGTCATCCTCTGAAAATGAAGCTCATTTCCAAAGCTCGCTTTTCACTGGGAAGATCGATTAGGATCATTTGCCAGTGCCAGTTACGCTTTACGACTTTATCCCGCGAGCAGAAGAGTTTTCCAACGATTTGTTGCTGGGAAAGTTTTTGGAATTTAGCGAGACGAGGAAGTTGAAACTTTATCCGGCTCAGGAAACGGCCATCCTGGAATTATTCGAGGAAAAGAATGTCATTCTCAACACGCCGACCGGTTCTGGCAAATCGCTTGTGGCTGAGGCTTTGCATTACAAAAGCATCGCACAAGGCAAGCGGTCTGTTTACACCTGCCCGATCAAAGCGTTGGTGAACGAGAAATGGCTGGCATTATGCCGGGAGTTCGGCCCGGAGAACGTTGGGTTGAGCACGGGAGATGCCTCGGTGAACCGCGATGCACCGATTCTTTGCTGCACGGCAGAGATCCTTGCCAATATCGCTTTGCGGGAGGGTCCGCGAGCTAATGTGCAGGAAGTCGTCATGGATGAGTTTCACTATTACGCCGATCGCGAACGCGGGGTTGCCTGGCAGGTGCCCTTGTTGACCTTGCCTCAAGCCCGCTTTTTGTTGATGTCGGCAACATTGGGGGAGACAGGCTTTTTTGAGGAGGTATTGACCCGGCTGAACGGGCGGCCAACGGTGACCGTTTCTTCGCAGGAGCGACCCGTGCCTCTGGAATACGCCTATTCGGAATTGCCGCTGGCCACCACGTTGGAATCCCTTGTCGCGGAGGGTAAAGCGCCTGTGTATGTCGTTCACTTTACGCAACTGGAGGCTGCCCAGAGCGCCCAGGATTTTACCAGCCTCAACGTTTCCACTCGGGAGGAAAAGGCCACGCTAGGAAACGCAGTGGAAGGGTTCAAATTCAGCAGTCCGTACGGTCCGGAAATCCGGAAATGGCTTAAGCATGGCATCGGGTTGCACCATGCTGGTTTACTTCCGAAATACCGCGTCCTGGTCGAGCAATTGGCCCAGAAGGGCCTTTTGAAAATTATTAGTGGCACGGACACACTCGGCGTCGGGATCAACGTACCGATCCGGACGGTCCTCTTTACGCGGCTGTGCAAGTTCGACGGTCAAAAAACAGCGGTGCTGAGCGCGCGCGACTTTCATCAAATCGCCGGGCGTGCCGGGCGCAAAGGATTCGACGACCGCGGCTGGGTGGCGGCGCAAGCGCCGGAACATGTGGTGGAAAACATTAAGCTGGAGCAAAAAGCGGCGCGGGACGGTAAAAAAGTAGTGAAGCGCAAGCCTCCGGAGCACAATTTTGTTTCCTGGGATAAAAACACGTTCATTCGCCTGAGGAGCGCCGTTCCCGAACGGCTCAGTTCTCGTTTCCACGTTTCGCACGGGATGTTGCTGAACGTGCTCAGCCGTGAGGGGGATGGTTGCAGGGCGATGCAAAGGCTGATCCGGGATTGCCATGAATCGCCCAAGGCCAAGAAGGCGCATACCAGGCGTGCCTGGCAGTTATTTCGTTCGCTGGTCGAGAGAAAAGTAATTGAATTCATTCCCGAGGCCGTTCCCGGAGCGCGCAAATTAAGGGTGAATGTCGAGTTGCAGGAAGATTTTTCGATGGATCAAACGCTCTCCTTGTACGTTCTTGAAACAATTCCGATGATGGACCCGGAAGCTCCCGATTTTCCGTTGGTCTTATTGAGTTTGGTTGAATCCATTTTGCAGGACCCAGACATCATTCTTCGGAAACAATTGGATAAGCTGAAGAATCAGAAGATGGCTGAAATGAAAATGGCAGGTGTGGAGTACGAGGAACGAATGGAGGAACTGGAGAAACTCGAACATCCCAAGCCAAACCGGGAGTTTATTTATTCCACGTTCAACGCGTTTGCTGACAAACATCCGTGGGTTGGCCAGGAGAACATCCGGCCCAAATCCATTGCGCGGGAAATGTTCGAATCGTTCCGCTCCTTTTCTGATTACATTCGTGATTACGAGCTGCAACGCGCCGAAGGAATCCTTCTGCGCCATTTGAACAGTGTCTATAAAGTGCTTGCCCAAACTGTTCCTGATGCGGTGAAAACCGACGCCATTCGCGAAATGGAACTTTACCTCGGCACGATGATTCGCCAGGTGGATTCCAGTCTTCTCGATGAGTGGGAAAAAATGCGGGATCCAAATTATCAGCGGGAGGAAATCAAGGAAGTTCGGCCACCGGGGGCTGAAGAAGCGGCCGCTGATATCACACGAGACGTTCGCGCATTTACTGCTGTTATTCGGAATCGCATTTTTTCATTTATTCGCTGCCTGATGAATGTGGAATTCGAGCAAGCACTGGATAATCTTAGTGAGGTCAATGATGCGGAAGGGCAGCCTTGGACTGTCGAGCGCTTAAAGCGAGTTTTGGATGAGTATTACGCTGAGCACGAGCAAATTTGCCTGGATCCCAACGCTCGGAACCTAAGGCACACTTATATTGTGGAATCTACCGATAAACAGTCCTGGCGAGTGCAGCAGATGTTAATTGACCCAGAGGAAAACAACGATTGGGTGGTGGAGTTTCATGTCGATCTTGTCGAGTCGCGAAAGCAGGGCACACCCAAACTGACATTGAACAGGATCGGCAGCCTGGGTGCAGGTCGTGGTTGAACAGACCTTCCGAATGATGGATATCTTGACTGCGCCATTTCTAAACCCATCCTTCAATGACAGAGCCGCGTTTTGCGGCCGAGTTCAGTAGGTGCTCTCAACTTGTGAAAACGCTGCATAATTATTTGACCCGTCAAATTCTGGCTTCCCTGGTGATGACAGTGGCGGTTTTCACGCTGGTGCTTTTGTTGGGGAACGTCCTGCGTGAAATCCTGGTTTTGCTGGTGAATCGCCAGGCCACTGTTGGAGTGGTGGCACAAGCCATCAGTTTGCTGGTGCCTTTTGTCTGGGTTTTCGCGTTACCCATGGGAATGCTGACAGCTACACTGCTCATTTTTGGAAGGTTCAGCGCCGATCAAGAGCTCACAGCCGTCAGGGCAAGCGGTATCAGCCTATTATCAGTAATCAGTCCTGTGCTGTTGCTCAGTTTGGCTTTGTGTGCGCTAAGCGCACTCGTGAACATGGAAATCGCTCCCCGCTCCCGTGTTGCGTATAAAAACCTCATTGACAGTCTTCGCTTCGAATTCTCCAGTGCGCAACTGCCCGAGGGCCGGGTAATAAAAGATTTCCCCGGGTATATGTTTTATATCGGGAAAAACCGCCGAGGCAATCTGCAGGACGTCATCGTGTTTGATATGGTACAAAACCTGACGATAAAAGCTCCTCGAGGACGTCTGGATTTGGACATTAAAAACCAACAAATTAACCTGCAGTTGTATGAAGCTAAAACACTGAGATTAACCGGCGACTATGGACATGGTGTGGGCGACTTCCTTCTTCGCATCCCGCTGGATTCCAAAGAGAAGAGTAGCCTTAAAATCAGCGACATGACGTTTCTACAGCTTTGCGACGAGTTACGCGATCTGGAGCGGCGGCTGGATCTCTCCCAGTCTTTGAGGAATCTTTCCGCGGAACAATTAAAAACAAAGAAAGCTGAATGGAAAAAGCGTCGCAAAGATCTGACGTCAGTCATTCGCGTTCAAATTCATCAGCAAGTGGCGTTTTCTTTTGCTTGTTTCGGTTTTACCCTGGTGGGAATACCCCTTGGGATTCGGGTGCACCGGCGCGAAACTAATGTGGGCATTGCCCTGGCCTTGATTCTCGTTGCCATTTACTACAGTTTTATTGTGCTGGGCAAGTCTCTTGATACCCGTCCAGAATTCGCCCCCCATCTGATTGTTTGGCTGCCGAATTTTGTTTTTCAAGCGGTAGGGGCGGTTTTGCTGTGGCGGGCGAATAAAGGGGTGTGAGGAGGAAATCCGAATTCCGAATTCCGAATTACCGAAAGTTAGGGATACTAGAATCCATGTTGACTTTGGAATTGACGGAGCGTGGGAGTTCGGCTGGACTGTTCAACATGAACTCACGAATCATTCGATCTGCTTTGATTTCTCCTTTGCTGCTTTGCCTGGTCTGGACCGCGCGCGCTGATGTCCGTCTTCCTGCACTTATTTCCGACAATATGGTGTTGCAACAGAAAATGGCTGCGCCCGTCTGGGGCTGGGCGGACGAAGGCGAAGAAATCAAAGTGACCTTCCAGGGAAAAACGGCCAAAACGAAAACAAAGAATGGCAAATGGATGGTGAAGCTTTCCCGCTTGAAGGCGGGCGGTCCGGATAATTTGGTTGTCGAAGGAAAGAATCGAATTGAAATAAAGAATGTGCTTGTCGGTGAGGTTTGGGTTGCCAGCGGCCAATCCAACATGGAATGGCCACTTAAATCCTCTTATGAACCGGCTAACGACATCGCCTCTTGCGGCAACCCGCAACTGCGCCTTTTCCTCGTTCAAAAAGCCAAGGCAAATTCCCCCGCGGAGGACGTGAAAGGACAGTGGAAAGAATGCGACTCCAGCAGTGTGGCAGGATTTTCGGCGGTTGCGTACTATTTTGGTCGAGATCTGCAAAAGGCACGTAAAGTGCCCGTCGGGATGATTGGCACATACTGGGGAGGGTCGCCAGCCGAGGTTTGGATGAGCCAACAGGCGCTCGAGTCCAATCCCGATTACAAGCGCGAAATCCTGGATACCTACACCGAGGCTGTTCAAAAGGCCGATCCAAAACAACGGCCTGGCTGGAAACCAACCGAGCTTTACAATGGGATGATTGCGCCGGTAATTCCTTATGGAATTCAAGGAGCGATCTGGTATCAAGGCGAATCCAATGCCGGACGTGCCGAGCAATATCGTTCGTTATTTGCGGATATGATTCGCAATTGGCGCCATGATTGGGGGCAGGGGGACTTCACTTTTCTGGCGGTGCAATTGGCGCCGTGGGACAAAGGCAAGAAGCGTTCTCTGGAAACGATCGCGGAAAAGACCGGCGATAGTGACTGGGCTGAGCTGCGGGAGGCCCAATGGCTGGCCACCAGAAACTTGCCGAAAGTGGGTATGGCCGTGATTACGGATGTGGGTGATAAGGACGATATTCATCCCAATAAAAAAGAGCCTGTGGGTGCACGCTTGGCTTTGGCCGCGCGCGGTATTGCTTATGGCGAAAAGATTGAATACTCAGGCCCTATCTACAAAAAAATGCGAGTGAAAGACAGCCAGGCCATCCTCAGCTTCGAACATATTGATGGCGGGTTGTTGGCTCAAGGCGGCGAGCTCAAAGGATTTTCAATTTGCGGCCCTGACAAGAAATTCGTTTGGGCTCATGCGGAGATCCAGGGTGATACCGTGGTGGTGTCAAGCCCGCAGGTGAGTGAACCGGTAGCGGTTCGGTACGGTTGGTCTGATTTCCCGATTGTTAACCTGTGGAACAAATCGGATTTGCCCGCTTCCCCATTTAGGACCGACGATTTTCCAATGGTTACAGCGCGGAAGAAGTGAGAAGTTAAAATCCGAAGGCCGAAATCCGAAGCGGAACTATGCAGTTCGGGGTGCGCCCGTCCTCTGGCGCAGCAACGTCCTAGCGCTTAGAGATTTCACGAATCGAGCCTATGCCTCTGAAAAAACCGAGGTCACCATTTGGTGATTTCAAGCTTACTCTCAAAGGTGAGCATTTCGTAGTAAGTATGCTGCTGCGCCCGAGGACGGGCGCACCCCATTGCATAGTTCGGCTAAGCTAAGGCCCAAAAAATTTTCACAATTGAACAAGGCCGGCGGGGCCAACTCCTTCGCTCCGGATTTCGGCCTTCGGGCTTCGGATTTTACTTCCTGCGATACACCTTATGCATCGCCGCCTGGTCCACAGGCTTGATCAGCATCTCGTCGATATTCACGTGCGGAGGCCGGCTCGCTACCCAAACCAGAATTTCGGCAATGTCCTCTGCTACCAAAGGCTGCGTGCCTTCATAGGGCTTTTTAGCTTTGGCGAGATCTCCTTTGAAACGCACGACAGAGAACTCGGTTTCTGCCAGCCCTGGATCGATGGAGCTGACCCTTATTCCAGTACCGCTTAATTCAAGCCGCAAGGCGCGTGAGATCTGGAGTTCGCCGGCTTTGGCTGCACAATACGCCGCACCTCCCTCATAGACAGCGCGAGCGGCGTAGGAACCGATGTTGATGATCGAGGAGCCTGAATCTTTTGGAAGCAGTGGTAAGCAAGCGCGCGTCATACGTAAAACCCCAAGAACATTTGTTTGCAGCATGGTTTCCCAGTCTTCGTCCTTGCCTTCTGAAACGGGATCAAGTCCATGAGCTCCGCCGGCATTATTGATAAGCACGTGCAATCCATGAGTCTTGATTGCCGCCGGGTGGCTGTCATTGATTCGTTTGCCGGCCCAGGCCACGAATTCTTCCACACTGGAGGTCTTGCTGACATCCAGTCGATGATATTGAGCTTCGGCAGCTCCGGCCTTAACAGCATCGCCTGCTACCTCGGATAGACGCTCCATCCTCCTTGCCCCCAGCAAGAGTTTTGAGCCCTCTGCGCCAAAAGCACGAGCGGCTGCGGCGCCGAAACCGCTCGAAGCTCCGGTGATCAATACCCATCTATTCTTCAATGCCGATGCCATGTTGGATCAATAATGCAATGACGATGGCAGGTGTAGAAGTTTTTTTTGGAACGAGAAAGTTTTCGGAGAACGGTACGGACAAGAAATATTCAAAGGCTCAGGAAATTCCGGGAAGCGTTTTGGAGTGTGCCGCATCCCGGAGCGATAGATTGCACATTGTTTCATATTTTAAAAAATAAAAGCGCCGGGCTGCATGGCATTCCAGACCCTTCGCGAGTTACCAGCACGGACTATCTATCTGATGCAACAAACATTTCTACAAACTCATTTACCGGCATCGGATCCAACCTCTCCACATGATCAAATAGGCCCAGTAATTCTGCTACTTGGTTTTCTGAAAATCGTGTTTGCGCGTTTTGCCGAAACTTATCCACTAGAAGCGGGAGGCCTTCCTGACGCCGCCGCCGATGGCCAATTGGATATTCTACTTCAATCTTTTCGGTTGAGGTGCCGTCTTTGAAGAACACTTGAACAGCGTTCGCAATCGAGCGTTTGTTTGGATCGAGATAATCACGCGTGTAGCGCGGGTCTTCCTGAACCATCATGGTACCGCGTAATGTGTCCACGCGCGGATCCTGAGCTGTCTGATTCTCGTAATGGTCCGCCTTTAAGGTTCCGAAGATTAAACCGATGGCGGTCATATACTGGAGACAATGATCGCGATCGGCCGGGTTGTACAAGGGCCCCGTTTTGTCAATAATCCGGATAGCTGATTCCTGAGTTGCAATCACGACCTCCTGAACATTGGCGAGTCGGTCGCGAACGAAAGGATGGAGCCTGATGGCAGCTTCTACGGCGGTTTGGGCATGGAACTCAGCGGGGAAGGAAATCTTGAAAAGAATATGCTCCATCACATAGGACCCGAGCGGTTGTGCGATCCTAATCGGTTGTTTATGAAAAAGAACGTCGCAGAAGCCCCAGTTTTTTGCTGAGAGCGCGGAAGGATAACCCATTTCTCCTTTGATAGCCATCAACGCGTGAGTAACGCCACGGCTGGTTGCGTCTCCGGCAGCCCAGGATTTGCGTGAGCCGGTATTGGGAGCGTGTCGATAAGTTCGGAGCGCGCCTCCATCCAGCCATGCATTCGACAAAGCATTGATGATTTGCTGCGGAGCAGCCCCCAGCAACTGGGAGGCAATCGCTGTTGAAGCAATGCGCACCAGCAGCACATGATCGAGGCCTACCCGGTTGAAGCTGTTCTGAAGCGCCAGCACGCCTTGAATTTCGTGCGCCTTAATCATCGCTGTAAGTAAATCGCATATTCTTAAGGGCGCTTTGCCCTCGGCAACGTTGCGACGGCTTACGAAATCCGCTACCGCTAAAATGGCGCCCAGATTGTCGGAAGGATGTCCCCATTCAGCTGCCAGCCATGTATCATTAAAATCCAGCCAGCGAATGAGCGTCCCAATGTTAAAAGCGGCTGTTACAGGGTCCAATTCAAAAGCAGTGCCTGGCACTCGGCTGGCAAAAGGCACATTTGTGCCGGGCACAACTGGGCCAAGCAATTTCGTGCAGGCCGGATAATTCAAAGCAAGCAATGCGCACCCCAAGGCATCCATGAGACAGTACCGGGCGGTTTGATACGCCTCATTGCTCTCGATTCGAGTGTTTGTTACATAGTCGGCAATGGTTTCGAGCAGGGGATCAAAAGGCGGCCGATCATTAACAATATTCTCTGTGGTGCGCATTTATCGGACCAAAAAACTAGTGGGTGGTTGCCAGCTTCCAATTAGAGAGGGCATCTCAATGTGGCGTAACCATGTACCATCCCAACAAAGCAAGCGCGATAACTGGCACGAGTCCGCCGATTGATCCGCCAATGATTTCGGCCAGGTCAAATCTCAATTTTTTTCCTATGCGCGGTCCGATTTGGCCACCGATGAGCCAACCGAGCCCTCCGCTAATACAGAATGAAGCCAGGCCCAGGATCGGGGTTTCAAAAAGCACAGCGGCGTTGTGACTGATAATAGCAGGAGCAATGCCTAGAGCAAATAACCCGCCAATAGCTCCAGCGACTGAGCCTGCGAGTGCACCCATGTTTGCTCCGCCGAAGGAGGGTGTGCTGAATTCATTCTGAGGCCCACTTTGAAAAGGTTTTTCCAAATGTTTCATCGGTGTTCGTTCAGGGGCAGATAGGGGCGAGGTTGAGGTCCTATATACTCGGCTGAAGGACGAATTAACCGGTTATCACCGCGTTGCTCCATGATATGAGCCGACCATCCGGAGGTTCGCGAGATGACAAACAACGGAGTGAACATTGGCGTTGGAATACCGCAAAAGTGGAAGGCCGCGGCGCTGTAAAAATCGAGATTGGGGAACATTTTTTTCTCGCGCCACAGCACCTCCTCGATGCGTTCTGAAACAGGATAAAGCTGCCGATCACCCCTGGCCGCGGCAAGCTTGCGAGCCCATTGCTTGATTATACCACTGCGTGGGTCAGAGCTTTTGTAAACTCGATGGCCAAAGCCCATGATGAGCTGTTTGCGGGCCAGCAGTTCCATGACGCCCTTTTCTGCTTCATCGGGCGTTTGAAATTTCTGGATCAGCGCCATAGCCTCCTCATTTGCTCCGCCGTGCAAAGGCCCGCGCAGTGTGCCGATCCCCGAGGTAATGGCCGAATGAAAATCTGCGAGCGTCGAAGCCGTAATTCGAGCGGCAAAAGTTGAGGCATTGAACTCATGCTCCGCATAAAGAATCAGGGAAGCATCCAGCGCCCTCACCTGCAATTCGTCGGGCGGTTTGTCCAGCAGTAATCGCAAAAAATGAGAGGCCATGCTGGAATCCGACGTTTGGGTTTCGATGCGCTTGCCATGCTGATGAAACCGGTGCCAATAGAGCAGCATAGAAGGAAAGGACGCGAGCAAACGGTTGGCGATTTGGAGTTGGTCGCGGGGGCTGGCCTCCGGTTCCAAACATCCGAGAGCCGAGCAACCGGTCCGCAAGACATCCATGGGATGTGTGTTGGCTGGCAATTGCTCCAACACCGTTTTCAGTGGTGAGGGCAAACCCCGCAGCGAAGCAAGTGTTTTGCGGTAGGAGTCCAGTTCACTGGTGGTCGGCAAATGATCGTAGAGCAGCAGAAAAGCCACTTCTTCAAAAGTGGCTTTCTCGGCAAGGTCCTCAATCGAATAGCCCCGATAAGTCAGGCCAACTCCTTCTTTGCCAACTGTGCTGACTGCGGTTCGGCCTGCGACGACGCCCGCCAGGCCTCCTGATTTCTTATCCATATTTATTGGTAGTTTAGCGACTCGTATAATTCGGCGCGAGTCTGCATTTTCGGAAGCAAACCTTTTTGTGTTCCTTTTGTGCGGATGACACGGTAAACATTCCGCGCCGCCGCGTTCATCGCTCGAAACGCTGACAATGGATACAACACTAAGCCAACGCCCGCGGAGGCAAGCTCCTTGGCCGTGAAAAGTGGGGTTTTACCGAATTCAGTTATGTTTGCCAATATCGGAACTCTTAACTCCTCCGAAAATTTTCGGTACTGGCTGAGTTCACTTAACGCTTCGGCGAAAATCATGTCCGCACCCGCATCACGATAACGGCAGGCGCGTGCGATGGCTTTATCGAGTCCCTCTTTGGCGGTAGCATCCGTTCTAGCCATGATCACGAAAGCAGGATCGGTGCGTCCGGCTTTCGCCGCCTCAATCCGCGAGATCATTTGTGCAGAGCTTACCAGCTTTTTTCCGGGCAAATGGCCGCACCGTTTGGCAGAGACCTGGTCTTCGAGGTGAATACCGGCGGCACCCGCTTTGATCATTTCGCCCACAGTATATTTTGGATTGCCCCAGCCGGTATCCGCATCGACGAGCAGAGGCAGTTCTGTGCGTTGGGTAATTCGACGCACATCAATCAGCACATCAGCCAACGTCGTTATCCCGATATCCGGCACGCCACAGGAAGCGTTAGCCACGCCGGCGCCAGAAAGATAAAGGGCTTTAAAACCCGAACGCTCGGCGAGGATCGCAGCGTAGGCGTTGATGACGCCAACGACCTGTAACGGATGCTCTTCGTGCAGAGCTTTTCGCAGCCGCACACCGGGAGAGTGCGAGTTTTTTTTCATCATGGGCAAGCCAAGCATCTTTGAAAGGCGAAGACTTCTTTGATGCGTGGTGGCAAGATTTGCGGAAGCAGTTTTGCTGCAACACCAGGCAAAAGCAAACCAACAGGAATTATTTTCGTGGCGGTTCTCACGACTGGAAACCTGTTTACAGTATAACGCGTCCAATGGCAAAGCCTGGGTTAAGCTTTGGTCGAGTTCTCTGAAACCCCAGTAAATCTCTAAGTTCGGTAAATAACTCTGCTTCAGCCCCGGATTTTCCCCTGGATCAGCTTCAGCGAAGACACCGGGGCTACGTTCCTGTTTCGCCCTAGTTTCCATTTAGACTGCGGCTGATAACGTGCAGACATTCGCAGCAGGCTCAACTGAAACCAGGGCCAATGTTTTATGAATCAGAATACACAGGAACGCCGTAAGATTGAAAAGCCAAAGACCGTTCAAATCCACGCCACCCAGCGCGGCCATACCTTAGTCGAAGTGATGGTGTCTATATCAGTGTTGGGCTTTATGATCGTCGCATTGTATGCCGGGTTCTCATCCGGGTTTGCGGTTTTGAGAGTCGCCCGGGAAAATTTGCGAGCGACTCAAATCCTGGCGGAACGGATGGAAGTGATTCGACTGATTAGATGGCAAGATGCGGAGCCGGGTTTTATTCCGACGACTTTCTCCGCCCCCTTTTATGCCACCGATTCAACGAATACGACCACAGGTCAATTCGCCTATGAGGGGACTGTGGCCATAACGCAAGCACCCATTACCGAATCTTACGCTGAGCATCTTCGAAGTATTCAGATCAAACTGACCTGGGTTTCCGGGCGCGTCACGCGGACCCGGGAAATGTCCACCTTCGTCTCGAAATTCGGTTTGCAAAATTATGTTTACTAGCATTTCGACAGAGCAAAAGAGATCCAGCAGAGGCGTGCGTTCTGTTCTGGGCCGCAAACGAACCGCTGGGTTTACACTCATGGAATTGATGGTTGCTTCTG